>Ga0075521_10000001_pt1 | contig 61954 bp, 46 predicted proteins | sample NGEPerD_FD_74785 | JGI IMG/M metagenome (GOLD analysis project Ga0075521, IMG submission 74785) | Arctic peat soil microbial communities from the Barrow Environmental Observatory site, Barrow, Alaska, USA - NGEE PermafrostAB12-D | ecosystem: Environmental > Terrestrial > Soil > Wetlands > Peat ...
CAGGTAGAGGAGAAGCTGCTTGACGTTCGGCCGGAGCGGCGAGAGGGACGTGTCGGGAATCCACCAGGCGCGGAACGGCACGCGATCGCGTTTGTAGGACGGCCCGAGGATCTCGGCCTGTTTGTCGGCGTCGCCTTCGTCGCACAGGACGATCGGCGGACGCAGGTCGCCCGTCGGAGCCTGCCAGTTCACGGGCGCTTTGCGAACGTACCAGCTCATCGGCCAGCCCGCCTCTCCCGAAACGATGGCGGCGGGCACCTCACCGACCTTGCCGTAGGCGAGGATCTCGTCCACGAGACCCAGCATCTCCGGACAGGTCTGGACTTGAATTGCCGATTCCGCCTTGCGGGAGTTGGGTGTGAGGACGGGATAGACGAAAGAGAGCGTCACCGCGGTCAGCAGCGACGCGGCCGCCACCACCGCGCCTCCGAGCTTCGCGCGCGAACCCTTCTCGGCGAGGAGCGCCCACGCAACGCCGGCGAGCGGCAGGAAGGGGAGCACCTGGTGGACGATGAGCCAGCCCGCCTTCTCGCCAAGGTACGCGTACATCGCGACCGACGAGAGCGCCCAGCCCGCGACGAAGCGCTCGGCGAACGTGAACCTCGACCAGCGCGTCACGATGAGCGCGAGCGCCGGCAGAAGGATCGCGAACTCGTACTGCAGGAGGCGCGGCAGGTAGAACGTCTTCGGGCCGCCGACACGCTCGAGTTTGTGCTGGCCCCACCAGTAGGAGATCGCGTCGAAGACAGGATTTCCCGACTCGGGATGGACGAGGAAGAACGTGTAGAGGACTTCGGAGACGCAGAAAAAAAGGAGGAGAGCGCCAACAAGGGGAACGGCGTGCGCTTCGAGCCAGTCGATGAGGCGGCGCAGCCGGTTCCACACGTCGAGCCCACGCCCGGGTTCGGCCCACGCGGCCGCGACCGACGGCACCATGAGCGCGAGCAGAACGTAAAAGTTCTCCTTCGCGGCGAAGGCGACCGAAGCCGACAGGGAGGCGAAACAGAGGTCGCGAAGACGCCCGCGCGCGAGGTACTGGTCGAACCACAGGAAAAGGCCGGCCGTGCCGACGAGACTCCAGACGTCGTCGCGGCAGAAGCGCGTGTAATAAAGAAGGTTCGGCGAGAACGCCGCGAGGGTGCCCGCGGCGAGGGCCGCTCTACGGCCAAACCTTCGCCTAAGAAGGAGCGCCATCATGGAGAGCGCGATGCCACCGAGCGCGGGCGCGAGGCGCGCCGTGAAGTCCGAGTCGCCGTGCCCCCCGGACACGAGGCCTGCGACCTTGAAGACGAGCGCTATCGCGTAGTACTGGACCGGTCCGTGGTAGACGGGGTCGTACTTGTACGTGCCGTCCTGGAGCAGGTGCAGCGCTGCCCACGCGTGAATGGACTCGTCGTGGTGGAGCGCGTGCGACCCGAGCTGGACGAGATGGAGAAGCGTCGAGAGAGCGAGGAGCGCGATCCAGGCCTTCTTCTCCAGGTCCGAAAACGGCGGTTCGGCGGCGGAGCGGGGGCCGGCTTCGTTCATTTCAGGATCTCGAAGACCGCGGCGTCGCCGCCCGAGAACGCGCGGCGGAAGTTGGCGCGCAGGGGGAAGGCGCTCGGGCCGAAGTCGCGCTTCTCGAGGGCGCCGACGAAGACGTAGCGCACCTTGTAACGATGCAGGAGGTTGAAGACGGCCTCGGAGTCCTCGGACGAGTAGATCGCCCGGAGAGCGTCCTTGCGGGCCGTCGTCTCGGCGATGGAACGGCCGCCGCGCCACAGCCCTTCGTGATTCTCCCAACCGAGGACGGTCGGAATTCCGGTGGCGGCCCCAATGCGCCCGTAATCCGTATAGGCGTTGCCGGTTGCTTCCGCGAGGACTGCACCCTCCACGGCATGGGACCGCAGCCAGAAAACCGCGTCGCGATCGCCGGGCGCATCGCGCGCCATCCAGCGCAGGCCGTCGAGCCCGTCGAGGGGGCCGGTCCATTTCGCGCGGAAGACGATCGCGGAGAGCGGGTGGGCGAGGGCGCCGACGAGGGCGGAGATGACGACGATGCGGACGAAGACGCGCGCGTGGCGCGTGGCGAGCGCGAGCGGCAGGAGGAGCGCTCCGCCGAGCGCGAGGAGCGGCCAGGCTCCCATGAAACACTTGAAGACGGTGTTCATACGGCGCATCCCCTCGCCATAGGAGTCGGACACGAGGACGACGTCCGGCACGGCCGCGAGGACCGCTCCCGATGCCGCGAGGAGAAGCCCGGCCCGGATCGCCCCGACGGGCGGCGCGGGATCTCCCGGCGGCGCCTCGCGGAGCAGCAGCCAGAGCACGCCGGCGGCGAACGCCGCCGCGAGCGAGAAGACCGGCTTTTTCGTGAGGACGACGAGCGCGAGCGCGAGCGCGGGAAACGCGCACGCCGCGACGAGCGCCCGGTCGGCGCGCGTCTGACTGCGGACGAGGGCGATCCCGAACGCGAGGGCCGGAATCACGGCGAGGACGCCGAAGTGAAGGAAGGCGTCGGCGGATCCCGTCCCTTCCTTCCACCAGGAGAGGCCGTTAAACGCGGGTCGCGGCGAGAGCGCGAAGGGCAGGAGAAAGAAGGCCGCGGGAAGAAGCGTCGCGAGACTGCGGATGAAGGCGGGCCTGAAGTCCCGCTCGGCGAGGTTGCCGGCGCCCAGGACGAGGAGGGACGCGGGGAGATCCCAGGGGTTCGCCGAAACGACGGCCGCGAGGAGCACGCCGTCGAGCACGGTCCCGCCCACGCGCCCGATCCGGCCCGCGAGGCCGAGGAGCGTTACGAGGAACGGGAAGATGACCGCGTGCGGATGAAGATCTCCGAGGCGGAACGTGAAAAGCGGCCACTCGGTGATCGTGTGGGGGTTGTCGACGCGCCGCGAGGACATCCACCAGTCGAGATCGGTGAGCGGCTTATCCGAGAGAAACTGCCGGGCGCCGTCGAACGTCCCGCCGAGGACGAGAAGGAGGCCGCCGAAAACCGCGATCCTGCTCCCGCCGCGGCGCGCGCGGATCGCGCCGAAACCCGCGAGCGCCGCGAGGGCCGGCAGGAGGGCGGCGATCAGGTTGTAGGCGTACTCCGAGGGGACGCGGGCCGCGCGGGCGGGCAGGGCGAACAGATAAGTCCCGAAGTGGTAGTAGGGGAACCGCTCGCCGGAAAGCCACGGATCCGGGAACGGGAGGCGCGCTGTCGTCATGAGGCCCGACAGAACGGCGAAGTCCATCGGCTTCTCCGTCTGGCGAATCTCGCCGAAGGTCCAGCGGATCCACAGAAAGAAGAGGAAGACGCCGAAGAAGACAACGAGGGGAAGGAAGCGCGCGCGCGAGCGGGGGAGAACTCCCGGAAGGTCGGCGCCGCCCCAGAGGAGCCCGGCGGACAGGGAGATGAACGCGAGCGGCAGCGCGAGCCGGCCGATCGGGACATAGAAGATCGACGACAGCAGCCAGCCCGGCAGGGCGGCCAGCACGAGGCCCACAGGCAGGGCGAAGGCGAGAACCGAATCCGCGCGGGCGCCGGGGTCCGCTTCGTCGCCCTGGAGAAGACGGGCGAGCACAGCCGCGCCCGACGCGGCCGCCAGGAGAAGAACGAAGGCGAAAAGAAGCGCCGTCGAGACCGTCACGGGACGGATTCAAGGTAGCACAACGGCCCGCCGGCCCGGCTTACACTCTTCGGGATGAAGAGCGCGTCGCCCCGTGTCGCCGTGATCGGCGGCGGTCTTGCCGGACTCGTCGCGGCCGACCGCCTGCTCGGGGAAGGCCTGTCCGTCACGATCTTCGAGAAGTTTCCCGAGGCCGGCGGCCTCGTGGGCGTCGTGAACGTGGGTGGGACTCCTCTCGAAAGGTACTACCACCATCTCTTCACGAGCGACGTCGACTACGTCTCGTTCGCGAAGGAGTTCGGCCTCGAAAAGGATCTCGTCTGGCTGAAGTCACGGATGGGATTCCTGTCCGGCGGCAGGCTCTACGATTTCGGCACGCCGGCTTCGCTCCTCGGGTTCACCCCGCTCGGGATCAGGGGACGGCTGGAGTTCGTGCTCTCGACGCTGAAGCTGCGGCACGACGCCGATTGGAGGAGTCTGGAGGCCGAAACCGCGATGGGCTGGATGCGCCGGAACGGTTACGGCCGCGCGCTCGACGCCGTGTGGGGGCCGCTTCTCAGGCAGAAGTACGGTCGCCGCGCGGAAGACGTGGGCCTCGTGTGGTTGTGGGGAAAGATCTCGCTCCGGACGCGCTCGCGGGACAAGACCGGCCTCGGCGAGCGCCTCGGCTACCTGAAAGGTTCCTTCGGGCGCGGCATCGCGGCGGTCCTCGCGCGCGTGAAGGACCGCGGCGGCGTCGTCAGAACGTCACGCCCCGTAAGGATCGTGAAGCGCTCAGGCGGCGGCTTCGACGTGACCTTCGCGGGAGGCGCGGGAGGCACGGAGTCGTTCGACCTCGTCCTCTCGACGGTCGCGATCCCCGAGCTCCTGAGGCTCGCGCCGGACCTTCCGGAGGAGACGCGGAAGGTCTGGGGCGCGATTTCGTACTGCCACGCCCTGTGCCCGATCCTCGAGCTCGACCGCTCGCTCTCGCCCTACTACTGGCTGAACGTCGGCGACGAGTCCATGCCTTTCGGGGGCGTCATCGAGCACACGAACTTCCTCTCCCCCGCGGACTACGGCGGGCGCCACGTCGTCTACATTTCGAACTACGTGCTGCCCGACGACCCGAAGTGGAAGAGGCGGGACGAGGATCTGTGGGCCGAATACCTCCCCGGACTTAAATCGATCAACCCCGCCTTCGACGCGAGCTGGATCCTCGCGAAACAAATCGGGCGCGCGGAGTACGCGCAACCCATCGTCGTGCCGCACTACTCGAAACTTCTCCCGCCGCTTCAGACTCCCGTCGAAGGACTCTGGTCCGCGTGCATGGCGCAGACGTACCCGGAAGACCGCGGCCAGAACTACGCGATCCGCATCGGGCGCGAGGCGGCGGACGCGATCCTCGCGACGCTGAGGTAAGCCTCAGTGTTCGGCGAGGAGAGGAAGCTGCGGGTCGGGCGGCGCCGCCTTCGTCAGCTCCTCGGGCGTGAGGAGGCCGTGGACGCCGACGCCGAGGAGGCGCACGGGGCGCGTCGCCGCGTCGGTCCGCTCGAGAAGCGCGACCGCGCGCGCGACCAGCTCGTCCGCGTCGCGCGTCGGTCGCCGCGTATCGCTTCGCGTGACGGTCGTGAAGTCCCCGTAACGCACCTTCAGGACCAGCGTGCGCGCGAAGAGGTCGCGCTTCGCGAGCCACGAGGCGTCCCGGCGCGCCATGACCTCGACCTCGGCGCGCATCTCGGCGAGCGCAATCAGGTCCCGGGCGTAGGTGTCCTCGGTGCTGCACGACTTCGCCCGCTGGTTCGGTACGACGCGGCGGGGATCCTCGCCGTGGGCGAGCCGCAGAAGGGAGTCGGCCCAGCTCCCGACGACGCGCCGGAGCGCATCGGCGGGGACGCGCCGCACGTCCACGAGCCGCACGCATCCGATCGCGAGCAGCTTCTCCGCCGTCTTCGGCCCGACGCCCCAGAGCGCGTCGACCGGCAGCTTCTCGAGAAAGCGCTCGACCCTTTCGGGCGCGATGACGGTCAGGCCGTCGGGCTTCTTCCACCCGGAGGCGATCTTCGCGAGGAACTTGTTCGGCGCGACGCCCGCCGAGACGGTGAGGGAGGTCGCCTCGAGAACCTGCGTCTTCAGGCGCCGCGCGACCGACATGCCGAGCGGCTCGTTCCACGCATTCTCCGTCACGTCGAGGTACGCCTCGTCGAGGGAGAGCGGCTCGACGAGCGGTGTCACGGCGCGGTAGAGGTCGAAGATCTGCTTCGAGACGGCGGCGTAGCGCTCGAAGTCGGGACACACGATCGCGAGCTCAGGGCAGAGGCGCACTGCGCGCGCCATCGGGATCGCCGAACGCACGCCGAACTTCCGCGCCTCGTAGCTCGCCGCCGCGACAACTCCGCGGCCCTTCGGGTCGCCCCCCACCGCGACCGGCCGTCCGCGCAGCGACGGATCGTCCCGCTGCTCGACGGACGCGTAGAAGGCGTCCATGTCGAGGTGGAGGATGCGGCGGGGCACACCGGCGCTCACACCGCCATTCTCTACGCGTGTCGGGGGAGGCTCCGCTCCAGGCCCCACGTCACGACGAGCGCGGCGAGGAGCGCCGGAAGCGTCCCACCCGTCGACCCCGCGAGAAAGTAGGCCGCGGCGCCCGCCGCCCAGCCGCACATGCCCGGGATCGCGAAGCCTCCATGGCGGCTCGCGGGTCCGTCCTCGGCGTAGAGGTCCGCGACGGCGACAGGCCTCCTGAGGAGGAAGAAGTGCGCGAGAAGGACGCCGCCGACGGGCACGAGGAGCCCGCCGAGTAGGAGCATGAAGTCCGCGTACCGCTCGAGCCAGCCGGAGAAGAGGGAGAGCGCCGCGCCGACGAGACCGATCGTCCAGACCGAGGCGCGGTCGCGCGCCGCGGGGACGAGGCTTTTCCAGGCGAGGGCCGACATGTAAATGTTCACGAAGTTCGTCGTGAGCGTCGCGAGGGCGAGAAGGACCGCCCCGAGGCCGCCGATTCCCGCAGCCGCCAGCATCGCGCCGGGGTTCGTCGAGCCCGCGGCGCGCGCCGCGACGAACCCGAGCGGGAGAAACCAGAGGCTCGTGAGCGCGAGCCCGAGGAAGACGGCGGCCGCGGCCTTGCCGGGCGAGCGCGTGTAGCGCGGATAGTCGCCAAAGACGAGAAGCCACGAGACCTGGTAGCCGATCACGACGTCGAGGCCGCGGACGGCGGTCATCGAGCCGTTGCCGGGCGCGGCGGTCACCGAGGCCGGGAGGCGCAGGAGCGCGAACGTCAGGACGCCGCCGACGAGGAGGAGGAGGGGGACGGCGACGCGGTCCGCGTGAGAGACGGCGCGCGGCCCGCCCGCGACGACGGCGGTCGCGAGGAGGCCAAGGCCGAATGCCCAGAACCGCTCGCTGCCCGGCCCGCCGAAGAGGCGCGCGCACGCGGAGGCCGCGATCACGTTGTTGACGGCGATCCACGCGAAGTTCGTCACGTACAGGATGAGCGAGACAAGCGCGCCGCCGCGGAGGCCGAGCGCGGCCCGGCACGCGACGACCGAGGGTACTCCGAGCCGCGGCCCGAGTGGCGCGAGTGACGCCACGAGCGCGGTCCCGAGAACGACCCCTCCCGCGACGAGGAGGGCTGCCTGCCTCAAGCCGAACGCCGGCGCGAGGCTCGCGCCCGTCTGGAGCGTCGTCGCGACGAGGTTCGCCCCCGCGATGATGAGAAAGAGGTCAACGGGCGATTGCGTCTTCTCCGCATCGGGGACCTGCCCGAGGTCGGCGGCCTGCATCAGCGCCCGAGCCTAGCGCCCCGTCGCGCGTCCGGAGAGTCGTCTCCGCGAGCGTGACGCCCGAGAAACTCGATCACGAGCTCCTCCCCCCAGTACACGGGCGTGAGAGAGCGCGCCGAGACGAAACCGGCGTGTCCGCCCCGGTCCGTCACGACGAACCGCACGGCGGAAGACGCCGCGTCGCGGGCGCGCCGGGTCGCCTCGGGCGGCAGGAACGGATCGTCGAGCGCCGAAACGCAGAGCGTGGGGGTCGTGATGCCGGCGAGGAAGGGAAGACAGCTCGAGCGGGCGTAGTAGTCGTCCGCGCCCGCGAAGCCGTGAAGCGGCGCCGTCGCGGCGGCGTCGAATTCGCGGAACGTATACGCGCGGCGCGCGCGCGGGAGGTCGATCCTCTCCGCCGCTTCGGGAAAGCGACGCATGAGGTCTTCGGCTTTCGCCGTGAGCGTCTTGACGAAACTGCGCACGTAGAGCTTCGTCGGAAAAGACGCCATGTAAAGGTCCCCGGCCGCGAGATCGTAGGGGACGCACAGGGTCGCGGCTGCCGCGACGATGGCGTCTTCCGGGTGCTCGCCGAGCCACTTGAGGAGGACGTTCCCGCCGAGCGAGATGCCCGTGGCGAGGATCGGGCGGCCGTGTCGCGCAACGAGCGTGCGCGCGACGAAATCGAAGTCCGTCGTCTCGCCGGAATGGTAGAGGCGCGGGCGCTCGTTCGGGATCGTGCGGCGGAGGTCCGCGAGGTCGCGTGCGCAGTACCGGAAGTTCAGTACCGAGGCGCGGAGCCCCGCCTTCACGGCGAGCGCGAGCAGCCCCTGCGCGTAGACGGAATGCGAGCTGCCCTCAAGCCCGTGGAGGATCAGGAGCGGCGGCGCCCCGTCCGGCACGGCGACGTCCGCGTGGTCGAGGAGGAGCGTGTCGCCGTCCGGCGTCGTGAGCGCTTCGCGGCGCAGAGGCACCTGCGTTCGGGAGCGGGCCAGCCGCCCCCAGACCGTCTGGAGGTGCGCGCCGCGCAGCCACCAGGCGGGCGAAAAGTCCGCGCGGTTTTCGCCGTTCATCCGTTTGCGCCTTTCGTCCCTCGGCTCAGCGCGGGAGCGAGATCACCACGAATCGCCCCTCGAGGTCCGCCACGAAGAGGCGTCTCTTCGGCAGCATGGCGAGCCCGGAGGGCTTCTCGAACCGCTGCCCCTCGGGGAGGTCCTTGCCGCGCAGCGTCGTCACGAGGCGGCCCTCGGGGGTGTAGCCGCGCACCTCGCCCTCGAGAGGCACCGACGCCCAGAGGAGCCCGCTCGCGTCCAGCGCGAGGTAGGGCTCGGAGAACGTCGCGCGCCTCCAGCCCGCGACGTCGAACGCGCGCACGAACCCTCCGCTCCTATCGAAGACGGCGACCCTTCCATTTCCGTTGTCGGCCACATAGATCTTGCCGTCTTTGGCGGCGACGAGGCCCTGCGGGTCGGCGAGCTTCCCGGCGCCGGCGTCCCGGCCCCACTCGGCCTCCTGGTGCCCGGTGGCGTCGAAGCGCACGATCCGGCCGTTTCCCGTGTCCGCGACGAAGACCGAGCCGCCGGAATCCACCGCGATGCCGCGCGGCCCGAAAAAGCCGCCGCCCCACTCGCGCTGCCAGACACCCTTCTCGTCGAAGACCTGCACGCGGCCGTTCCACGTGTCGGCCACGAAGACGAGGCCGGACGGAGAGACCGCGATCCCGCACGGGTCGTTGAACTGCCCGGGCCCGCTGCCGCGCGTGCCGAGCGCGAGCCCCGGAGATCCGTCCGCTCCGAAGAGCTGGATCCGCTGGTTCCCGAAGTCGGCGACCCAGACGCGGCCGGCGCCGTCGGAGGCCGCGCCGCGAGGCTGGCGGAGGCGGCCCGGGACGTCGGCGGGCGGAAGAACTTCAGCCTTCCGCGTCGAGGTTAGGAGCTCCTCCACGCGCACGGGGGCCGCGGCGGCGCCCGGCGAAAAGACGCCTTTCACGGCGAAGAGAACAATCTCGGGATTGCGGTAGACGGGCGTCAGGAGATCCGTCCACGCCTCGAAGCGCGTGAGATTTCCGCCGGCGTACGTTCTTCGCTCGAGATTCCCGACGGCAACGAGCGCGACGTGGGTGCGCGAGAGAATCCGTTTGACGACGGCCTCGTCGGCCGAGGTGTAGGCCACCACGACGTCCTGCTTGCGGCGGTCGATCTCGGCCTGCGCATGGCCGCGCTGGTAGACGTGGTAGTCCCAGCCGAGGACGGTGGGGAGCCCGGTGTGCATGGAGAGGCGCGTGAAGTCCTGATAGGACGGGCCGTGGGCCTCGAGGAGCACGGGCAGGCCTCGGACGTTCGCGTTCATCCATTCGATCGCGCCGCGGTCGCCGGGGTCCTGCTTCTCGAGATACGCCGTGCCGTCGAGCGTGCCCCGGGGCCATCCGCCGCGGTCGAGCCGCAGGAAGCCCGCGAACGCGGTGACGGACGTGTACAGGGCGGCACAGCCCGTGAGGACGATCGCGACGCGCCAGGCGAGCTTCTTCGAGGCCCGAAACGTCTCCCACGCAAGGGCTCCCGCGAGGGAGAAGAGGAGCCACGTCTCGAAGTGGAACTTGAAGATCGTGTTCATCCGGTCCCACACGTAGACGAGCTCGCACCCCGTGAGGATCACGAAGCCGAAGGCGGCGAGAGCGAGCGCGGGGCGAAGGCGGTCGTCGGTCGCCCGCCGGAGCGCCGCACCGAGTGCGACAAGGAAGGCGACGGCGGTGAAGAACCCCGCGGAAGGCGCCTCTATGAGCCGCGGCGGATGGAGAGAGAAGGATACGACGGACAAAGGGAGGGCGATCGCCGCGAGGATCAGGAATGCGCGCGCGGCCCTCCCACGGGGCACTGCGCCCGTCTTCCACGCCGCGAACGCGAACGGCACGAGGAGCACCACGAAAAACGCCCACACGTTGAAGAAGTCCCACGGCCGGGCCCACGGACCCACCTCGCGGCCCCAGTTCCGGGGCGGCGGCGAGAAATGCGCCCAGAACGGGCGCGCGAGGAGCGCAGCCGAAAGCGCGACGCCCGCGGCCGGCAGGAGGACGCCGCCCGCGAGCGCCCGGGCCGAGGCGGCGAACCCCGCCGGGCGCGTTCCGAGCCAGAGGACGCCGGGGAAAAACAGGAGAAGGCACGCATAGACGGGCGTCGACCAGCCGTTCGTGATCTGGATGGCGGCGAAGAAGAGACCGGCGAGCCCGACGAGCGCCGCCGCGTGACGGGGAGCGAAAGACGCCTGCCGATCGCGCGTGACGAAGAGAAGGAGGACCGCGACGAAGGCCGCGGTGAAGGGCAGGGCGAGGACGTGCGCGTGTAGGTCCGCGAAGAGGAAGCTCCAGAAGAAGTACTCGCTGATTCCGTTCGGGGCGATGACGCGCGAGGTTGCCCAGAAGTAGTGCCAGTCGAGGGGACGGCCGGCCTGATGGAAGAGGAAATCGAAGGCGGTCCGGGGGCCGGAGGGCGGCGCGACGTAAAGCGCGAGGAGCACCGCGATCGCGCCCGTGCGCAGGCGCCCGCCGAGCGCGGCGCCGGCCGCGAGGATCGCGGCCGCGGCCAGCGCAGCCGTCATCGCGATCGCGAGGTTGAAGAGGACGCCGGGGTGGATGCCGAGAAGCTTCCCGGCGGCCGCGACGAGGAAGTGACCGAAGTACGTGTACGAAAGCGACGTGCCGGCGAGCCACGGCTCGGGCGGCGGCAGCTCCGTGGACCGGAGGAGCGTGTTCAGGAACGAAAAGTCCATCGGCTTCTCGCCCGAGAAGATCTCGGGGTTGGCGGCGCGGACGGCGAGGAAGAAGAGGAACGTGCCCCAGAAGACCAGCGCCGTCTTCCAGCGCTCGGGTGTGGGCGTCACGGCTCCCGCGCGGCGCGCGCACAGGAAGCCGGCCGCGAGGAGCGCGGCCGTCGTGACGACGACGAGGCCCCTCGTGAACGGCGCCCAGTGCCATGAGACGAGGAGCCACGGCAGGAACGCGAAGGCGAGGACGCCCGTGACCCGCCCGAGCGCCTCGCGGCCGGGCCGCGCGGGGAGGAGGAGGGCGAGAATTCCCGCGCCCGCGCGCCCCACGGCTTCCAGCCACGCGGCAAAGAGCAGCAGGGCCAGGAAGGACGACCGCAGGGTCGGGACCCCGGGGCCCGGCTCCGCGGCTTCGCCTCCGGCGGCCGCCGCGATCATCGCGGGCGCGGGGTGCGCGAGAAGGAGATCGTTCCGCGTCAGGGTCTTCGAAGGCGTCGCCGACAGGAGGGCGTTCTCGAGCGCCTCGGCGGAGAGGCGCCTCGTGTTCTGGAAGAACAGGACCTTCGGGTGGTCGTAGACCGTGAACGACTCGTCGGTGAGCTCGTCGGGCACCTGAATTCCGAGGAGGGACGGGCGGGACGCGACTTCCCGGACGAGCGTGTAGCCGAGATCGCCGACGAAGAGGAGGCGGAACGCGCGGTTCGTGAGCGGAAACTTCTCGGGCGCGCGCGTGACGGCGCCGTACAGGCGCTTCGTCTGGAGAACGACCCAGTCCGTCTCGGCGAGTCTGCGCGCGAGCTTCGCCATCTTCTCGGGCGAGTCGGGCTCGTAGAACGGGAACGTCACGATCTTGTAGCGTTCGGCGAGGCGCCCCGGGAAGCTGAAGGGAAACCCCTCGTCCCAGTCCTGCTCAAGAATATGCGCTCCGTCCGGCACGTGGTCGTGGAACCAGAGCGACGCCGTCACGAAGCTATGCGGGCGCGTGTAGATCCCGGCGAACGCGAGAACCCACACGGCGGTGCCGCCCACGACCGCGGCTCGGAGGACGCGCCCCGCCCGCCCGCGGTCGGCCTTTTCCGTGAGCCAGGCCGCCGCCCACAAAGCGAGAAGCGGGTAGATGGGCAGAAGATACCGCGGGAACTTCACCTCGAACGTGCACGTCAGGACCACGTAGGGCACGAAGTACGAGACGAAGACCCACTCCACGTCCGAAAGCCTTCGGAAGAAGGCGACCTTGCGGGCCGAGGCCCACAGCGCGGCGACGCCGAGGAGCGGACCGAGACCCCAGAGCACGATCTCCCGGGCCTCGTACAGGAAGTTCGGGACGCCGACGTACTGGTTCGTGTACGGCAGGGTGCCCGCGTTTCGAACCATCGCGCCCTGTTCCGAGATGGACCGCCAGAACTCGCGGAAGTCCAGGAACGCGTAAGGTTCGCCGAGGAAAAACGCGACGAGGACGGCGCCGCCGCCGGCCGCGAGGAGGAGCGTCCCGCGTCGCCATGCGCGCGCCGGCCGGCAGGCGAAGAAAATTGCGACGGCGAGGGGAAGGACGAGAGGCGCCGCGCTCGCTTTCGTCGCGATCGCGAAGCCCGTGAGCGCGCCGGCGAGGAGGGCGTCGCGCATACGCCCCCGCCGCGCGAGACGGCCCGAGGCGGCGAGCGCGAGGAGCACGAAAAGCGTGAGCGTCACGTCCGTGGAGGCGAAGTGCGAGGTCTGGACGTGGAGGACGGCGAGGGCGAGGAGGAGCCCCGCGAGGAAGCCCGTCTTCTGCCCATAGAGACGGCGGCCCACGGCGGCGACGAGAAGAACGGTCAGCGCGCCCGCGAGGGCCGACAGGAAGCGGCCCACGTGGACGACGCCGTCGTACGACGCGAACCAGTCGCGGCCGGTGAGCGTCGCGAGGAGCGACGACAGAGCCTTCGTCAGATAGAAGGGCAGCGAGCCATACGCGAAGAAGTGCGGGTTGAGCTGGAGCGGGTGGAAGGAGAGCTTGAGGATCGCGTCGCCGATCGCGCGCTCGTCCGGATGGAAGAAATGATTCTGGTCGAAGTCGAGGCCGATCAGCCGGACCGCGAGCGCCAGCAGGAACAGCCCGACCCAGAATCCTCGACGACGCATGCGGGCCAACGATAGCGCGCGGGGTCCTCCGCACGTTTCCGACCCAGGAGGCCCGCTACGTCCGTCTTCGCTCGGCGCGCCGGGCCTATCTCCACCTGGAGCGGGTCGGCGTCCGCTAGTCCGTTGGTCGCCGCCGGGGGCGGAGCGCACGCAAGGCGACAAGCGCCGCCAGGAGAAGACCGGACGCCCAGCCGGCGGACGACGTCTTCCCGAGCGTCCCGTAGGCAGGGGCGTCGACCCGGCCTACGATCACGGCGTATCCGTTCGGGGAGCTCTCGCCCCGAATGGAAGCGCGCCGCGCGTCGGGATAGCGTGCCAGGACCATCTCAGCGATGTCTTGCCGGTCGGGCCGGATCGCCACCGCAAACGGCGGACGCAGCGAGTCACCGCGCAGCTCCTCCTCCGAGACGTCCCGGCCGTCGACCCCGCGGTTGTAGAACTCGAACTCGCGATCCCTGAACCAGAGGTTGTTCGGATAGTGAAGCAGGACGGGCATTCCTGCGGGGAGGCTCGAGATCCACCGAGCCACCGCCGTGCGGGGCCCGATGCGTGTCGACGCGAAATCCACGTATTGTCGGACCGACCTCACGGCAAGGAGGACGAGGAGCAGGACGGCGGCCGCAAGCGGCAGGGGTCGTATTGGCCTCGGGATCCGGTGCTCGATCCGTGACAGGGCCTCGTCGAGGAGCGCCGCGACGAGCGCGTAAATCGCCGGCAAGGCGATCCCGAGGTGGACCCAGCTCGGTGGGTCAAGCGTCATGACGCCACCGAGGAGAGCGGTCATGGCGATCCATCCGAGGATCGCGAGGCGAGCTGGAGAGCGGAGACGGCGAAGCGAGACCCCGATCGCCACGACGAAAAGGGCGGCGGTCACCGGATCCACCATCGGGTCCCGAGAACCGTACTGGGCGCTCGTGTCGCCGAACAGATGACACGTCAGAAGCGTCCGCTTGGCCTGCTCGACGATCACCGCGCCGGCCGTCGTGACGCCGTAGGCACTTTTCTCGTGCCTCATGTTGTCGGGGTTGAAAAGAGTGACGGTCTTTGCCCGGCCCAGGAGCGTCGACCCCTGGCGAGCCGAGAAGACCGCCATCGGGCCGTACCCGATGACGAGCGCGAGGACGAAGACGGCGACGTTTCTCCATTGCGTCAGAGCGGTGCGGCGTTCGAAGAGAAGGCCGCCCACCGCCAGGGCAAAGACCGCGATCAAGCCGACCCGTCCCGCGAAGTAGAGGAGGAGCGAGGCCGCCGCGCAGAGACCTCCGAGCGCGAACCAGAATGGCTTGCCCCGCTTCAGTCCCCGGAGCAGCGAGAAGACCATGAGCGTCACGGCGAGCGTTGCGGAAGTCGTGGCAAAGACGCGGCTGAAATGGAGGTGCGTGGTGGAGGTCGCCAGCAGGGCGGCCGCGAAGAGGCCGGCCCTCGTCCCGAGGGCCTCCCGGGTCATGAGGAAGATGGCGGGGACCGTGGCGGTGCCCGCGAGGACACCGTTGATCATCAGGCCGTGCATGTCCTTCCCGAAGAGCGCCATCGTCGCGGCGAACGTGGCGTAGTAAGGACCCGTGAGCTCGCCCCAGCCGACTCCGACGATCTTGAGTACCGGCGCCGTCATCATGCCGAGAGCGTCGAGGCCGATCGACGCGAAGTCGCCGTCGAGGTCCGCCGGAAGATTCATCAGGTCGTAGTAGCGCAGCGCGAAGGCGAGAGCGGTCAGAAGCGCGACCAGGAGCCACGGCGTCCGCTCTCCCCCCGTGCGGCGGGCGGGCCGGAGGAAGACAAGAAGGGCCAGGATCGCGCCTGCCCAGAAAAGTCGGACCGCCACGGATTCTCCGGAGAGGAAGAAGACGAGGTCCGCGGCGAGGGCCAGCCCTGCGCCGAGGGCCAGGCCGATCCGCTCCCGTCCGGAGAGGCGCCCTTCGAGCGGCCGCGTGAGCGCCGGCTCGCGCCTGCTTCCGGCCGCCAGAGCACCCAGGACCACTGCGAGGAAAAGAGTGAAGGCGGCGAGAAGAAAACGGGGTGGCGGTCCGAGGAGTCGCGAGATTGCGGGCACGCCGGACAGCCCCGTCAGCGCGACCTGGCCGACCGCCGCAGAGAGCAGGGCGGCGGCCACGACGGAGAGGTAAAGTCGGGGCGGGCCGGACGGAGGCGGACCCTTCACCGGATCTCGAACCTCCTCGCCGCCGCGCCGGCACGGGAAATCAACCTGAAGTCCAACCTTTTCTCCTTCGTTTCTTTTCCCTACTTGACGGTGACGAGCTCCAGGTGCAGGAGGCTCTTCCTCGGCACCTGAATCCGGACGTATCGGGCCTGCCGCGGTGCGAACTGCGCCGACCAGACCGAGAATTCCGACATGCACCGGCCCACCTCTTTCATGTCGGACCGATCCGTCCCGATCGAGACGACGAGGGGAATGGCACGCTCCCGACAGCAGTCGCGACGGTTGACGATGCCGACGGCCTGGATCAGGCGTGGCGAGCCGAGATCGATCTCGAACCACGGGTTTTCTTCCTCCTCCGTGTGGAAGAAGATCCCCTCGCCCCGGGCCCCCGACATCGTGCCCGAAGCCGGGAAGTCCTGGAACGCGCTACTGGCCCGCCACGGCTTTCCCTCGGCCAGGCCGCCGCTGTGGGTCGCCTTCGCTTGGGACTCGCCGGCCAGGACGGGCGGCTCGGAGCCGGGCGTCCTGCCCGCCTCGGACTCGGATCCGGAACGCCGAAACACGTAGAACGCGACCTCGCCGGGGCTATTGCCTCTGTGCGCCTCGATCGTCGCGTCCGGGAAGCGTGCCCGGAGCGCCGAGACGAGCGACGTCTCGCTCGGAGAGATCACGAGGACGGCCGAGGGGTCGAAGTCGCCCGCCCGCACCGTGGCGGCATCGAGATCGTCGATCATCTGTCCCGGAGCGAGGAACGCGAACTCGCGGTCCCGCGCCCACCAAAACGGTGCGGCGACGGAATAGACCCTGAGCTCCGGCCGGGCCGCGAGGTAGCGGGCCAGGCGGGCGCGTGGCGTCGCCCAGCTTTCGAAGCTCGTCACGTACCAGCTCCAGTTGGCCTGCGCCGTGAGCGCGAGCGCGACCGCAAGCACGCCACCCGGCACGAGCCATCCCAGGACTCTGCTCCACCTCGAGAGAAACTCCCGGACCAGCGCGTCGACGCGTTCGAGCGCTGCGGCCCCGAGGAGCGCAGCGGGCGCGACAAGACCGACGATGCGCGGAAAGAACGGCGCATTGATCGTCAAGAGGCATCCCAAGACGAGGATCGTGACGAGCCAGAGGAGAACGAGCCTGCTCCCCAGCATGCGCCACCTCACGAGCGCATACCCGATCCCGAGCGTCATCGCGGCGGCGCCCAAGGGATCGAGAAAGGGGCGGCGGGCGCCAAACTGGGTGCTCTTGTCGGCCTCAGCGTGGAACACGAGCGCCGTGTGGCGGGCCTGCTGGAGGACCATCGCGGCGATCGTATCGACGCCATAAACACTCATCATGTGATGCGCGGCGTCCGGCTCCAGGATGAAAACTTGCCGCGTTCGGGTACCGAGGCTGTCGCGATCGCGGAAGAACAGGAGGAGCATCGGCCCGAGGACGACGGCCCCCGCGAGCACCACGAGCAGGAGCTCGCGCCAGCGGGCCACGAGCCATCGGCGGCTCCGGCCGACCACCAGGAGGGCGACGAGCGGCGCGATGAGAACGACGGCGCGCCCTGCGTAGTACATCTCGCAATCCAGCGCGACGAGAGCACCGCTCGCGACCGCCGCCAAGCCGCTGCCGTGTCGGAGGGCGCGGACGAGGAGGTAAAGGGCCCAGACCGTGAAGACGACGGGATCGATGTACTCGGACGTGCGGCTGAAGTGCAGGAACGTATAGGAGACCGTCAGAAGCGATGCCGCCAGGACGCCGACCCGTGGGTGAAAGAGCTCACACCCCAGCAGGTAGACTCCCACGATGATCAGGAGACTCTCGATCACCCCGGCCAGGTTCAGGCCCAGGAGACCGGGTCCGGCGAGCCTCATAGTCAGGGCCGAAGGCATGAACCCGATCATCGGGATCGCCGCCCAGCCGTAAGCGAATAGCCGGTGCTCCCCGCCCGTCGCGATTGCGCGCGCCTGCAATCCGTGGTCGGCGTAGTCGCCGTCCATGTTGAACGGCAGCGTAGTCAGATGGTACAGCCGGCTCGTGAGGGCGACGCCGAGGAGAAGCAGGAGGAGGACGAGATGGACCGCACGACCGTGCGTGTGGCCGCCCCCCGGGGAGCGGCGTCGCGAGCGCCACTGACCGGCGACGAGCGCCACGATGCTCGCGAGCCACGCGGCGTCCACGAGACGGTCCTCTCCGCGCATCGCGAAGCGAAGCAGCGCGAACCCCGCGAGGAAAAGGACGAGCGCGATGGAGGAGAGCGTCCAGGCGTCGAACCTGATGCGCGACGGCGACGGCGGCGGCGCGGCTGGGATCTCGAGGTCCGGCGCCGGGTCCTCGGACCTTGGCACGAGCGCCCCGAACAAGAGTGCGCCGCCGATCAGGAGGAGCCCGGCGTAGATGTGCGAGCGATCCCCCCCGAAACGGACGACGTCGCGGAGCATGCGTCCGCCCTCCACGACCATCAGGATCGAAAGGAGCACTCCGGCTCCGCGAAAGAGGCGGGACCGGACGCTCGGGGCCGGAGACTGGGACGTTGCGATGTCGGGGGAAGCCGTGCTCAACGCGCCCATTATCCGACCAGAGTCCTTGCCATGAATCTACCGGATCGGCCGGGGCACGGCGGCCTCCACCGTACCGAACGCGGGCGTCTTTTCGAAGGAACCCACCTCGTAGATCGGACCCAGGAGCCCGAGGCCTCCCCTCATCACCGTCAGCCGCCGTTCGCCAAGCACCTCTCGGGCCGCGACCGCGACCTCCCGTTCGGTCGAGAAGTGATGCTCGCGGATGTCGTAGCCCATCACCCGAAAGGCCATCACCATCAGGGGCCGCTCGACGGGCACGCCGTAGACGAGCTGCCCACCGGGCTTGAGAACACGTCGGATCTCGAGAAAAGCGGCCTTCAGCTCCGCCGGCCGGAGGTGCTCCAGAATGCTGATCAGCAATACGGCGTCGAAGAACTCGTCAGGGTAGGGCATCTGCGTCACGTTGCCGTTCGTCAGATGGGTCTGGATCCCTTTGGATCCCCAGAGCGCCGCCACGTCGTCGACGGAGGCCGTCAGGTCCAGTCCGAAGATGCCGCGATAGAGTCTGGAGAGATTGGAGAACGTCACGCCCGTCCCGAAACCGACTTCGAGGACTCGATCGCCGCCCCGAAGCTCCCCCAGGCAGAGCTCGACGCGGGCCCGGTAGAGAGGCCCCACGACGGGCCAGCCGTAAAGACGGATCGGGTCGGCGCGGTTGACCCCGATATACTCGGCCAGAGGCAGCATCTGGAGGCGGACTTTGTGTCGAACGGTCACGCCGGCAGCCCCCCTTCCCGCGTCAGAACGATGCTCGCGAACATGGCCAAATGTCGCATCCAGGGCTTGAGGGTTCTCTCGAAGGAACGGCAGACGCCGTAGGCCCAACCCGGCACGAGCCCGCGCAGCGACATGCCGCCCGAGAGAACATACGCAAACGGCATGTCGAGCCGGATGAGCGAGACCCGCCATTCGGGAAACTCCCTTTCGAAGACCGCCCGGTCGCGCTCGAAGATGATCCACGGGAGAGCGCCATTCGCGTCTGTGAGGGGCCCCGCCGAGGCGAACTCCCAGGTCGCTGCCTTCATGTCGAAAGGCTCATGGTGGAGGTACGAATACGTCAGGCGCGAGACCGTCGTCGCCCAGGGCTCGATCATCACGATAGCTCCGCCCGGGCGGACGACGCGGGTCGCCTCCCGGAAGAAGGCCCGTGGGTCGCCCAGGTGGTGCAGCACGTTCGTCATGACCACGCCCCGGAGTGCCCCCGAGGCCACGGGCAGGCCGGAGGCGTTCAGCAGGACGTCGATGCCGGAGGAAGGAAGGACGTCGGAAGTGATGACGCGGGGAATCCGTTCGTTCAGGAACCCCGGGCCGGATCCGAGCTCCAGAACCGGCTCCTCCCCCGGGGGAAGGGCGGAGCGAATCTCCTCGTACCACTCTTCATAGAGCCGTCTCAAGAAGGCCTTGTCGCGAGCCAGCTTCCTCCGCACCCCGATCAGGTTCGGGTCGTCGAGATCGAAGCCTCTCGTGAGCGGGTGTTCGAGCCACCTCTTGAGCATCGCTCCCGCCCTTCACACGAATTTGATTCGGTGCGCCGCGAACCCCGCCATTCGGAGAAGCAGGACACCGTGCCGCCACCGGCTGATGTTCGTCGTGCCGTAGGTCCGCTGTCTGTACCGAATCGGCAGATCGATCATTTTGAGACCCTGCTTGGCCGCACCGAACAGGAGGTCGAAGTCGCCAAACGGGTCGAAGTCTCCGAAGTACGCCCGATCACTCGCGATCTTCTCGTAGTCCTTCTTCCAGAGCACCTTCGTTCCGCAGAGCGTGTCCTTGACCGGCTGGCCCAGCAGGAACGTAAAAGCGATACTGAAGAACTTGTTGGCCAGGAAGTTCGGGAATCGCATGGCCTCGGCCTCCATCGGGTAGACGAGGCGGACGCCATTGATGAAGTCCCCCTTGAGCGTGCGCAAAGCCTCGTAGAACCGGGGAAGGTCCTCGGGGAGGACCGTCAGATCGGCGTCCAGGATCATCAGAACGTCGCCCGTGGCCTTCGCGAAGCCCAGGCGGACCGCGTCTCCCTTTCCTTTCCCCGCTTGGCGATGGAGCTGGCAGTGCCGTTCGGGGTGGCGAGCCATCGCGTTCTCGATCGCGCCGTAGGTGTCGTCGCCGGAGTGCCCCTCGACGAAGATAATCTCCGTGCCGGCGCCCATCTCCGGCACGCGCGCCAGGAGCCCTTCGATGTTGCCCGCCTCGTTGCGGGCCGGGATGATCACGGAGACGATGGGCTCGCCGGACCCCGTCCCTGTGCGTCCTCGCGGACGCGCGACAAGGAAGTTCGTGAGAGCGAGGTGACGAAAGGGCCAGAGCTTGACAAGAAACCGGTTGGCGGCCGCGCTGAGGAGCGGTGTCGGAAGGGGCCACAAAACGTCCTGGAAGCTGCGCAGGACTTCGAAATCCGCGAGGTGGAGGAGATCGCCCACGTCCTCTCTCGTGAGCCAGTTCTGTGTCAGCACCGGTTTTGCCAGGCGCAACTTCTGGGCGACGGCCAGCGGAAACGCCCAAAGCCGGCTATAGAAGTTCATGATGACGCGTGAGCCGGCGTGGGTGAGGCGTTGAAGCCGTTCCAGCACGACCTGGACGTCCCAGAGATCGTTCAGGAGATCCGACAGGATGATCACGTCGAAGCGCTCACCGAGGTCCAGGTTGTGAACGTCTCCCACTACGAACGTCAGCCGGGGGTGCTGCGCACGGGCCCGCAAGATCATCTCGGACGAGAAGTCCACGCCGACGCCGAAGTGCGGATCGAGGGCGGCCAGGAGGTCCCCGGTCCCGCAGCCAAGCTCGAGGATCCTTCGGCCGGGCGGGACGAGGAACCTATAGGTTTCGATGAGTCGTCGCTGGTATCCTGCTCCCAGACCCGACCAGCCCTCGAGGCGCCGAGCAACCGCGTCCCAATGCGCCAGACGCGCCTGTCGGTAGGAGTCCTCGGCCCGGGTCAGCCGGGAGTCAGCGAACGCCGCGCTTGGCGGAGTGACGAGCGGCCTCATACGCCGAGAGTGGCGTCACGGTCACGGGCCCCAACGGCCATCCGGCTCGGCGCGGAGAGGAGCAAGAAAGTCGGCGACCGTGGCATCTGGGTTCCCCTTTTCCCGGTGCACCGATAGTAACCTGCGCCTCACCCCGACAGCAGTCTCATCGAGAGCCCTCCCTCACCGTCTCCCGGCAGCGACCCGTATCAGCGCATGGCGAGTGGCAGCTATTTGAAAAGCCTGAATCGGCACTACCCGGATCACTCCCCATGGGCTGCCGTCTATCCTTTTCCCGCTTTTTCTCCTTACGGCGTGGGCGGAGGCGGGGTCACAGCTGGCCACGCTTCGCGCCTTCACGGCGGCCCGCCGGGCTTTCCTTCAGGAATCCTTTCGGGTAAACTGCTTTTTATGTTGACGAAATCACTGCCTTCGAGCATTCGTGCCGGATGTGTGGCTGTCCTCTTGGCCCTGACGGCGTGTGGCGGAAAGGAAAGCCCGAAGCCGGCTGGCGGCGGCGAGACCGCCTCGAAGACAACCCAGCCGGCCGCCGGCCCGGCCAGCGGCGCCGTACCGTTCATCTCGAGTGGTCTGGAGCTCGGCAAGAAGTGGACGGCGAGCAGCCAGAAGGATGTCTGGCAGGGAAGCGGGAAGATGACGGACGGTCCCGGCAACCTTCCCTTCCCAATCTTCTTCCACACGCAGGAAGAGGAGTCACCCTGGATCGAGATCGACCTGGAGACGCCCACGCGGGTTGCATCGGTCGAGGTTCTGAATCGGACGGACTGTTGCGGCGAGAGGGCCGTTCCGCTCGTTGTCGAGCTGAGCCCGGACCGGAAGACGTGGCGCGAGGTGGCGAAAAGGAACGAGAACTTCGTGGACTGGAAGGCGGCCTTTTCCCCCCAGGAAACGCGCTATGTCCGTCTCCGCGTTCCGCGCCGAACCAATTTCCATCTGGAACGGGTGGTCATCCACTAGTTCATTAGTCCTGTCGGACCGGATGGAGCCGAAGGGACGCGGAGTAGGCATGGCGACCGCCGGGCGGAGCCGAGTCGATCGTCCCTCTCTCGGTCCTCGTGCCCCCCGCAGATGCGGGCCTCGGTCCCGCTCTCGGAGCGTCGAAGCTCGGGGCGAAGGAACCGCAGCCGCCGGACCGGGATCTCTACTTCACGCGTTGATCGCCGGACCCCGGTGTCTCCTCCCGGACGCGGAGCAGCGGAAACTCCCGCGTTCCGCACGGCTCCACGCTCAGGCCGCCGGCCTCCAGGAGGGGATGGAGACGGGAGAAGTCCGTGGCGGGCCCGAGGAGGAGAGGCGTGAGGCGCGCGATCCCGACCACCTCATTCACGGCCTCGGGGTGGCTCTCCGGTTCCGACGCGAGCCGAGCGACGAGATCCGGGTCGAGGAGCGCCGGAAGGAGCTCTCCGCGGCGGTGAAGGCGGTCGAGGGCCGCGAGCCAGGCGCTCCCCACCGCCTGGTATGGGGCCTGCACGCCGAGGCGGACGGGGCCGTCGATGGCCTCGATCTCAGCGAGAAGACTCTCGCCGACGACGTTCCGCGGCATCTCCGTGGGAAGGATCGCCGACGTGACACTGATGGCGCCGCCGAGGACGAAGAGGAGCGCGGCGGCCGCGGCGACGGGCCGCCCGGCCGCCCGGTCGACGCGGGCGAGAAGATCGGCGGCCCCGAGCCCACACCAGATCACTAGAAAGGGAAGGAGGCCGCCCGCCCGCGCGGCGTCCACGCGGTTCGTCTGGAGAAGAGGAAGGCTCGCGAGAACGAAAACCACGAAGAGACCTGTCAGGAAGAGCCGGGAGCTCTTCGCGCTCCGAAAGGAAAGCGCAAGGCCCCAGAGAGCGAGGGGGACGGCCGCTCGGGGGAGGAGCGGAATGGGCGGCGGGTCCACGAAAAAGGCCTCGCCGTTCCGGGGAAGCGGGACGACGGGGACAACGTGGGCCCGGAAGGTGGAGAGGTTCGTCTCGGCCAATCGGAGGGCGAGGTGAGCCGTCTCGATCCACGATAAGGGCTCCGCCGCAACGGAATGCCCGAGGTACTTCGCGGCCTCGTGGGGATATTGGCGAATGCCGAAGACCTGCTCGCCCCGGGTGGCGTAGAACTCGACGATCCGGTGCTTGCGTGCGTGGATCGCGAGAACGGCGGAGACGAAGGCGACGAGCAGGAGCGCGGCGACTCCCTTAGTACGCGTACGCCACGTGGCCGTCGCGGCCGGAAGGGCGACGGCCACGAGACCGAGAAGGGCCACGACAACGATCCGTCCGGGGGCGTACTGGAGGGTCGCGACATAGAGGGCCGCGGCCGCCAGGGCCGCGCGGGCCGGGGACGGGCGGGAGACGAGCGCAGAGACGGCCCAGAGCGCCAGCCAGAGGGCGGTCCACATGGCTGAGAGGGAGGTCGCGTAGTGCCCATAGCAGAGGAACGGCGGCGCGAGGAGCCAGAGCACGGCGCCGCATGCCGCCGCCGTGCCTCCCAGAAGGTGCCGCGTGACGGCCCAGCAGAGGCCCATGCTCGCGAGAGCGAGGAGGGCGGCGGCGATTCGAAGCGAAAAAAGGGACGCGGCATGTTTGGACAGGAGGAGAAGCGTTGGGAGTCCGTAGAGAAGGCTGTCGCCGCCGCTGCTCAAAAGCCCTTCCTGCCAGAGGAGCCGGCTGGCCGCGGCGGCAGCAGCCGACGGGCCCTTGATCATCTCGTTCTCGAAGTCGAGAAGGACGGAGCATTCCCACGTTTGAAGAAGCTGCGACGGTTTGTCGAGAGCGTAGAAGAGAAAACCGGCGGCCGCGAGGAGGGACGCGAGGAGAGCCAGGAGGCTTCCCCGTCTCGCCAGCCGCGTCGCGTCCCCGTGCGCTCCGGGTCCGGGAACGAGCGCGGCGCCGGACACGGCGAGAAGAATGAGCCCGGCGACGACGAGACCGGCCGGCAGGCGGCTCGCAGCGGCGAGGAACCCGGCCGATCCGAGGAGACAGGCGGCCGGCGGTCCCCAGAGCCGCGCCGGCCGAAGCCGCCGGAGCGTTCCTCCCGCGAGAATGCCAACGCCGGCGACGGCGAGGGCGGCGAGGCCGAGGAGATCGCCGTCCACCAGGAAGCGGGCGCTCGGAAGCACGATGACGGGCTCTCAGGCCATCGTACCGTAAGGCCCCTTCGGGGCGGCGCGACGCGTCCGAACGCGACGGGGTGGTTTACTCTCAGGGCCAGCGATGTCCAGAGTGAAGGGTGCCTCGGCTCCCGCGGCCCTCTGGGGTGCGCTCCGCCCCGCTCAGTGGACGAAGAACCTCTTCGTCGTCGCCCCCCTTTCTTTTCGGCAAGGCGGCGACGGAGGCCGGCCCGGCGCTCGCCCTGTCCTTCTCGGCGCTCACGCTCGCGCTGGGCGGCGATCTCGTCGTACGCCGTGTACCGGCGCGACATGTCGCAGAACGCGCGCACGTACGCGTACATCGGCCGATTCCTCGAGACGCTTCCGCGCGACGCGACGGCTTGCGCGGCGCAGGACGCGTTCGAAATGCGGATGCGGGAACTGACGTTCCTCGCGTGGCCGCGGCGCACCGTCGGCGTGAGGGCGGCGGAGATCGGCGCGCCGCCGGAGGCCTGCGCGACGCCGCCGTTCACGTGGATACTGCCGCCGGGAGACGCCTCGACGTGCGCGCACCTGAAGGCGCGGTGGCCGGACGGCGTCCTCGAGGAGCACCGGACGCGCGGCCGGGAGCTCGTGTTCGAGAGTTTCACGGTCCCGGGCGGCTCTCCCGCCTCGCGGGGGCGCTGACGCGGTGAGAACGGGAATCGGAACCCCGGGCTGGCGCGCGCTGGCGGGTCTCGCGCTGAGCGGGGCGGGGGAGCTGCTCACACGCGCCGCCGGCTCTCCGGGATGGGGAGCGCTTCTCCTCGCCGCCGGGGGCTCCTGCCTCGCCCTCGACGCCTTCCGCGCGCCGGAGCGCCCCCGGGAGGAGGAGCCGGACGGCCCCGTGCGCCGCGGCGCGCGTCCGGCAGTGCTGCTGAGCCTCGCGGCCGCGCTCGCGTGCGCCCTCGCGATCCTCAGGCTACTCCAGCGCGATTTCGAGTCGCGAGGGGCGGTCGCCCTCTGGACCCTCTCCCTCGCGCTCGCAATCGGCGGCGGGCTCCTCGCGGGCGCCTGGCTGCGCATCCCGGCGCGCTGGCCCGCGCACTCCATCCGCGGCGGGACGCGCACGCGGCGCATCCTCTGGGCCGCGCTTGTCCTCGTCGTTGCCCTGGGCGGCGCGGCGCGGCTGATCGGCTTGTCGCGCGTACCCGACGGGATCAACCCGGACGAAGGGGATCGCGCCGCGGTCGCCTTCGAGCGCATGCAGACGCCGAACCCGCCCACGATCTTCGGCCGCGGCTGGTACCACATCAGCAACGTCTACTTCGCCCTGCTCGCGACGACCATGAAGTGGTTCGGGACGAATTACGCGGGAGCCCGCGTGCTCGGGGCGCTGAGCGGGACGGCGTCGCTCGCCGTGCTGGTTCTCGTCGGAGTACGGAACTTCGGATGGTTCGCGGGGCTCGCTGCCGGGGGGCTATACGCGCTCTGGGGCGCGGGCCTCATGTTCGCGCGCGAGAACACGGAGGCGGGCCCGACGGCGTTGCTCTGGACCGTGGCCGCGGGACTGCTGCTCGAAGCGGCGCGGTCGAACCGACTGATCGCGTGGATCGGGGCGGCGGTCGCGGGCGGTCTGTCGATCTACTTCTATCCGCCGGGCCGCGTGTTCCTTGCGTTCGACCTGTTCGTAGCCGCGGTCCTGGTCCTGCGCGTCGGCCGCGGGCTCCGGCGGCGCGTCCTCGCGGCGGCCGCCGCCGGCCTCGTGGCCTACGTCGTGACCGTCACGCCCTTCATCGCCGCGATGAGGAGGGAGCCGGGGGAGTTCACGGTCCGCGCGCAGGAGACCACGATCTTCCGCCGCTCGAACCTCTCGCGTCTGTCGTACCTGCACCCCGAATGGAGCACTCCCCGCGTGATCGCGGCCCAGCTCGAGAGGTCCTTCGGGCTGTTCAACCGGTTCGGCGACGCGAACTTCTTCTGGCCTGTGGACCGGCCCGCGGCGACGGCGGGGCTCTCCGCGGCCTTCTTCATGGGACTGATCGTCGCGATCTGGAGGCTCCGCGACGTCCGGCTGTTCCTCCTGCTGACGTGGTTCGCGACGGGCTTCGCGGGAATCGTCTTCACGGTCGAGACGCCCGCCTTGCAGCGCCTGTCGTGCGCCGTCTCGGCCGTGCCGCTGATCGCGGCGCTCGCCCTCGACGAGATCCGCCGGCGGTTCGCCGGCGCCGATACCGGCAGGGCGGTTGCCGGCGTGATCGCCTCGGCGGCGGTGCTCGCGATCGCGGCCAGCGAGGGCCACCAGTTCTTCGTCAGGGAAGGAGCCCGCGCCTTCTGGCCGTACCCGAACGAGGAAGGACGCGCGATCGCGTCGCTCGGCCGGGACGTGTGGGCGTTCTCGCTCGGCGACATGTTCCACATGGTCCAGTCGGGCTGGGTCGATCTCCTCGCGCACGAGACACCGCGGGGCGGAATCCGGACGCCCGGGTCTTATCTGCCCGTTCCGCTCGAGCCCGACCGCGACCTCGCCTTCGTCGTGTATCCGCGACAGTTCTTTTTCCTCCCGTACCTGCGCGATCTGTATCCGGTGGGAGAGGTCCGGCCGTTCGCCCTCGACCCCCGGACGCCCGTCGTCACCGTGTATCGCGTGCCGCGGGAGGCCTGGTCCGCCACGCGCGGCGCCGTGCGGCGCGCCGCCGCGGGAACTCCGGAGACGGTGTCGTCGTTCGGTGAGCTGCCTGTGGGGGCCTCCGGGGAACGGTTCCGATGGTCGGCGAGGGTGCGCATCGCGCGCTCGTGGAACTACGTCTTCGTGACGGGAGGCGGGCAAGGACGGCTGAGCGTGGACGGGCGCGAGCTGGACCGCGTTCCGGGCGGAGAGCGCGAAAGCACGAGCAGCGTCTTCCTGCCGCGCGGCGATCACGCGGTCCGGCTCGAAGCGGCCGCCGGCGCGCGCGACACGCGCCCGTTCCTGCTTCTCGGTGAGGCGGATCCCGGCGGCTCCCGCGAGGCCTGGCGCGCCGCCGCACGGCCGATTGCTCGCTCCGCGCTCGAGGCGACCGAGGCGCCGGCGCGCGGCCTGCTGGGCCGCTTCGATTTTCCGGGGCGGCCTCCCCTCCTGCGGCTCGACGGGACGATCGCGAGCGGCGGCTTCAACGAGGAAGTCGGGCATCACGGGCCGTACCGGGCCGTGTGGACGGGCTCGATCCGCATCGCGCGACGCGGGCGTTACGCGTTCCAGTTCTTCGTGCACGGGGTCGCCGTCGACCTTACCGTCGCGGAGCTCGCCCTCCACGTGGACGGTCTCGAGGAGCAATCGGTCGTGCGCGAGGCGGATTTGGAGGAGGGGGTCCATCCGGTGACGCTCACGATGAACGTGTTGCGCGATCCCGGGGCGCTCGAATGGGCCTGGCGCCCGCCGGGCGGCGAGGCGTCGATCGTCCCGCCCGCGGTGCTCCAGCCTCCGTCAGGCGCCGGCTCGGGCCCGCCCCGCTCGGCGGCGGAGCTCGGCTCGCGGGACGACCAGCCGGCGGACCTGGAGCCCCAGGCGCATCACTGAAGGCGCCGTGCCTCGAAGCGGAGGATGGGGAAGGCCGCGATCCCGCTGATCTCGGGACGGAGGCCGCGCGCCTCCGCATCCCGGCGAAGGGCCGAGAAGTCGCCGGCCGGGGCAAGCAGGAGCGCGGCGTCGCGCGAGAGTGTGGACGCCAAGTCCACGGCGTCGTGGGCGTGCGTGGAGCCGTCGAGAAGGCGCTCGACGAACTGTGGATGGACGAGCGCCGGAAGGAGCTCCGGACGCGACCGCAGGCGCACGAGTGCTTCGAACCAGGCCGTCTCGATCGCCTCCGCCCGCGTGACGATGCAGACCGGCCCCGGTTTCGCCCGCACCTCGGCGAGCAGCGCCTCCGTCGCCAGGCTGCGGTGGAGCGGAGCGTCGAGGCCGAGCGCGTGAATCTGGAGCAGGAGTCCGGCGCAGAAGACGAGGCCGATCCCCGCTGCCGCGGCGCGCGGCACCGAGCGCGCGAGGCGCGTGCCCAGGTCCGCCGCCCGAGGCCGCTTCACATCGCGAGAAACGGCAGGAGGACGGCCGCGCGGACGGGACGCGGCGGCTCAGATACTCGGCCGCCTCCTCCGCGCGCAGCGCGAGGAGGTTCTCGCCGCGCGCCGCATAGAACACGTCCGCGGGCTTGCTCCGCATGTTGACGAAGAGCAGCGCTGCGGCGCCCGCAAGCAGGATCGCACTGGAGCGCACGCGGCCCCGGGGCGTGCCCGGGAGAACGAGCGCTCCGAGGGAGGCCAGCAGCAGGCCCGTCGCGGCGAGCCGGCGCGACGCGTACTGGAGAGTCGCGAGATAGAGGGCGGCCGGCAGCCGGAAAAGAAGCGCCGACGCCCACGCCGTCGTGAGGAAAACGAGCGTGGGAAAGCCGTACAGCAGGCTGTCGCCCCCCGTACTCAGGAGTCCGGCCTGCCAGGTCAGCCTCTCCTGGAAGGAGCGGGCGAGCGACGTCGCACCCTGCGTCTCTTGCTCGAAACCATAGAGCACGGCGGCGCTCCCAGACGAAGAGTGCCCGTGACGGGAGCGCCGGATCGCAGAGCCGGAGCGCGAGAACGAGGGCCGCGACCGCAAGGGCCGCGGCCCCGAGCGCGGCCATCGGGCGAACGGGCGCCGAGAGCCACGCAGCAGGCGACGTTCCCGCTCCTCAGCAGTTGATCGTCAGGAGGCATTCCCCTCTCTCCGCCCATGCTACTCCGCTGCTGCGGCGGCTCGCGCGGGAGGTTCGCGTAAGCTCGGGGCAGTTTGCGCGGCCCTCATTTACGGCCCCGGACGGCACTAGGCCGGAATATCCTTCCCGAGACGAAGTCTCTTCTCGGGATGGAATAATGCCGACGCGCCGAACGTTCACGCTCGCAGCGATCGGGACGGCCCTCGCCGCTGCGTCCGCCGTCTCGGGGGCCGTGCTCGCCTTCGTCCTCGGCCCGCTTCGGCGGCGCGCCCCGCAAGAGCCCGCGCTTCTCGATGTTGGCCCGGCGTCGGCGTTCGAGGCGCTGCGCGCGGGCGCGTCTCCGCCCGAAGAAGTCTTTGTCGAACGCGCCGTCGAGGACGGCTACATGACACGCCGCGTGAAGGAGCGCTTCGCCATCGTGCGTGACGGCCGTGCCGCGTCGGGCCTCGCGGCGCTCGCGACGACGTGCAGCCACCTCGGGTGCGGCGTCTCGTGGGACCGGGGCCGCAACGCGTTCCTCTGTCCGTGCCACGGCGGCGTCTACGGGCCCGATGGCGCCGTGCTCGCCGGCCCGCCGCCGCGGCCCCTCACACGCTTGCCGCTCGTCGTGATCGGCGGACGCGTGCAGCTCGACGCTTCGGCGCTCGACGCGTGAAGAGGCTCTTCGAATTCCTGGAGTCGCGCGCCTCTCTCTCGTCGCTCTGGCGCGCGTTCGCGGACGAGCCGGTTTCCGTCCGGCGGGCGTGGTTCTTCACACTGGGCTCCGCGGCGCTCGTCGCGCTCCTCGTCCAGTTCGCCACCGGCTTCGCGCTCGCGCTCGCCTATGCCCCCACGCCGGATCACGCGTGGGAGAGCGTGAAGGCGATTCAGACGCGGCTTCCCGCGGGAGCGCTCGTGCGCGGCTTCCATCACTGGGGCGCGTCCGCGATCGTCGTCTTCGCGGTCCTCCACCTCGCGCGGACGTTCCTCTTCGGGGCGTACCTCAAGCCGCGCGAGCTGAACTGGCTCGTGGGCGTCGCGCTCCTCCTCGTGATCCTCGCATTCGGCTTCACGGGATACCTCCTCCCGTGGGACCAGAAGGCCTACTGGGCGACGGTCGTCGGGACGAGAGTGCCCGCGGCGCTGCCCGTCGTCGGGCCCGCGGCCTCGCGCGTCATGGCAGGTGGAGCCATGGTCGGTGCCGCGACGCTTACGCGTTTCTACGCCGTACACGTCGTCCTCCTCCCGATACTGACGCTCGGCCTCGTCGCCGCGCATCTCCTCCTCCTCCGCAAGCACGGCCACGCGGGGCCCACGTCCGGGCCCGACCAGCGGCAGCCCTTTTTCCCGTACCAGGCGGCGCGCGACGCCGCCGTCGGCCTTGCGCTCGTCATCCTCCTCTTATGGCTCGCGGCGCGGCATCCCGCGCCGCTCGAGAGGCTCGCTGACCCGACGGACACCTCTTACGTGCCGCGGCCCGAGTGGTATTTCCTCCCGCTCTTTCAGCTTCTGAAGTTCTTCAAGGGCCCGTTCGAGCCGATCGGCACCGCGGTCCTCCCGGGAGTCTCGATGCTTCTCCTCGCGCTCGTTCCGTGGCTCGACCGCGGGGCCTCCCGGCGGCCCCGCGACCGGCGGCGCGTCCTCGCGGTCGGCGGCGCGGGGGCGATCCTGCTCCTCGGCCTGCTCTATTTCGGAGCCCTCGATACCCCGAAGGGAAATGTTTCGGGTCTCGATCCGGCGTCCCAGCCGCCGCCAGACGCCCGGCTTCTCGGGGGCCTCGCCTCGTACGACAGGCGCGGCTGCGCCTCGTGCCACGGGACCGACGGCCGACCGGGAGCGGCCCCTGCGGCCAGGACGATCACGCTCGCGGCGCGCGGGCACGCCCTCCTCGGCGAAGCGCTGGCCGCTCACGTGAAGGAAAAGAGCGTCAAGGCGCCGGCCACCGAGGAGGGCGGCGAGAACCTCGACAAGGACATTCCGTCGCTCCTCGCGTACGTCGAGGCGCTCGGGAAAGACGGGCCGCGTTTCTCTGCGCTGCCGCAGCCGATCCGCGTAGGGGGCGCCGCGATCGATCGCGAGGACTGCCGGCAGTGCCATCAGCTCTACGGCGAGGGCGGGCGCAAGGGCCCCGCGCTCCAGCACCTCTTCGGCAAGCGCGACAGGGACTGGCTCGTCGCGCACTTCAAGGAGCCGAAAAAGTTCGTGCCGGGCTCGAAGATGCCCCCGTTCCGGTTCCTGCAGGACGCCGAGCTCGCCGCGATGTCGGACTACCTGCTCGCGGTGCCGTAGGCGGAACCCAGCGCGCTATCTTTCGGTGAACGTCTTCAACTCGACGCGCTGCGTGAGGAATCGGCGGAACTCGCCAGGCGGAAGGGACGCGACCTGGCGTCCCGTCACGTGCTCGATGTCGCCGAGGACCTTCTCCCAGAGAAACTCGCGGCGCGCGATCTCGTCGAGATCGCGGACCTTCCCGAAGTCCTGAACGAACTTGTTGTGCCGGCAGAGCATGCGGAACGCGTGCTCGGTGTTCGGGCGCCTCAGGGGCAGGCCGAGGATGCGGACGTCGTTGCCCACGTCGTGGATTGGCTGGCCCCACTCGCCGTATCCGCCGAAGATCGTCCCGAGCTTCTCGAGAGCGTTCGCGAGCTTAGGCTCGCCGCCCCTCTCGAGCGCCGTCTTCACGATCGGCAGCGTGATGTTGCGGAAGAGCGTGGGGTCGGCGAGGCGCACGTTGATGCCGATCTCCTCGCGCGTGATGCGGGCGATGTCCTCGGACCGGATGCGGTTGTCCGTCGCGAGATGGATGCGCTCGCCGATCGACTCGGGCACCGTTAGGGCCGCGAGGATCCCCTGGACGACGCGGTCCACGGGCACGAGATTCAGCTCGGCCGAAGCGTCCCCGGGGAAGCTCGACGCGATCGCGCCGATGAGCCACGCCTTCCCGCGGCCCACGGCATCCGCCTGCAGCGCGTCCATCGCTTCCTTCGAGCGTCCGAACGCGTTGATGGGCGCGTTCACGACCTTCGTGTCGCCCCGGTTGTTGCCGGTCCTGCTGTTGCCGATGACGATCGAGGGAAGGAGCTGCGACACGCGGAGGCCCTTGTCGACGAGCGTGTAATCCGTCTCGAGCGACGCCATCGCCTTCGTGAGCTCGTAGAAGTTGTTGTAGAAGTTCCGGGGGAACACGAGCTCGCTTTCCTGAGCGGTCGTCTTCTTCTTCCGCCCGTGGATGTAGGACGTCTCGATGGCGACGTGCTGGATGAACTTCGTGCCCTTGGCCTCCTGGATCACGAGGGCGAACTGGAGAGCGTTGCGCGCCCCCTGCACGTTCGCGCGGAAGGAGTTCTCGTACGTGTCGTCGAAGGACACGCTCGCGGCGCAGTGGATGACGTGCGTGAGCGTCTTTCGGAGGCGCGCCATCTCGCGCGGCGCGATCCCGAGATCCGGCTTCTCGATGTCTCCGCCCAGGAAGACGAACTTCTTCGCCTTTGCCCCCGTGATGTGAAGGCGCTTCAGGAGAAGCGCGCCCCGCTGCGCGGGCGACAGGACTCTGACGACTTCCTTCGTCTTCGGGTCGCGGACTTTCTCGGGCCGCACGACGGAGACGAGGCGCTCGATGCGGCGGTCAATCGCGGCCTGTGCGAGGATCTCCTTGCCCAGGAATCCGGTCGCGCCCGTCAGGAGCACGTGCAGCCGCGGGCTCCGGCCGCGCGAGCGGAGGAGGACACGCGCGTCCCTCTGGAGCTTCTCGATGCGCGCCTTGACCTCTTTCTCGGAGAGATGCGAGGCCTCGCGGAACTTGAAAAACACGTTCCGGTCGGTCACGCCGATGAGGTTTTTGGCGCTCTTTTCGACCGCCTTGCTTCCCGTCGCGGAGCCGAGCGCTTCGGCGAGCTTGAGTCCGAGGAGGTTCACTTTCCTCAGGCCGTCCCTGACGGCATTCTCGTTGCCGGTCCACTGGATCAGCCGGCTCGCGAGGTACTGCGCGGAGACGTCGATGGGGTTCTTGTCCCGGTGGGCGTGAACGAGTAATTCGTCGGGGTCGATCGGCCGGAGAACTTCCTTGCCGGTCGCGAGGCTCACCTTCGCGATGTAGCGCGAGGGGGAGCTCTCCCACAGCATCTCGCCCTTCGGATTCATCGTCGGCGAGATTTCCTGCGACGCGGCTTCTGCGGTCCCGCGCTCGGGCGGAACCGTCCTGGCACTGACCATGGGATCCTCCGAGAATCGGGGCGCCATTGTAGTCCCGAGCCGCGTTAACCCAGAGTCGCGATGAAGTCGTCCGCCGCGAGCGCGACCGCGAGAGCCGCGTCGTTGCCGGCTTCGAGATAGAGCGTCGCGGAGGGATCGGCGACGCGCGCGAGCATCCCCGCGCGAACCTCCTTCACGTCGTCTCCGTCGAATGCGGCGAAGCGCCCCGAGAAGACGGCGAATGCGCTGACGCCGCGAAAGACCCACCGCGCGCCCGGAGGCGGGCCGAGCCGAAGCACGGCGAAGCCCGTCTTGGGCAGACGCGCAAGCACGCGGAGGCCGGTGATTCCGGGAAAGACCGCACCCGCGACGCCGTCTCTCCTGATGTGGTGGTGGGGTCTGGGTGATGTTCTGGAAATTTCTTCGAGTGAAAGAGAGGAAGCCACCCAGATGAGGACGTCGCCGGGTACCTCGTTGAATTCGCCGCCAGCCGCAAGGACGAGCAGCGCCGCCGCTCCGCCCTTCCCCTCTTCCCCTTCTAAGAAGAATCCCTCGTGTCCTTCGCCGAACCGCAACAGGTGGGGAGCGGGTATCTCCTCGAACGCGCAAACCGAGACCCCCGGCGCGTGCGCCGTGCGCGGCGGGGGCGGCACGGGGCCGCGCCTCTCGTCGTCGCGCGGGATGTCCTTCTCGAGGGTCGGCGACTTCGCGAGCTTCTTCTTCCCGAAGAGCCACTTCGCGTTCACGGCGCGACTCTAGCGCGGCCGTCGCGCCGGCGCCGGGTCGTCACCTGGGCCCGAGGAGCGCGCGGAGACGCTGCGCGCCCGCGCGGCTGACGGGAAGGCGGGCTTCGTCGATCAAGACGGCCGTGAAAGCGCCCGTCATGGAGCCTTCGACGCGCGCGAGGCGGTCGAGGTTGAGGAGATAGGACCGGTGGATTCTCACGAACCGCTCCCCTGGGAGCGCGTCTTCGAGACTCGCGAGCGTCTGTTTCTTGATGTGATTCCGGCCGCCCGAGGAGAGCAGAACGTAGTCGTCCTCGGCCTTCACGTAGTCGATCTTTTCGACGGGCAGCACCGTCACGGTGACGCCATCCTTCACGACGACGCGCGAGAGCGGCGCGCCGCGCGGCACGAGGGGCAACGCGGGCGGCAGGCCGCCCGCCGCGAGCCGGGTGCGCGCCCTTTCGAGCGCCCGGTCGAAGCGCGCCCGGTCGAACGGCTTGAGGAGGTAGTCCACGGCGTTCGCGTCGAACGCCTTCAGCGCGTACTGGTCGTAAGCGGTGACGAAGATGACTGCCGGCCGCCCCGCGGCATCGCGGTCGATCAGCTCGAGCACCTCGAGCCCGTCGAGCTGCGGCATCTGGACGTCGAGAAAGAGGATGTCGGGCTTCGTTTCGGCGACGGCCCGGACGGCCTCGAAGCCGTTCGCGCACTCGGCCAGGACCCGGATGTCCGGGTGGGCGGCGAGAAGCTGGCGCACGAAGGACCGCGCGAGCGCCTCGTCGTCCACGAGCACGGCGCCGAGAAGAGGGGAAGGCACGGCCCGATGGTAGCGCCCTGCCCGCGAGGGGACGCGTCAGGGTGCCGCGGGCAGCTCGATTTCCACGCGGAAACGGCCGTTCGAGAGGCCGGCGCCGACGTGCCCGGCGTCGCCCCAGTACGCGGCCACACGGCGTTTCACGTTTGCGAGTCCGATTCCCGCGCCGGCGGGCCTTTCCGATCCGGAGTCTGCGGGATTCTCGATCACGATCGACACGCGGTCTCCCCGGCGCTTCGTCACGAGGGAGAGAATCCCGCCTTCGAGGCGCGCCCCGATGCCGTGCTTGACGGCATTCTCGACGAGCGGCTGCAGGAGCATGGGCGGAACGGCCATGTCGAGCGCGGAGTCGTCGAGGTCCTCGGTCACGGTGAGCCGGTCGCCGAAGCGCACGCGCTCGACCGCGAGATAGCGATGCGCGAGCGCGAGCTCCTCGCGGAGCGATATCGAGGAGCGCTCCGACATGCCGAGGGTCGTCCTCAGGAAGTCCGAGAGGAGCGCGCACATCGAGCGCGCCTCCTCCGGACGGACGGCGACGAGGGCCGCGATCGAGTTCAGGCTGTTGAAGAGGAAATGCGGGTTGAGCCGCTCGCGGAGCGCCTGAAGCTCGGCCTCGCGGGCCAGCGTCCGGAGCTCCGCCGCGCGGCGCTCCTGGTCGCGCGCCGCCTCCGCGGCTTCGAGCACGTAGTGCATCGCGAGAACGAGCAGGTAGAGGAGGACCCCGAGGAGGAACACGACGGGGCCGGCGTGCGCGAGCCGGTCGGGCAGGGTCTCGAACACGGGAAGAAGCGCGAGTCCCCACGCCAGCGTCGTTCCGGAGAGAAGCCAGAGCGAGGCGGCCACGATCGAGGCCATGGCGAGCGCCGACGCAGTCACGAGAAGCCGGGCCGAGTCGACAGGAAAGGCCCGGCACAGATACCAGGACGAGAGGCACAGAAACGCGTAGAGGAGCCCGAGCGGAGTCGCGAGGGCAGCCGCCTCGAGGAGAGAGAGCCCCCCTGCGAGCATGAGAAGTCCGCCGAGAATCGCGGTCAGCGGAATCCAGCCGAGAAGGTAGACGCCCAGGCGTCCCGACTGCGTGAAGAAGGGGTGCATCGCCGCGCCCCTAGTTCTTGATGCCGAGGCCGCCGAAGAGGATGAAGCCGGTGACGAGAAGGTCTTTCCGCGCGCGTGCGGGCTCGCTGAGGACGTGGCGGCTCTTGTCGTCCGTGCCGCCGAAGATCGGCACGACCTTCAGGATCACGTTCCAGTCCTCGGGCACGCGAAGCTCGCCGCCGCCGCAGAAGCAGAAGACGTCGATCACAGCGCGATCGCCCGCCATTTTCGAGTCGCGGAGGTCCAGGTTGAACCCGCCGAAGACGGCGTTCGCCTGCCCGCCTTGGAAGTTGGGGGAGATGATGCGGCGCTCGCCGCCGCCGAAGACCGCCCACTCGTTCAGGGTGCCGCCGGGGTTCGCTGACGCATCCCATGTCCGCGCGCCCGGGCGCTGCGCGAAGATGATGCGCAGGCCTATGAACACGAAAATGAGCGGAAGGAGGTAGCTCAGCCGGAAGTGAAAGAGGCCGAACGTGCGCAGGAAAAAGAGCGCGCCCAGCGCGACGAGAATCGTTCCGGCAAAGAACGACCGGCTGGCGAGCTTCGCAAGGCCGACCGCGACGAGGACGAGCGGCCAGAACCTCCAGAGATCGCCGACGTCCACGAGGCCGAAGTTGTCGAGCGTGAAGAGAAGGCCCGCGGCGATGAGCGCAAGGCCGATGACGAGCCGGGACAGGGTGTCGTGGCGAGGGCTGGAGTCCATGGCGATTTCCCCCGTGTGAAAGATACGTCGCGAGGGCCCGTTCATCCCTCCCGATTCGGCGAATCGACCTTCGGCGCCGGTGAACGGCGAGAGAAGCGCCAGGAGAGCCGAGGGACGTCTTACCGGGCCGCGGCCGCCGCGGGACGTCGAGCCCCTTCGGGCTCGTACCCGAGGTTCGGAGAGAGCCAGCGTTCGGCCTCCTCGAGCGTCCAGAGCTTTCGTGCCGCGTAGTCCTCGACCTGATCGCGCCCGAGGCGGCCGACGCCGAAGTAGTGCGCCTCGGGATGGGCGAAGTAAAACCCGCTGATGGAGCTCGCGGGCGTCATCGCGAAGTTCTCGGTGAGCGAGATTCCGGTGTGCGTCTGTGCATCCAGAAGCGCGAAGAGCGTGCTTTTCTCGGTGTGGTCTGGGCACGCGGGGTAGCCCGGAGCCGGCCGGATGCCGCGGTAGCGCTCGCGGAGGAGGTCGTCCGCCGTGAGGCTTTCGTTCCGGCCGTAACCCCAGTCTTGGCGCGCGCGCTGGTGCAGCATCTCGGCGAAGGCCTCGGCGAGCCGGTCCGCGAGCGCTTTCACGAGGATCGAGGAATAGTCGTCGTGGTCCTTCTCGAACACCTGGCAGAGCGCGTCGACGCCGATGCCGGCGGTCACGGCGAAGGCACCGACGAAGTCCGCCCGTCCGCTCTCTTTCGGCGCCACGAAGTCGGCGAGAGCCTCGAGGGGCTGCCCCTCCGGCTTCTCCATCTGCTGCCTGAGTGTGTGAAGCGTCGCGAGCGGTCGCGCCCTTGCCGCGTCCGCAAAGAGGCGGACGTCATCGCCGTCCGCGTTCGCCGGGAAGAACCCGTAGACCCCGCGCGCGGAAATCAGGCGCTCTCTCACGATCCGGTCGAGGAGAGCGCGCGCGTCCGCGAAGAGCTCCTGCGCCTTCTCTCCGACGATCGGGTCCTCGAGAATCTGCGGATACCTCCCGCGCAGCTCCCACGCGTGGAAGAACGGCGACCAGTCGATGAAAGGCACGAGGTCGGCGAGCGGCACGTCGTGGAGGGCGCGCGCGCCCGTGAAGAGGGGAACGGGAAGATCCGCGCCCGCCCAGTCGAAGCGCGGCTTGCGGGCGCGGGCCGTGGCGAGAGACAGGAGCGGCTTGGCCGATCGCTTCTCGTGCTCGGCGACGAGAAGGGCCTGTTTCTTCCGGTTTGCGTCAGCGACCCCGGCCGCCCCGGTACCGAGGAGGCCGCTGACCGCGCCGACAGCGCGCGACGCGTCGAGCACGTGGACGACGGGCGGCCCGTAAGCGGGCGCGATCTTCACGGCGGTGTGGATGGGGCTCGTCGTGGCACCCCCGATGAGGAGGGGGACCGTGAAACCCGCGCGCTCCATTTCCCGGGCCACGTGGACCATCTCGTCGAGGGACGGCGTGATGAGCCCGGAGAGCCCGACGACGCGCGCCCCGTGCTCCTTCGCTGCCGCGAGGATGCGGTCAGCGGGCACCATGACCCCGAGATCGACGACGGCGTAGCCGTTGCATTGCAGCACGACGCCCACGATGTTCTTCCCGATGTCGTGCACGTCGCCCTTCACGGTCGCGAGCAGCACCTTGACCTCGGAGGAGGCGGCGCCCGCCCGCTTTTCCGCCTCGAGGTAGGGCTGCAGATACGCGACGGCCTTCTTCATGACGCGCGCGCTCTTGACGACCTGCGGGAGGAACATCTTTCCCGACCCGAAGAGGTCGCCGACGACGTTCATGCCGGCCATCAGCGGTCCCTCGATGACGGCGAGCGGCGCGAGGTACTTTTGGCGCGCCTCCTCGACGTCGGCGTCGATGAAGTCGACGACGCCCTTGACGAGCGCGTGCGACAGGCGTTCCTCGACAGTGCCGCTCCGCCACGCGTCGGCCACGACTTCGGCCTTGCCGGTCTTCTTCACGGACTCGGCGAAGGCGATGAGGCGCTCCGTGGCGTCCGGGCGACGGTTCAGGAGGACGTCCTCGACGAGGACGAGGAGGTCCTTCGGGATCTCCTCGTAGACCGCGAGCTGGCCCGCGTTCACGATGCCCATGTCGAGGCCCGCCCGGATCGCGTGATAGAGGAATGCCGCGTGCATCGCCTCGCGCACCGTGTTGTTCCCGCGGAACGAGAAGGAGATGTTGGACACGCCGCCCGACACCTTCACGCCTGGCAGAGTCGCCTTGATCCGCTTCGTGGCCTCGAGGAAATTCAATGCGTAGGTGTCATGCTCCTCGATACCGGTCGCGACCGTGAGGATGTTCGGGTCGAAGACGACGTCCTCGGGCGGAAAGCCGATCTCGTCGGTGAGGATGCGGGTGGCCCGGGCGGCGATCGCGACCTTGCGCTCGGCGGTCGTCGCCTGTCCTTCCTCGTCGAACGCCATGACGATGACCGCGGCCCCGTAGCGACGCACGAGGCGCGCGTGCCTCCGGAAGGAATCCTCGCCTTCCTTCAGGCTGATCGAGTTCACGATGGACTTGCCCTGGAGGCACTTCAGCCCGGCTTCGATCACGTCCCATTTCGAGCTGTCGAGCATGATCGGCAGCTTCGCGATGTCGGGCTCGGCCGAGAGGAGGTTCAGGAACCGCGTCATCGCCGCTTTCCCATCCAGCATCCCCTCGTCCATGTTCACGTCGAGGACGTTCGCCCCCCCCTCGACCTGCTGGCGCGCCACCGTGAGCGCCCCCTCGTAGTCGCCCGCGAGAACGAGCTTCGCGAACTTCGGAGACCCCGTGACGTTCGTTCGCTCTCCGACCACCGTGAAGACCCCGGGCCGGAACGTGTAGGGCTCGAGGCCCGAGAGGCGCGTCGTGCGCTCGGACGCCTCAAGCCGCCGCGGTGGCAGCCCCCTCACGGCGTTCGCGATCGCGCGGATGTGCGCGGGCGTGGTGCCGCAGCAGCCCCCCACGATGTTCACCCAGCCCTCGCGCGCGAAGGCGCCGATGTCTCCACACATGATCTCGGGCGTCTCGTCGAAGCCCCCGAACGCGTTCGGGAGCCCGGCGTTCGGGTACGCGCTCAGGAACACCGGCGCGATCGCGGACAGCTCCTCGATGTAGGGCCGCATCTCCTTCGCGCCGAGCGCGCAGTTGATTCCGACCGCGAGGAGCGGCGCGTGCGAGACGGAGTTCCAGAAGGCCTCGACCATCTGGCCCGAAAGCGTCCGCCCCGACTTGTCCGTGATCGTGACCGAGACCATGAGCGGAACGCTCCGGCGCGCCGCCTCGAAGTGCTGGAGCGCGGCGAAGAGGGCCGCCTTGAGGACGAGCGTGTCGAAGACCGTCTCGAAGAGGAGGACGTCGACCCCGCCGTCGAGGAGGCCGCGGATCTGCTCCGTGTAGGCCGCGACGAACTCGTCGAAGACGTGGGTCCTCTTTCCCGGGTCGTTCACGTCCACGGCGAGCGACAGCGTGCGGTTCGTGGGGCCGATCGCGCCGGCGACGAAGGCGTCCTTCCCCGTGGCGGCGCGGTGCGCATTCACGGCGCGGCGGGCGGTGCCCGCCGCCGCGACGTTCAGCTCGTACGCGAGGCTCGGGAGGCCGTAGTCGGCGAGAGAAATCGCCTGCGCGTTGAACGTGTTCGTCTCGACGATGTCGGCGCCCGCCTCGAGGTACTGCAGATGGATTTCCTCGATGATCGCGGGCTGTGTCAGGACGAGGAGGTCGTTCGCGCCCTTGACGTCCTTCGAATGGTTCCGAAAACGAGCGCCGCGGTAGGCCGCCTCGTCCAGCGAGCGGGCCTGGATCATGGTCCCCATCGCGCCATCGATCACGGCGATGCGCTCCTTCAGGAGCGCGCGCAGGCGAACTTCGGCGGTCATGCGCGCTTCGCTCATGCGTGCTTCACCTTCGCCCCGAGCGCCTCGATGATCCTCTTCACGGCGTCGTAGCGCGCCATTGGCATGATGTGGAGGCCGCGCGCCCGCTCGGCGATCGCGCGCGCGAGCTCGACGCCGATCGCGAGCCCTTCCTCCTCTTCGAACGCGGGGCCCTTCTCGGCCGCACGGCGCATCCGCGTGAGGATCTCCTCCGGCACGACCAAGCCCGGGACCTCGTTCGCGAGGTAGAGAGCCTGCTTCAGGCTCTTCGGCGGGATGAGGCCGATGAGGATCGGAATCGCCCGCGCCTCGGCGCGCGCGTAGAAACGATCCAGCGCCGCCACGTCGTAGACAGGCTGCGTTTGGGCGAACGTGGCTCCCGCCTCGATCTTGGCCAAGAGCTTCGAGATCTCGACGTCGAGGTCCCTCGCCGCGGGATTCGCCGCGCACGCGATCGCGAACGACGTGGCCGAGCCGATCGCCCCGCCCGCGAGGTCCGTGCCCGTGTTCAGGCCCTTGACGAGACGGAGGAGCCCGAGCGTGTCGATCTCGCCCACGGGTTTGGCCTGCGGGTAATCGCCGATCTTCAGGGGGTCGCCGCCCACGACGAGAAGCGCCTTGATGCCGAGGCCCGCGGCGCCGAGGAGGTCCGACTGGAGGCCGAGGACGTTCCGGTCGCGCGGCGAGACATGGAAGATCGCCTCGGCGCCGGTCTCCGTGCGGATGAGATGCGCGACGGCGATGGACGACATCCTGAGCCGCGCCATCGGGTTGTCCGTGATGTTGATCGCGTCCACGCCGAGGGCTTTCAGGGTGCGCGCGCCGTCCACGGCCGCCGAGGCGTCGATGCCTTTCGGCGGCTCGACCTCGGCCGTCACGACGAGCGCGCGCGGGTCGGCGAGCTTGCGTTTCAGGGCGGACGTCTCGAGCGAGGCCTCGCGCGGGCGGGCGGAGCGGTCTTCCACGAAAACGGTGCGCGTCGGCGGAGCCGGAGCGCTGCGGGCCTTGCCCAGGGCCTCGCGCGCCATGGCGGCCACGTGCTCCGGTGCGGTGCCGCAGCAGCCGCCCACGAGCGCGGCCCCCGCGTGGAGGAGGTCGCGCGCGCTCTGGCGGAAGTAGTCCGGCGTCGCGGGATAGACCGTCCGCCCGGAGACGACCCACGGGTAACCGGCATTCGGCCGGACGGAAATCGGCACGGACACGGAACCGGCCGCGCGCCCGAAAATCTCGAAGGCCTCCTGGGGTCCGACGGTGCAGTTGATCCCGACGACGTCGGCGCCCGCCGCCACGAGCGTGCTGAGCGCGTCCTCCACGTCTTCCCCGAAGCTGGTCTTGCCGTCCGCAAGGAACGTCATCGACGCGACGATCGGGATCTCCGCCGACAAGGCGCGCGCCGCGCGCAGGGCCTCCGCGGCCTCGAGCGTCGACGAGAACGTCTCGAAGGACAGCAGGTCGACCCCTTCCTCGAGGAGGATCCGGATCTGCTCCGTGAAGAGCTCCCGCACGTGGAGACGCGTGAGCGGCCCATAGGGCTTCACGAGCTGCCCGAGCGGGCCGACGGCGCCTGCCACGTAGACGTATTCCCCGGCGGCAGCCGCGCGGGCGAGGCGCACGGCCTCCCGGTTGATCTTCTCGAGGGAGTCGGCCCAGTCGAACCTGGAGAGCTTCGAGCGGTTCGCGTCCCACGTGTTCGTGGAGAGCAATTGCGCGCCGGCGGCCACGTAATCGTCGTGGATCTCGCGGACGAGCTCTGGCGCCGTGAGCGCGTTCGGCGAGCGCGGGCCTTCGGCAGGGGCGCCGCGCGACACGAGCAGCGTCCCCATCGCCCCATCGGCGAGGAGAACCTCGGCCCGTAGCCGCTCCCGAATGTCTTTCTTCATGAAAAGAGCCCCATGAAAAACACCCCTTCGAGGACGAAGGGGCGTCGGGACTCCGCGCCATTTTCGGCCTCGATCTCATCTTCCTCGAGAACGCGCGCCCTGCGTCCTGGAGCGGGATTTGGCACCTGGCGTCCGTCGCTCCCCGAAGGGAAACGCCAGATCGGTTGCCGCGGCATCGCAGGGCCCGTCCCTCCGCCGCTCTGGATGAAACCCGGTCAAAGAGCCGTTCGAAGGTTACGGCGCGTCGCCCGCAGACGTCAAGCCGCCGGTGAGGTTAAACTCGCTTTCTGACCAGATGAGGATTCTCGTTGTCGGTTCGGGGGGTCGCGAGCACGCGCTCGTGTGGAAGCTCGCGCAGGCGCCGGGCGTGACCGATATTTTCTGCGCGCCGGGGAACCCGGGAATCGCGTCGCTCGCGACCTGCCTTCCCATCGGCGTCGAGAATGTCGTCGAGCTCGCGGACTTCGCCGAGTCGATGAAGATCGATCTCACCGTCGTCGGGCCCGAGCTCCCGCTCACGCTGGGCCTCGTGGACGAACTCTCACGCCGCTCTCTCCTGGCCTTCGGACCGAACCGCCTTGCCGCCGAGCTCGAAGGCTCTAAGGTCTTCTCGAAGCTGTTCATGAAGAAGTACGGCATTCCGACGCCGGATGCGGAGGTCTGCCAGACGCGTGCGGAGGCGGAGCGGGCGCTCAAGTCGTTCGGCGTGCCGTGCGTGTTCAAGGCGGACGGCCTCGCGGGCGGCAAGGGCGTCGTCGTGGCGCTGGAGCCCGAAGAGGCCGAGCGCGCGCTCAAGCTTTTCTTCGAGGATCGCGTCTTCGGATCGGCGGCCGATCGCGTCCTGGTGGAGCGCTTCATCCCGGGCGATGAGGTCAGCTTCATGGTCCTGTGCGACGGCGAACGCGCGCTGCCGCTCGCGACCGCGATGGACTACAAGAGGATCTTCGACGGAAACCGTGGCCCGAACACGGGCGGGATGGGCGCGCACAGCCCGTCCGTTCTCCTCGACGCGTCCACGTCGTCCGACGTCCTCGCCTTCGTCGTGCAGCCGACGCTCAAGGGCATGGCGGACGAGGGCCGCCCGTTCCGCGGCGTCCTCTTCGTGGGCCTCATCCTCGAGAAGGGGCTGGACCCCTACGTGCTCGAGTACAACGTGAGGTTCGGAGACCCCGAGACGCAGGCGGTCATGCTGCGCCTCGACGGCGACCTGCTGCCGTTCCTGATGGGCTCGGCCCGCGGCCGCTTCGACGAGGGCGCGCAACTCGCCTGGCGGCGCGAGGCGACGGCCGCTCTCGTGATGACCGCCGAAGGCTATCCGGGTCCTTTCGAGCGCGGGCGGCCGATCACCGGGGTCGAGGAGGCCGAAGCCATGGAAGGCGTGTTCGTGTTCCACGCGGGGACCGCGCGAGGCGCGGACGGGCGCCTCGTGACGTCGGGCGGCCGCGTCCTCAACGTGTGCGCGCGCGGGCGCGGCCTGTCGCAGGCGCTCCGGACGGCGAAGGATGCGGCGGGAAAGATTCGCTTCGAAGGCGCCCACTATCGCCAGGACATCGGGCACAAGGCGCTCGAGATCCTCATGGAGCGCTCCGGATCCATGTTGAGGTGAAGTCGGCGAGCAGGGGACCAGGCCCCGGCGCCTCGAGGAGCGCGAAAGCCGCGCGGATGATCCGGGTCTGGAGCTCGGGGTCTCCCGGTTTCCCCAGCGGATAGCCGAGCGCGTAGGGCACCGCGAGCGCTCGCGGAGTCCGGACCTTCGCCGTGATCTCCCGCAGCATCGTGACGGTTGTCGTCGCGATGCCGCGGCTCTCGAGCTCGCCGGCGATCAGACCCACGGTCTGATGGCACATCGGTCAAAGCGGGACGAGGAGCGCGACGTCCACACCATCCGCCTCGAGGAGCGCGGCGGCGCCGGGCGCCGTGTCTTTCACGAGGCGCCCGGGCGCCGTGATCGACCCCATGAACGAGAGGGCGCGCCCGTTCAGCGCCCCGATCTCGCCGCGCGCGGCCATCTCACGCAGCCGGTCGAGCGGGAAGCCGAGGTTGCGGTCTGCCCGGAACCCCGTCTGGTCGAAGGCGTCCGACTTATGCGCGATGCCGAGTGTTTCGACGGCCGTCTCGGACGGGATCTCGCGGAACGACGCGTCGCCGCCCTTCATCGCGCCGTCGAACGGGACCTGGGACGGCAGGTGGACGCCGCCCGTCGTGACGAGCGCGACACGCGCCGAAGGCAGCGGCTTTCGGGGACGCGCGAACGGGACGGGATCGAGCGCGCGGTAACGGTACGTCGCCATGAAGACGCGGTTCTTGAGCGACAGGTCCGAGAGGCTCGCCACGCGGGCAGTATGCCGAACTATGATCGCGCGCATGCAGGTTCTCGCCGCCGCCGCGCTCCTCGCCCAGCTCGTCTCCTCTCACGGCAGCGCGCCCGCCATGGCCGCGATGCCAGCGCCCGCGGCGACGCCCGCGCCTGCCTTTCCCGTGACGTCGGGAGGCGGCCTTTCGTGGGCCGTGCCGAAGTCGTGGACGCCGGGCCCGTCCTCGGCCATGCGGCTCGCGACCTACTATCTTCCCGTGGCCCCGGGCGACGCCGACCGGCCTGAGCTCGCCGTCTTCTGGTTCGGACCGGGAAGGGGTGGGAGCATCGACGCGAACGTGGCGCGTTGGTTCTCCCAGCTCGAGGCGGGGCCCGGCGACCCGAAACCCACGCGCAGCCTCACGCGCATCGGCACGATTCCAGTCACGCTCGTGACGGCGGCGGGGAGCTATTCCGCCGGGACGGGCATGGGCGCGGCGCCGGCGCCGAAGAGCGGCACCGTGCTCCGGGGTGCGATGGCAGAGGGACCGAATGGGGCCGTGTTCTTCAAACTCACCGGCCCGCGCCGGAGCGTCGCCGCCGGCGGAAAGGATTTCGACGCGCTCGTCGCGAGCCTCAAGCCCTGAAGCAGGGCCGTTCGCGGAACGTAACAGGATCGTGACCGATTCGCCGGGGCGCCCGCTCCCGAAGGTGGCGTGGAACCTCGTCGCGCTCGCGGTGTGCGCGCACGCCTTCGCCGAGCTCGCCGCGATCACGTCGTACGGCTATTTTCGCGACGAGCTCTATTACCTCGCCTGCGCGGACCATCCCGCGGCGGGGTACGTCGACCAGCCGCCGCTCTCGATCCTTTTCCTCTCCGCCTGGAGGGCTGTCTTCGGCGATTCGCTCGTCGTGCTCCGGATCCCGCCGCTCGTCCTCGGCGTCTCGATCGTCGTCCTGACCGCACTCCTCGCGCGCCGGCTGGGCGGCGGCCGCGTGGCGCAGGGCCTCGCCGCCTGCGCGGCTGCGTGCGCGCCGATCTGGCTCGGCATGAGCCGCTATTACTCCATGAATTCCTTCGACATCTTGTTTTGGGCGCTGGCCGCTCTCCTCCTCGCGGAGATCCTCGACCTCGACCCGGGGCGCGGCGCGATGCCTCTTTGGCTTCTCCTCGGGGTCGTTCTTGGCCTCGGCCTCGAGAACAAGATCAGCGTTCTCTGGCTCGGCTTCGGGCTCTTTGCCGGCCTCGTCCTGACACCGGCGCGGCGCTGGCTGAAGACGAGGGGTCCCTGGCTGGCTGGCGGGATCGCGGCCCTTCTCTTCCTGCCACACGTCCTCTGGCAGGTCGCGAACGGCTGGCCCACGCTCGAGTTCATGCGGAACGCCACGCAGGGCAAGTACAAGGCCTTTCCGCTCCCGTCCTTCCTCAAGGAGGAGCTCCTTCACTTCAATCTCGTCGCCGCGCCACTGTGGATCGCGGGTCTCGTCTGGCTCCTCGCGTCGCGGGACGGGCGAAGGTTCCGCGCTCTCGGACTCGTCTGGGCCACGACGTTCGCCATCCTCATCGTCAACGGAAACGCCAAGCCGGAGTACCTCTCGCCGGCGTTCGCGCCGCTCCTCGCCGCCGGCGGCGTCGCGTTCGAACGCCTCCTGCACCGCGGCCGGAGCGTGTGGCCGGCCGGCGTCTATGCGGGGGCTCTCGTCCTCAACACGGCTCTCATCGCGCCCTTCGTCCTGCCGCTCCTGCCCGTCCCGCGTTATCTCGCGTATGCGAAGGCGCTCGGCGTCAAGCCCTCGACGTCGGAGAAGAAGGAGATCGGCCCCCTGCCGCAGCACTATGCGGACATGTTCGGTTGGCCGGAGATGGCCGAGACGATCGCGTCCGTGTGGAGGACCCTGCCCGAAGCGGACCGCGCGAAGACCGCGGTCTACGTCACCAACTACGGCGAGGCCGCCGCGGTCGACTTCTTCGGAAAAAAGCTCGGCCTTCCGCCCGCGATCTGCCCGCACAACAATTATTTTTTCTGGGGCGCGCGGGGGCAGAGGCCGGAGATCTTTCTCGTTTTCGGAGGCGCGCGGGAAGGGCACGCGCGCGTCTTCGAGAGCGTCGAGCCGGGCGCCGTCTTCACGCACCCGTGGGTGATGCCTTACGAGAGCGGCCGCACCGTCTGGGTCTGCCGCGGCCTGAAAATCCCGTTCGACCAGATCTGGCCGGGCGAGAAGAATTTCAGCTAGCGCTTACCAGGATCCCGTACGTTCCCAGGAAGAACGTCGGGCCGGACTTCCGCGCGACGCCATGATCGGGATTCGCCGCGAGATGCTCGAGCACCTTGAAGACCGTCTCGGTCTCTTCGGGAGCGCCGAGGGAGGCGGCGATGCGCTCGGCGGTCCGGAAAGCGCCCTTTTGGGCGCCGAGGTCCGAGAGGACTCTCGCCTGCAGGGCCAGCACCGCGGCTGCGGCCTTCTTTCCGGCCTCGACGCCGGGCTGGTGGTACGCATTGACGCCGATGAGCTGGGCGTAGAGCCCGACGGCCCTCTCGTAGAGGGCGATCAGGGTGCCGATCGACCGCGCGGAGGCGTCGGGGATCGTGAGTGTGATCGAGCCGCGCCCGTTGTCGTAGAGGGCCTTCCGCGTTCCGAGGAGGAAGCCGTGCAGGTAGTCGCCCGACGTGACGCCGGGCTCCACGGCGAGGGACGCTGCCCCCTTCTCGCGGTCTTTCGCGACCTCCACGAACGTCACGAAGAAGTTCGGCACGCCCTCGCGAAGCTGCTGCACGTACGCGTGCTGGTCCGTCGAGCCCTTGTTCCCGTACACGGCGATCCCCTGGTGCACGACGTTTCCCGCGAGGTCCTTCTCCTTGCCGAGCGACTCCATGACGAGCTGCTGGAGGTACCGCGAGAAGAGGAGGAGCCGGTCGCGGTAGGGGATGACAACCATGTCCTTCTCGCCCTTTCCGCCCGTCTCCTTGAACCACGCGAGGGCGAGCATCGCCGCCGGATTCTTCGCGACGTTCCTCTCGCGCGTCACCCTGTCGCAGGCGGCGGCGCCGGCGAGAAGGCCGTCCACGTCGAGGCCCTGGAGCGCCGCGGGCAGGAGCCCAACGGCCGACAGCTCGGACGTGCGCCCGCCGACCCAGTCCCACATGGGGAACCGCGCGAGCCAGCGGTCCTCGACCGCCACGCCGTCGAGCTCGCTGCCATCGCCGGTCACGGCGGCGGCGTGGCGCTCGAACGCGAGGCCGGCCGCGCGGTAGGCCGCGGCCGCTTCCAACATTCCATTGCGCGTCTCTTTCGTCCCGCCGGACTTCGAGATGACGACCGTGAGAGTTCCCTCGAGGCCGCCTCTCGTCGCCGCGATCCTGGCCAGCTCGCGCGCCATGCCGTCGGGGTCCGTGTTGTCGAAGAAGAAGGGGCGGAGGGCATCGGACGGCGCGCCGAGCGCATCGGCCACGAATTGCGGCCCCAGGGTCGAGCCGCCGATGCCGACGACGAGGAGGTTCGAGAAGCGCGGGGCCGTCTCGGGGGCGATGCGGCCTTCATGGACGTCCGCCGCGAAGGCCTTTACCTGCGCGAGCGCCGTCTCGATCGCGCTCCTGGTCTCGGCATCGGGGGCGCGTTCGGGCGCGCGTAGCCAGTAGTGGCCGACCCGGCGGTTCTCGTCGGGATTCGCGAGTGCGCCCGCTTCCAAGGCCTCCATGGCGAGGAAGGCGGCCGGGAACGCGCCGGAAACGAGGGGATCGCGCGCGAGCGCGTCGTCGGCCAGCGACGTCTTCGAGAGGTCGACGAAGAGCGAGAGCGAGGGCACGTGAAGAGAGAGGGCCTGAAAGCGCTGCCATGGACGGAGACTCATGGCGCGAGACTATCCTTCCCGGCGGAAGCGGAGGTCAGGATGCCCCCTCGAACGCTCGGCAAAGTCGCCCTCGGGATCGATCTCGGCGGCACGAAGGTCCTCGCGGGCGTCGTCGACGGCGCGGGCAGGATCGTCGGGCGCTGCAAGCTCAAGACTCCGTTCCTGCGGGGCACGGCTGCGATCGGCGAGACCCTGGTCGCCGCCGCCGAGCACGCCCTTCGAGAGGCGGGTGTGGCGCGTGGGAGGGTCGGCGCGATCGGGCTGGCGGCCCCCGGAGCCGTCAACGCGGAGAAGGGCCTCCTCCTCCAGGCGGGCAACCTCTCCGTGAAGAACTGGAAGATCCTCGACGTCTTTCGCGCGCCGTTTCCTTCGGCCCGGCTCCGCCTCGAGAACGACGTCCGTCTCGCCGCGCTCGGCGAGGCGCGCCTCGGCGCGGGCCGCGGAGCGGCCACGATGGTCGCCGTCTGGGTCGGCACCGGCATCGGGGGGGCGGTCATCCGGGGCGGGAAGATCCACGCGGGCCACAATCGCAACGCCGGCGAGATTGGCCAGACCCGCATCGACTTCCGTCGCGTGAAGAGAGGTTCGGCCGACGGGACGCTCGAGAGCATCGCCGCGAAGGTCGGGATCACGGCGTGGCTGAGGAGCAAGATCGCCGAGGGCGAAAAAACCTGCCTTGCGAAAGCCGTGTCGAAGAGGGACGCGCGGCTGAAAGGCTCGGAGCTTCGCGCGGCGTGCGAAGCCGGGGACCCGCTCGCGCTCCGGGCCGTGGCCCGCTCCTCGAAGGCCGTCGGGCTCGCGATGGCGAACGTCTTCAACGTCCTCTCTCCCGATCTCTTCGTGCTGGGGGGCGGCGTCGCGACGGACGTCGGCGCGCCGTACCTCGCGGACGTGAGGAAATGGGCGGCCACCTTCGCGTTCTCGCAGGAGCTCGGAAGGCTGCGCGTCGAACCCGCCGCCTTGGGAGACGACGCGGGGGTTCTCGGGGCCGCGCTCTACGCGCGGGAATAGGCACTCTGGCACAATCCTGAGAATGAGTTGCACGGGTTGCTCCCTCGGAACCTCCGCGAACCCGGGCGGGAACTACGTCGGCGTGCGCGTCGCCGACGCGGTGGACGGGCGCACCGTCCTCGTGTTCACGGGGGAGGTCGCCGTCAAACCGGGGGAACGCGTCATCGTGGAAGCCGAGAACGGCCCCGAGTTCGCCGAAGTCATGACGACGACCCCGATTCTCTGGAAGGCCTGTTCGTCGAAGAAGGCCAAGCGCTTCTTGAGGCTTGCGTCCGACTCCGAGTACGCCGACTACATCGAGAGGATCGAGCTGCAGGACGCGGCGCGCCTCTTCGCCGACGCGGCCGTGGAAGAGCTGAAGCTGGACGTCCACATCGTCAAGTGCGCGGTCGGTTTCGACCGGCGGCGCATGATGGTGCTCTACACGTCCGAGAAGAAGCCCGAGACCCGCGAGCTCCAACGCCGCATCGGCGACCGCTTCGAGATCCGCGTCGAGATGAAGACGATCGGCGTGAGGGACGAGACGAAGATGGTCGGCGGCATCGGTTCGTGCGGCCTGACGCTGTGCTGCTCGACCTGGCTCAAGAGCTTCCATCCGGTCGCCATCAGGATGGCCAAGATGCAGGGCCTCACCCCGAACCCCTCGAAGCTCACCGGCCAGTGCGGCCGCCTGAAATGCTGCGTCGCCTACGAGCTCGAAGGCGGGATCGAGGCCGCGCGCCGCATGAGCCACGGGGGGGACCGCGACCGGGGACGCACCGCCCCGCCCCAGCCCGCGGCCTGAGCCCCTTTCCGAGGGCTCTCGTCCCCGATATCCGATTTTTTCCGGGTCTCGCTTTTCCTTCGCCTCGCGGAATAGACTCCTCCTCAAGTTCGTTTCCCCTCGCATGGGTCCCGCCAGAGGAGTCCTCGACATGGCCTCGGTGAAAAAGCCGCCGTCCGGAGCAGAGCCTTCCGGGGACGCCCCGACGGCCGAGCTGGGTCCGCGCAAGCTCATCCGGCCCTCGCTGGCTCACGTCCTCCGGGATCAGGGCGTCTCGCGCGGCCCCTCGTCGCGGAAGATGGTGCCCCCGGAGCAGACGAACGCCGAGGCGTACTACTACCTCAAGCAGATGCAGAGCAAGACGCCGATCGTCGTTCGCCTCGTGGATGGCGAGGAGCTGCGGGGCTGGATCGAGTGGTACGACAGGGACGTCATCAAGCTGAACCGTGAGCACGCCCCGAACCTGCTCATCCCGAAGCGCTCGATCAAGTACCTCTTCAAGGAAGAGGAGGAGCGCATGCACAAGAGGAAACGCCGGCCCGGGCCGCCCTCTTCGGAAGGCGCTTCCGGCTGACCGGCTGTCCCGGACGCCCGGTCCATGGGCGGAGCTAGACTCCGCCCATGAATACGTCCGCGCTCACCAGGGACGCCCTCACCTCCTTCGCCCGCGCGAACCGCTCCCGCTTCGAGGGGCTGCTCCGCGACTTCGTCGAGTGCCCGACCGTTTCCGTCGATCCCACGAGGAAGGCCGCGATCGCGGACGGCGTGAAGCTGGCGACAGACACCATTCGCGCGTTCGGCGGAAGCCCCTCCGTCCACGAGTCGGGGGGCAACCCGATCGTCAGCGGGCAGTGGGGCGACGACCCGGCGCGGCCCACGGTCACCGTTTACAACCACCTCGACGTCCAGCCGGCCTCGAAGGAGACCGAGCCCTGGGAATCGGAGCCCTTCGTCTTCACGAAGAAGGGCGACCGCTACTTCGGCCGGGGCACGACCGACGACAAGGGGCCCGCGCTCTCGGCGCTCTTCGGGGTGAAGGCGGCCGCGGATGCAGGCGTACCCGCGAACATGAAGGTCCTGTGGGAATTCGAGGAAGAGATCGGTTCGCCGAACTTCGCGAAGGGCGTCGCGGGCGCCCTCGACGCTTTTGCGACGGACTCCGTCATCGTCTCGGACACGATCTGGATCGCGCGCGGCAAACCGGCCGCGCCGGCCGGCCTCCGCGGTCTGCAGGGAATGCTGTTCACGCTCGAGACGGGCACGACGGACCAGCACTCGGGCGTCACGGGCGGCGCCGCCCGCAACCCGATCGCCGAGCTGATGCAGCTCGTCGCCGACTGCTTCGACGCGAAGACGGGCCGGGTGAAGATTCCCGGCTTCTACGAGGACGTCGTCGCGCCCTCGAAGGCCGAGCTCGAGGACTTCCGCCGGTCGGGGTTCACGGTCTCGGGATTCAAGAAAGACCACCTCTTCAAGTCCATCCGCACGAACGACGCCCTCGACGTCATGAAGCGCATCTGGGCGATGCCCACGTTCGAGATCCACGGGGTCGTCGGCGGGTATACGGGACCGGGCGTGAAGACGGTCATCCCGCCGCGTGCCGAGGTGAAGGTCTCGTGCCGGCTCGTTCCGAACCAGACGGGCGCGAAGATTGCGAAGCTCGTCACGGCCTTCGTGAAGAAGAAGAATCCCGACGTGAAGGTCCACCTCGAGGGCCGCCTCGACCCATACCGCGGGATCACGACTGGTCCCCTGTCCGACGCGGTGCGGGGCTCGGTGAAGTTCGCGTTTGGCAAGGAGCCGGTGTTCGTGCGGGAGGGCGGTTCGATCGGCGCCGTCGTGACGATGGAGAAGCTCCTGAAGGTGCCGGTGCTCTTCCTCGGGCTCTCGCTTCCCGAGCACGGCTACCACTCCCCGAACGAGAACTACGACTGGGAGCAGGCCGAGGGCGGCATGATCGCCTTCGCGAAGTACTTCGAGAGTGTCGGGGCGCTCGGCAAGGTGGGCGCGAAGGGCTATCGGCCGGCGCCGCCTAAATAGCCCCGCGTCAGCGGGCTGGCCATGAAATGCCGACGACGCCGGAGTAGAAGCTAAGGCCGGGGTTGTCGGGCCCCACGACACCGAGATTCGACACGTGCGTCCGGCGGAGGCCGCCGGAGAGCGAGACTCCGTCAAGGAGACGCACGTGTACGCGTCCGCCGAGATTGTCGAGAAAGTTGAAGCGCGAGCCCTCAGCGGGAACGGGCGAGAAAGCCCATAAGGGTCCGACGCTCGCCTCGAGGCGCAGACCCACGGCAGAGCGCGGGAACGCTTCCCATGCAAGGAATGGCGCCGCGGCAACCGCGGCGCGGCTTTCGCGCGGGCGACCCGGGAGGTCCACGCGCGTGAGGTTCACCAGGAAGAGCGGCGTCAGCTCGACACCCCACGAGAAGCCGGAGCCGAGCGAAACGTCGCGCGCGAAAGAGAGCGAGCCGAACTCCGCGAATCCCTGCGACCGGGGCGCGGACGCCTGGCCGTAGGAGGAAATGACGTGCCACGCCGGCGGCGTCTGCGCCCGGGCGCATTCACCTTCTAAGAAAAACAGCAGTGCGACGAGAGAGAAGGCCGCTCGTCGCGCCCGGGTCCCGTTCCCCCTCAATCCGGTTTCTTGACGACCTTGCCGCGCGAGATCACCGCGACCGTCTTCTCCATCGTCTTGATGTCGAGGAGCGGGTCGCCCGCGACCGCGACGAGATCGGCGACACAGCCCACGTCGAGGCAGCCGAGCTTCCCGTCCTTGTGCGGCCCGAGGAGGTCGGCCGCGACCGTCGTCGCCGTCCGGAGCGCGTCCCACGGCGTCATACCCCACGCGACCATGAACGAGAACTCCTCGGCCTGGTTGCGCTTGTCCCAGTCGAAGCCGCCCGCGTCCGTTCCGAACGCGATCGGCACGCCGGCCTTGTAGGCGCGCTTGAACGACTCCTGCGACGCGGCCCAGAGCTGGTCCCAGATCGGGTTCGTCTTGCTGCGCGGGCCCTTCACGAAGTCGGCAACCGTGATCGTCGGGCAGTAGGCGACCTTCTTCGCGACCATCGCCTTGACGGTTTCGTCGTCGAGGACGTCGCCATGCTCGAGAGAATCGACGCCGGCCGTGAGCGCGATCCGGTGGCCCGTCGGCGTCATCGAGTGCGCCGCGACCTTCTTCCTGAGGCGGTGGGCCTCGTCGACGATCGCGTTCATCTCGTCCTGCGTGAAGTTCGGGACGGACGCCCAGCCGCCGTCCGGCGTCCGGTAGTACGACGCGTCCGCGTAGACCTTGATCCAGTCGACGCCGTACTGCGCCTGCCAGCGGACGGCCTTGCGGCAGTCGTCGGCGCCGTCGCATTTGAGGACGCCGTCGGGCATCTTCCGCTCCCACGAGTAGCCAAGGAGCGGGTAGCGGCCGGTCGGCGTCATCGCGGGCCCCGCGGCGAGGACGCGCGGCCCGGGCACGATCCCGAGGGCGAACGCCTTTCGGAGGTCGACATCCGTGAAGCCAGCGCCCTCGGTCCCGAGGTCGCGGACGGTCGTGAACCCGTGGTCGAGAGCGATACGCGCGGCCGCTGCGGCGCGGAGCGCACGGTAGGGCGTCGACTCCTTGAGGACCTGCTCGTCGTACTCCTCTGCGGTCGCGTCCCCCTGCAGGAGGAGGTGCGTGTGCGCGTCGATGAGGCCGGGGAGGCAGGTGTAGGCCGAGAGGTCGAGCGCCTTCGCGCCCGTTCGCGCGGCGTTATCGGCCGCCGCAAGAGTGGCCTTGGTGTCGGAGACCTTGCCTCCGTCGAAGAAGACGAGGACGCCAGCGTGCACGGTCCGCGTCGCCGGGTCGAGGAGCTTCCCGCATTTCACGACGAGGGGCTCGGCCGCCGCGCGCGGCGCGCCGAAAAAGAGACCCAGGACGGCGAGAGACAGGGCGAGAGATCGCTTCATGGATGAGGCCTCCGCTTCGGTGAGAAGATGAGGATTATGAGCCGGGTGGAAGCGCTGCGGGAGGCCCGCGCCGAAATGGAGCGGGTCCGCGCGGAGATCCTGGCGGCGGTCGCGGGGAGGCCGGAGGGCGAGCTCCTCGCGGGCCCCGCGGACGCCGGCTGGAGCGCGGCCGAGATCCTCGACCACATTCGCGCGGCGGAGAGCTCCCTCGTGAAAGCGCTCTCGAAGCTCGAGCGCGGCGAGCCGACGCGCGTTCCCGCGCGCGCCTGGACCTACCGCCTGCCCATGACCCCCGTCTTCTGGCCGATCAAGCTGCCGGCGCCGAAGCTCGTCCGTCCGCGGCCGCGCGCGGAGGTGAAGGCGGCCGAGGTCCTCGAGGGCCTCACCGCGTCGCGCCGCGACCTCCTCGCGCTCGCGGACCGCATGGGAGAGGAGCGCTTCGCGAGGCTCGTCTTCCCGCATTTCCTCCTGGGCCGCTTCACGGGCGTCTCCTGGTTCCGGTTCATCGCGGGGCACGAGGGCAAGCACCTGAAGCAGCTCCGGCGCGCGCTGTCGGCGCCGAAAGTCCTGCGCTTCGCACGCGCGAAAGGCGCAGCGAGCCCCCCCGCGAGGTGACGCGGGACGGCATCCCGGCGCGCGCGAGGGTCGCGATTCTCCTCGCCTGGGCCTGCGTCGTCGGGGCGGTCGCGATCCGGCACGAGCCGTGGCGCGACGAGGTTCGCGCATACACGATCGCGACTTCGACGGCGTCGCTTGGGGAGCTGTTCGGCACCCTGCACACCGAGGGGCATCCGGCGCTCTGGCACCTCCTGCTCCGCGGCGCCCACGCCGTCGCGCCCGTCCCCGTCGTCCTGCCCGCCGTGAGCCTGCTCGTCGCGGCCGCGGCCGTCCTCCTCTTCGTCTTGCGGTCCCCCTTCGGGCCCGTGCTCACGGTCCTCTTCCCGTTCTCCGTCCTTCCCCTCTACGAGTACTCCGTAATGGCCCGCAACTACGGCGTGAGCCTTCTTTTCTGCTTCGCGTTCGCAGCCCTCTACGGTGCGCGCAGGCGATTTCTCCTCGCGCTGTGCCTCGTGCTGCTTTCGAACACGAACGCGCACGCGGCCTTCCTCACGGCGGCCCTCGCGCTCGTCTGGTGCGTCGACGAGCTGCGGAGTGGCGAGGAGCCGCGGCGGATCCTGCGCGCCACGCTCCCGGTCGTGGCGGCCGCGTCGGGGTTCCTCCTCGCCGCATGGACGGCCTTCCCGCGCGGAGAGGTCAGCGTCCACCGCGGGATGCCGGCCGCCGCGGACTTCCTGCACACGCTGCTCTTCGCCCCCCGCGGCAGTCTTCTCGCGGCGCCGTTCCCCGCGCCGGCCGTCCTCGACGTCGTCGTCTTCCTCGTCCTCGCGGCGGGCTTCGCCGCGCGCCCGAGCCGGGTCGTCGCGGCCGCCGGCGCGACGCTCGGCCTCTACGCGTTCTTCCTCGCCGTCTACCCCGGGGACCTCCGGCAGGTGGGACTCCTCCTCGTCCTAGTCCTGACGCTTCTGTGGATCGAGGAGGAACGCTCGGTCCCCGTCCCGCCTCCCGGGCCGGCGGCGCGTTCCCTTTTCCGGCTCGCGTTCGGGGCCGTGCTTCCGGCCGTCCTCAGCGTCGGGGTCGTCTCCGGAGTCGCAAAGGGCTGGACAGACCTCCGCGAGGAGATGAGCGCGAGCCGGGCGCTGGGGGCATTCCTCCGCTCGCGCCCGGACCTCTCCGGCGCGATCCTGACCGGCGAGCCGGACTACGCCCTCGAGCCGCTTCCCTATTACGTCGCGAACCCGATCTACCTCCCCCGCGAGAGGCGGTACGCGCGCTGGGTGACGTTCACGAAGGAGAACCGGGACGCCCTCTCGCTCGGGGATCTCCTCGACGCGGCGGAGCGCCTGAAGCGCGAGACGGGGCGCCGCGTCCTCCTTCTCCTCCAGCCCCTCTTCGTCGACCCGGGGCCGCGGAACGTCTGGACGCACTCGTACGGAAAGACGTTCACACGGAGCCCCGAAGACCTCGAGCGCCTCCGCCGCGAAGCGGCGCCGATCGGACGGTTCGAGGACACCCCGCGCCTCGACGAGCGGTACGCCGTGTTCGAGCTGCGTGATCCGCCGCCGGGGGCGGCGGGCTCAGCGCGCGCCGCGCCCTGAGAGGACCGTGGGGATCGTGCGCAGCAGGATCTTCGCGTCGAGGCCGAGGCTCCAGTTGTCGATGTAGGACAAATCGAGGTTCATCCACTCGTTGAACCGCGCGATTTCGCTCCGGCCGGAGACCTGCCAGAGCCCGGTGACGCCGGGCTTCATCGAGAGGCGCCGCCGCTGCCACCTTTCGTAGCGCGCAACCTCCTCGGGAAGCGGTGGACGCGGTCCGACGAGCGACATCTCGCCGCGCAGGACGTTCCAGAGCTGGGGCAGCTCGTCGAAGGAGAAGCGGCGGATGAGGCGCCCGAACGCCGTGAGGCGGGGATCGTTCGCGGCCTTGAAGACCGGGCCGTCGTGCTCGTTGAGGTGTTGAACGCCCGGCATGAGCTCCTCGGCCCCGTCGATCATCGTGCGGAGCTTGACGAGCGTGAACGGGCGTCCGTTCAGCCCGCACCGCGTCTGCCGGAAGAGAACAGGACCCCGGGACGTGAGCTTGATGACGAGGGCGGCGAGCGTGACGGGCACGAGGGACACGACGCCGATGAGGACCGAGAGGAAAATGTCGACGACGCGTTTCACGAGGAGCGAGATGCCTTCACCCGGCGTGGTCGAGAACGTGAGGAGCGGCGTCCCCTCGAGCTCCTCGAGCTCGACGCGCGCGAGGACGTGCGGGAAGAAGTCCAGCACGAGCCGCGTCTTTACGCCCATCTCCTCGCAGAGCAGGAAGATGTCTTCGAGCTTCGGCAGGTCGCCGCGGTCCACGGCGAGGACCACCTCGTCGACCGTGAATTCCGTGAGGATCTTCGGGAAGTCCTGCAGCGAGCCGAGAAGAGGCACTCCGTTCGCGGTCGTCGTCTGGCCGTCCTCGGCGGGTTTCTCGCGCACGAGGCCGAGGAGCTTCAGACCCCACCAGGGGTGCTCGCGGATGAGCCGGGCCATCGACGCGGCGCGCGGCGTGTCGCCCACGAGGACGACCGTGCGGAAGTTGAACCCCAAAGAGCGCACGCGCCGGGCCACGAGGCGGACCGTCACCCGCTCGGCGACGAGGAAGAGGATATTCACGACGAAGAAGATGGCCAGGAACGGGCGCGAGATGAAGTCCCACCGCGCGCCGAACACGACGAGCGCGAGGAGGAGGCTTCCGAAGAAGGACGCGCGCGTCATGAGCGCGACTTCATCCTTCAGGCGCAGCGTGCGGTGGCTGCGATACGCGCCCTCGAGGAACAGGAGACCCGAGAAAATGAGGACCGTGGGCGCGACGAGCACGAGATAGAGGTTGAATTCGTAGAGCGGCGTGAGCCGGTTGAAGAGACGGGGAAGAAGCTCGCTGCGAAGCGCGTAGGCCACGGGCAGCGTCGCGAGCGTGACGCTGAGGTCGGCCGCGTACAGGAGAGCGGCGATCGTCCGGGCCTGTTGCTTCAGCATTCGGAGCCGGGAGCTATCCCGCTACCCCCGGGATGCTAGCAAGGGCCGGGGTTTTGAGCGTCAGAGGGCGTCAGGATCCCGCGAGGAGGGCTTCGTAGGCGTCCGCGACGGAGTCCCAGAGATACCGCGAACGGGCGCGCGCGCGCGCCGCCCGGCCGGACCTCTCCCGCGCCGCGGGATCCGCCAGGAGCGCGGTCAAGCCGGCGGCGAGGCTCTCCGCACGGTGGACGTCCACGTAGAGCGCCGCCTCCCCGGCCACCTCACGGTTCTCCGGAGTGTCGTGGACGACGAGAGGCCGGCCGAACCCCATCGCCTCGACGAGCGCGGGGTGCGTGCCACCGACCTCGGTTGCGTGCACGTAGACCGCCGCGTTCGCGAGGAGCTCGTGGTACGGCTCGCCGTAGAGCGCGCCGGGCAGCAGGACGCGCGGATCGCCGGCGGCCTCCGCCCGAATGCGTGAACGAAGGGCGTTCGCGTATGGGGCCGCCCCCAGGAGGACGAGCTTCGTGTCGCCCGGAACGGAACGGAACGCGCGCACGACCGCGTCGGGGTTGTTCTCGGGCTCGAAGCGCGACACGTAGAGGACGTAGCCCCCCGAGACGAGGCCGAGCCGCTCGAGCGCCGCGCGCCCGGCCGCCGGAGCCAGGTCGGAGCCATACGGGATGTAGACGGACTCCTTGCCGTAGGTCTCCTTGTAGTAGGTCTCGATCGAGCGCGCATCCGTCACGACGGAATCCGGCATCACGCACGACAGGCGCTCCGAGAGCGCGTAGACGAGCTTTCCGAGGGCGTTCCATTTCCGGCGGTTTCGCTCGAGGCCGTCCACGTTCAGGACGATCCGCGTCGGGGCTCCGAGGAGGCGGGGCAGCCGGCAGAGGAGGGCGTTCACGCCGTTGCAGACGAGGACCGCGTCGTAGCCCTGCGTCGCGGCGTGGAGGCCAGACAGGGCCGCGTGCGCCACGGTGTCGAAGTACTTGCGCCGGACCGTCGGGACGTGCACGACGCGCGCCCCGCGGTGGGACGGCACGACGGCGCCGACTCCGTGGGCCCGCGCGTACACCGTGACGTCGTGCCCCCTTTTGGCGAGACGGGCGGAGAGCTCCTCGGCGAGCGTCTCGAAGCCTCCGTAGGCAGCGGGTACGCCGCGCGTTCCCAGGATGGCGAGCTTCATGCGCCGGCGCGGCGCGCCCCCTCCGGAGAGGACGTGAACCACGGAAGGAGGGCGCGGTCGGGGACGAGCCGTGCCGCGGCGATCGCGGCGCGCTTGGCGAGGAGCCGATCGCGGTTCGCCGAGAGCCAGCGGAGGGCCGGCAGCGAGGTGCGCTCCACGGTGAAGCACGCCCCCACGACGACGAGGTCGCGCGCGATCGTGCGCAGGAACGTCGCGCGGAGGTGCTCCTTTCCCGCGTTGTTGATCCGGAGAAGAAAACGGTTCTTCACGGAATGGAGGTTCGCCGCCGGCGACATTTCCCGCCGCCGCTCGGGCAGGTTGCGCCGCCGGTGCCAGGCGCGGGCGGCGGGGACACAGCGGGCGGTCCAGCCGCGGCCGCGGAGCCGCCACGCGAGGTCGACGTCCTCGCGGTAGAGAAAGAAGTCGTTGTCGAAAAAGCCTGTCTCGATACGGACGTCGGCCAGCGCGGCCGTCCGGTAAAGCGCGATGCAGCCCGAAACGCCGAAGACCTCCGCCGCGTCGTCGTAACGCCCGTCGTCCCGGACGCCCGCTCCGATGTCGAAGTGCCGGCCGTTCGGCGTCATGCGGATGCCGACCGTGTCGATCACGTCCGTGGGCACGAGGTCGGCGCCGTCCGCCCGGAGGATCTTCCCGGTGAACGCGCCGACGCGCGCGTATTCCGGACGGCCGGCCTCGGTGAGCAGGCGCTCGAGGTAGTCGGGCGCGAGGACGACGTCGGAATTGAGGACGAGGACCCACGGGCTTCCCGCCTCGACGGCGCGGGCGATCGCGAGGTTGTGGCCGCCGGTGTAGCCGAGGTTCTCGCGGGACGGCACGACCGCGAGCGGCACGGGCGTCACCTTTTCGAAGGCCGCGAACGTGGCGCGCGTGCCGTCCTCCGATGCGTTGTCCACCGCGACGATCGCGAAATCGCGAAACGTCTGCGCGAAGAGGGAGGGGAGGAGCCGCTCGACGTCTTTCGACTCGTTGTGCGTGACGATCGAGATGACGACGGTGGGGGTCTTCGGGCCCGTCACGCGGCGCGTCCCCCCGGCAGGAGCGCGGAGCGCCAGCCGAGGCCGAGGAGCCCCCGCACGACCCGCGCGTGCGCGATGGCGGCGTCCAGTCGCGGGTGGTCGGGCCGCACGAAGAGGAGGAGCGCGACCCTCACGAGCGCGCCGAGGAGCGTCGAGAACCGTGCGACGGCGCGGACGCCCGGGGAGGCATGGCGCGCCAGGTACTGGAAGAGATTCCGGACGTACGCCGGCCGGAAGTCGCGGTAGGGAAGCGCGTTCATCGTGACGCCGCCCACGTGTGTGGCGCGGCCCTCCGGAACGTACCGGATTCTCCGGCCCGATTCCAGGAGACGCGCACAGAAGTCCACGTCCTCGAACCACGCAGGCAGGAAGGCGGGATCGAAACCGCCGAGCGCCTCGAACGCGTCGCGACGGACGAGGAGGGCCGCGGCCGCGGGCTGCTCCACGTCGAAGGCCGTGTCGCGATCTCGGTCGAGATAGCGGTCGTGCAGAAACCCCGGGTTCTCCGGGAAGAGGCGATCGACGAGGAGCGCGTCGCGGACGATTGAGCCGATCGACGGGAGCCGACGGAGCTGGAAGCGCTCCTGCCCGTCGCCCGCGAGTCGCGGCGCGACGGCGGCGACCGCGGAGTCCGCGTCGAGCGCCTGAAGCAGCGCGGCGAGCGTCCGGGGACCGTCCACGAGCGCGGCGTCCGGGTTCAGGAAGAGGATCGTCTCGGAGGGAGCCCCTTCCCGCGCGGCGCGGTTGCACGCGGGAGCGAACCCGAGATTCGCGCCGGCCTCGATGACGCGGGCGCCCGCCGATCGGGCGATTTCCGCCGAGCCGTCCGAGGAGGCGTTGTCCACGACCAGGACCGGAACGCCCCCCGGCACCGACGCGACGGCGTCGCGCAGATGGAGGGACGAGTTCCAGGACACGATCGCGACGAGAAGGCGGGGGACGGTCAAGCTGGGGCGATGATAGGACGCCGCTTGAATCGCGGCGTTGCGCCCGACACAATGCTGGGTTCCATGATCTCGCGAGATTTTCTTCGAAAGGAATTTGAACGGCTGCCCCATCTGTTACGGCAGCGCAACGTTCCCCTGGGTGCGCTCGAGGACTGGCGCGCCATCGACGCCGAGCGCCGGATGCGGATCACCCTCATGGAAGCGGCTCGCGCGGAGCGGAATTCCCTTTCGCAGAAAATTGGCGCGAAGCGCAAGGCAGGCGAAGACTCGTCGGCCGAGGAGCAGCTCTCGAAGACGATCGCGGCGCAGATTTCTTCCCTCGAAGAAACGATCAAGGAGCTGGACACGCGATTCGGTCCCATCGAGGCGACGCTTCCGAACATCCCCGAGGACGACGTCCCCGACGGCACGGACGAGACGCAGAACGTCGTCCTGAAGACGTGGGGCGAGCCGACCCGCTTCGACTTCGCGCCCCAGGCGCACTGGGATCTCGGTCCTGCGCTCGGCATCCTCGATTTCGAGCGCGCGGCGAAGATCACGGGCTCGCGCTTCACGGTTCTCAAGGGACCGGCCTCGCTGCTGTCGCGCGCGCTCATCCAGTTCTTCCTCGACGTGCACACGCGGGAACACGGTTACACCGAGGTCCTGCCGCCGTTCCTCGTGAATTCCGCTTCTCTTTTCGGCACCGGCCAGCTCCCGAAGTTCGAGGAAGATCTCTTCCGCTTGCAGGGAACGGACTGGTTCCTGACGCCCACGGCCGAGGTCCCGGTCACGAACCTCCACCGGGACGAGGTCCTCGAGGAGGCCGACCTTCCCATTTCCTACTGCGCGTATACGCCGTGCTTTCGCGCCGAAGCGGGAGCCGCGGGACGGGACACGCGCGGCATGATCCGCCAGCACCAGTTCGACAAGGTCGAGCTCGTGAAGTTCACGCGCAGCAAGGCCTCGCGGAGCGAGCACGAGCGGCTCACGCGCGACGCCGAGGATCTCCTCGAGCGCCTCGAGCTTCCGTACCGACGCATCGTCCTGTGCCGTGGCGACATGGGTTTCGCGTCGGCGAAGACCTACGACCTCGAAGTCTGGCTGCCCGGTCAGGACGGCTACAAGGAGATCTCGTCGTGCTCGAACTTCGGCGACTTCCAGGCCCGCCGCGCGGCCATCCGCGTGAAGGTCGAGGGGGCGAGCGGGAGGCCCCGGAACGAACTCGTCCACACGCTGAACGGCTCGGGCCTTCCCGTCGGGCGCACGCTCGTCGCGATCCTCGAGAACTTCCAGCGGAAGGACGGCTCCGTCGCGATTCCGAAGGTGCTCCAGCCCTACTGCGGGGGTCTCACGGAGATCCGAAAACGCTAAGGGCGCCGGGATTGGCGGAGGAGGAGGGATTCGAACCCCCGGAACCTTCCGGTTCAACGGTTTTCAAGACCGCCGCCTTAAACCACTCGGCCACTCCTCCGCGCATCGTCCGGTCGGGCTG
>Ga0075521_10000002_pt1 | contig 49574 bp, 39 predicted proteins | sample NGEPerD_FD_74785 | JGI IMG/M metagenome (GOLD analysis project Ga0075521, IMG submission 74785) | Arctic peat soil microbial communities from the Barrow Environmental Observatory site, Barrow, Alaska, USA - NGEE PermafrostAB12-D | ecosystem: Environmental > Terrestrial > Soil > Wetlands > Peat ...
GTGGTCGCTGCTTTGAAAATTGCACAATAAACGGTGCAAAAATACCCCTCGGATCGACCTGCTCAAGGAGCCAGATGGCGCATCAATTTAGTGTGTCGTAAACGTGTCGTTGCGTCTCTAACTTATTCAAAAAAAACAAGCGCAATAAACGCATCTGTGCGAACCGAGGCCGAATTAAGTTATTTTTTTACAGTAACTTAGTGAAAATCCGGCATCATTTCGTAATCGACAGGTCATCGGTTCAAGTCCGATCGTCGGCTCCAGTAAGCTCCTACCAACCTGTCCCGAGGGGCCGCGTTCGCCCGGCTCACATCTCCCGGTAATTCAGCAGTCCCGCTCCAATCAGCACGAAACAAAAGGGCCAGATCCAGGATGGGATCGCCCGGTCTTCCGCCGGAAGGCGCAATTCCAGCCATCGCGCCCACCCTGCAAAGACAGCGATGAGGCCCATGGGGACGTGGCTCAACTCGACGAGCAGGTTTTCCTTCACGTTGGTGATGGCGTGGGAGTGTGTCAGCAGGACCGCGCCCCCAATAGCGCACATCAAAGGGAAGACCAGCGCCATGCCCCCGCCATCGCGCTTCCGCTGGCGCACCCGGAGTTCGAAAATGGCGAAGCCGACACAAACCAAGGCGGCCATGCGGTGTTGGAACACCTCGGGATCGGCCCAACACGCGCCGAAGCTTTTCCACCCTACGGGCCAACACTCCGTGTCAGCCTGGAGAAAAATGAAGATGGCAATGCCAATCAGCAACAGCGGCCAATACTCCGCCCATGGAGCTTTTCCGGTTCGCGCGAGCAAGGCCAGCAATCCCATGGCCAGTACCACGACGCCCATCCAGTGATGGTTCGACTCGGACTCAATCGAGTTGTTGATGAGACGGGTCGTCAGCGGAACTCCGTCCACGTTATACACCGGCTGTTGCTGCGGGGTATTGGGATTGGAGGCAGATTCCGTACCCACAGTCGGAGTCGCAGCCTCGGCTACATATTCGTAAGTAAGGCGTGGCACGGTGGGTTTGAAGCGCTGATAGATCTGGTGCCAAGTCACGGTTTCGCTGACCTGGTCAACCGCCGGCGGCTGCGAAGTCAGCGACGCAGCGGTGAGGATCACGGTAATGCCGATTCCCACTTCTGCTTCGATGAGGCGGCGCAGTCGCGGCAACGCGTTCTCTTTCGTAGTGTTATGCAGGAGCAGGAAATTCACTCCACCGAGGACCAACAGTGCCGCCAGCATAGTCGCCTTGGCCCCGACCATTACGCCATAGGCGGTACCCAGCACGGCGCTCCATGATCCGATGTAGAGCACGCTCATCACCGTGCCACTGATTACCAGGAATCCGACACACACCAGGGCCATGCGCGAGAAGCGTTCGGTCACGTACCACTGGGTTGTGATGTCTTTTGCTCGGTAGAGTCCGAGGACGAGAAAGGGCAGTCCGCCAATCCAGAAGCCGGTCGCCAACTCGTGAATGCAGGAGAGTGCGATTAAGGCCGGCCGACCGTCGATGCGCGAGGCGGCATGATTGGTCATCACCGAGGCGCCCATTACGACCAAAGCCAGCACCGGGAGCGCGTACTTCGCAATATTCCTGCTGCCGCTGGCGACGACTGCTGTCATGAGTGCCGCCGTCAGCACAATGCAGCCTGAGATAAAGAAATTAGCGCCGACGACTCCGTCAAATCCAATCTCGGCGGTTACCATCAGCACCGCCGAGTTCACGTAGAGGTAAAGCAACTGGAAGATAGCCAAACCGATGGCGCTGAGGCGCAACATTCTCCAGGAAGACGCCTGAATTCTGCCAATGCTCTCCGGCGGAACCTCGGGCGTAGTTCGGGCGACCCAGAGAACGAAGAGCACGCCTCCCAGCAGCACTGACTGGAACACCAGAGTCCCGGCACGAAGAATGACGGACAAGAATGCGAACAGATCGACCAGTTTGAGGAGCATGTCGGTTCAGTTCACCGTGAAAGGAATTACGCCGCGGCTCATGTGGCCATCGGAGGCCAGCACCTGCCATTGCAATATGTACACGCCCGGGTTCAACCCTACGGCGTGGGACTGAAGCGTGTCGGGACGTGCTTGGGTCGCGAGACTAAGCGTCGATACCTTGCCGTCTGGCAGTACTAAGCGCACCCGCGACCGCCCGCCGTCGATGCGGACGTTATAGCGCAAGGTAATTGTGAAGTCAGGGCCCTTGACCGTGGAATTCAGCTTGGGTGTGGACTCCATCAGTATGGCGTGTGCCCATAGTGACGTTGCCGTACAGACAACCAGAAACAGTGCCAGCAAACTCGATCTCCAACCGCGATGGATCAAACGATCCACTTCATAGCCCCCTTTGGCGACATGTCGCCGGATATCGATTTTCAGTGCGTAACCTTAAGGATACGCGCCGACGCTTTCCCGCTCAACACGTGGGACGTCATACGCTTGATACCATCACAACTGCGTTCTAATCCGACGGCGAGTGTATCGGGTGCCGTCTTCGAGGACTCGAAACTTTATGCAATACCGGCAATTAGGTCGAACAGGCTGGACGGTAAGCGACATCGGTTATGGTCTCTGGGGGATGAGTGGCTGGTCAGGCTCGGATGACGAGCAGTCCTTCGCCTCGCTCCAGCGTGCCGTCGACGCAGGATGCACGTTTTTCGATTCAGCCTGGGGATATGGCGAAGGCAAGAGCGATCAGTTTCTGGGACGGGTGCTGGCTGCAAATCGGGGCAGGCGATTGTATGCCGCGTCGAAGGTGCCCCCAAAGAACCTGAAGTGGCCTGCGTTGCCGTCGCACACCTACGACGATGTCTTTCCTCCTGAACACGTTTTCCGGTACGCCGATTTGATCCGCTCCAAGTTGGGCGCCGATGCGATCGATCTGCTGCAGTTTCACGTTTGGCAGGACGCGTGGGCCGACGAGCCCGATTTTCGCAATACGGTCGAGAAGTTGAAGCGCGATGGCGTCATCCGCGCTTTCGGTCTGAGCCTTAATCGTTGGGAGCCAGAGAACGGAATCAAGGCGATTCGAACCGGATTGGTCGATGCCGTCCAGGTCATCTACAACATCTTCGACCAGGCGCCCGAAGACGAATTGTTTCCGCTATGCCGCAAAATGAATATCGGCGTGATCGCTCGCGTGCCGCTGGACGAAGGCAGCCTGGGCGGCAAGATGACGCTGGAAACCCGTTTTCCAGAAGGCGACTGGCGGGCGCGCTATTTCAGTCCAGAAAACCTTGGGCCGACCATCGAGCGAGTCGAGCGACTGAGGAGAGTCTTGCCTGAGGGGATGAGCCTTCCCGAACTCGCGCTGCGCTTCGTGCTCTCGAACCCAGCCGTCAGCACGACCATTGTCGGCATGCGTAGTCCTGAGCACGTGCAGACGAACACCAGCTACAGCGATAAAGGGCCGCTGGCGGCGGATCTCGTTGCCGAGCTCCGGAAACACCGCTGGGACCGCAAACCGGCACCTTGGTCGGACTGAGCAACCCGCGCAGATCTCGCGGTCCAATCGAGCTTGCCGGTCACGACCTATTGGGTTTCTGCGTCGGTTGGGAAGCATTTTGCATGGGCTGCTCACCTAGGGCTTCCGTTGTCGTCCAAGTGACCGATCACCGCTGTCGGGCTCGGTGAACCCATCTGCTTGCGCGTCCGCTGGCAGACTCACTGCACACACGGAGCTTCAAATGCACAAACGTCGTTTTCTGCTGGTACTCGCAGGTTTGATGTTGGCCGCCGCGCTTTGCCAGGCACAATCGGCGCTGCTGGATTTGCCGCGCAAAAGCCAGAACGCCCAGGTAACGCAGACCATCGGCATCACCGACGTAACTCTGAAGTACAGCCGACCACTCACCAATGGACGAAAAGTCTGGGGCGGCCTGGTTCCCTACGGTGAAGTGTGGCGCGCCGGCGCCAACGAAAACACCGTCATCACTTTTGCCGATCCGGTGAGCATCGAAGGCAAACCTCTGGATAAGGGAACCTATGGGCTGTTCATGCTTCCGACCGAGGATCAGTGGACCATCATCTTCTCGAAGATCAACAGCGCTTGGGGAGCGTTCACCTACAAGCAAGATGAGGACGTGCTACGGGTGACGGTGAAGCCGTCGGCGTCAGACTTCCACGACGCTCTCATCTACGAGTTCGATGACCTTAAGCCTGATTCTGCTGTGGTAACCCTGCGGTGGGACAAGCTCGCCGTGCCGTTCAAGGTCTCGGTCAACGTGCCCCAGGTCGTGGAGCAGAGCCTGGCGAAGCAGTTCCGAGGCATCGTGCAGTACACGTGGGTGAGCTACGATGACGCTGCGAATTACTTTCTCGATGCCAAGACCGATCTGCCCGAAGGCCTGAAGTATGCCGACAATTCCATCGAGGCCGAGGACCGCTATGACAACCTGATGACCAAGTCGCGCATTCTTGCCGCCATGGGCAAGACCGACGAGGCGAAAACGTTTGCTGCCCAGGCACTGGCGAAAGCCGACGCTCCGCAGTCGTATCAGTATGCCCGGCAACTTCAACGCGATAACAAACAGGACGAGGCCTTTGCGATCTATCGCAACATCGCAAAGAAGTACCCAACCAACCTGTTTGCCTATGCTGGACTGGCCCGAATCGCCGTTGGAGACGGAAACTACGACGAAGCGGTGAAGGACATGAAACTCGCCCAGGCCGCCGCGCCGGAAAACGCGAAGTCCCAAATCCAAGGGCTGATCAATCGGCTGGAGAAGAAAGAGAACATCAATAAGTAGGTGTTTAGGGGGTGGGGCTTCGGCTCCGACCTACACTGGTTCGCGGTCGAGGACGTCTGCAGTGTCGGCCTCGACCGCACCGTTTTGGCTGACGGTAGCCTCTTCCGCAACGTCGCCTTCTCCCGGAGCGAGGAATAAATTCTGCTCGATACCATGCTGCTTGGTGTACAGGTCGAAGTAGCGGCCACCGAGTTCATAGAGCGACTGGTGTGTCCCGCGTTCCACAATCTGTCCACCTTCCACCACAAGTATCTGATCGGCCCGCCGAATAGTCGAGAGGCGGTGGGCGATCACGAACGTCGTTCGACCCTGCATCAGGTAAGAGAGTCCGCCCTGGATGAGCGCTTCGGATTCGGAATCGAGGCTTGAGGTCGCCTCGTCGAGGATCAGAATGCGCGGGTTAGCGAGAATGGCGCGAGCAATCGAGACGCGCTGGCGCTGGCCGCCTGACAGCTTCACTCCGCGTTCGCCAATGATGGTGTCGTACTTCAGCTCGAACTTCTCTGCGAACTCATCGACTCGCGCAATCGCGCACGCATGCATGGTTTCTTCTTCGGTCGCATCGGGCTTCGAGAACGATACGTTCTCCCGAATCGTTCCGTCGAACAGGAAAGAGTCCTGCAATACCATCCCGAGTTGGGTGCGGTAGGAGTCGAGGCGAACGGTTGCGAGATCCACACCATCCACCAGCACCTCACCGGTATTCGGCTTATGAAATGCTGCAATCAGGCCGATGATGGTTGACTTGCCGGAGCCCGACGAACCCACCAGGGCAGTGACGGTTCCGGGTTCGGAATGGAATGAGATGTCGTGCAGAACGGTCTTCTTCGCCTCATAGGCGAAGGTCACGTCCTGGAACGAGACATCGCCGTGGATGACCGGCAAGGTGATGGTGCGACTTGGGTCTTCGTCCTCAGGGACCTCGGTTAGCACCTCGCGGGTCCGCTCCAGCCCGGCAATGGCCTCAGTGATCTGCGTGCCGATTCCAACCACCTGAAAGAGTGGCGCAGCGAGATAGCCGAGGAACATGGTGTAGGTGAAGAAGCCGCCGAGCGTCAGTTTGCCGGCCAGGATCTGGCGCGTTCCCATGAACATCACGATCGCGCCGATGACGCCCATCAAGGTGGAAGAGGTGAGGCTCATCACCGACGTGGCGGTCAGCGTCCTGAACACATTTTGCAGAAGCCGCTCGACCCCGGCGCTGAAGACGGCATGCTCGCGGTCCTCGGCGTGATAGCCCTTCACCACTCGCACGCCTCCCAAAGATTCCGTCAGCCGCCCGGTAACCTCGGCGTTAATCTTCGATCGTTCGCGGAAGATGGGGCGGATGGTCTTGAACGCCTTGCGCAAACCGACTCCAAAGACCAATAAGAACCCGAAGGCGATCATCGTCATGATCGGACTGATACGCATCAGAACTGCGAAGGCGATGACCGCAGTGAGCAGGCCGCCGACGAAATCCACCAGCCCGGTGCCGACCAGGTTGCGGACGCCCTCGACGTCGCTCATGATGCGAGCGACCATGGTGCCGGTCTTGTTGCTGTCGTAGTAGGAAACCGACAAGCGGCCAATATGCTCCTGGACACGTCGCCGCAGTTCGGTGATGAGGCGCTGCGCGGCTTTGGAGAGTGTCTGGGTGAGCGCGAACGAGGTGAGTCCCTGCACGATGGTCGCCGTTAATACCAGACCGACCAGCGGATACAGCAATTGAAAGTGCCGCTTGCCAATGATGTCGTCCACCAGATACTTGGTGGACGCCGGCAGCACCAGTCCTGAAACGCGATTGATTATCATCAAGCCGAATCCGAGAGCCAGCAGACCGCGACGCGGATGAATGAGTTTCCAGATCTCAGGAAGCGCCTGAAAGACGGGGGTCTTGGCCGCCGGCTTCGACGGCTCGCGATTCGAGCGGGAGAGATATCTTTCTTCTGGTGGTCGCTGCAAGTAAAGTTAGATTCGGCCCGAGGCCGGTTGGGTTCGAAAGCGCAGTGTCGATTTCTACAACCTGGATTTTCGCAACGCATCAGATAACTTCGACACGCACGAAAAGCGCCTAGCGCCGAACGACGTGGAGCATTGAGCATTCTTGCATCTAGGTCCGAACCTGCACCGCATGAGATGCAAATGTTGCGTCACCACTCGCCTGAAGTGCAAATACTGAGGCCGTCTTGAAGTCACGCAGAATCGAAAAGGCCACCCGGCAACAGGGCGGCCTTCTCTTCAAGGGAGAATAGTTCCAACGGAGGCTTAGACCGTCAAAACTTTCTGCACAAATAGTAGGTTCGCGCTATCGGTGTGTCAAGCAATTTCTAGGACTTAAATTACTGTGTTTTCAATTAGTTACGCGTGATTCACGGGATCTGCGGAAATTGACCGAAAATGACCGATTTCACCCTCATGGCAAGATAAGTGCTTATGTTTCAACTATTTGCTTGAAGTTGGCCCGTCGCGCAGGTGTAGCTGGAGGATCTCGACATTCTCGGGGAGGTCCAACACCGTGCCGGGGAAATAGCGCGTGAGAAGCAGGCGAATCCCTCCGAAGAACACTCCGAAGAACACTCCGAAGACGAGAAGGATTCCAATCAGGCCGAACACCGCGACCATAAGGTTGCCGATGTTATCGCGCTTGCTGATCGAAGTTGCTTCATTCCACGTGACCTCGGCTTCATAGTTGACCGAGTTCAACAACGCCTTAGCTTCGCCGCCATTACCGTTTCCAGTTTCGACAACGATGATAGGTCCGGTTCTGCGTGCGACGAAAGTATTGCCAGAGTCGGGCGATGCCTGAAACGCGCGCAGCCGTTCGATAGCGATCTGCGGTGTCGGGTACTCCACCAGCATTAAGGTCACAGGTCCGTCTGCGGTCGTGTAGCTTTGCGTGAGAATTTCCGGTTCGGTTGCAAAGTTAACCAACTCCGCTGACAGCGGAATCTTAGTCGCGGTCAGTGCTTGCGGACCGAGGACGTACTTCGCGGAATTCTCGATTACGCCCTGCGTGGGCAGATATTCCGGCAAGTTCGGCAGGTTAGCGGCGGTGGCCGGAGCTTCGGGCAACATGCCCGCCAGCTCGCGCAGTTCGGCGGCTGACATGCCGGTCACGCGATCAAATTTGGCGTCGATCAGCACATTGCTGCGGAAAAACAGGATGCGCTCGTTGGACGACGCCGACTTGGTGCCAATCCGCTCGATCTTCATCGCCGGATCGCGATAGAAAGTGAACGCGCCGTAAGCCCCCGTCGCGTCATTGAATCGAGCCGCTTTGATGGTCAGAGTCCGCCCATCGGGACGCGTGTAGGTGGCTGTCTCGGAGCCGGCGAATCCGTACTCATTCAACACAGCTGAATTAGCTGCATCAGCCTGTCGCGGTTGGGAAGTGGTTGTGACCTCTCCGGTCTGCGTCCAGCCCGCAAAAGTCTTGGGAAGGATGTTCTCGCGACTGGCGGCGCAAGCCAGCACAGCCAATAGCGTTACCAGAAGAATCGATTTGAGAAATTGCTTCATGCGAAAAGACGCTGCAACGCAGGGCTCTGCTCTCAGCTACATCATTAGACTACTTTGCGGCCGGCAAAGTTTCCAACTAGAGGGTGGACCGGCGTCGAATCCCGTTCGACGGTCGTTCAATGCGGGACCACCAACCACAATAGTTGCTGCTTCACGCCGTTAGCTGAGAGCCAACGGCCCGGCTCCTAGGGACAGGAATAATTGTTAGGAAGAATTACGGATAACCCGCGAACAGTGATCCGGACGGGCGCCTACTGCCCGGCTGCCTTGTTGAACTTCGCGGCGACCTTCACGCCGCTCAGGCCACCCGCGTATTTGGCGATGCCTTTATAAAGTGACTCGGCGATCTTCTGCCGGTAATCCGGCGTGGCGAGCCTCTTCTCGTCCTCAGGGTTGGAGACAAACGAGATTTCCGCCAGGATGCTCGGCATGTTGGCCCCGATCAGCACTACGAACGGAGCCTTCTTCACGCCACGATTGCGCAGCGTCGGGCTCTTGGCGGAAAGCCCGGTGTAAAGCGACAGCTGAACATCGCTTGCCAACTCGCGCGACTCCTCGATTTTCTCCTTGAGCGTGATCTTCTTCACCAGGTCCTGCAATTCGTGGATCGATTTTTCGGAGATGGCGTTCTCGCGTGCCGCGACTTCCAGCGCCTCGGGGTTCGAAGTGAAGTTGAGGTAGTAAGTCTCAACCCCGCGCGCCGATTGATCCTGGCTCGAGTTCGCGTGGACCGAGACGAAGAGGTCCGCCTGATGTTCGTTGGCGATGGCGGTGCGCGTTTCGAGGGGGATGAAGGTATCGTCGTCGCGCGTATAGATCACGTCCGCGCCGAGACGGGATTCCAGCAGCCGACCTAGGCGCAGCGCGACGTCAAGTACGAGGTCCTTCTCCAGCAGTCCATTCGGCCCGATGGTTCCGGTATCGTGGCCGCCATGTCCCGCGTCAATTACGATGCGGCCGATCTTCAATCCGAGGGCGCGAATCAGGCTGCGATCGCCGTCGGCCGTTGGCGACGCTTCGTGGATGGCGGGTGCCTCGTACGCGGACGCCGGCGATGTCCTCTTATTACTGCCGCGAGACTTTTTGTCTTTCGCCGGATCTGGCGATACGGTGACCGCAGTGGGAGCAGCCGTGGGCTTCTTAGCTCCTTTGACTCCTGCTTCGCCGGGGCTGGGCAAATCCTCGTCGGCGGCATCGTCCGGTGGGTTGGCGTGCGCAACGGTTACGGCGGCCTTCGGCGGGTTCTTCGCAATTATCGCCTGCTCGCTCTTAAGGTCTTTCGTCGCCGGCGTTTCGGATGACGACGCAGAAGGAAGCGTCTTAGGCAGCGTCGTCTCTGACGGCTTGGTGGAAGCGGTCTTCGCGGGAGCTGGAGTCGCTGTTTTGGTGCCGGCGACGGTCTGGGTTGCTGAAGACGGTGCACGGTTGGGCTGCGTCGAAGGCGCTTTTTGCTCCGGCTTGACGTTGGCGTCGGCCGACGCAGGATTGGCGGCTACGGCGGTCTGCTTGCTCCCGCTCTTCAGCGTCTTCTCGGAGGCCGAAGCAGCCGACGGCGCAGCTTTCGCTACGTATTCATCGGCCGCAACTCCCTCGGGCGGCGTAGCCGCAATCTGCGATGGGACATGGGGCTCCCGACCGTGGATATCGATAATCAGCCGGTAAGGGTTTGGCAGCAGAAATGCCGAGTACTCCGCCACATCATCGACTTCCAGCACCACGCGCGTCGATCCCAGTTGATACTGGGCTACGCGGATCTTTTTCAGGAAGCCATCCTGCACATCAAAGCTCTTGCCCACCAGCGTCGAGGCGAGCCGGGTGTCTGGGAGGTCGAAAAATATGCGGTCTGGGTCGGGTACGCGCCCGGCCTGGTACTTCACTTCGGCATCGAGGTCGATGGCCACACGAGTGTAGTCGGCCGTCGACCAGTGGCGGATGCCGGTCACTCTGGGCAATGTGGTTTTCTTGGGCGCCACGGCTTGTGCGTCGGGCGCTGCGGGTCCTGCTTCGCTTCGTGCCGCGACCTCGACCCTTTTCTTCGGCTTCGGCTGGTTAAGTTCTGCCAGCGCTTCCTGTGCCTTGGGAGTCAACTGATTATGCGGATAGTGTTTCAGGAACTCTTCGAACGTGGCCCGCGCCGCGGCCTCGTCGCCCAAATCTTCCTTATAGATCTGTCCGATGGTGAACAGCGCCTCCACCCGGTATTTGCTGCCGGGATACTCGCGTCGCAGGAACTCGTATTGCCCGATGGCTGCGTGCAGGTCTTTCTCGTCCGGTGAAAACTGGCGGCCCATTTCGGCGAGGATCTCCGCCACCGCGACCACGCTCGCGTCGGCTTTGGTCGAGGCCGGTGAGACGTAATAGACCTTGCGGTACGCGTCAGCCACCTTCTGGTAGTCGCGGCGGGTACGCTCCTCGGCAGGACGCCCATTCAGCGCTTCGCGCATCCGCTCGGCGGTCTCAAATTGCGTGCGTGCCGCCTGTTTGCGGACTTGCGGAGACATGAAAGTCCCCGCGAAGCCCACGCTGCAGAGGACGAGCACGACTGCAATCGTGCATGGAATTCGACACCACCGCCGGTTTACAGCAAGACAAGTTGAGGAAAGGAGGTTCACGGTCTGGGGTCGGCTTGTGGGTCCACTTGATTCGCGCAAGAGGCTGGGCATGGCTACACAAGCTTCCGGATACACCAATGCCGCACACCGTGCGGGTGGGGGTGTCCGGCGGATCAGTCGTCCAGAGCACCTCGATTATAGGCCGCCGGAAGAGGGGAACAATCAGCGAAACGGGGCGGAATCAGGGGAGTGACCCCGGCGGCGCCAAGCCCTTCAAAGGCCGTCAAGCAGTTATACTTTTCACGTCCCATGTCGACCAAGCTGGAAGAAATCATCGCCGCAACCCGTGAGCGCGTGTCTGCCGCAAAGTCAGGCTCAGATCACGGTAAGTTGTCGGCTGCCGCTGCGCGTCATGCGCCGAGGGGCTTCCGCGCAAACCTCGAGCGGGTGTCCAGGTCAGGTGCTGCGGTTATTGCCGAGCTGAAAAAAGCCTCGCCGTCCAAAGGATTGATTCGTCCGGACTTCAGGGTGGCTGAGTTGGCTACTGAACTGGAGCAGGCTGGCGCGGCAGCTTTGTCGGTGCTGACCGACGAGCGGTATTTCCAAGGCTCGCTGAACAATCTCGAGATAGCTTCGGAAGCGACGTCGATCCCGTGCCTGCGCAAGGACTTCATCGTGGACGAGTTTCAGTTGGTGGAGGCGAAGGTGTATCGTGCCGATGCGATCCTGCTGATCGTAGCTGCGCTGAGCCGGAACGAACTGGTCGGTCTTCATCAGCGCGCCACTGAACTGCAACTTGATGTTCTGTGCGAAGTCCACGACTCTTCAGAATTGGATCGCGCTTTGGAAGTCGGCTGCGAAATAATCGGGGTCAACAATCGCAATCTCCATACCTTTCACGTCGATCTCAACACCTCGGTGCAACTCGCTAAGCGCATTCCGGCCAGTGTGCTAAGGGTTGCCGAGAGCGGCATCGAATCCGGGGACGACATCGCGCGGCTGCGTGACGTTGGTTTCGATGCCTTCTTGATCGGCGAGTCACTTATGCGCGCCGAACATCCAGGGGAAGCGTTGCGACAGTTGATGGCACGAGCGGCGGCGGCCCCGCCATGACAGTTCAAAGTCCCGTCAGCGAGAGACTGTGGATCAAGATCTGCGCCACCACCAATCTCGATGACGCCCTGACGAGTATCGCCGCAGGCGCCAACGCTCTTGGATTCGTCCTGGCGCACAGCACTCGTAGGGTGACCCCGCAGACCGCCGCGGTCATCGTCGCTGCTCTGCCCGGGCACATCGAGAAAGTTGGCGTCGTGGTCAACGAAAGCCCGCAGCGACTGGCAGAACTTGCATACGAAATCGGCCTGACTGCCCTGCAACTTCACGGCGACGAGACACCGCAGCAGTTGCCTGACTACCGGCGCGCGCTGGCTGGTCGAAAAATCATCAAGACGCTTCAGACGCGGGAACTTCTGGCGAACGCGGACAGGCTCGAAGGGTACCTGCGCGAGCACGATAACATTGACGCTATCCTGCTGGACTCGGGCGTTCCGGGCAACCGCGGCGGAACCGGCGTTCCCTTTGACTGGAGCTCGGCCATCCCCATAGTTGCGCGGATCAAACAAGTTCTGCCGGTGATCATCGCCGGAGGTCTGAATCCTAATAACGTAAGTGAAGCGATCCGCATTTTCGAACCGTGGGGTGTTGATGTCGTCTCAGGTGTGGAACGCGAGAACGGAATTAAAGACGCGGCCAAGGTCTGTGCGTTCGTAAGTGCGGCACGCGCGGCCTGCGCGGTGAATCAACCGGTTCAAGAGCTGAATTCATAAGGCCGAGCGGCCAGGAATCACGAGCCTACTTTTTATGGAACACATTTCCGAACCGAATCAAACACCACACCCGGCAGCAGCGCCGAAACGCGCTCGCGCCGTTCCTGGCCGTTTCGGCCCATACGGCGGACGCTACGTCCCCGAGACCCTGATGGCGGCCCTGCAGGAACTAGAAGCTGCCTACGCCGAGGCGCGCAAAGACAAGTCGTTTCGTAACGAATATCTCCGCCTGTTGCACGAATATGCCGGACGCCCGACGCCCCTGTTTTTTGCCGAGCGCCTCACGAGAGAACTAGGCGGCGCGAAGATTTATCTCAAGCGCGAAGACCTCCTCCACACCGGAGCCCACAAGATCAACAACTGCATCGGACAGGCGCTGCTGGCGCGGCGCATGGGCAAACATCGCATCATCGCTGAAACCGGAGCCGGCCAGCACGGCGTAGCCACTGCCACGGTGTGCGCATTGTTCGGCCTCGAATGCGTGGTTTACATGGGAGCGGAAGACATGCGGCGGCAGGAACTGAACGTCTTCCGAATGAGGTTGCTTGGCGCCGACGTCCGCAGCGTCGAGTCCGGCTCGAAGACGCTGAAAGACGCCATCAACGAAGCCATGCGCGACTGGGTCACCAACGTTCGCACCACTCACTATCTCTTGGGTAGCGTGCTGGGCGCACATCCGTATCCGACCATGGTACGCGACTTCCACCGCGTCATCGGCCAAGAGGCGCGCAAGCAAATCCTCAAGGCCGAAGGCCGCCTGCCCACTGCGATCATCGCCTGTGTCGGGGGCGGTTCCAACGCCATCGGCGCCTTCTACGAGTTCATCAAGGACCGTGACGTCAAGCTGATCGGGGTCGAAGCCGGAGGTCGCGGCCACTCCCTCGGCGATCATGCCGCGCGCTTCGACGCGGAGGGCGGAGGCAGCCCCGGCGTGTTGCAGGGAACCTATTCCTATTTGTTACAAGACTCCGCCGGGCAGGTCGCCCTCACCCACTCCGTTTCCGCTGGACTCGACTACCCAGCCATCGGCCCCGAGCACGCCTGGCTGCACGATCAAGGCCGTGCCGAGTACGTCTCCGCCGACGACGAGGAAGCGCTCGAGGCGTTGCGGAAACTGGCGCATCTGGAAGGCATCATCTGCGCCCTGGAGTCAGCCCACGCAGTCGCCGAGTGTATCAAGCGCGCTCCCAAAATGAGCAAATCGGACATCGTAATTGTCAACATCTCAGGACGCGGCGACAAGGACATCGGCATCTTGCGGGAGAACCTAGCGTTATAGACTGGATATTCAACGCAACGGACCTTCTTCTGATGGCAATCGTGTTCAAAAAACGGCCCGGCCTCGTCGCCTACATCACCTGTGGCGATCCTAGCCTCGAGATTTCGCGCGACGTGGCGCTCGCCGGCATCGCTGCTGGTGCCGACGTCATCGAGTTGGGAGTGCCGTTCAGCGATCCGGTTGCCGACGGACCAGTGATCCAGCGCGCCAGCGAGCGCGCCTTGCAGCACGGCACCGATCTTGCCGGGGTTCTCGACGTCGCCCGCCAAATCCGCCAGCAATCGAAGGCCGGGCTCATCATCTTCTCGTATCTCAATCCCATATTGCAGTTTGGGTTGGAGAAATTCTGCGCCGCAGCCGCTGCCGCGGGAGTCGACGGGGCATTGGTCACCGATCTACCCGTCGAAGAGGCCGCCGATTACTTGCGCTCTATGAAGGCGCATAAGCTCGCGCCAGTGTTTCTCGCCGCACCGACCAGCACCGAAGAGCGCCTCGGCGCGATAGCCAAGCATTCGCGGGGATTCGTTTACGCCATCTCGCGCACGGGCATCACGGGCACGCGCCAGGAGGTTGCCAGCGATGCACATTCGCTGGTCGAACGCCTACGCGGTTTCACCAAGTTGCCAATTGCAGTCGGGTTCGGAGTCTCGACGCCGGAGCAGTTCGCGGAGGTCGGTCAGTTCGCCGATGCAGTGGTCATTGGCAGTGCCATTGTGCAGCGCATCGAACAAAACACGGGACGCGAGTCTGCTGCTGTGTCAGAATTTCTACAGTCTCTGACCACAACATCGCAACCGGCAGGAGTCACCGGCTAACCGCTGGTGCGGGCAGCGGACTGGGCGGGAAGATCATGGACATCGCGGATTGGCGGCTCAAAATCGACGAATTGGACCGTCAACTGGTCAAGTTGATCAATGAGCGCGCCCATTGTGCCGAGGAGATCGGAAAGCTTAAGCGCAACTCGAGCATTCCGATCTACGAGCCGGACCGCGAGAGAATCATTTTCGAGAATATTGCCAGCCAGAACAAGGGGCCGCTTACGCAAGTGCAACTGCGCCAGGTTTACGAGCGGCTGGTGGACGTCATGCGCCAGATCCAGCGTGACGAAATTGCTCCAGAGCCGGTCACGGAACGCAACGGCGAACCGACCGAGCTGGAGCCGAATGATTAAGAGGTAACTGGTCACTGGTAACTGGTATTCGGTCGTGTTTAAGGCCAGTTACCAGTCACCAGTTACCAGTTGGTTTCAACCTAGGAGATTCAGAACGAATGATTGTTGCGATGTTAGAAACCGCCACCGAAGACCAGATACAGGACGTTACCGACCACCTGATGCGAATGGGCTTCGCGGTGCATCGCACCACCGGCGCGCGGCAATCGGTGCTGGCCGCCGTCGGTCGGCGTATTGATTTCGACACGCGGGACCTGGAAGTGCTGTCGGGAGTCGAAAAAGTGCATCGCATCAGCGCGCCCTACAAACTGGTGGGGCGGCAATTTCGTCCCCACGACACGGTTATCAAATTTTCCAACGGTGTCGAAATTGGTGGCAAGGAAGTTGTCGTAATGGCGGGGCCATGCTCGGTGGAGTCGCGAGAGCAACTCTTCTTGTCGGCCGAGATGGTTTCTCAAGCGGGCGCAAAAGTGTTGCGCGGCGGCGCGTTCAAGCCCCGCAGTTCTCCCTACACCTTTCAAGGACTCGGCCTCGAGGGACTCAAGTTGCTGCGCGAAGCCGGAGATCACTTCGGCTTGCTGGTCATCAGCGAGGTGATGGAGATCTCGCAGATCGAACTGATGTTGCCCTACGTCGACATCCTGCAGGTAGGCGCGCGCAACATGCAGAACTTCAACCTGCTGCGCGAGTTGGGCAAGGTCCGCAAGCCGGTGTTGATGAAGCGCGGCATCGCCGCCACCATCGAAGAGATGCTGCTTTCCGCCGAATACATCATGTCGGGCGGCAACTACGACGTGATCCTGTGCGAGCGCGGTATCCGGACTTTTGAGACCTACACGCGCAATACGCTCGACATTTCGGCGATTCCGATAGTGCACAAGCTGTCGCACCTGCCGATTACGTCCGACCCGTCTCACGGAACGGGGCTGCGGGATAAAGTGGCGCCCATGGCATGTGCCTCGGTGGCCGCTGGCGCCGACGCTCTCTTAATCGAGGTGCATCCCGATCCCGATCACGCGCTGTCCGATGGCGCACAGTCGCTGTTTCCGGAGCAGTTTACGGACTTGATGCAACGGCTGAGGATGATTGCGCCGGCAGTGGGACGGACGATTTAGGCGTGCTTTGCGGGCGGACTGAAGTCCGCCCGCGGCATCTGTCGTCCCTGCCGGGACTCGGGACAAATATTAACGGCTCCCCCAGCGCTGAAGCGCTGGGCTATGCTCTTTCGCCCCTCCGGGGCTGTGGAGTTACTTTCGTCGAATGTGATCACGCATGCCGATCCAACAAATCACGATTGTCGGGACTGGGTTGATCGGAGGCTCGCTGGCTCTCGCTCTTCGCCGGTGCGGTTTTAACGGCGCCATCGTCGGATGCGACAAGCGCACGGTGCTCGACACGGCACTCGAACGCAAAGCCATCGACCGCGACGAAGCCGACCTAGAACGCGCCGTGGCCGGGAGTGACGTGATCGTCTTTGCGACGCCGGTTGGGACCATCCTGTCACAGTTCGAAGGCATCGCCCCGACGCTGCCACCTTCGACCCTTATTACCGATACCGGCAGTACCAAGCAGAAATTAGTCGAGCGCGCACGCATGATTTATGGCGACGAGGCAGGGAAGCGCGTCTTGCCCGGACACCCCATGGCCGGCAAGGAGTTCGGCGGAATCGAACACGCTGACGCTAACCTGTTTCAGGGTGCGGTGTGGCTCATCACTCCCATCGTCGCTGACCAGCAATACACCGCGATGCAGGAGGAGTACACCACCCTGCTGGGGTCGATCGGAGCGCGGGTGGTTGTGCTCGATCCCGAGCGCCACGACTTGCTGTGCGCATGGATCAGCCACCTGCCGCAGATGATTTCCACTGCGCTCACCTCGGTTCTGCATGAAGAACTGGGAGACGACGAGATCGTGATGCAGATCGGGGGCCGCGCCTTGCGCGAGATGACGCGCATCGCGCACAGTCCGTATTCAATGTGGCGCGACATCGCGCTCACCAACAGCGAGAATCTGGAAGACGTCATCCTGCGCTTCGAGCAGCAGATGACGCATCTGCGGGAAAACCTGCGCGGGCCGGGGTTGCGGGAGATGTTCGAGAGCGCGAATCGGTTTGGGCGGGGCTAGCTGTGAACGACAAACGCCGACTAGCCTACTCTCTCTTGGCCGGAGCTGCGATTAGCGGTCTGATGTTTTGGCTCGCTTTTTGGCATGGGCGCGTGCTGGTGGGGATACTCGCTGGATTCACAATCGTTCTTTTTTATTGGCTTCGATACAACGGAACCAAGCAATGGAAAGACCTACATCGCCACGGATCTAGGCGTGCGATTCGGCGTTACGAAATCACGATTGTGATACTGATCTTATTGGTTGTCAGTCTGTGCGTGTACCTCGTGACCCGTATGGAAAACATCTGACTTCGTGGATTAGTCACCAAGCCTCCGCAGCTTCCATGTGTTCGCATTGCAGCGTATAGGTTCATATCGCGCCCATGTTCCCAAGGTAAATTTGAACGCTCCTGCCAGTTTCTTTGCAACCATGTGTGACACTGAGTACAATCGCCCGTTCGGTAACTTCCCATGTCAATGAACAAAGTGTTCGCGAATGCAGACGAAGCGGTCGCCGACATCACTGATGGCGCAACCATCATGGTGGGCGGCTTCGGACTCTGCGGCATCCCCGAGAATTTGATCCACGCTCTGGTGAAAAAAGGCGTCAAGAACCTGAACACCATCAGCAACAACGTTGGAGTCGATGAGTTTGGCCTCGGCCTCATGCTCTATGCGGGACAGATCCGCTCCCACAAGGGCAGCTACGTCGGCGAAAACAAGCTGTTGGAAGAAATGGTCCTGACCGGTCGGATCGACCTGGAACTGATTCCTCAGGGCACCCTCTCAGAACGCATACGCGCCGGCGGTGCCGGGATTCCTGCGTTCTACACTCCAGCGGGCTATGGCACCGTCGTCGCCGAGGGCAAGGAAACGCGCGAGTTCGATGGCCGTCCGTACGTGCTAGAACACGCATTGAAAGCCGACTTCGCGCTGATTAAGGCGTGGAAGGGCGACCGCTGGGGCAACTTGGTTTACCGCAAGACGGCGCGTAATTTCAATCCCATGATGGCGACTGCGGCGAAAATCACGATTGCGGAAGTCGAGCACCTGGTAGAACCCGGCGAGATCGAGCCCGACCAGGTCCACACGCCGAGCGTGTACGTGAAGCGCATCATCCAGGGTATCGACTACGAGAAGCGCATCGAACGCCGTGCGCTGAGGAAGGCATAGGCATGGCAGACGTGAAACCTGACAAGCAAAAGGACACCGAGAAGCGTGACCGCATTGTGCGTCGCGTGGCTCAGGAATTGCGGGACGGCTTCTACGTTAACCTCGGCATTGGCATGCCGACGCTGGTCGCGAACTGCGTTCCTCCCGGCATGCAAGTCGTCCTGCAAAGTGAAAACGGCATGCTCGGCGTCGGGCCGTACCCGCTGTCCGGTCAGGAAGATCCCGACCTGATCAACGCCGGCAAGGAAACCGTCAGCGAACTTCCGGGGACCGCCTATTTCTCCAGCGTCGAGTCCTTCGCCATGATCCGCGGAGGCCACATCGATCTCAGCGTCCTTGGCGCCATGGAAGTGGACGAAGAAGGCAACCTCGCCAACTGGATGATCCCCGGCAAAATGGTCAAAGGCATGGGAGGCGCGATGGATCTGGTCGCCAGTGCCCGGCGGGTGATCGTCGCCATGGAACACACCACGCGCGACGGCGCTCCCAAGATTCTGAAGCGCTGCACGCTGCCCATCACGGGATTGCGTGTCGTCCACAACATCGCGACCGAGATGGCATACCTCCGCGTGACCCAAGCGGGATTGGTGTTGGAGGAACTTGCGCCGGGCCTCACCGTCGAAGACGTCCAGCGCGCCACCGAGGCTCCGTTGATCGTCAGCCCCGAGTTGAAAACCATGACGGTTTAAGGCGTCCGCCATCCAGATTCGCCTCAAACGTAGAGACGGGGCCTCGCCCTGATCGATTCAGAATTCCTAAATCGGGAAATTGTGATATTTTGTCACCCGTCCGTTGTGATGCCGGCCGTTGACCACTTCGTGCGGACGGCTGATATTGGAATGTTGTATTGATCACCAACGATTTGGAAAGAAGGCAATTATGTCCTCCCGTTTCGTGTGCCTGGCTGCAATCGTTTTGCTGGTTGGATCACTTAGTATGAGCGCGCAGACCGCGCCCGCCGCAGCCGCTCCGCAGGCCACCTCCCCTACTATCAAGCATGTTCCTGCCGCCTATACCAGTCCGTCTTCCGGGAAGGAAATGTTCAATGCCTATTGCGCGTCCTGCCACGGCACCGATGCCAAGGGCGATGGACCCGCTGCCTCGGCGCTGAAGATGCCGACCACCAACCTGACTTCGCTTTCGGTGAAGAATGGCGGCACGTTTCCGGCGGCGCACGTTGCAGCTGTGATCCAGGGCGATGCCATGACGCCGGCCCACGGCAGCAAAGACATGCCCGTATGGGGACCGATCTTCATGTCAATTGGCGGTCATAGCAAGTCTGAAGTTCAGCTTCGTATTCGCAACCTGACCACCTACTTGGAGTCGTTGCAGGTGAAATAGAGGCAGCGGTGCGCGCCAGGATGGGCGATCTCGTGACGGTCAATGCGTCCCGCGAACTGCCGATATCCGCCGCGGTCCGGTTCGGCCTTGGACGATCGACGTCGCCAAATTCGATGGACAGCAAACAGGGCGCAAATATTGCGCCCTCTTTTACGACGTTAGTTTCTGAGCTCTAAACGGCGACCGGCTGCTTCACCGGAACGGGCGTCAGCCAGCCATGCCGGTCTTCCACGTTTCCGTTGACGATGGAGTAGAACTCTGAGCGAATTGTCCGGGTAATCGGACCGACTGCGCCCTTGCTGACTTTGATCCTGTCCACGGAGCGGATGGGCGTAATCTCAGCCGCTGTCCCGCTGAAGAAGACTTCGTCGGCGAGATACAGCATTTCGCGCGGTATCACCTGTTCAATGGTTGGAATGCCCAGGTCCTGTGCGATATGCAGGACGGAATTCCGGGTGATCCCCGGCAGCACGCTGTTGCCAAGTGGCGGCGTGTAGATGCGGTCCTTGTGCACCACAAAAACATTTTCGCCCGAGCCTTCGCTGACGTAGCCATTCACGTCCAGCGCGATGCCTTCGCTGTAGCCATTGGCGACGGCTTCCATCTTGATGAGCTGCGAGTTCATATAATTGGCGCCGGCCTTGGCCATGGTCGGCATGGTATTGGGAGCAAGGCGGGTCCACGAGGAGACGCAGACATCGACGCCTTCGTCGCCTTCGCCGCCGAGATACTTGCCCCAGGCATAGTTGACGATGTACACATCGGTGGGCGAGCCGGCGGGATCGACGCCGACGGTGCCGTATCCGCGCAAGATGATGGGGCGAATGTAGCAGGGCGAAACCTTGTTCCGGGCGACCAGGTCAACCGTAGCCTGCATCAACTCTTCGAGGGTATAGTTCACGTCGATGCGGTACACCTTGGCGGAGTCCAGCAGGCGCTGGGTGTGGTCGCGCAGGCGGAAGATCGCCGGGCCTTTTTCGGTCTGGTAGCAGCGCACGCCTTCAAAAACGGATGAGCCGTAGTTGATGACATGGGCCATCACGTGCAGCTTGGCGTCATCCCATGGAATCAGGTTGCCATTGCACCAGATCGATTCACTTGCGTTGATGGCCATCGAGGCGCTCCTTGTTTTCGTAGCGGAATGGTCTGTCTGTCAGAAGCTGCCCGGCCACTTTCGCAATGCCCGCTCTGCCGGTGATCCGCGATGGGGCATTGCGATCGAGCATGGTGGACATTGTGGACTCAGCTTGACTGGGAATTATAACCGAGGCGGCACGGCGGAGGTTGAGCAGTATGGCGCATTATCGCCGCAGATCGGTTTGGAGGGGAAAAACATTCTGCAATTAGTCCCCGCCAGATCGCACTTCACACCCCGGCTGCTACAGTTGGCTGCTGCTAACCCCATTCGAGGCCAATAGTTGCGGACAACAATCGTCAAAAATGCGAGTTATTGACTGTGGCTGCTGAATTAGCTTGGTACAGCTGAGAAGCAAGCCAGCTCTGATCGCACCTGTAGGCTCGTGGCGCTGTTAAAGTCTGTCGAGGATTGGGCCGAAATGATTATGGGAAGCTACGGAGCAAGTTCAAGTTTATAAATAAGAGGAGACGTAAACCATGAAGAAATTGATTGTTGTTATCGCATTTGCGCTTTTGGTCAGCATGGCTGCAGTGGCGCAGGATTACCCGAAGTTTGAAGTTCCGGTGGGCTTTTCGTTTGTCAACGTTCACCCCGGAATCACTCAGCTGACCAGCTTCAACATGTTCGGTGGTGGCGGCGGCTTTGTGTATAACGTGACGCCATGGATCGGCATCAAGGCCGACTTTTCTGGCTACACCCAGGGCAGCGGGCTTAAGAATCAGCTGTCGAGCCTTGGTTATGCCGGCCAGGCGAATGGCAACGTGTTCACGTACATGTTCGGACCCCAGATTAAGAAGCACTCCGGGAAACTGCAGCCCTTCGGAGAGGCCCTTTTTGGCGCCGCGCACAGCAACCTGTACGGCCAGATCTACACCGACCAGACCGGTCTGGTTTCGGCCAGCAGCAACAATAATGCTTTCGCCATGGAATTCGGCGGCGGCCTTGATTACGCCCTCACTCCGCACATCCAGTTGCGGCCAGTCGAAGTGGACTATCTCTATACTCGCTTCGGCGTCAACGGCACCAACTACACCGGCAGCCAGAACAACTTCAAGTATTTTGCCGGCTTGAACTTCACCTTCGGCGGCAAGTAGTCCCCGAAGAATTGCGCGCAGGAGTGGCGTCACCCGACGGTGGCGCCATTTCTATTTCGTATGACGCTGCCAGCTAGCGTTTCTGGCGTCCTAACGGGCGAACCAGAGCCGCACCAAAACCAGCTCTCCTGCCACAAACAAGCTTCCGAAGATCAGCTTGTTGTGTTCGGCAAGCCATGGCTGCAGGAAGATGTCGAAATTTACGGAGCGGTCCGAGGTGAACCGTGCCGCAAGGTCAGTGAGCGGACAGCGACCGCCGTTTAACAGGAGCACAAGACACTCTGCGATGATCAGTACGCTGAGCCAGCCCGCCACACGGAAGCGGCCCAGCATCGCGGCGATCGGTACCGCAACGATTGCCGTCGCCATGAGCGCCCAGATCGCCGTGTGGACGAGCTTGACCAGCTTCAGGATGTCTTCGTCGCTCACGGCGCTGCTCCATGACAATTGTAGTTTCCCGGACAGGCACAATCAGTAAAGCACAAGCTGGTTAGAATGGTGAGTACAGTACCAGTCGTACGGGGAGCTACCGCATCCGCACTTACAACCTATGCATCGTCGGCCTGGGCAACGTTGGCTCGGCCCTGGTGGCGCTCTTGCAGCGCAAACGGCAGGAACTCGCCACCGGCTACGGCATCGAATGGCGCATCACTGGGGTGGCGTCGCGCCGCCTCGGCTGGCTGGTCGCCCCGGCCGGCTTCACCGCAGAAAGGTTGTTAGCAGGCGATTTCTCCGAGGCGCATGAGGTCCCCGACCTTGACGAATGGTTGGGTGGCGCGCAGGTCGATGTGCTCTTTGAAGCCAGCTCGCTCAACGCAGATACTGGCGAGCCCGCCATCACCCACATTCGCGCGGCCCTTGAGCTTGGCGCGCACGCCATCAGTGCCAACAAGGGCCCCGTTCTCCACGCCTACCGCAAACTTACCCAACTAGCCGACTCCAAGGGCCGGCGCTTCTTCTTCGAGTCCGCCATGATGGACGGCGCGCCCGTCTTCTCGCTCTTTCGATCCGCTTTACCTGCAATTGAAATTCTCGGATTTCGCGGTGTCATCAACTCGACGACGACCGTCATTCTCGAATCCATGCAAGCCGGAAAAAGTTTCGACGCTGCGATTGCCGAGGCGCAACGTCTCGGCGTTGCCGAAAGTGATCCCTCGGCCGACATCGACGGCATCGACGCTGCAGTCAAAGTGGTGGAAGTCGCCAACGTGCTGATGGGCGCCAGTCTCAAGCTGGCCGACGTGGCGCGCCGAGGTATTCGCGCTATTACACCCGGCCATTTGCGAGAGGCGCAGGAAAACGGCGAAGTTGTGAGATTGGTGAGCCGAGCCCGGCACCGGGCCGACGGCAGTATAGCGGCATCGGTTGCGCCGGAAAGGCTCAAATTCGACGATCCACTGGCCCAGGTGCGCAGCACATCACTGCTAATCGCCTTCGAAACAGATATCTTTAAGGAGTTGATCATCAGCGAGCGCGATCCCGGACCGGAAGCCACGGCGTACGGAATGCTCTCGGATTTTGTCAACGCGGTCAGGAGTTCATAACCATGTCTTCGAGTGCAAAAATCGCCCCCACGGTATGCAAACTCGATGTCGAGTGGGTACGTCAGCAGTTTCCCGCGCTACGTCAGGCGGTCAACGGCCAGCCCGCCGTCTTCTTCGACGCGCCCGGCGGTACCCAGGTTCCGCAGCAGGTGATCGATGCCATCTCTGAGTATCTGTCGAAGTGGAACGCCAATCTCGGCGGAGCATTTCTCACCAGCCAGCGCAGCGAACTTATCGTCGAGCAGGCGCACCAGGCCATGGCCGACTTTTTCAACTGTGCGCCTGACGAAGTCGTCTTCGGCGCCAACATGACGACACTTACTTTCGCGCTGAGCCGCGCCGTTGGACGCGACCTCAAGAGCGGCGACGAGTTGCTGGTCACCTGCCTCGACCACGATGCCAACGTCTCTCCTTGGGTTTGCCTCGAGGAGCGCGGCGCCAAAGTCCGCACCGCCGACATCAAAATTGCCGACTGCACAATTGACATGTTCGATCTGCAGGCCAAAATCCGACGCAACACGCGCCTGGTAGCTGTCGGTTGGGCTGCAAACGCTGTCGGCACCATCAACGATGTTCAGGAAGCCATCCGCCTGGCGCACGACGTTGGAGCCGTTACGTTCATCGACGCCGTGCACTACGCGCCACACGGTCTCATCGACGTGAAGGCCATCGACACCGACTTTCTGGCTTGCTCCAGTTACAAGTTCTTCGGTCCCCACCAGGGAATCCTCTATGGCAAGCGCGAACAGTTGCAGCGCCTGCGGCCCTACAAGCTGCGCGTCTGCAGCGAGAAGCTGCCCGACCGCTGGGAGACCGGCACGCAAAACCACGAATGCATGGCCGGAGTCACCGCCGCCATCGACTACATCGCCGAGGTCGGACGCCACCACAGCTCCGAGGTCCACACTCGGCGCGAAGCGATCGTCGCCGCCTACGAGGTCTTCCAGCAGCATGAACGGGAACTGGCCGGGCAACTCATTACCGGATTGCTGGCTATTCCGGGTCTCACGTTTTACGGCATCACGGATCCGGTGAAGTTCGATCAGCGCACGCCCACCGTCGCCATTCGCATGGAAGGCTACACCCCACGCGAGTTGGCCGAGCGACTCGGCGAACGCGGCATCTTTACCTGGGACGGCAACTACTACGCTATCAACCTGGCTGAGCGTCTCGGCGTGCAACAAAGCGGAGGCATGCTGCGCATCGGTCTCGCGCACTACAACACGGCGGAAGAAATCAACCGACTGCTCATCGAGTTGCGCGCACTGGCAGACAGAACGAAGACTACTTAGCCGCGGATTTACACAGATCGCACGGATTTTTGAAGAGTTCTTAAGCCCTTTTCTGATCCGTGAAGATACGTGTAAATCCGTGGCCGAATGTATTGCAGTCGTTTGCCTCGTGTCTCTCTGCCTCTGTCTCTCTGCCTCTGTGGTGAAAGCAGTTCGCCTGCGTTATAATCCGCTCGTTCCGCGGAGGGTGACGATTCATGCGCGGCGTGCCTCGCTGGGCGGCAGTGCTGGCGGTAGTCGCGATGGTTGCCATGGTGTGCGCTTTCACCGTTCGCCGCGTCCTCACTCCAGCCGCCATCCTGGTCCACGTATCCCAGACAACTCTTCCCGCCGACGGATTCGCCTCGACCGAACTCACCGTCCATTCCAGCACCGGCCGCGATCTTCGCGAACTGCGCGTCGAAGTAGACGAACCGCATCGCGCCGTTGTGGACTCCGTAGCAGTGGACCGCGGTTCCGCAGTGATATCGGTGCGCGCTGGTGTGTTGCCCGGCGAAACCAAGATTCAACTTACCGCGCCGGGTTTCGTGCCTAATCAAATCGAGTTGCGCACTACGGCCGAAACTTCTGACTCGGTAGGAGACGGGACGCCCGACTTCTTGCGTTTGCACGATCCCGCGGACCGAGCCGCTTTCCGCCGATGGTTCACTCTGCTTGCAGAAGCCCAGTATTACCGCGGAAATACTTCGTCTGCCGAGATCAACGACTGTGCCGCTCTGCTCCGTTACGCATATCGCGAGGCGCTGCGCCAGCATGATTCGGCCTGGGCGAAGACGGTCGCTTTGGCCGCCGCTCCCCTGTCCCTCGATATTCGCCAGTATCAATACCCTTACACGCCACTTGGCGCGGGACTCTTTCGCATTCGGGAAGGAAGCTTTGTAACAGAAGACCTCAACAATGGCGCATTCGTCCAATTCGCCGATGCTAAGACCTTGTGGCGGCGCAACACCTACTTCGTAGGACGCGACACCAGCAGCGCCCGTGCCGGCGACCTGCTCTTCTTCCGCCAGTCCGGACACGCGCTGCCGTTTCACGCCATGATCTTTCTGGGTCCCAGCCAGATCGAGCCCATGCGTGAACTGCTGGTGATCTACCACACCGGGCCGATCGGCAAGTCGCCCGGCGAAATTCGTCGTCCAACGCTTACGCAATTATTAAACTTTCCAGATCCACGTTGGCGGCCGGTTCCGTCTAATCCCGGGTTCCTCGGTGTCTATAGATGGAACATCCTGCGAGGAGCGGACTGATGCGAATGCAACGCGCAATCCTGGCCTTTGGTTTGATGCATGCGTTCCTGTCGCCGCTTCTCGCTCAAGAGCAGGATACCCAGCCTTTTTTTTCGCTGACCAGCGATCGCACTTACCTGCCCGGAGAAAAAATCACTGTCGCCGTGTATTCGCACAACGTCGGCGCGCTGCAGTTCCGGGTCTACCGGGTGAACGACCCCATCAAGTTCTTCAGCCAGTTGCAGGAGATGCACAGCTTCGGCGGTCAAGCGCTGCGCATGCCGAAACAGGCGCATACCTGGCTGGAGCGTTTTCACGCCTGGAAGCATCGCCTCTGGACATGGGTGCGCGATTTCATCCGTGCCCAGTTCTCCCCCGACTCGCGCCACAAAATTCGCTTATGGCGCATGGCAGAATCCACGGTGCAGACGAAGGGTCCTCAGGTTGACGAGTACGCGCAGGTCCCCATTCTCAACCAGCAGCAACTTGTCTCGACATGGAAGTGGGCAGTTCCGCCCGGCGAGCGCTGGCAAAGTCAGAACGTCACCGTGCCGGTCAACGAAAAGGGTGTCTATCTGGTCGAGGCCACAGAGGGTACGCTTCGCGCCTACACAATTGTTGTCGTTACCGAAATGGCCGTCATCACCAAGGCGGCTCCTGGACGGCTGCTGAGCTTTGTGGTCGATCGTCGCACCGGCAATCCCATTGCCGGCGCGATGACGCGGCTCTGGATCGACCAGAAAGAAATTGCCTCGAAGCAGACCGACCAGCAGGGATTGATGGACACGGCGGTTACGCAGGACAAGCCGGAGAATGTCGCGGTTCTCACGACCCACGACGACCAGTTTGCAGTGAACACGCCCGGCGCGTGGAACCTTGGCTCCGCTTCCGACCGCAATCTGCATGGCTATACGTATACGGACCGTCCGGTCTATCGGCCGGGCGACACAGTGCACTTCAAGACCATCGTGCGTTCTGAAAATCCGAGTGGCTACACCATTCCGCAGCAGCGCGATCTTCGTGTCGAGTTGCGCGATCCGCGCACCTATCAGCCTATCTGGCAACAGACGGTGACCCTCTCCGACATGGGAACAGCGCACTGGGATTACGTCATCCCCGCCGACGCCAACCTCGGCTTTTACTACTTGTCCATGCAGTCGGGCGAGCGCTACGTCGAGGGCACGCGCTTCTCCGTGCAGGACTATAAGAAGCCGGAGTACGCCGTGAAGGTAACTGCCCAGACCCCGCGCGTTCTGCAAGGGCAGCCCATCAAGGCGACCATCGACGCGCGTTATTACTTTGGTGAGCCGGTTGCCAATGCCAAGGTGAAGTGGGCGGTGCACACTTCGACGTACTGGCCCGTTGGGCGCTACGAGTCCGACTCCGATATGGGAGACGAAGGGTATGCCGCGGGTGACGAAGGGCAGGGCGAGGCTGACACCTATGGTGGCGATCAGGAGACCGAGAAGAGTGGCACCCTCGACGCCGACGGCAAGCTACAGATCACGATTCCAACACGTGTCAACAATAAAACCAAGCAGGACCTGACGTACCGCATTGAGGCGCGAGTTACCGATGAAGGCAACCGCGAAATTTCCGGCCACGGATTCGCACTCGCCACCTACGGCAGTTTTTATCTGACCGCCCAGCCCAACTCCTATGTGTACTCCAAAGGCGGCGCTGCCATCATCAACGTCTCGGCGCAGGATTACGACAAGAAGCCTGTAGCGACCGCCTTCCGCGCGGAGTTCAGCCGCTGGAACTGGCAGAAGCGTTCCGGCGAACTCGTCTCGACCGCGCAAAGCCAGACCGACCCCAGCGGCAAGGGTCAGGTTCAATTCGCTATTCCAGACGCAGGGGAATTCCGGGTTCGCGTAACCGTAGTCACACCCGAGAAGCGTGAGGTCGAGGACACCGCATACCTGTGGGCCCCGGGCGAGAGTCCTTGGTGGAGTAGCGCCACGCAGGAGCGCATTCAGATCGTCGCCGACAAGAAGTCCTACGTGCCGGGAGACACCGCACACGTGCTGATCGTCACCGGCAAAGAACCGGCTTCGGTGCTGGTCACCGCCGAAGGCAACGGACTCTACTCCGCGCAAGTCATCAAGAGCAGCGGCGGAAGCATCACCGTCGATGTTCCCATCCAGCCGGAGTTCGCCCCGAACTTCTATGTCTCGGCGGTGTTCATTCGCGGCAACAAGCTGTACCAAGGCAACAAGAGCCTCGCAGTGCCGCCCACGCAACACGAACTGAAGGTTGACCTGCAACCCTCCAAGCCGCAGTATCAGCCCGGACAGCCCGGAGCATTCACCATCAAGGCCACCGATTCCAGCGGCAAGCCCGTCGCTGCGGAGTTCAGTCTCGGCGTGGTTGACGAAGCCATCTACGCGATCGAACCCGAGTCAGTTGGCAGCATCGTCTCGGCTTTCTATGGGACGATTTACTCCAAGGTAAGCACCGACAGTTCGCTGACCTACTACTTCAGCGGACAGGCCGGCAAGCGTGCCATGCAACTGGCTGGCACGCCGCGCGGCGGCGGCGCGTATCGCACTTCATCCGCACTCGCGCAACTCAAGCCCGAACGCTTGGTACAGCCCAAGATCCGCAAGGCCTTCCCCGACACAGCGTATTGGGTTGCCGATGTTCGCACTGACAGCAGTGGACAGGCGAGCGTCAAGTTCGACTATCCCGACGCCATCACTTCGTGGCGCGCCACCACGCGCGGCGTTACGCAAGACACGAAGGTGGGCAGCGCCGTCGAGAACACCGTCGTGCGCAAGAACCTGATGGTGCGTCTGGTGGTACCGCGATTTTTCCGCCGTGGCGACCAGATCACGCTCTCGACGATTGTGCAGAACTATCTGCCTGCAGAGAAGACCGCGCGCGTCTCCATGGACTTCACCGGTCTGCAGGTGATCGACGGCGCGACCAGAGACGTTCCGGTGCCCAGTCGCGGCGTCGTCAAGGTTGACTATCGCGTGCGCGTGCTCGACGTCGATTCCGCCAAGGTGCTGGGGAAGGCCCTCACCGACGTCGAGAGCGATGCTATGGAACTGACGCTGCCCGTTATTCCGTTCGGCGTGAAACTCGCCATCGCGAAATCCGGATCAATCGCCGGGGCAGGGAACAGCGATGTCACGCAGCAGGTTACGTTCGCCGCGGGCGCCGAAACCGCAACGCGCAAACTCACAGTCGAGCTAACGCCGTCAGTCGCAGGCACCGTCTTCGCCGCGCTCGACTTCCTCACCTCATATCCTTATGGATGCACCGAACAGACCATGTCGAGCTTTCTCCCCGATGTGCTGGTTGCCGATGCCATGAAGAAACTTGGAGTGGGAGCGAGCATCAATCCGCAGACTCTGAACAAGCAGGTGCAGGCCGGACTCGATCGCCTCTACCAGTATCAGCATCCCGATGGCGGTTGGGGATGGTGGCAGTCTGACGACTCCCAGCCCTTCATGACCGCCTACGTGCTTGCCGGACTTACCCAGGCCAAGGCCGCCGGCTACGACGTCGAACAAGACCGCATTGATCACGCCCGCAAATGGCTGCTGCCGGAGTTCACCCGTTCGGCCGCGGTGAAGACCGACTTGCGCGCCTACATGGCGTATGCGCTGGTGCTCAGCGGTACCGAGTCCAACGTAACGATTCTCGATTCCGTCTGGAGCCAGCGTTCTACGCTTAGTTCTTATGGCAAGGCGTTGCTCGGACTCGCCATGGCTCAGATCAACGACTCTCGCGCCAACGATCTGGCAAAGCAGTTGACCGCCGACGCCAAACAAGATGACGCGCAAGCTTGGTGGCCCACCGACTCCAACAACCTGATGGACTATTACGGCGATACGACGCCACAGGCTACCGCATTCGCCTTGAAGTTGCTGGATCGCGTCGATCCTCAGAGTCCGCTGTTGCCGAAGGCCGCGCTCTATCTGGTTAATCACCGCAGCGAAGGCTATTACTGGGAGTCCACGCAGCAAACCGCGATGGTGATTTACGGCCTCACCGATTATCTGCAGCGCACGCAGGAACTCAAGCCCGATTTCAGCGTCGACGTGCAGGTGAATGGAAAGAGCGTAGCGACAAAGAAATTTATTGCAGCTGACGCCACCGCTCCTCCGACCGCCATCACGCTCGTTGAAGCGCAACTCGCACCGGGCGAGAATCAGGTTCGCCTCGTGAAATCCGGCGCGGGACGCCTCTACTGGTCAGTCCGCGGCGAATACTATTCCAGCCAGCCCAACGTCGCGAATACAGGCACCTTCCAACTCAGCACTGTTCGGGAGTACTACAAACTGACGCCGCAACAGAGTGGCGACAAGTTGATCTACCACCTCGACAAGCTGTCCAGCCCAGTGCAGGTGGGTGACACGCTTGCAGTGCGCATCACCGTCGGCGGTAGCGACTGGAAATACCTGATGATCGAGGACCCGATTCCTTCCGGCACTGAGTCCATCGCGCGCGATGATCTCTATCAACTCGATCAGCAACCGCCGTGGTGGACCAATCGCTGGAGCAGCCATCGCGAGTTGCGCGACGACCGCACCACGTTCTTCAACTACTACTTCCCGCGCGGGCAGTCCGAATACACCTACCTGCTCAAGGTCGTGAATCCAGGCGTATTCCGCGTCAGCCCGACGCGTGTCGAGCCGATGTATCAGCCTCAGTATTTGTCCACCAGCGACGCGGCCACGGTGACGGTGAAATGACTGTGACGGACGCAACCACGAACCGTTCCGGTATCGCGAAGCTATGGCTGCTGAACTTTGTAGCCAACGCCGCGCTGCTCGCCGCCGCATACTTCTGGCTACTGATTCCCGACGCGCGCGGCTGGCAAGTCGCCGGCTCGCTCCTGCTCGCAGCCATCATAGTGGTTCTCGTTCTCTGGCTGCGTGCCGGCACGCTGGCCTATTTCCGTTTGGCAGAGTTTCGCAAAGATGGAACTGTCTGGCGTGCCTATCGTCACGCTTTGCGCCACGTGCCGGCGCTTGCTCTGTGGGTCGTGGTGTTCCTTGTGTTCGGGTGGTTGTTGCTGACTCTGCGCCCCTACGTCCCGCAATTTGCAGTATGGTTCCGCCAGAAACTTGGTGCGGGTCCGTCGCCACGCAACATCATGGCTGATGTGAACTGGCTGCTCCTGTTGTTGGTCGGAATCGTGATGCCCGGGCTCTGGTTGCCGATCGCCACTACCGTCTCGGCAGCCGGCTTCCAACCTGCCCAAGTCGTTCTCTCGCGCCGCGTCTGGAAACGGCCTTTCTATTGGACGTGGTTCTGCCTGCTGCTCGGTTTCGGCATCTACATTCCGTACAAACTCGTCTGGTGGGTTCCCGACCTGCAGACCATCCGCCAGCAGGGGTGGAGCATGGGATTGCGATTCCTTCTCGCCTACGCGATTGGGGTCACTGCGTTCCTTTCCGTAGTTTGGATAACCGCTTCCCACACCAACCGCGAAGACCCGCTATAACGAAGTCAATTTGATTCTGTAATCACTTTCGCAATTGTCATCTTGAGCGAAGTTGGCGTTGCCGCCGGAGTCGAAAACCCCTTTTTGCTGCGAAGAATCTGCATTTACCCGAAACTTGAAACTTCAAACTACTTACTGCGCCGGCACCCCATTCTGCAGCCAATCGAGCAGCGTCTCTTTTCCATGCTCTCGCGCCAACTTGACCACCCGCGCTTCCGCCTCGGCATACGCCTCCCTCAGTTCCTGCTCGTTAGTTGGGGCGCGCAATGTCTTATCGAGCGCTGCGGGACTGGCGCCGATCGACGTGCCCTGCTTCATTTCCGCATTTGGCTGGCTCAGGTACAACACCAGCCCTTCGCGATACCACAGTGGAGTGCCCGGCTTCGCATGCGATTCCACCAGTATGTGCAGCAACTCGTGGCGTAGCGTGCTCTCCAGCGTTCCCGCATCGCGTAGCAAATCGCTCGGTTGCAGGCGGATCGTTCGTCCCCGGGTTGACGCCGCAACCCATCCCGGCTCTCCGGTCGCATCACGGAACGCCGCCACCGTGGGATAAACCTTGAGTTTTGCCGGTCCCGCGAATACCAATGCGGTATTTTCTTCAGCCTCATGCATCAGGCGTGTAGCCAGAGGCAGTAGCGCACGATCGCGTTCCGGACGCGTCATGTACAACTCGATGTCCTCACTATTCAGTTGCTGCCACTGTGTACCTTGCGCTGCCACGCCCAGCTTCGTGCCGGGGTAATAGAAGCTGAGAATCTCGCGATAGGACCGGCCTTCTTCGCCCATCACTTCGGCGCCCACCTGGCACAGTCCTACGCCGTGGCCCGAACCGCGTCCGTGAAAGGCGATGTGATCGCCCTCGCCGCGAACCTCATACCAGTTACTCTTTAGGCGGTCCCATCCGATATTGCGCCCGATGGCGAAGCGAAACGTCAGTGCCGAAACCGTGATGCTCTGGCTGCCCGTCACCGTCAGGAACTCGACCCTCCCGCTTGCCGTGCGATGCAACACCGCAACCGAGCGCAGTGGCCCCGGAACGTTAACGCCCTCGGCGGCAAGTGCTCGTTGCAACTCGCGTCTGTCGACCTCGCTGCGCCACTGGCTTGCGCCGCTGCGTACGCAATAGGTATCGGAATGCTGCTGCAGGTACGGCGCGCGCTGTTCATCGTTGCCGAGTATGTAATGGCCATCTTCGGTGGTGCCGCCGCAATTGGCGTGATAGTAAGTCGCGGCCGGCTCGCCGTCGTACCACAGAACTTCACCCGCCGTGGAATCGACGATTCGCCGCAGCCGCGCATCCACATCCGCCAGCCGCAGGTTCTGGCAATGAGTGGAATCGCAGAAGTCGAAACCATCCGCAGCGTGTCGGCTGCCAAAGTGAATGGCATAGGTGCGCGCCGCAACCGCCATGGCCTTCAGTGCTTCGTCGGATTTGAAGTTGCCGGTCTCGCCCGCCAGCACGCCCGCGAGATACTCATCCATCGGCATGGACGCCGTGACCAGCAGATGCCCATCACTAGCTCGAATCTCAATAGGGAAGTCGGCCCGCAGCGGCGGTACATTGACCGTGCTGATCTGGAACGCTCCTTCAATGCGAAGCTCGGACGTAAAGGTCTTGTCGCCGTCGATCTGAATCTTCGACGCAACCGCGCGCATGGACAGCGTTGTGAGTGCGTTGTCACCACAGGTTGCACATTTGCGAAAGTGTGCCTGTCCGGATTCAGCGTGCAGATTCAATTCGCGAGGCGGCCGCAAGTACCATAGCCGAACCCGCAGCGTCTGGGGAAACCCGTGAGCCGTATTCGCATTCGCCTGTGATTTAGCCGGCGACAAACCGTTAGACTGGGCGTCACCAGCGGTCCAAACCAGCAAAATGACGCTCAGCGCAAGACCGAGTCGCCTCATCGCGCTGCGTCCTTGTCGGTATCGCGTGAGACACCAGCGCGCGATCTCGCGTACGCTGCGAAGATCTCCCTCGCGACATTGGCGGCGTCAACACCGCCGCGGCCCTTCTCGAGAAACACCACCAGCGCGATCTCGGGATGATTGGCGGGCGCATATCCGGCGAGCCAGGCGTGGGTCCAGGCGCCTTCGTCGGAAAGGGCTGTTCCGGTTTTGGCCGCAACCTTCATGGCGGAGTCCGGCTGCGCGAGATGGCCCATCCCGTAAGCGGCGGATCCCTCTAACCCGGCAACCACCAGCGCGAATTTCACGTCGCCGTTACCCGAGACCCGCACAGCAAGGTTGCGATATGCGCGCAGCAATTCCAGCGGCGTTACTTCAATGCCCCATTCGCCAATGGCCTCCAGTTCCAACTGCTCGAGGTTTTGCGCCAGCTCGACCGTGCCAGCGGCCTCATTGCCCGCAAGCCCAGTGATCGACGTGAATCCCTCGTGGATGAAACCAGCGCGCAATTGTTCAGGGGTTAGCCGAGTTGCCACATGCGTGAAATAGAAGTTGCACGAGTAAGCTAGAGCTGCGGGAGGATCCAGAGGTTGCCGCGTTACCGGGTGGGGACAGTCGAGCCGGTGGCCGCCAACGGTGAGGGGTCGTTTGCAGACGAGGGACGTGTTGGCATCAACCTTGCCCGCATCGAGCAGTGCCAGCAGCGTGAACGTCTTGATACTCGATCCCGGACGCACCAGTCGTCGCGCGGCCACATCGAGCCTATGAGCGGCGAGAATCTGTCCGGAGTGCACATCGACGACGACCGCTGTGCCGTTCCGTCCCGCCATGGCGCGGGTGACTGTCCGCTGCAGCCCCGAGCTCCCAGCCTGTGCCCACATCGTATCCCACAATGTGAGACACGCCACCAGGCAAATTGCAATACCTGCCGCCCACGCCCGCCATTGCGCCCCGAGCCTCATGCCTCGATTGTATGTTTTGGAACCCGCGAGCCGCTCTATGCTCCTCGTTACGAACCAGGGTACTAATCACGTTCCCACGAGAAGTAGGATCGGGAGAGCGCTTTCAACTCGGTGTGGGATTGGGTCCTTTACCCTACCCCGTCACCAGCACGATCTTTCCTAGCGCGCCCGAGTGTGACATGATCTCGACGTGCGCTCGTCCGGCCTCCGCCAGCGGGATCTTCTGCGCGATCACCGGTCGCAGCGTTCCGTTCTCTAGACCGGCTACAAGGGCAGCGTGCATCTGCTTGGACTCCGCTTCCGTGGTGGCCCATAGTGTCAAGCCTCGAATGTCGGCCTCACGTCCCATGGCGTCGCGGGGATTGATCTCGACCGGGCCGCGGCTCCCAATTACCGACACTCGGCCTTTTTTCGCCAACACCGTCAAGTCTTTCCCGAGGTTCTTGTTGGCCAGCATTTCCAGGATGAGGTCCACGCCCAGCCCTTCGGTCAGCTTCATCAACTCGTCAAGGTACCCTTCGGACGAATGATTGAACACGCAGTGCGCGCCCTGCTCCTTCACCAGTTTCAGCCCTTCATCGCTACCAGCGGTGCCGATCACGGTCAAGCCTGCCGCCCGCGCCAGTTGCACCGCCGCAGTTCCCACGCCACCGCTGGCTCCATGCACCAGCACGGTCTCGCCAGCCTTGGCACTGCCGCGCAGAAACAATCCCCGGTACGCCGTGCCATAGGCAACTCCCATCGCCGCTCCCTGCTCGAAGCTCACCTTCTCGGGTAGCGGATGCACCTGCATCTCGGTGCACAGCGTCTGTTCGGCGTAGGTCCCGCTCAGCGATCCCGACGTGTATACCCGATCGCCCAACTTCACCCGTGTCACTCCCTTGCCCACCGCTGCGACCACGCCCGCACCGTCGTTCCCCGGTGTGTACGGCAGAGCGGGCTTTATTGCGTAAGTACCGGTGCGAATGTAGCTCTCCACCGGGTTTACTCCGGCGGCGTGCAACCGCACCACCACCTGCCCCGGGCCGGGAACGAGATCGGCCACCTCTTCCAGTTTCATTACCTCCGGACCACCAAACTCATGCACACGAATCGCTTTCACAATTTCCTCCTGAAGCAAAAGTCTTCTGCCCTTGCATTTCTCATCTGCACTTGGCAATGATGAGGGTCATATCGTCAGACTGCTCATGAGGACTGAACGTCTTAACGTCCTCAATAATGGAAGCCACCAAAACCGACGATAGCTGGTCGCGATGGCGGCGCAAAGACTCGACCAGGCGATGCTCTCCAAATTCCTCCCCCGCGGCGTCAAACGATTCGGTTATGCCGTCGGTGTAGAGCGCGAATGTGTCTCCGCACGAGAGCGGGCACTCGCCGGTCGAGCAATCCCACTCCTTGAAGAGTCCCAGCACGGTGGACGTGGAGCCGAGTCGTTCCAGAGTGCCATCTTGGCGCAGAAGAAGTGCAGAGAGATGTCCGCAATTTACATAACGCAAGCGCCCCGCTCTGGCGTCATACTCGGCATAGAACAGTGTGGCGTAGGCGCTGTCGGGTGAATTCTCATAGAACAAGCGATTGGCCAATTGCAGAAAACGCTGCGGTTGATCTAACGCGATAGCGCACTGGCTGCGCAGGTTTGCTTGCAGATTGGCCATCAAAAGCGCAGCCGCGATTCCTTTTCCAGCAATGTCGCCCACCACCAGCCCAAGCCGCTCCTGACCGAGATCGAGGAAATCGTAGTAATCGCCGCCGACCGCGCGGGCCTGGATACAAGTTCCTGAATAGTCCAACGTCGGAACCGGCGGGGACGTTTGGGGAAAGAGCCTGGTCTGCACTTGCTTGGCGATTTCCAGCTCCTGAACGGAGCGCCGCTCATGTTCCAACTTCGTCGCGACAGCGTGGCGCTGCGCTTCGACGGCCCGGCTCTCCTCGTCGAAGCTCACCAGGGCAAACGAATTCCCGTCGAGGTCTGTGAAGTGTGTGAATACCCCTCCCCAGATTGGTGCATGCTCCTCGTGCCGCTGCGAGTGGTCAACTGAAACTGACGCCTGGGGCTGCCGTTCATACGTGATCTGCTTCAGGCGTGGCGTATATAGAAACCGGACTCCGCGCCTGCGCCACTCGCGAAACTTCGCCACGACGTCATCGGTAATGAAGACCACCTGGGTGGACCGTCCGATGAGCCCATACTGTTTGGAGTCAGGCTTGGGTGCGACCAGCGAAAGCACGGCGCTACCGTCCGGAGGCGCAACCGCCACCCAGCGCTGACCCGATCCAAAACGCACATCGCCCACCAGATTAAATCCCAGCTGCTCCAGGTAGAACCTAAGGCTTTGGTCCTGATCCTTAACGAAGATGTTAATCGCGTGAATGCGAAGATGAGGCGGCTGTTCCTCCAGCGAAAGGTCAGGGTCAAGTGGTGTAAGAGAGCCGTCCATCGTCGCGATTATAGCGGCATCTCGGGCATCGTAGGACACTCCGCAGCGACTTCGCGTTGGTATCACGAATCAGTTCACTACCACTCCACCCGATCTGCTTGCGTTTGCCGCCAAATCCTTTACCATCGAATGCCGAAGCTACTGCTCACGGGAAACCCATGTCCGAGATCACTCTGCGGGTCAACGGAAGTGCACGAAAGATAGACGTACCGGCCGACACACCCTTGCTTTGGGTGTTGCGCGACACGCTTGACCTTACCGGCACCAAATATGGCTGTGGCGCCGGGATCTGCGGCGCGTGCACCGTCCACCTCGACGGCGAAGCGGCGCGCTCCTGCGTAACTCCGGTGTCCGTGGCATCTGGCAAGGCGATCACCACCATTGAGGGCCTCTCGCAATCCGGCTCGCATCCCTTGCAGCAGGCGTGGGTCGCCGAAGACGTTCCTCAATGCGGCTACTGCCAGTCGGGCCAGATCATGCAGGCGGCTGCGTTGCTGGCGAAGACTCCTCATCCTTCTGAGCAGGAAGTCATCGACGCGATGACTGGCAACCTCTGTCGCTGTGGCACGTATCACCGTATACGCCTCGCCATCCAGCGTGCCGTGTCGACGGGCGGAGGTGGCCGATGAGCCCGATCTCGCGACGCCAGTTTCTGGCGGCCGGAGCACTCGCCGGCACCGGCCTCGTCCTGGCGTTCTATGTTCCCCACCACGGCCTGCATCCCGTGGGCGAGCAGATTTTTACGCCCAATGCCTACCTGCACATCGCCCCCGACGGCAAGGTCACGGTGGTTGTGGCGCGCTCTGAGATGGGGCAGGGCGTGCGCACCGCGTTGCCCATGATCCTGGCCGAAGAACTCGACGCCGACTGGACACAGATTGCGATCGAACAGGCAGGCGCGAGCACGCTGTTCGGCGACCAGACCACCGGCGGCAGTGCCAGTGTGCGGACTACTTGGGACCCCATGCGTCAGGCCGGCGCCGCAGCCCGCGAGATGCTGGTCTCCGCCGCTGCCCAGCAGTGGAATGTGCCGGTCACCGAGTGCTCCACGGAGAAGGGCTTTGTCATTCACGCCACATCGAACCGTCGGACCAGCTACGGTGATTTGGTGGGTCACGCCGCGAAACTGCCAGTCCCCAAGGAGCCCAGACTCAAGGCAGCGTCAGCCTACACGCTCATCGGCAAGAGCACGCCACGCCTCGATACTCCCTCCAAAACTAACGGCAGCGCTGAATTCGGCATCGACTTCCGCATGCCCGGCATGAAGTACGCCTTTCTCGCGCGCTGCCCCGTGATCGGAGGCAAAGTCGCGAGCTTCGACGATACCGAAGTGCGCAAAGTCCCCGGCGTTACGTATGTTACGAAAGTGGGTGACTCCGCCGTCGCGGTCGCCGCCGACTCCGTATTCGCCGCCTTGCAAGGCCGCAAGGCGCTGAAAGTCACATGGGACGACGGCCCTAACAAAGATCTGAACACCGCCGCCATCTTTGATGTTCTGCGCAGGACCGCAAATGACAAAAGTGTGGCGCTTCAAACCGCAGGGGATGTGAGCACCGCAAAGGGCCGCCACATTGAGGCTGCTTACGAGACGCCCATGCTCGCGCACGCTCCCATGGAGCCCGAAAACTGTTTTGCCCATTACCTCGGAACCTCGTGCGAAGTTTGGGCGCCCACGCAGGTCCCGCAGGACGTTCGCGATTCCGTGGCCACCGCCGTCGGACTGAAGCCAGAGGCCGTTCACGTCAACGTTACGCTGCTCGGTGGAGGCTTCGGTCGCCGTCTCGAACACGACTATGCCGTCGAGGCGGCACTAGTTTCGAAAGCCATTAACGCTCCAGTGAAGGTGATGTGGACACGCGATGACGACATGCGCTTCTCCACTTACCGCCCGCCCAGCGTCCATCACTTGAGTGCCATGCTCGACGCGCAGGGCTGGCCAATAGCTTTTTCGCATCGCCTCATTTCGCCAACCATCTCCGGACAAAAGGGCCAGCCCGGCGACGGCGGCATCGATCCCGATTTGAAGGATGAAGCTTCCTTTCTCTATCTCATCCCCAACCTGAGCGTTGAGTATGTCGCGCCGCCCTGCGCCGTGCCGCTTGGCTGGCTGCGTTCGGTTTACGCCGCGCAGATGGCTTTCGCCAACGAGAGTTTTCTCGATGAGTTAGCCATCGCTGCAGGTAAAGATCCCTTACAGTATCGCCTGCACCTGCTTGCCGAGGACAAGGAGATCACCTACTTCGACACCAAGTGGCGAACCGATCGCCTGCGCGGTGTACTGCACCTGCTAGCCGAAAAATCAAATTGGGAAAAGCCGGTTGCCGCCGGTCGTCATCGCGGCATCGCCGCTTTCGGATGCTTCGGAACCTACGCCGCCGAGGTCGTTGAAATCACCATGCAGGGTGGCGATCCTCACGTCGAGCGCGTCGTGGTCGCGGTCGATTGCGGACAGGTCATCAACCCCAACATCCTCGAACAGCAGCTCCACAGCGCGGTTATCTTCGGACTCTCAGCCGCACTGCGTGGCCAGATCACGGTCGAGCACGGTCAGATTCAGCAATCGAATTTTGACACCTACCCCATCCTGCGCATGAATGAAGTTCCCGCGATTGAAACCTACTTCGTCGAGAGCCACGAAGCGCCCACTGGCATCGGCGAGCCGCCCGTGCCTCCACTCGCCCCTGCACTTTGCAATGCGATCTATGCCGCGACGAAGAAACGCATTCGCTCCTTGCCCATACTGACTGGATAGGTTAGTTGCCGTCTTTCACGTCGGTTGCCTTGCCGTTTTCAAAGGTGACGGTCACCGGATGCCCGTTGCCCGGGTAGTTCACCACTTTGGGATTGGTCGCTCCCGTGCCTTGCGGTATCCCAACCCCGATCGCGAACGAAGCCTGCAGTTCGTTCATGCCAGGTTTGACCTGGTGGTTATCCACGGCCTTCCAAATGTCCGGAGACCAGTGTTTGTAGAGCTCGTGCGGGTCCTGAATGAACAAAATCTCGTCGGAATAGATCTGGTAAGTACCTTTGTCTTCCACCCCGATAGAAAACGCAAAGCGTTTGCCATCTTTTTCAAACACGGCCATGACCTGATTTCCGGTGGAGTCCGGTGCACGTTGCAGTACAACGTCCTTGATGTCGAGCTTTTCAATCGGCCCCAGCTTCCCGGCCTCGTGCTTGAAGTCAACTGGCGGCCCGCACGGATAGTAGACTTGGCGATAGCCCTCGCGCACCCACACCGGCTGCCGGGTCAGTTCCTTGGCGTCTTTCAGGTCCTGCGGATGCAGCTTTTTCGGCGTGACGTAGTAGTCCGGGTCAAGTGCGGTCTCCGTTCTTGCTGGCGCCACAATGGTCAATTTTCGTTCGCGGAAGGTGAGCAAAAGCCTGATGCCAGCCAGCACCAGCACGACGAGTAGTATGGCTTGGATGACTCTAACGTTCTTTGACATGTGCCTCCGTGGCGAGAGCGTATTGAGCTGGTCGTTGGCGCTGTCATACAGACTTACGCCAACTCCGGAGACGACTCCGGCTTCGAACGGCTACAATCTTAACTAAAGAGGATGCAATGCCCGTAACCCAGGAAGAAGTTTACGCAGCACTCAAGGAATGTTACGACCCGGAGATCCCGGTCAACATCGTTGACCTCGGGCTGATATACGAAGTTCGCGTGAAGCCTACAGCCGTCGCCAACACCACCGGCGAAGACGTAGAGGTCGAAATGACGCTCACCGCTCAGGGTTGTCCCTCGTCGGGTCAGATCACCGAAGACGTAAAGCGACGCCTGCTTCGCGTCCCCGGAGTCACTAACGCCAATGTCGAGATCGTGTGGTTTCCGCAGTGGACCCCGGAACGCCTCAGCGCCGAAGCCCGCAAAGAGTTGGGGATCGAATAGCCAGACATTTCACGCCTTCCCAGATTTTGCGCCTGTCTTTTCCCGCGGCGTCTGACTCGTCCGTGTTATTCGTGGGATCCGTCTTTGCTGTTGATTTTGGTCACATCCTGATCCGCGACGTCCGCGTGATCATCCGTTGCTTTTGATTTTTGCTGCGAATTCTAATCCGTGCGATCCGTGTAAATCCGTGGCTACTGTTGTTTTTTCCGCGACCGATGACGAACGAAAAAATAGGGGCCGCATTCCGGCCCCTGATCGTGCCCTCGTGAGAATTTCTCAGTCGCCCATCTGCGCTTCCATGTCGCGCCACGCATTCACGCTGCGGCGCTCGGCATCCTCGGCGAAGTCCGCGCCGACCTTCTGCAGCGTCGCGAAAATCTCCATGCCCTTGTGCAGATAATCGGGGGCGTTCTCCCAAATGCCCTCAAATTTTTCGGGATACTCGCTCGCCAGCAAGGCAAGGCCGCCCGCTGCCACGGCCATACCCACAGTCCGCCGTCCGATCAGGATCAGCATGGCTCCTGCTCCGATCGATCCGAACACAACTGTTTTCTTCCAGTTCTGCATACTTCACCTCAAGCCAATCGAAACCTTATCCAGCAAAACGCCTAACATTGTAGCGGAAGCACGACCACCTCGGGCAGCTCAGAGAACTATTTAGATACATCGCTTGGAGGGAATCGCCGGCCGAAGAAACGTCTGGCGCGCCCGGAGAGATTCGAACTCCCGGCCTATTGCTCCGGAGGCAATCGCTCTATCCAGCTGAGCTACGGGCGCGCTTGGCAAAATTATACACGCGGAGGTCTCTTTCCTGGCGCTCCCGAGCGCGTGTCTGACTTGCCCCCGGTTGCTGGAATCTGCTCCGGCTTTCATCGCCAACCCGGGCCAGTTCGCTGCTCTGTACCGCGCTTGAACCGGGGCGAGGTCACCCCCTGCGGTGAGGCCGGTCACAGTTAAGAAGTACCGTCATCAGGGAAGATAGAAGGTTTGGAAGATCGAGAATCAATAAGGAGAACATCATGCCGGAGAGCGCAGTGAGTGAACCGATCGAAGTCGCAAAAGACGCACGCCAATCGGCTCCCGGACGGCCGCCCAAGAAGCCAGTCAAGTCATTCAACTCATTTCAAATTGCACAAGCCCAGTTCGACAAGGTCGCGGAATATCTCGGCTTAGATCCCGCCGCGCGCGACCTTCTGCGCTACCCCTTGCGCGAGTTCCATTTCGCGATCCCGGTCCGCATGGATGACGGCTCGGTGAAGATTTTTCGTGGCTTCCGCGTGCAACATAACGACGCGCGTGGGCCGGGCAAGGGTGGAATCCGCTTCCATCCCCAGGAGACGATTGACACGGTCCGCGCACTCTCGATGTGGATGACGTGGAAGTGCGCCGTGGTCGACATTCCGCTGGGCGGAGCCAAAGGCGGCGTCATTTGCGACCCTCACAACCTCAGCTCGCGCGAGCAGGAGCAGATCTGTCGCGGATGGGTGCGTCAGGTTTGTAGAAACGTCGGGCCGGTTACCGATGTGCCGGCGCCCGATGTCATGACCAACTCGCAGCACATGCTTTGGATACTCGACGAGTTCGAACAGATCCATGGTGGCCGCTATCCCGGATTCATCACCGGCAAGCCAGTGGGCATGGGCGGATCGCTCGGGCGCACCGAGGCGACAGGCTACGGAGTTGTCTTCACGCTGCGGGAAGCACTCAAGGAATTAGGCATGAAGCCGGAGAACACTACGGCGAGCGTCCAGGGCTTTGGCAACGTGGCCCAGTATGCCATCGACCTGTATCAGCAACTCGGCGGAAAGGTGATCTGCGTCTCGTGTTGGGACCAGGCTGACCAGTGTTCCTACACCTATCGCAAGATGGATGGCGTCAACTTGAATCAACTCCTTTCAATCACCGACCGTTTCGGCGGCATCAACAAACAGAAAGCCAGCGACCTGGGCTACGAACAGCTGCCCGGTGAGGCCTGGATTGAACAGAATGTTGACATCCTCATCCCGGCCGCGATGGAGAACCAGGTCACCAGCGAGACTGTTGGCAAAATCAGCCCCAAGGTTCGCATCATCGTGGAGGGCGCAAACGGCCCAACCACTCCCGAAGCCGACGTCCAGATCAAAGAGCGCGGCATCCTTCTCATCCCCGACTTCCTGGCGAATGCGGGCGGAGTGACCTGCAGCTATTTCGAGCAGGTACAGAGCAACATGAACTATTTCTGGGAGAAGGATGAGGTCCTAGGTAAGCTCGACGTCAAGATGACTGCAGCCTACGTCGCGGTTTCAGAACTCTCCCGCCGCGAGAAGTTGTCTATGCGGGATGCGGCTTATGCGATTGCCATCGGCCGGGTCGCCAAAGCCTGCCACGACCGCGGCTGGGTGTAGCGTTTAGGGCCCTCAGTCCGGTTCAGCGGAGAAGAGCCGCTTCGCCGACAACGGCGGACGGAGGCAGCGATGACCGAACTTAATACTGTGGTTGCGGAATTGCCGGCGTTCGACCGGCAATTCTGGGACGGTGCCTTTCATTTCACGCGCATTGGGACTGGCGCGTTGGGTGGGAAGGCGAGCGGACTCGCCTTTGCCAAAGAACTGCTGGCGCGCGAGATTGATGCCTCTGGTTTTCCGGGAATCGAGATCAATGTCCCTACGATGGCCGTCATTGCGACCGATTGTTTTGACGATTTCATCGCGCGGAACCAGCTCGGCGAATTACCTGTCGACGAGATGCCCGATGACCGCATCGGACTCGCGTTTGAGCAGGCCGACCTGCCCGTAGAATTGTTGGGCGATCTCCGCGCGCTGATCACGCAAGTTAAGACTCCCCTCGCAATCCGATCGTCGAGCCTGCTGGAAGACGCCCTCAATCGCCCCTTCGCTGGCGTTTACGCGACCAAGATGATCCCGAATAACCAGCTTGATCCCGACAGTCGCTTCCGGCTGCTGGTCGAGGCCATCAAGTTTGTGTACGCCTCCACCTACTTCCGTGAGGCGCGGGACTACATCAAGACCACCGGTCGCGATCCCAGCGAAGAGAAGATGGCCGTCATCATCCAAGAAGTCGTTGGTCGTCGACATGGAGATCGCTTCTATCCCGATGTGTCCGGAGTAGCGCGCTCCTACAACTTCTATCCGACGGGGCCGGCTCGTCCCGAAGAGGGTGTGGCCAGTCTGGCGCTGGGACTTGGCAAGACGATCGTTGAGGGTGGCGTGTCCTGGACGTTCTCCCCCGCCTACCCTAAAAATCCGCCGCCGTTTGGTTCGGTGCAGGAATTGCTGCGCGGCACGCAGACGGAGTTCTTTGCGGTCAACATGGGCAAGCCGCCCGCCTACGATCCCGTCAGCGAGACCGAGTACCTTGTTACTGCGGGCTTGAAAGAAGCAGAGGCCGACGATGTACTCCGCTATTTGGCTTCGACCTTCGACCCGGTCCGCGATCGCGTCATTCCCGGCACTGGAGCGAGCGGTGCGCGCATCCTTAACTTCGCTCCGCTGCTCATTCTGGAGCAGTTCCCGGTCAATCATCTGATTCAAGCTCTGCTGAAGGCGTCCGAGAACGCTCTCGGCGCCAACGTCGAAATCGAATTTGCGATTACGATTCAAACGGACCGGGGACAATCACCCCGCGCCCGACTGGGGTTCCTGCAGGTTCGTCCCATGGTGGTCTCGGAAGACATAGTAGAGGTCACCACCTCCGATCTTTCCGATCCACGTGCGATCCTCGCATCCGACATGGTGATGGGCAATGGCGTTTCTGATGACATCCAGGACATCGTCTTCGTCCGGTCCGAGAACTTCTCTCCCATGAAGACACCAGTGATCGCACAGCATCTGGAGACGATCAACCGGCAACTTTCAGAGCAGCATCGTCCATACTTGTTGGTCGGATTTGGGCGCTGGGGTAGCTCTCATCCCTCGTTAGGTATCCCAGTCGTCTGGAGCCAGATATCTGGTGCGCGGGCAATTGTGGAAGCCACGCTGCCAGAGATGAACGTCGAACTCAGTCAGGGCTCGCACTTCTTTCACAATCTATCGAGCTTCCGCACCTGCTACTTCATGGTGCGCCACGACGGGCCATTCGCTATCGACTGGGATTGGCTGAACCGCCAACCCATCGTGCAGGAAACAGAACTCGTCCGCCACGTGCGTCCTGCAGGTATGCTAACGGTGCGGGTGGATGGCCGCTCCCGCCGCGGCGTTGTGCTGGCGGCACAGCCAACGCGCGCGGTCCAAAAGACGACATGACCCGAGACGACACCCAAGTCGGCATCATCCTTCGCGAGCTGCAGGAACGCGCCAAGGAGTTGAATTGCCTCTACAAAGTGGACGAGCTGCTCAATCGGCCAGAGCTTTCCCTTGAGGAAATCTTTTACGGGATCATCCAGGTTCTGCCGCCGGGTTGGCAGCACCCGCAAGACTGTCAGGCGCGAATCATCTTCGAAGGCAAAGTAATCCAGCCGGCAGATTTTGTCACTACTCCCTGGGTGCAAAGCGCGAACATTGTCGTACAGGGTCAAAACATCGGCAGCGTTGAGGTCTCGTACCGCGCTCAGATGCCCAAGTTCGACGAGGGCCCGTTCCTCAAGGAAGAACGAAAACTAATCGAAACCATCGCCGACCGCATTGCCAACCACGCAATGCAGCGGCGGTTGAAGGCAGCATTTGAAGGGCTGTCCACGGTAACCGGCGATCTGGCGAACGAAAGAGGTGAGTGGCAGGTTGTTCTCGAATTCCTGCGCGACACCGACCCGGTCCTGCTGCGCCGTATTTCGCGCAAATTGATCAATCACTTGAGTTGGTGCGGTATTCATGAGGCCAAGGAACTCTTGCAGCGTGGTGGGGTTACCGCGCTTGTCGATGCTGCCGCCCCCGGAGACGAAAATCGTCCTCTGCGCCGCGATACGCCCGCGGAGTCTGCTGACCTCACGGCAGAAGCGTTCCGCCTGGCCAGTCAGCACCTGAGCGAATCCGAGATTCTGAGTTGTGTTACCACCTGGATCAAGGAAGAGAAGTGCAGCTTCTTGGTGCGGGCCTTGGAGAATCAGGCCACCTCGCTGGGAGAAATTATCGAAGCGATAGAACGCTACCAACACGCCGGAATCGAAGAGAGCGAGCTGTCGCTTTCAACCCAGAAAGGCCTGCGCGTCTCCCTCATCCGCCGGTTTTTCTCCGAGAACCTCGAGTTCATTAACATCGCCAAGAACTTCATCGAGATCAAAGATTTTTTCGATTTGCTGGGCAGAATCATCCTTCCCCCCGGCTGTCATGGAAAGCTCGGAGGCAAGAGCGCCGGACTTTTCCTGGCCAAGAAAATCATCGAGAAGGCCCCCGAGGCGAGCCCGCAGCTCCGCTTCGTGAAAGTGCCTCGCACCTGGTACGTCACGTCGGACTGGATCCTCAACTTCGTCCACCACAATGAACTGGAAGATGTACTCAACTGGAAGTACATGGAGATCGACCAGGTGCGGCGGGAGTACCCGCACTTGGTTGCACTCTTCAAGAGCTCATCCTTTCCTTCGGAGTTGGCCAAGGGACTCTCGCTGGTCCTCGATGAACTGGGCGATCGCCCGCTGATCGTTCGCAGCTCGAGTCTGCTCGAAGATCGTGCCGGATCGGCCTTCTCAGGAAAGTACAAGAGCCTCTTTCTCGGCAACCAGGGAAGCAGGGAAGACCGGCTGACCGCGCTCATGGACGCTGTTGCCGAGGTTTACGCCTCGATCTTCGGCCCCGACCCGACTGAGTATCGTGCTGAGCGCGGCCTTCTCGATGTCCACGAAGAGATGGGCATCATGATCCAGGAAGTCGTGGGTCAGAAGGTTGGCAGGTACTTCCTTCCTGCGTGTTCCGGGGTCGCCTTCAGCAACAACGAGTTTCGCTGGTCAGCGCGAATCAATCGTGGAGACGGTCTGGTGCGTCTTGTGCCGGGACTGGGCACCCGCGCTGTCGACCGCGTCAACGACGACTACCCCGTACTGATCGCGCCCGGCCAACCCAACCTCCGGGTCAACGTTACGGTGGAAGAGATCTTCAAGTACTCGCCCAAGCGCGTTGACGTGATCAACCTGGAGACCAATGCATTTGAGACCGTGGATTCGGTGGCCCTGCTTCGTTACTGCGGTGCCAGCTATCCCCAGATTCGCCATTTCGTGTCGATCGTCGAGCATGATCGCATCGAGCAGTTGGTTGGTCCCATCCCGGATTTCGGAACGCGCGACGTCGTTTTCAGCTTCGAAGGCCTGATCCGCAAGACGCAGTTCGTGCCGCGCATCCGCGAACTGCTGACGCTTCTGCAAGCCAAACTCGGTACGCCAGTGGATATCGAGTTCGCCTACGATGGCGAGGACCTCTATCTCCTGCAGTGTCGTCCCCAAAGCTATAGTGGAGACACCGTCCCGGCTGACATCCCGCAGAATCTGCCCGCCGACAAAGTGATCTTCTCCGCCAACCGCTTCGTCTCCAATGGCAGGGTGCCCGAGATCACCCACATCGTTTATGTCGATCTGGAGGGCTATAGCCAACTGTCCGACCAGGCTACTATGCGCGAAGTTGGACGAGCAGTCGGCCGATTGAACAAGTTACTTCCCAAGCGGCAATTTATCTTGATCGGTCCCGGACGCTGGGGCAGCCGCGGCGACATCAAGCTCGGCGTTCCCGTCACCTACTCCGACATCAACAACGCTGCCATGCTCATTGAAGTCGCTCGCCAGCGCGGCAATTACCTGCCCGACTTGTCTTTCGGCACGCACTTCTTTCAGGACCTGGTCGAAGCTTCGATCCGCTATCTCCCTCTCTATCCCGACGATCCTCAGACCGCGTTCAAAGAAGACTTCCTGCGCCATTCGCCAAGCGTGCTGGAGGAGTTGCTTCCCGAATTCGCCCATCTATCCGACACCCTCCGCGTGATCGATGTACCGAAAGAAACTGGCGGACTGATACTGCGCGTGCTGATGAATGCCGATCTGGACCAGGCAGTCGCGTACTTGTCGCCTTCGCGCCAGATCGAGGGACGTCCTGATTCCGACATCGAAGCGGTTGAGCGAACAGGCGAAGAACATTGGCGCTGGCGCTTCCGCATGGCACAACAGATCGCGGCGCAACTCGATCCCCGGAAGTTCGGGGTCAAGGCGTTTTACCTGATCGGCAGCACCAAGAATGCAACCGCCGGTCCGGCGAGTGACATCGATCTGCTTATTCACTTCCAGGGTTCTGACGAGCAGAAGAAGGAATTGATGCTCTGGCTCGAAGGCTGGAGCCGTTGTCTCAGCGAAATCAATTTCCTGCGGACGGGCTATCGAACGGAAGGCCTGCTCGACGTCCAACTCATCACCGATGCGGACATAGCAGACCGGTCAAGCTACGCGGTGAAGATCGATGCCATCACCGACCCTGCGCGCAAGCTGCCGATGAAGCCATGACGGCACGCCATCCACGTCCATCGGTCGCTCTCACGCATTTCGCAAAAGTCGCGGCCTCTGCTTTAATGGATAACTATCCCGGCTCCATCGGATCTCCGACGAGGGAGGAATCCCCAACTTGCATTTGCTGCGTAAGACCGTATTCGCTCTCCTGGTATTTGTAGGATTTCTCCTCACCGCTTGGGCTACTGCAGCCCTCTACTTCGACCTGCGGATCGCTAGTTTGCGAGTTCCACTCGCCGTGCTTTATCTCATACTCGTGCTCGGCGCTTTCTTCTTACTTCGCCGTCGCCCCATCCGCGTGCTGGTCTTGTTCGTCGGCTTCGTGGTTGTCGCCCTGTGGTGGTTCTCTCTCAAGCCGTCCAACGACCGCAATTGGCAACCCGACAACGCTCAAACCGCGTCGGCCGATATCGATGGCGATCACATCACCATTCATAACTTTCGCAACTGTAGCTACGTTACGGAGTTGGACTACACCTGCCAGTGGGAAACCCGCTCCTTCGACCTTGCCAACCTGACAGGTGCTGACATCTTCATCACCTGGTGGGGGCCAACTTTGATTGCGCATCCCATTACCAGTTTCGACTTCGGACTGCAGGGCCACGTGCCCATCTCGATCGAGACCCGCGATGTCGTCGGTCAAAGCTACTCCGCCGTCCGCGGATTCTTTCGCCAGTATGAGCTCGCGTACATCGTCAGCGACGAGCGCGACGTCGTCCGCCTGCGCACCAACTACCGCAAAGACGAAGAGGTGTACATCTTCCGCACCACCGTGAAGCCCGAATTCGCTCGAAAGATTTTTCTGGATTACATCGAGCGCGTGAACCAGTTACATAGCAACCCTGAGTGGTATAACGCGCTGACCAACAACTGCACCACCAACATTGATGTCTCGGCTTCCCAGGCACGAGGTAGAAGTACCGTCTGGGACTGGCGAGTTCTATTGAACGGCAAGATGGACGAGATGATGTACGAGCACGGAACCCTGGTGACCGGCGGGTTATCGCTTCCGGCGTTGAAGGCACAGGCCCACATCAACGCCGCGGCCAAAGCCGCCGACGATAGTCCCGACTGGTCGCAACTCATCCGTGTGGGCCGCGTAGGTTTCACCAATCAGCCAGCCCCCGCAACGCCCGCGCCCTAACTGAATCCGTGGTCGCCTTTGATTCTGGCTTGATTCTGGTTCGCGACATCGGCTGAATCCGCGGCTGCCCTTGATTCCCGCTCTTATTCTGATCCGCGCGATCCGTGTAAATCCGTGGCCGCTCTTGCTCTTCTCGACTCCGGAGTGGCAAAAAGCTCATTTCGCCACCAAAACCAGGAAGTAATCCATGCGGTCCGCCTTGACCCAGTCGTCGTGCTCTTCGACCAGTCGATAGCCGGCCTGCTCCGCTTCCTCGAGAACGACCTTCTTCTGCACCCCGTGGTTCTCGCCGTTGCCGTCGCGGTCAATGCATTGACCGCGACGGCAACGGCGAGAACCACGGGGTGCAGAAGAAGGTCGTTCTCGAGGA
>Ga0075521_10000003_pt1 | contig 44872 bp, 50 predicted proteins | sample NGEPerD_FD_74785 | JGI IMG/M metagenome (GOLD analysis project Ga0075521, IMG submission 74785) | Arctic peat soil microbial communities from the Barrow Environmental Observatory site, Barrow, Alaska, USA - NGEE PermafrostAB12-D | ecosystem: Environmental > Terrestrial > Soil > Wetlands > Peat ...
GGAGTAGGGACAATGCTGCTCGACAGTCGCCGAGCACATCGTGGGGGCCGGACAGGCTTCGACGGCCTCCCCCTTCGAAGTCTGAGCGGGCCAACATCAGGCAGGCCCAGGAGTCCGGGTTGACGAGGTGCTCTGGGTCCACACCAGCGGCTCGCAGGCCCTCGACGAGAACGAACTGGTCATACTCACAGTTGTAAGCCAAGACCAAACGGTGACGAGTTACTTTCAGCAAAGCAGGAGCGACCTCGGCGAGCTTGGGGGCCATCAGGACGTCTTCGTTCGAGATCCCGTGTACTAAGCGGGCAGCTTCCGAGATTGGGGTAGCGGGTCGCACTAGCGTGTTGAGAAGCGGCTCGCCATCGAGGCCGAGTATCGCAACTTGACAGACTGCTCCGTGAAGATCAGTGGTTTCGGTATCAAGAATCACCGCGGTTCCTTCGTCGAGCACACCAGCGGCCCACTGGCGTGCCTGGTGCGCCATACGGCCGGCGAGGGTTTGAACAGCCTTCATGCAACCGCCTCCAGGAGCACATCGCGGGAGAGCCGAAGGTCGTCGATATGGACGCTGTGACAGGCCTCCCCCGTTGCCACCCATACGTGGCGAGGGCGTGGGGCAAGCGCCCAAATTTGGCCGTCGAGCTCAACACCTGAAGAACTGAAGGTCACCCACGAACCGATCTGCTCAGGCTTCGGGGAGAACGGCTTGGACGAATGCGGGAGCCGGCGCGGCTTGACCGGAAACAGATTCGGTGTGCGCGGGTATCGGAAGCCGCGCGATTTGGCCTCGAGCTCGAATAGCACTGGATCAGCGGTTTCCAGCGCCACGCGGACCATAGTTCCTCCTGCAGGTGTACCGGATGAGAAGTCGCGCAGCTCGGGAAGTTTGTATGAGTTCATGGTGTCCTCCTCGGACGTCGTGCGGGTGGTTAATCCGCGTTGCTTGTTGTCTTCGACATTACGACGGGCCACCGACAGATCAGGAGGCCACAATTCGAACAGTCCCGATCAGCGCGGCCATATGCTCCGCGATCTCAGAGAGCATGGCTATCTGGGCTGACGCCAGGGCGAGAGTTTCGCCCTCATCATCGACACCTCCTGTAAAGACAACCGGGCCAAAGTACGGCTGGGCGAAGCGCTCGCCCAGAAACTCCCGGGCGATGAAGCTCGCCACAACGTTGATCGGCATACCTCGGACGATGCCCTCGTCGTTGACCCACATATCGAGGTCCGCGGTGAGACTTACGACGTCGACATCGCCGTCAACAGCCAGCTGCAGCCTCTCCAGGATCGCGACATCGGGATCCCAATCGCAGTGAGAAACGGCGCCGTCGAGAGCGATACTCAAAGCGTGAAAACGGTTCATGGTGTCCTCCTGGGACGGTCGTGCGGGTGGTTAATCCGCGTTGCTTGTTGTCTTCGACACTACGGGTCGACGGAGACAAAAACTCCCCGGAATCGCTGGGATAACCGGCATGGGGTGCGCCCGTGCGGGCGGTCTGTGGTCAGGTGGCAAGGAGCGTGTTGGTGAGGGTTCGCTGGGCGGCCACGCCGGGAAGAGCCGGATCAGCGGCCGCGAGAATTTCGGGGGTAGCGGCATCCATGACGACGGTGACGTGGGAACGGTGACGGGAGAGCATCACGCAGGCGCGACCCGCGTCGGCGGCGAACTCGGAGACTTCGCGGGCACCAACAAGGGGGTGCAAGGCGACAACTGCGGGCCGCTCCAGACCCTGCAATTGGTTGGCTGTGCCCACGAGTACATCAGGCTCAGCGGACAGCGCAGCGCGGACAGCGGCGGCCTGACTGACGTGAGCGCACACCACCGCGATCGAATCGCCGGCGAGGGCGCTCACGCCACGGCTCGTGTGGTGCCGGTGCCCAATAAGCTCGCGGACTCGATCCGCGCACGCGGCGATCAAAGCGGGGTCGGTGGAGCCACCTGTGACTGTGACAAGACGCGTGGAGATTTCAGGGAGGAGAACGCCACCCGGAGATTCAATATGCTCAGCGGGGCGGCGAGAAGAGAAGGGCAACTGAGGGTAGAACGCTGGTTGGATGAGCGCCGTCGTCGCTGGTCCCAGCCGCCATGTATGTGGCAAAGCCACTGTTGTCACGGCGGCGGGGTGCGCGGCGACCAGTGCCTCTGGCGCGGGCACGTGCGGGCCAGACGGGGTTGAGCGCCAGCGGTCCGTCGAGCCGGTAACGACAGGCGCGATTTGCCCCGGATCACCCACACAGACGATCTGGGGCGCGAACGCACCGAGCGCGCCAATGTCACCGAACGTGGCCTGCCATGCCTCATCGACAAGCATCACGTCGCAGGCCAGAATGTGGGGTTTGGAGACCATCCATCGGGCCGTCGTGGCGATCACTACTCCCCCAGCCTCACCGGGGAAGGAAACCATCTGCCCTCTTGCGACCTGCACGCCGGGCACATCAGGCAACGGCTTGTCAGCAGCCCAACCAAGAACCGCGCGATCGGTCAGTATGCCAACGCGGCGAGCGATCTCGACCGCTTGGGCGCGAGTCTGGGCAGCGATACCAACGCGAAGTTCTGCCGCATCGGTCAATGCTGCCGCCAACAAGGCCACGAGACGTGTCTTCCCCGCACCGGGCGGCGAGGGGACCACGACGGCAGGGTCGCCAGACCAGACCGCGTTAAGCACTAGCGCCGTTTCAGGCGCGTCAAGGATTTCGCGCCCGGCCCACCGGGGCGGCGCGGACGGTGCCGGGGGTAGCAGTGCCGGGTCTGTCGATGTCGGTTTACTACCAGGGCGATCGGTGGTGGAAGGGAGACGGCGCATTTCTTACTCCTGTTCGGCAGCAGCGACGAGGACTTCGAGAGGCACATCGCGGCGACTTGGGATCGGGGTGCGGCCAGTTGTTAGCCATGAGGTTCGGGTCGAATAGAGATAGACGTATCGACGTATTGCCTGACTGATTGCCTGAGGGCGGGGAGGGGCTGGCATGAGTGTCACAACGGCACCGACAGGGGGCAGTTGAGAGCGACCGGTCTGGGCAGTCAGAAGCAGCGACGTGCCAGCCGTGGCCGTGGACGACAAAGTGCCCTTGAAACAATGCCGGGGCACATATCCGGCCTTTCCGGCCCAGCCAACAAACCCGGCTTCGGGCCTCATCCGGGCATCCAGACGCGGGCATTCAATGGTGGCCGTGCCACTCGCGGCGTCGATGAGTCGGCCCGACACAACGTGTCCGGTATGAACCGCTCGCCGCCGCCAGAGAGGATCACTCAGCAGCGCACCGGCAAACACTTCCGACGCAGCGCACCGGGCGGCGAGGCCAACAGCGGCGCGGCCCACGTGATCAGGCGCACGCCAGTCGTATCCGTCGGCGGCACTTATTTTGACCCGTAGCCAGTCGTGCACATCGGCAAGGCGCAATTCATCCAGCAGGGGCAATGAGCCGCGCGCCAGTAGCCGGTCAAGAATGGTGAGCATCCCCGACGGGCTAGCATCTTGGATGCCGAGCCACCGACGCCACACCGACGGGTTCTTCTCCGCGACTGGATCCTCACCGGTCACCCACATTGCGCGGCAAGCGGACGGAAGGTTGACCACGGCCGAGGTGCCGGGGAAGTCGGCACGATTCGCCCACCACCCAATGCGAGCGGCAACCTCCGCATAGGGCGATTTCGGGTCCACGTCATTGGCGATGCTCAGGAGAGCGGGCAACGTGGCGGGATCATCCGTGATGAGAGTCTGAGGGATTGAGGCCGCGAACGTCGCACCCGAGACAGCGGACTTCGCACCAAGGGAGGCCAGCGCTTCGAGGATCGCAGCTTGACCGTTGACAGTGACCGATGCGGCCCCCGGTCCAGCGAGGGTCGCAGTAGCCGTCCCGGCCTTGACCGACGCTCTCACCGCGATTGGATCGTAGGCACCAGCGAAGGGCGCGCGTTCCAACCGTGGCACCACACGGACCTCAGTGGAGGCGCGGAGCCGTTGCCCGAGGTCAAACCATTCGGCGGTCATGACGCACCACCTTGCGCAGCAGCGGTCCAGCCGTCACGAAGGGCGGCGACCACCGCATCGGCCCCTACGGGAACCGGCAGCGAATTGTCAGCGGCAAGAGCCACGGCGCGCGCAGCGTCAAGGGTCGTGCCTGCCAAACGCGAAACCACCAGATCATGAAGACCCGTCACGACGACCATCACGAAACCGCCGGAACAATATGAACTGTCGTCGCCCATGCTGGGGTGCCAGTTGGTTCATCTGAGCGAATGATCCCGCAAATGAGGGCAGAATCGGGCAACGGATCAGACGGCCAAGGCGTGTCTCCGTCAGTCAGCACAATCACCACATGCGGTCTAGGGCGAAGGTGAATCGCGGCGTCGATACCTACCCGCATATCGGTGCCACCACCACCGACTAGGTGAATATCACGAACCGAGCGCACTTGCGAGGCCGAGGCCGCGCGGGCATCGCACGACAGCACGCGGACGTTCTCTCGGTCAATTCCCGACGACGCCAAGACTCCGCTAATCTCACTCATCGCAGCCGACAGGTCGACCTCACTCATGGACCCTGACGTGTCAACGACAACAGCGACGCCAACACGGGGTGCCCGCATGGCGGGGAGAACGACGCCGGGAACTCGACGGCGCGATGGACGCGAATAGGTGTAGTCCGTTCGGCCAGCGAACCGCGCCACCACACGCCGAACCAACGCACGCAGCAGACGGGTCCAAGGGACCGTTGGAGCGGCAAGTTCCGCTTCGGCCCAACGCTCAAGGCCAGCGGCAACTGTGCCTCTTCCCTTCGCCGCGATGTGATCCTGCACGTCGCGCGCCACGAGGCGACGAACCATCTGACCCTCTGCCTCGACCAGTCCCGGCGCTGCACCGGAAAGATCAGCATCACCCAGTTCACCTGCCACCGGGCCGGAACCCGACCCCGATCCGCAACCGGTGTCCTCAGGGAAAGTGGGTGCAAGAGCGATCAGCGCGACGTAATACGACTCTGCAAGGTCGTTGGGCAGCAACCCAAGGCCTTCGGGGGTAACAACGCCGATCGGCAGCGGCGCACCCGCAGCGAGCAGATCGTCGTTGATTTCAGCATCGGCGGCGTAGTTCCACACGACAGGCAACAGCGGGCGGGGCAGTTGGTCGGCACGTCCCGCATGATCTCGAATCAGGTGGCCGACCTCATGGAGAAGCACGGCGGCGGCCTCGTGTTTGGGCCACGCGTCAGCCCCGATCAGCAGGGTTGGATCAACGTAGAGACGCCAGTGTCGGTCAACGGCGAACGTACCGAGGCCTTCGGCAGCCAATGGTTGCGCGGCGTACAGCGCCCGCATGAAGTAAGGCATCCGTTCCCCAGCCACAAGCCTTGCGAGGCGAAATTCTGCCAACTCGCGCCGGGTCATTGGACGCACTTTCACCGCGCTCATGCCGCATCTTCAATCAATCCAGCGGCCTGCAAGATTGGGGTGAACTTCTTCACAGTGGCCGGGACGGACGCCGAAGCAGGCCTCGACCTACCCAGCATCCTTGCGGCAGCAGCAGCAACGTCAGGGGCAACATCAGCAGCAGCCATGACGGGCTTCCACGCGTCACGCCACGCGGCGACAGTCCCACGCGCAGCAGCCCACCCAGCAACAGCAGAAAGAACCGCCCACACACGATCTGGGGAACTGTCCCAGTCGAAACTCGCAGGGTCAGCGATCACGTCTTCGGGCAACGGCAGGTCGGCCTTGGCCCACCATTCTAGGAACTCAATCGCCGCGCCTTCCCCGACGAGGCCGAACGCGACGGCTTGAGTCGTGGCAGGATCGTCGTCGCGGACGTGGGCCAGAACGTCACCGAGCATTGTCCATGTGCGACGGGACGGCCACGGCGACCCGGCGTCGGCGAGATTCGACGGGCCAGCGTCCAGCAGGTCGGGCCGAACATGGATGAAGCCGCGCACAAGGGCGGCACGTGCCTCGCGCCGCATCTTGTCGGCGGCAACAGCGCGGGAGGCCGGGGGCGCGCCCCAACCCGAGGCCGAGCCGGTGAGCCATTCATCGACTGACGGCGCGAAGGTGACGTGTAGGAAGCGGTTGGCGAGGGGTGCGGACAGTTCGTGGCCGTCAGCCGCTGAGTCCGGGGGGTTGGCTCCTGCGACCATCCGAACGTCCCACGGAAGGCGCAAATCGCCTACGGTGCGGTCGAGAGCGACAGCGAGCATAGCCGCTTGGACGGAGCCGGGGACGGTCGTCAACTCGTCCATGAACAAGTAGCCGCACCCCGCTTCCACGAGTCGCTTGGCCCACGCCGGAGCCTCAAGGCGCACACCGTCGTCGGTGACGACCGGCAGACCGGCGAAATCGGCGGGCTCGCGGATGGAACCGAGAACGGTCTCACAAAGCATCTGATTTGACGCGGCGAGAGATCGAATGAGTGAGGACTTTCCCATACCCGGCTCGGAGATAAGAAGGGCTGGGACGCGGGCGCGCCCGCAAGCGTCGAGGACTGTGATTGTGGTGGCCAGATCGGTCATGAGTGCTCCTAGTTCGTGCGGGTGGTTAAGCCGCGTTTGCTTGTCGAACTTGACGCTAGACCCTGTCCACGACAGGAATGACAGCGAATCAGCCAGCCCTGCACCCCATGCCGGTTGCCCCAGTGGGTCAGTCGCCCACACGGCGCCAGCAAGAGTAATAGTCAAGACCTGTGGATGGGGTTCTTTTAGGCGGCTTCCCCCTCGTGGTCGGTTTCGGTGTCGCGTTCGACGAGTTTGCCTTTGGTGAACGTGGCTCCGGCTCGGACGAGTGGCACGAGGTGGGGTGCGTTGACCGCGCGCCAACGTCCCTGGGCTGACTCGATGAGTTTGAACGCCATCGCGATCCCAGCCGCCCTCGAGCCTGGTCCTTTGGTGACGCGTTGTCGTAGGCGCACGGTCGCAAACGTCGACTCGATCGGGTTCGTGGTCCGCAAATGGACCCAGTGCTCGGCCGGGTAGTCATAGAACGCGAGGAGCACATCAACGTCGTCGGTGATCTTCGCGGTCGCTTTGGGCCACTTCGCCCCATAGGAAGCTTCGAACGCCTTCACAGCCTTGAGTGCGTGGTCTTTGTCCTCGGCCTGCCAAATCTCGGCCAGGGTGGCCTTCGCACCCGGCTGCGCCGATTTGGGCAGGCAATTGAGAACATTCGCAGATTTGTGAAACCAGCAACGTTGTTCTTTGGTTTCGGGAAACACCTCACGCAAAGCTGCCCAGAACCCGAGCGCCCCATCCCCGGCCGCAAGGACTGGTGCGACCATGCCACGGCGTTTGCAGCTTCTGAGCAGATCAGCCCACGACTCAGTTGATTCACGATGCCCATCAGCCAAGGCGATCAACTCCTTCTTGCCGTCAGGTCTGACGCCGATCATGACCAGCAGACACACCTTGTCCTGGGTCAACCTGACTTTGAGGTGGACCCCGTCCGCCCAGACGTAGACATAGTCGCTGCCTTGAAGCGGCCGTTCGTTGAACGCCTTGGCCTCACCCTGCCACTGGGCCGTCAACCGGGTAATCACCGACGGCGACAACCCGGCACCAGTGCCCAGGAACTGCTCCAACGCGGGCGTGAAGTCCGACGCCGACAACCCATGCAGGTAAAGCAACGCTCACCGGACGCCTCATCAATACGTTTGTCGTTGACCCGCGGCTGACTGACTATGGACCCCGACAGCGCCCGCGGACGTCACCACCTCCCGCGCATCATGGGAGCCGTTACGGACCACCAGCCGCCGGCCGTCCTGGTCAACCTGGTCAGCGTGGGCATTGACGAACGCGGCGACCTCAGCCTGCAAAGCCGCGGTAAGCATCTGCCGCGCCCCGTCACGGACAATCTCATCAAGCAACGAAATCTCGACCCCGTTCGGCCCGACATGATTGGACTCGTTGTTCTCCTGGACTACCTTGAACATGGACGTACCTTTCCGACCAGCGCGTCAACGCCGGCCATGATCAGACTGACTGGACTTCAGATCATCCCCGGAAAGGTACGTTCCTTCACGTCACCTCACCGAGGACCAATCCACAGGTTCTGATCATTACTCCCCAACCTCGGCCGCGACAGTCAGCACGACCGCCCAGAGCCTTGGAAGAAATCGGCTGGCGATACCAGGTCCTCGATGAAGAGGGGCTGGGCCGCGGGCGGGACGTTGAGTGCTCTTGTGAGTTTCCATGGTTGGACACATGCGGCGATCCCTTTCCGACACCTCGGAATTCGAGGTGTCGTGGGGTCTCTTGCGCGTAGGATCATGAATCGGCATTCTGGCCCGTAAATACAGGGAATTTGTTGGGAGTCGCTATAGCTAACTTCATCAGGATTCACAGACCTACACGGTCGGTAGCGCATGAGTTAGCACATGAGACTTGGCTGGAGGCGCATGCGTGCCGACAGAAGGGAACAAGTGGAAACGACCAGTACTCGACGGACATCGCTGGAACCGTCAGTCAGGCCCATTTAGGCGTGATTTCGAGGCAAACTGGTCGGCGCCGTCGGGCACGTTGACGGCCATGAATAGCCCCTACTCGCCACGGTGTGGGCATGTCACCACCTCGCTCGTTCAATCAGTCGGCAACCTTGAAGTAGCTGCGTCGACTCATGACGCAGACAAAGCCGACGCTGCAGCCTAGGAAGATGCCAGCGGTGCCGAGAGTCCAGGCAAGGCCGGCGACTGGGAAGGGAGTGGTGAGGGTCAACAGGTTGTTGCACACGAACGCACCTATTACGCCTGAGACGGCGATGACGATGCCCAGGGGGAGCGCGACCCTGAGCCCTTCGATCTGCAGCACCGTTCGCTGCCGCACCCCGAGAGAGGCCAATTGGCTTCGCGCATGCTGGGCGCCGATGTGGCGATCGACCGAGCTCAGCAGGAAGGACGCGGCGAGTGCCGCGATCGCCGTGAACATTCCAGCGACAATCCACGAGGAGAGCGGGTTTGGTTTCAGTTGGCTGTCGTACGCGGTGCTGACCCCGACTCCTGGCAGGGACTTGGCCACTGCGTTGCGGATCGATTTGTCGAACGGCTCCAAGTCCTCGGTGCTGAGCGCCAGCACAGCAGACTCGGACTTTTTGAAATGTCCGTCGTCGACCAGGGTGAAATCGGGGACACCGACGTATGTGATCACTTTGATTGCGTTGAGAAGCTTGCTCTTGAGGTCTGCCGAAACGGCCATAGTGCCGCAGTCGAAATCTGATTCAAGTTTCCGCAGTTGTTCGCAGCTCGCGAAGACCTGCGCTTTCTTCGTTCCCACTGCTGCACTCGAGGGACCATCTAGTCCAGGAACTCTGATCTTCATGGCCGCTATTTGCGGGTCCAGTGATCCCAATTCACCCACGACGGCGGGATCATCGGTGTTCGGGTAGATCACGGCGGTCGAATAGGATCCCGGTGGTTGGCGAGGTGTCTCCTGATGCAAGGTGACGCTCGCCCAGCCCAATACGGACAGGGTCAAGACGATCAGCATCGCCAGGCCGAGGTATGGCCGAATGACCGTACGAGGGCTGATGAACATTGAGCTGCCCACGATGTGCACGGACGGGCTCTCCGAATCTGCCAGCCTCGAACCTGATTTCTGCACCACGAACAGGCAGGCCAACGGAACTCCGACGATAGCCGCCAGGACTGCCGGATAGAGCGTGTACAGATTGGCGACGAGCTTCAAACTGGTGACAAAAAACAACAGTGCACTGACACCGAGTGGGATCAACAGTGATCGCCGCAGGGGCCGTTCGCCCGTAGTGGGCCGAGGTGACGTCTGCTTCGTGGGGTTGCTGGTGAGCGTCGACGCCAGGCAACACATCACCACGAAAGACACAAGAACCAGGCCGATTTGAGTGCCCGGCAGTACGAGATCGTCCGGTGCGAGATGGTTGTCACTGAACGGGATTCTGGTGATCGAGTGTGACACGAACCAGTAGGTCATCCCGGCGAGCAGCACGCCCGGGAGCATGCTCACGGCGCCTTCGATGAAGGTCAGTCTGGCAAGTTGCCCGCGACTGACTCCGAGGGCGAGGAGAAGTGACAGTCGAGATTGGCGGACGCTACTTGCTGACCTGAGGCCTATCGTGGCCAGGCCAAGGGCTGGGGCCACGACCAGTATGAGGACGCCGAACACCAGCGGATATGGAGGAATCGGCGAAGACTCAGACAGTGTGCCGAGTGAGCTCGCTCGCAAGAGCGGACCATCGCCCAGTTGCCTGGGTTCCTCCTGACCGGAGATCGACGCTGAGTCGTATCTGATCGCATCAGCCCGGTTACCAAGAGAATCGCCAAAGGCGATTCCTCGGTAGGCCAGGAGCTCGTTCGCGTCAGTCACCGCCGTCCAGCTGAGTACCTCTCGGTTGGGGTACCGGTCTTCAAGCTCGGGATTCTGCCTGATGAGACGGTCCAGCCCAGGCGAGACGAGTGATGCACCCGGTCCGGGTGCCGCCCGAATACCAGGTGCTGTGGCAGGTGTCCCGCCGGCGGTTGCCGGCATCACCAAAATTGCTTCGATCTGGTGGCCTTCCCAGGAATCGAAATTGAGGAGCATGAGCGAGTCAGTGCTCGATTCGGTGCTCGCGATCGTCCCGGTCCTGTTCGCTCCCCGGTCCTCGACCCTGCCGGTGAGGGTCAGGACACCAACCGCGGTGAGGACCATCAGGCTCGCAAGAAACGATGACACCAAGATCGAAAGGATCCGCCAGCGGTGCTCAGCGGAGCGGGTGAAGGCCATACGTATAGCCAGTTTGGCGATCACCCATTCATCTCCGAGCTGAACGCGGGTTCCAGGTTGAGCTCGTGGACCCGAAGGGTGCGGGACGTCATGGCTGCGATCCGCGTGTCATGGGTGACCAAGAGCAAAGCGGCATCCAGCTCGGCGACCTGCTTCAGCATCATTTCCATGACGAGTTCGGAGTTGCGATCATCGAGCATCCCTGTTGGTTCGTCGGCAAGGATGAGTTTGGGCCGGTGGACGGTTGCTCGAGCGATCCCGACACGTTGCTGCTCTCCGCCCGAGAGCGTGCCGGTCCTGGACTCCAGCAGCTTGGACAGCCCCAGTGAATCCAGACAATCGATAGCGGTGAGGTTGGCCTCCGACTTGCTTCTTCCGGCGAGCCGAAGAGGCAGTGCCACGTTCTCGGTCACAGTCAACTCGGGGAGCAGCTCAGAGAACTGAAAGACCATGCCCATACTGGTGAGCCGAAGCCGACTACGTTCCGAAGGCGTCATGGAGAAAAGGTTCGATCCACCAAACATGACCGTCCCCTTGTCTGGACGCCGTATCCCAGCAGCGCAGTTCAGGAAGGATGTCTTCCCTGAACCGGACGAACCCAACACCGCGACGCTGTCACCCGGAGAAATGGTAAAGAACAGGTCGTCAAAGAGGGTCCGGCCGGGAACCCCCAGCCGGACCGCCCCGAATTCTAGAGTTTTCAAGCTTCTCGTCTAGCTCCCTCGCACCCACGGGCCGGCGGGGTCTGGTCCGAAGGCGTACTCGAGCGCGCGATGCCGCCAGACCGTGGAGCTGCTGGGACCGTAGGTCCCGCAGACACCGCCGTTGCCGTCGGGATCGTACGCATGCTGAAGCGTGCCGCCGCTCCCGCCGTAGTCGATGTCGTTGTGCACCTGGTTGCCGTCGGACTCTCTGTCACAGGCTTCGGCAGCGTGGTTGCTGGAGAAGGTGTGTGAATAGTCCGACCCTTGATAGGCGTAGCTCGAGACAGCTGGCGACGCAAAAAGCCCAGCTCCCAGGGCAAAGGCGGCCAGCATTATGAGTTTCTTCATAGTTCTCCCTCAATCTGATCCGCCCCCGAGTGTGAGCGGCTGTCTCGGACAGTACTCCCAAATTGGGGCCACCTACGGGAATCGCACGGTGAATTTTCGGGGAGCTTGATTCGGCCCGCAGGCCCGGCGGGAACGACCTCGGTCTCCATGCCCTCGCCGCTACAGATGACGATCACGACGTGCGCCAAACGTCGCCGGTTCTTCCTTCGGCCCGGGGTTACTCATTCTCCGAGGTGTCGCGACGGAACCGCCGTGGCAACACATTGGCAACACCAGAACCGAAAACAACCCGATTCGGCCAACGGCGCCCAACCATGGAAACCCGGCCTGACCTGCGGTTTCGTCCATTTCCAACTATGCCAAATCGTCGTCCTCAGGCTCTCCAGAGGCGGTTCTCCTACAAGGCGGTCTCCGCAGCGAGCGAGAATCGTCTCAACGTCCTCGCCCTGGTGAGCCCACGTGATCCCGGGTTGAATCGAGGTCACTGTCGACGGGCGGGCCGAGGGGTAGTCGGGATGGCTGCGCGTCGGTCCTATTGGTGGCCCAGCAGTCCGCAAATAGTCCGCAAGAATCTCAGCAGAGCCCCGATTCGGCCAACGACAGCCAACGACACCGACGGAGCATTTGCAGCAGGTCAGAGGCCCTTTTCATCGGATTACATCGACAGCCAAGAACCCGATTCTTAGTTCGAGCTCTACTACAACGGGGCCTGAGGGGCGCTACTGGTCAACTCGCTCGCCTAGCCTCTCGTACGCACGCATCTGGTGCGCTCGCCGCCATGGCCAACCGACTCGCCGGTCAGCTGCCCGAGGCGCTCCTCGCTGACTTGCCGCCGCCTTCTTTCGCCCGGTACCGAGTGCTCTTGCTCGCTACCGAGGTTTCCGCTCTGGCGTCGAAAATCTCAGAGTGAGTAGGTCGGCAGCGTTCGCCCAGGCGCGAATCTGGGCAGAAGTGATCTCGTGGTGGATGGCTGGGTGGTCATGCTGATCTCCTTCAGCGGGGAGACCAGCGGCGACGGTTCCTCCATGGTTGGTTCCGTGGCTTTGACATCCTCCCCGGACTGAAGTCCGGGGATTCCCGGCCGCTACGCGGCTGGTTGGTTGACGCTGCCAGCGGGTGCTGGGCTTGCGCGTCCTGACACCGCATGTCCTGCGGCCATCGTCTTGTTGAGTGCCCGGGTCAGTAGATTGCGACGCTCCGTGGGCGATTTGCCTCCCCAGATTCCGTAGCCCTCGTTGAACTCGAGGGCTACGGACAGACATTCAGAAATGACAGGACACCGGCCGCAGACTCTCTTGGCGACGCGTGTTGAGCCGCCTTTTTCGGGAAAGAAGACTTCTGGGTCGGTCTGGGCACATAGTGCTTGATCAACCCAGGACTCATCCGCTCGCAGCGGGACGAGGGAATGAGGAAGGGTGGTGAGTGCCTCGGTGCCGATTGCGCGGACATTCAGATCGAGATTTTTGGCCGGGGCTTCGACGGCGGGAGATCCCGCAGGCGGGCGCACGTTTGCAAGGACTGATTGAGCTGTCATGCGGCCGCCCTCCACGAGGAGGCATGGCGGGCAGCGTCCTGCACTGCACGGTTGACGCCGCGGCGGCAAGGACCGCAGGCGGGCTCGCCGGCCCGGCCGTGGGCCTTTGCGCCCGCGGCTGTCCCACACCGCGCGAAGTCGACACCCGTGACCTCACGAATGTATGGGCGCAACTGGTCCTCTGTTGGTTCCACGAAGGCGGATCCGTCCCAAACCTCGATCAGGCCCTTGTGAACCCAGCTCATACGCGCTCACCCCCATAAGTGGTCGCCGAGACCGTCGCGACGATCTCGGCGACGGCCTTCGAGGGATCACCAAATGTGCGGCGAACGAATTCGAAGTTCGGTCCCCAGGTGAGCCCTTCCGGTTCAAAAACGATGGTGACTTCGGGGAAGCGGCTCTTGGCCGTGAGCCAGAGATTCAGCATGGGTGGGTCTGATGGGTCACGCCGACTCACCAGGTCGGGCATGTAGCCGGCGCGGGTCGCTGCGGCAATGAGTTGTGGGGGTGTGATCATGCGGGGACTCCAGACGTCAAGGACAGCGGGGTGAGCAAGGCAGATTCAGGTAGGCGGGCACCGAAGATCACTGGGACGGTGGCCAGGTTCAGGTCAATCGCCACGGCCAGCCGCCGGCGGCCTTCGATCACCTGGCCTTCATATCCGAGGACGAGGGGATCACGGATACCACGGGCGGCGACGTCGGCGGCGAGAATCTTCATCGCGTCCTGGTCTTCGAACCACAGATCAGCGAATGATTGGGCGGAACCGGGAGCCTCATCACCGTCGTAGGCCTCGAGGATCCAGGCGATGGGAACGACACGCGGGTGATCGTGGGTCGATCGCTCGAGAGCGGCGCCGACCAGCTCCTGGGCGTGATGTTCGCATTCGACGAGATCGTGCTGAGCTGCCCGGTGTGCTGCGGCACATTCCGACCCGTCCGTGCAGGTCGCTCGCAAGTTGACTTGGTCACTGTGGAGATGACGAGGGGTCAAGTAGTGCCCTGGGCGGTGATCAAGGACTGCGAGACAGTCGACACAAGTGACGAGATCCTCGACCGATGTGACGTTGTACTCACCCGCCGCCAAGTCGGATGCACCGCACACCGGAAGCAAGTCCTCCGCTAGGAAGTGCCAGCAGCCACTGAGAGTGGCTCGACGGACGGCAGCAGTCATACGCTCGAGTCCAGCAAGTCCAGCTGTGACGTATTGCTGCACGGCGTCGATCGCGGCTCGGGCTTCCAACCCAGATCCCAGCAGACGGATCTGACGGTCTAGGAGAGCAAGGGTCTGTGGGTAGGTCGAGACCGGGAGGCGGGTCATTTTGCGCTTCTTTCAGCGAGGAGGATCCCCGGGCGAGGACGCGACGAGAAGGCAAATGCGGCACCTCGCAGAATTTCGGAGACGAGGAGGATCCACACAGGACCAACCCAGAACCACATTGGGGACAGGCCGAACAACATCACCACGACGACCGCGATGATCGCCCAAAGCGATCGAGCAGGCCAGGTTTTCGGGCGGCGGCATGTGTAGCGAATCCACACAGGTAGCGGAGCAACGACCACGATTAGCGGTAGGACGATGTCGGGAATAGCCGCAGCACCAAATACGGCCAGGGTCGAGCTCGCGGCAACAGACCCCAGGGCGGCGGGGAGGCCGAAGACGGCGTAGCCGGCAACAACATTCACACGGCGCCACGAAGCGAAACCGCTGGTGGCGGGATTCGGCATCATCGCTGCTCCTTGAGTATCCGGGGTTTCCGGTTCACTCAAAGAAGGTGCGATTTTTGGGCTGCTGGGGACACCAATTGCTGCCCTTTTGCGGGCAGCCGCCGATTTCGGCCACCACGGCTTAGTCTCGACGGCCACCAGGGCATCGAGCGTGCGCCAAGCAAGACGTACGGGACCGATGACCTCCAGCAGAAGCTGGCAAGAGCAATTGTATTGAAAGGCAGGGACGGGAAGCATCGGCGCACCTCAGACCGCGGGCCGGTGTTCGACGAACTCTGGGGAGGGATCGAGCACCTGGTCGGCGAGCCAGTCTTGGCACACCGGCCAAAACAGAAGAGGGGCCGGACCCGCCACGCTCAGATGTGTCCACGTTTCGGTAGACGGCCCGCGAGATTCGAGGGTAAATATGCCTGACCGCGGTGGAAGACCGACGGGGATCTCGCCGACCACTTCGGTCGTCACGAGGAGCAGGCGGGCGGTATCCCAGTGAGTGGCCACCTCGTCGACGTCGATCCAGGTGAAGCCAGGCAGGTCGGGACGCCAGGCGCCGCCGACAGCAACAGCATCGCCAGAGCGCACTCTCGGGCGGGTCCAGCGGTATGGGGCGGCGGCATATCCATCAACGCGGTGGGTAGCGGCAGTCACGATCGACTTCAAGAGCCGGCTCCCGGTGCCGTCGGCCCAATTCGGTGACAGCGAGCACAGGTGGTCAGCTGCATGAGCAGCCTTAATGACCTCGACGGGAGAGAGATGATCAACCTCACGGAATTCGTAAAGGGCGGGCTTGGCCAAGATCGCGAGCCTGTCGGTCACCGAGATCACTCGCTGCCGAAGCACAGACTCCATATTGGCGGCCTGCAGAAGGCGCCCGGCGGTTGTCCGGCTTGCGGTGACGAGCTGGGAAGAGTGCATGCTCAACGCCGATCCCGCACTAGAGGTGAGGACACCCCATGCCGAGGAGGCCGACACGAGCAGGTCGAGGTGGTCGGTGCCCAGGATCTGACTGTCGGCGTCCATTAAAAATCACTCCCTGATGACGGTGGCCACGGAAACGGGCCTGCCTCAGTAACGCTATTTCGATTGCTGTGGAGCGTCCATTCGGTGTGGGTCGATCGGTTACCCCGGTCGATTTCCGATCATGGGGCGCTAGGCGACGATCTTGCTTCGCCCTCGCTGATGACGGACCCATTCCGGGGGACGGACAACACCGTTAACCCAGGCTGCGCCTGCGGCGATGCCTGTGTACTTGTCGACCGATGCCCAGCGGCGGCACCTGTTGATCACGGGACAGCTGACGCAGATCTCCAGCAGTGGCGCCGCATGATGGGCTGCCGCAAACTGCGAGGAAGCGCTCTCGTGTGACGCTTCCTGGACGTTCCAGAGATCGCGGTGGTCTTTGCACAAGGCGCCCTTGAGCTGGGCTGAGGCATCTTGGGCAAGCATCTCGCGGGAAACAGTCCTCACGAGACCGGGCCCCTGCGGATAGCTCGGCGGCCCAATCCAATGGCACCAACCAAGGTCAGTAGGGCGACACCGGCGACAACAGCAACGCGTGCCACATCGAGCCCTACGCCGCCGGCGGAAGGGAGAGCGACTATGGGCGCCGCTGAGGCCGGCACCACCAAGTCGTGCTCAAGCATCCACTCAACACATTTGGACCAATACAGACCAATCGACCCGGCAACCGCCCCAGCAGCGATTATCCCGATCACCAGCAGAATGAAGCCGTCGTCATCCATGATGTTGCCACCCGCACCGCGGCCACCTTGCATACTCACATGTCCTCCTCGGGTCGACGCGCCGGCAGCGCGTCCTCGTCAGGTACCGACAGCGAGCCGCTCTCGTCGCCGTCGCCTCGCCAGGAGATCGCGATGCAGCCAGGCGAAGCGAAATCGTCTTCAGGCATCTCGTCGATCACAACCCAGATTCCGCTGCCCTCATCGACCTCGATCAGGTCACCGATCACGAGATCCCTAGGCGAGACAGGGACCGGGGCCGCGTAGCCCTCGTAGTCGTCAACATCGGGCGACCCTATGGTGGCCGTCGATGGCTCGTCGACGACGAGCGCTGGCGCGGTGCCAATATCGGCAAGCGGCGACGCTGAACCGAGGAGACCCAACGACGCCTGGGGAGATGACAGCATCCGTGCGTCGACCTCGATCATGCGATCGGCCGCCGTCAGCGGGTCAATGTCGGGGCGGTCTTTGGCCAACACCCATTGAGCATTTGCGTAGTCCTGGAACGTGATTGGCAAGACGTCGTCACCATCGAGGTTGGTTTCTGGCTCGGGCGGAACGATCAGCAATCGTTCGTGCTTGGCCGCGGCGGGTCGCAGCTTTTCCAGAAGGAGCTGTTCCTCACTTCCCGGGTCGGAATCCATGTCCGGAAAGCGATATGCCTGGGCTTCGACCGGCAGTCCCGCATCGTTGGTCGCGGTCATGCGGCCGATGCATGACCGCGGAAGGCTCACGCCGGTCGAGGGGTTCTCCCACATCATGAGGGCACCCTGAGGACTGAGCCGACCCATCGACATGCGCTGGCCGAAGTTATCTCTCATCTCGCCGCCGAGGAACTCGGCATCGGGGCGCTGGGTCGAGAGCACCACGTGGATTCGGGCGGTGCGGGCCTTGCGTGCCAGGCTCGCTGTCTCTGCCAAGGTTGACGGCTTGGTGGGATCGCCCTTCACCTTGATACCCCCGTACCATTCGGTGAGATTTGATCGGAATTCGGCGAATTCGTCGAGGAACACCACAAGCGGCTCAAAGTCATTGACCGTTGCGCGGCCTTCTTCGATCAGCCGGTACCGATACTCCATCAACCGCCAAACCCTGCGAATTAGGGCAACCTGCTGTGGCACGGTTGTCGCGACGATCTGGACGTTCGGCCAGTCACGAAACGGAAGAAACTCAACGCGTTTCGCGTCGAGTACCCAGACCGGCCAGCCGTATTGCGTCACCTTGCCTAGCAAGGCGTGGGCAGTCGAGGTTTTGCCGGTACCTGTGCCACCGGTGAGCATGGTCTGGGGAACCCGCGCCGGATACCAGGCCAGCTCTTGGCCATCCTCGTCGACGGCAAACGGGACCCGTACATCGCGATAGTTCCTCAGGAGGTCCGCGACATTGGCCGGAACCTCCGGCGGCAGCCAAACGCTAGCCGGCAACGACGGTCTGATCTCGAACCGGGCGGTGTCGCACTCCAAGTCCCAAACGGCACGCCAGCGTCCAGGCATCATCGTGGAGATGACGCGCTCGACACGATTGCGATAGCCGCTGGCGGCGAGTTTTGCACCGGCCTGGTGCGTCACCGAGAACGCGGTCAGGGCTTCGCCCTCGAACTGCGCATCGGTCACGTTCGCCGTCGCGCCCATCAGTTCGGTGATGGCGCGCTCGGCGCGCGCCCGGGCGAACGATTTCTGTCCCGCAGGCTCAGAGGAAGTGGAGACCGATCGCAGCTGTAGCCGACACTTTCGTAGATCGTGACTTGCGACTTCATACTCGGTCGCGAGCCTGCTCGACACGATCGAGACGATGGTGGCTTTCCAAGTCGGGGCGGCGTCAGCAATGGCCGGCGCGTAGCGAATCGTTACCCGGCTCGGATGACCGGGGAATCCTCGAGTCCACCTGCTCGCTCGGACGGTGCGCCGATCGGGCTGGCGCACACCAAGGCTGGGTGAGAGTGCTTCGACCAGGCGGTCGTGCAGATCGTTTCGGAGCTGTGCTCTGTATCCGAAGACGCCCAGCAGGATGGTTCCGAGCGAGCCCACAATTAGGGCCGGAGTCCGCCACCCTGGATACCCAGCGAGCGGCAGGGCACCAAAGGCGAGCCCAGTAACAGCGGCGGAGACAACAACGTTTTGGAGCACGTGCGAGGTGCGGGGCGCTAGTTGTTGCGCGGGTTGTTGCTGCTGAGCTCTGAGCGGGCGTCGAGCGGGCGAACGCTGCGGCATGTGACTCTCCTTGGACTGACCTGCTGTCACTTAAAGAAGGTGCGACTTTTGGGCCGCTGGGGACACCGACACGACGCAAACTTCGAGGAGGAGGGCAAGTGGTGTGGCGGAGGTGTGCAGCAACTGGGGGCCAGCAGACGTGCGGAGGCGGGCACGCGATAAGAAGGCACGCGGGTTAGCAGCCAGGCGGCTCCTACTCAGGTCGCGAGCAGCCAGTTGTTTGCAGTGGGCCAGGGCGCCCAGCGCAAGGGGCATTTTGTCCGATTGACATGCTCCATAAAATCGAACACGGACAGGTTCTCGAAGAGGTTCTGGGCCGTGTTCGATTTCATTCGCCGCCAACAAGGTGGCTCAGCTCACCCGAATTCGGGCCCGAGGTTTCAGGTCCAGCACGGCAGGATCTGTGTTGTCGAGATGCAGCGAAGATGTCACAAACAGCCCTCATATGCGTCATACACCCGCTCCTGGCAAAACAGGCAAAGCGTGACGGTAAGTGGGCGGCGGCTGTCGGGGTGGAGCAACTCGGGGCGTTGAAGTCAGTACTGTCGAGGATGCCGCGAAGATTATCAACACGCGGCATCCAGATTGTCTGCCCGTCGGTGGCACTGCTGCGAGAGCGAGGATCTTGCCCATGAATGTGATTGAGGAGCAGGCGCTCGTCGATGACCTCCGCCGCAGGGGCGATCACTTGGTGAGGGCAGCGTCGCTCTCATGCACCGCTGAGCAGTACCGATCAGCGGCACGCAAGGTCGGGCGCAAGCACGGTTGGCGGATCCGCACATTCCTCGTTGGCGGAGGCGCCGGGATTATCGTGGTCTGGACCGATCGCGAGCAGACCGACTTGGAGCAGAGGGCTGTTATGGACGCGGTGAGCACTGGGCGCAACTACGACGAAGTTCTCGAAGAGGTGCGGAGGCAGAACCTCCGGCCTGTCGATGGTGCGTGAACTCGAGGAACGGAATGCCGACGGGATGAAGGGGCAACAGTTGCTCTCATTTGCTTCACTTGGCGAGGGTCCGTTCTAGTTCGCGGCGTGGGTGGCGAAGTATTCCGAGAGGGCCTCACGCATGACGTCGCTGGTACGACGATGTTGCTGAAGCGCGACCGCGTCGAGTTGTTCATTAATGGCTTGGGGAAGCCTGACTTGGCGAACCTTTGAATGCTGCCCAGGTGCGGCCTGCGGATCGATGGATGGTCGGCCGCCAAGTGCACGCTCAAGAACGGACTGTCCATAGGCTGCGGCGTCTTCGCCGCGTCGCGCGGTCGATGAGTTTTTCGGCAGGTTCATGTCACGCTCGGCCCACTGGGCCGCAGCGTCGAGGTCTTTCTCGATGTTCTTCATAACGGATCCTCCATCCGATCCAAGTGCTTTTGACGAGCTTGCATGACATGAAATACGTGAAAATCGCGAGGCGGGCTGATTTCGACCATCACTTCGAGCAACGGGGCGCCCAACTGTCGCGGCGGTCCAATGAACAACGTGGGGCGGAGAGCACCCGGAATCCTCGGTTCATCAAACTCCTCCTCGACGTAATACGCATTCCCGATCGCATGTAAAGCATCTTCGTGGGCGATTCCGTGTTTGTCCGCACTCTTTGCCCAGGAAATCGCCACAGCACTAATGTACTACACAACCCGATGGTTATGCAATACATAACTGTCTCCACCCGCAAGGGTCCGAGGCACGGGAGTCCTACTTTGCACACGTCCGAGTTTCAAAGGTAGTTGTGCGATCTTCCACACGGAAATCTGTGCAAAGTTGGCTGCAACTCGACAGATGTGCCCGGCGGTTGCGAAGAACAGGTGGCCGCTTAACGGGCTAAGCGGACCGGAGACAGGCAAGTCCAGGGTGGCTCTCCAGAGCTGCGGTGCCATAGAGCGTGGAGATGACCAGGACAGCGATCGTGGGCACGTCCAAGCCATCCAGGAGCAGAGGCTGGGTGGTGCCGAACTCGAAGGACAATGACCACTGCTCGAGCTGTGGATCTACCGAGGTGACGTCGGAATACCAGAACGACAGCCACTGATCGTTGGCTCTGCAAATCACGCGGCGATTCGACACAACCACTCTGGATCGCTGGCGCTCGCGCCATTGGGCAACGCCTCCGCCCGCCGCCTTGCGGCGGGCGGAGGCGTTGGAGAAGACAGCAACTGCCAGACCAGCAATCACAGTCCGCGGTCGCCCCACCACAACGCCGTGCGCAGGGGTGAAGGACACGTCGTGACCGTAGAACCTCGAATAGGCAGCCTCGCCGGCAAGCCAGAACACTTCTCCGCTCTGCGGCACAACATCCCACACAGGGACAGCTCTGGGTTCACGGCCGGCGAGGAGGAACTTGCGGATGATCGCGGCCGCGGACCACTTGTTGTGAGCGAGCTCAGCGGTCGGCTTTGGAACGCGGGATCTCGACGATGAACGCGATCGCCACAGCAACACCAGGCAGACGATTGGCCCCAGCCAGGCCAGCAAGACTCCAACCAGGCTCAACGCACCGAACGGTAGGGCGGCGGCGGCATGGCGCTCTCGAGTCGGCAACGTTGTCCAGGACGGCCCCGATCACGAGGGATGAGGGTATCCCCATCCAGAGCAAGCGCCGGCGTGAGTTCATCAACTCATTCAACCGCAAGGTCGCGACGTAGGCGAGACTCTCGCTCTTGCCCAGGACCCTAGGGTGGTCAGGATTTGGTGTAACGCTTGATGGCCCAAGCCATCTTTTCGTAGTAGCCGTTACCCCTGAGTTGCGTGATCTCCACGGTTTTGCCCGGCCGCGGCGCGAGGATCATTTTGCCATCGCCGACGTAGATTCCTACGTGGCCGAACGAGCCCGGGTTGCCTGAACCGTTCTCGCTGAAAGCGATGATGTCACCGGGCGCGATCCTTGCCCAGTCGCGGGCGATGGTCTTGCCCCTTTTATCGTTGCCCTGCACTTCTGCGTTGTGGGCAAGGGTGATGCCGGCGGCTTTGTGAACTGCGAACAGGACGAAGCCTGAGCAGTCAAACCCGACAGTGCGGGTGCCGTCGAGGGACGCCGAGGAGCGGATGCCCAGACTCGGTCCCGTGGCGTTGCCGCCGCCCCAGCTGTAGGGAGTGCCGAGGTATCGCTTCGCGGCGGTAACCACCGCGGCGCCGGATCCATCGCCGGCAGGCAGGTCATCGACTGGTCCGCCGTTCTCACATCCTGCGACAGGGCCGTCGACCGCAAGTTTGGCCAGCAGGCCGGGGTCGGCTGTCAGGGCGGAGACAACTTGGACGGCATCGGACCAAAACTTGGTGTAGTGGTTGGGGTCGGCGTTGCGCTGGGTTTTGTGGGCAGCGATCGTTGGGGACAGGGACCGGTAGTTCGGAACTTTGATGAGCGCCTTGAAGAAGTTGGTTGAGGCGATGGTGGGGTTCATCCGGTCGCTGTAGGAGCCCCACACACCGTTGGCGCGCTGCTGGAACAAGCCCCGGCTGTCGGGGCCGACAGCGTCACCGCGATCGACATTGACCAAGCTCGACTCCCCCATGGCTGTCATCACACCGATGGTGATGGTCTTGGCGTCGAGTTCCATCGACTGGCCGGCCTTGATGACCCTGCCGGCATCGACCAGCTGCGGCCGTTTCCAGATTCCGACCTTCGCGGGCAAGGCCGAGATGACTTGGTTGGTTGCACCACCAGATTCTGCAGGTCCAAGGTTCCTCGAGACAGGAGTCAGGGCCAACCCAGATGATCCGGCGGCCGGAACGACAGCTGCGCGAGCTGACGTGGCTCGAACACCTTTGGACGGGATTTTGATGCCTTGGGCGGCGAACCATTTGTTGGGACTGACGTCTGCGCCATTGACGTGAACTTCGAGGTGGAGATGAACGCCGGCCGAGTTTCCGGTCGTGCCTTGCACTCCGATGGGTTTGCCAGACCAGACACGGTCTCCAGTCTTGACCGAGCGCTTCGCGAGGTGCTGGTACTTGGTCAGCTGGCCAGGGCCGTGTGAAATGTGGATCTCGTTGCCTCCCCAATAGGTGGTGGGGGTTGCCTTCACGACACCGGCCTTGACCGAAACGATGGTGTTGTTGGAGGCGGAGAAGTCGAGGCCGTAGTGCTTGGAGTAGCGGCCGGTGACGGGGTTGTGGCGCATACCGTACTGGCTTGTCGTCGTGTACGACCCGGTGATTGGTGGACGCACGGGACCGCCAGCGTCAGCGATGATGCCGACATCGTCAAAGCAGTCGTTGTTCTTCGCCGCTCCACCCATGAGGGTCACCATGAGGAGCAGGATGGGTGTTGCCATGAACATCAGCACGACACCGAATCCGGTCGCGACCCACACCTTCGTCATCGCGGCTTCCTCAAGGTTTGGGTGACCATTAGGGCACCTCTTGCACGCCGACGGGTGCGACCGAGGTGATCAGCTGGCCCGCCTCCGTGGTTTCGAGCTCGACCAGGTAGTTCCCGCTGTCGGTCGGGATCTGGACGACGAGGACGAGGTTGTCGGGCGCATCGGTGGGAACGATCCGGGCAGGGCCAGTAATGCGGCTGAAAGGCACTTGGGTCGGGTCGATTGATTCGTAGTCACTAGTCACCCGCGGAGACAAATGTTTCTTGACTCCGCGCCACCAGGCTTGTGAATCGTTCGATCCGGAGGGACGGGCGAACGCAGTCAAAAAGGTGGTCGCCGTTGTCCGAGCCGACGCCCACACCTGAGCTTGGGCCTTGTCGGCGGGGACCGCCGGATTGCCAGGGCCGACCGACGTTGTCTTCGGTTCGTGGGGGTCGGGACCGGGCTCCAGCTCCGTGGGACCGGGTGCCGGAGGAGCCGAGGTCACCGACACCTGAGGAGGAACAGGGGAGGACCGGGGTGCTGATTTCGACGGAGAATCCGGAGCCTCTTTGTTCTCGCTGTCACCGGATCGGATGAGGAGGGCGGTTGCTGCGAGAAGGATAAGGAGCAGCGGGCCAACAATTTTGCGGATCATTTGCTTCGTCGCGATCGGCGCACGGCATGGGGAGTTGAGACCGCAGATCCTTTAGGGACAAGGAGGACAGCGCCGTCTTTAATGACCTTGTCGTACTGCTGTGGTGGGCGGGCATCTGCGGGACGCCTGGTAGCGGCCACCGTAGGGGCAGGGCCAGTGCTGCGGGCAGCAGTAGCGGCGCGCCCAGGGGAAGAGGTTGCCGCAGAGTTGGCGAGTTTCGTCGCGAGGGCGACACGTCGGCCCGTCTTGATAGCCGAGCCGCGCACGGCAGTCTTGGCGGCGACGACAGCAACGGTCGAGGTTCCGCCGGTCGCAGCTGACAGGGCGATAGCCGCACCTGCACGGCCGAGGGTCTTCGCAGCGCCCGTCGTTTTGCGAGCCTTGACTCTTTCGAGGCCAGTGTGATCTGCCGGCATGAGGGCTTTTCGCTTCTCATGCTCGAGGGCAGGGGTAGGCGAGGGCACAGGCGTGGGCGAGGGACGGTTGGTCACCTGTGAGTCGCCGGCCGCGGGCGGGACGGCGGCAGGCGTTACCGCCGGCCGGTTGGGGGCTGCGCCCTGGCCAATCTTTCGGGCAGCGGCCAACTGCGCCAAGCTCGAGGCGGCACGCACCGCCGAAGCGGCGTTCGCGGGAAGGGAGCTGGAGACCTTCGCCGGGATCGGCGAAGGCGCACCGCCAGGCCTCTTCGATAGTGCCTCGGCAAGGTTTTGGGACGATCGCTTCAGCCGGCGACGTTGACGCACGTATATGAGGAGCCCGACGACCATGAGGATGTCGACGATGACGAATCTCTGGGCCGCGGGCATGGTGGGGTTGGAGGCGAAAGCTGCTTGGAGGACCTGCAGAAAGACTGCAAGAAAAACTGTCGAGTACACGACGATGCCAAGAGACACCAAGAAGTCGGCGACAGTCACCATCAGCGAGCCCCGGCCTCCTCCAGGGAGAAGACCAAAAACCATCGTGACGATAGATTTCAGGGCCTGAAACACCGCATTGCAGCCCGCGAGAATCACCGCGCCACCGATCAGGATCCCAAGGAAGAGAACAAGAATCGCGGCGGGCATGAACACCACCGAGGACATGGTCATCGCAACCGTTGGATTCTTGGCGTACTCGCCCATGCTGTCGTCGCAGTCACCGATCTTGTCGCGGATATCAGACTCGGTCCCGTAGGGACCTCCTTTGATGACCTTGTTGTACGCGGCCTCGCACTTTCCACCGTCGATGACTTGGCCGAAGTTGATGATCTGGGTCGGCTGGCGGACGAAGGTGTCGACCAGTTGCCCGGTCTGGGCCTTGCGCAGCTCGGCAGCGTCTTTGCCCTTTGAGTCGCCAGTGGCCAATTCGCTAGACAGTTCGAGAGCGGCGGTGTGGGTTTTCATGATCAAACCGTTATCGCCGGCCACCATGCGGACCGGCTGCGCGAAAACGCCTGTCGCCAGGGCCGCGATCACCATGGAGATACCGATCTCCCAGATACCTGTGGCCCACCGCCCGCGCATTATCAACAACCCTCCGACGGCGGCAGTAACAGACAGCAGGGTGGGGACCGCACCGACCCGGTCAAGCACCGACTGCAGCGCATCGCCGGTGAAAATCAGCGGGGAGGCCGCGAAACTGAGCCACTCAAAGCTGAGCACCCAGTCGAGGAACCATAGGGAGCCCGCGACGCCAGCACGGTAGGCGCCCCAAGCCATGTCCGTGAGCGAAGACCAGAACATCTTGTCGGCGGCGAAGGGGACACTGCCGCGGTCGATCGACATCTCGCTGTTCCACATCGAGATCCCGTGAGAGTCCTTCAGTTTGATCCAGCTCAGCACCGATGGAGTTTGGCCAAGATCATCACCGTTGCCGGCGAAAGCCGCTGACGCCGGAAACATCACGGCCGCAGCAGCCACCGTGATAAGGCCTATGAGACGGCCGAGCCAGCGAAGCGACAGGACGGTCATGAGGATGCTTCAGCGATCGGGGAACCTCCGGTAGGGCCTGAGGTCATTACGGCCAGGCCTCGCTCGCGTACCGATGGAACCAGTACCTTCCCGCGGCCAACGTTTCCGGATGTGTCGCGGATCAAACATTCGCCGCGACGGTGTGGCGGTACGCCTTCACCGGGCGAGACCGGCGACATGTTGGTGCAAACCAGGTCAAGAAGGTCTTGGTCGGTTGGATCGAGGCCGAGCCATTTCAGGCTGTTCGCGGCGAGGTCTTTGTCACGGTGGCGCATCAGGATCCTCGTAGGAATCAGTTGCCGCATCGTCGGGGAGCCAAAGTCAGCTAATGGGTCATGGCTGCCCAGCAGCACAGCTGCATGGTGCTTGCGGCCGTCACGAATGAAGTCTGCGATCTCGCGCTCTGCCTCTGGGCTGATCATCACCGCGTGCGCTTCGTCGACGACAAATCCGGCCAAGCGGTCGAGGTCATCGAACGACACTGTCCGGGCGATCGCCGCTATCAGGGCGTACATCGCGCGGCCAAAGATCTTCTCCAACCCCAACTGTTCAAACAGATGCTGGTGCTCGAGTTCATCGCGCGATGGGAGTCTCAGCGTGTGAGTTCGGATGATGACGGCAGCTGAACTCAGGCTCAGCGGTGGGACCGTCTCGTCGAAGATCACTCTTCCCAGGTCCTTGCGCGAGAACACTCGGATGAGACGGGCCAGTTCCTGGGCACCCTCGAGGTCGCAACCCTCCAGCAGGTGGGTGACCAGCCCACCCAGAGACGCGACGTCATGAACGTCGAGGTATGAGGGATCCAGCACGTCAGAGAGCAGCACGCCACGAGGTGACGTAGGTGCGACGTTCAGCAAGGGGGTCAGGAAGGACTGGGCGATCCTGGCGCCAGTGGTGGGTCCGAACAACCGAAGTGGGTCAAGGCTCAACTCTGGGGCGGCGATGTCGACCACCACGGCGCTGGTTACCGATCGCGCCCATACTGCGTACTCACCCATCGCTGTGCGGTCCGCGACGATGATGCGGCCGCCGCGATCAATGATGTCTCCGGCTAGTTTCTTCAGCGTCACCGATTTGCCCGAACCGAGTTCGCCGGCGATCGCCAATGAACCTGAGACATCACGTGATGTGGCGCCGTCAATGTCGTGCAGGATTACGCTGGTTGTGCCACAAGTCCTGTTTTTAGCGAACAGGGGGCCGTAGCCGATGTTGAGACCCAGCATCGATCCCTTGCTGTCACCGACCTCGACACTTGCCAACGGCACCAAGGTCGACAACGCCTTGCTGGTGGTGATCTGAGCAAATTCGCGCACTGCTCTGGTGGGTGGCACACCAGGCTGCATCGCCCACCACAGTTCCTCCTGCAGGCCGAGTGGCTGCACAATCTTGTACCCGGCGTCAGACATGAAGGTTGCGAGATCTTGGGCCTGCAGACGAGCGCTGTCTTGGTCTGGGCCGGCCACACAGAAGAGCAGCGTTGCTTGGGCTTCGACCTCGAGCTTGTCTGAGGACAGAATGCCGACATATTCGGCCAGGTCATCCGCAGCGCGGTCAAGAACGTTGAGGCCGTGAGACAACTCGCCCGACCGTTGCCCGTACTGTTCGTTCAGGTTTTTCAACGCTCGCTGGTTCTTCGAAGCCACTTCGGAGGAGGACCGCACGTTGAGACGCATCGCCCAATCGACGTTCAGGCCGGACTCGTCGACTCGACCGATGACCTCGCCACCAGGAAATGCCATGCCGGCATCGGGCACATCTGAGATCACCATTAGCGATTGATAGGACGCGGGAGCTTCAGCGACCCGGGCGCCATCTATGACCTTCAAGAATCGGCGGGCCAGAGGGTTTCCGCGACCCTTAGCGTCGACGAGGTCGGTCTGCCCACCTTCGTCGAGGATTGGTTCACTCAAAGCCGAGGAGGACTTCGGCGTCAGCAACGTGGCGCCGAGGTCTGTCTGGGATCCCGTGGGCAGATCAAGGTCTTGGAACAGTCCCCTGCGTAGAGAGTGCTCATGGAGCCATACCATTTGCGCGGGGGTGGCCGGGCGGGGGTGAAAGGGGCCCGGGATACCTTCGGCGATTCGAGAGGCCTGGCCCAGCCTTCGCTCGAGGTCGGCTTGCGAAAGCGGAGCTCGCGGCAATCCCAGCTGGTCCCGCAGGGAGGCCGCCGAGGCCTTCAGCGGTTCGAGGCCGCGGTCGGACTGCTTGTCGAAGCCCAACGGCACTGACAGCCAATAAATGCGCTGACCGGGGCCGATCTCATCCAGCGTGTCCAGGGTGGCCTCACATTCGGCGACCCAGTCCGGGCACTCGGCCAAGTCCACCCCCTCGAGCATCCGCTCGACGACGGCAGCGGGATCCAGACCGGAGCAGATCCCGAGCAGCAACGATTCGCCAGGCAGGGAGCGGATCAGGGCCTGGTGCAGGCTTCTGGCGGTTTCTTTGTCTTTGAGTGGACGCAAACCGTAGGGCAGACCGGTGAGGACCCAGTCTGCCCACACTGTGCCCGACCGGGTCCAGCGGAGGTTTGCCGACATTGTGCGGGTGGCTGAGCGCATCAGTTCTCCCTGGGGTGGGTGGCCGAGGAGGCCAACAAGAGTTGGATGCCCGTCAAGGGTGGTGAGGGGGCTTGCAGCGGACCCGGGGACGGAGTGCTTTGGGCTTGCCGCACGGGTGGAGGAGCGGAAGCCTTGTGTTGGACGGATTTTGCGGATCCGGCCGGCGAGGCGACGGACCGGGGCGTGTCGGCAATGACCAGGCGGGCGGAGATCGGGTGCGGTCGTTTGGGCCGGATTGGTGAGCCGCGGTAGCGGCCACCTGCAGGGGCGGCGACGGCGCGCAGCACACTGGCACCGACGCTGAACGGATTTCGGGCCCCGACTGGAACTCGGCCAGCAGCGAAGCAGGCGCCGTAGGCGACACCGAAAAGGACCGCGAAATTGCCGAGGAGGCCGAAGGCCCCCCAGATGTGGGTGGTCTTCAACCCCACGACGAAGACGCCGACGAAGACTCCGACCTGGGTGAACGTGTACGGGCCGCCAGGGAGTTTCGCGCCATCGGGGGTCTTCCCGATAAGTTGGGGAAATCGCCGGGCCCGGGTGTACCACTTCGCGACCTCGACGGTTTGATCACTCATCCTGAACGCTTCCTCCTGAGATCACGATTGGCGGCGGATCCGGCTATCGAATGCTTTGAACGAGGGACGCCGTGGCATTGATCTCGGTGTCGACACGGTCCTGCAAGTCGGTGACGTTGAAGACAACCCACAGCAGAATCGCGCCAGTGATCGAGGCCATGATGATGCGGGCGGCGGCAAATCCAGACTTATAGGCCTGATACAGAACGAAGATCATGACGAACGTGATCGCTACAGCGCGGACCAACGTGGCGACTGCTTGATTCTTGTTCGTGAGCCAGTCGGTGATGCCGCCACCGGCGGCAACGAGTGTTGACGAATCGCCGGCCAAGGGAATCGCGTCCTGGACGAAACTAATGAGTACGGACATGATGACTTTCTCCTTCTAGGGAGTTGTGGGGCTGGAAGACGGCTCCACGGGTGTGGGAGCTGACGTGCCCGGCGCGACTGCTCCGGGAGCTTCGGGTGAAACGGCAGGCGTCGACTCGATCGAGGACACTTCCCAACGGCCGGCTCGCGCAGTCAGAGCGAGGGCGTAGGTCACATTCGAGAATTGCTTGGCCGACACAACCGCTTCGGCGGCGACAAGGACCTTTAACTTCGCGCCGTCGGGCGGGGCGGCAATGGTGTCGACATCGGTTGCTGCGCGCAGCTCCTGAACCTTCACAGCCGTGTAAGGCGGTGGGGCTATCGCGAGGAGGGCGACGCCCGGGGTCACGTATCGGGTGACATCACCACGACCGGCAATGAAGGCATCGAGGAACTGTTGAACTGTCTGGGCGACCGGCCCTGTGGTGTCGACAGCATTGCGATAGTCGAGGCCATCGGGCTCACCAGCGACGGGACCCGCGACTGGGTGCGGCAGAGCAAGCGCGGCAACAGATTCAGACTTGATGACGACCGGAACCTCGAAGAAGCGACGCACGGGAGGTTTCTGTGCGTCAGTGACTGTCACGGCGACTGTGACAGCCCACACGCCACCGGACTGCTTGACGGCGGCAACGCCGGGTTCAGATGCTTTGAACGCAACCTCGGGGACGTTCGCCGCCGACAAGTTTGGTGCCAATACCTTCAACGGTTGGTCGTTAGACCGGGAGCTCCGCAGCCAGGTCACGACCAGGTGCTGGGCAAACTCTCCTGCGGCCGCTTGATCATCGGAGGTATTTACAGTCTTCGCAGCCGATGACTGCACAGGAGCAGAGGAGGCAGACAGCGCCGCCACGGCAACACCGAGGGCCGGCAGTCCGGCAATGAGGCCCAGCCACAGGAAAACCGTCACACCCTTCGAAATCAGACTCGACTCGACAACCGAGCGGCCAGAAGCCACAGCCGCCGTGGGCTGCTGCTGGGAGGCGCCAGGATCGGCGTCACCGACCGCAGATCGGCGGAACGACTTCAGCTTCATCGACTTCATGACGACCCGCCCGAGTCATCACCCTCGGGAGCCACGGGCACGCTCACAAGCGACGGCCGGGGAGACGGCGCCGTGATCGTCCTCAACGCGGCACGAACCTGGGGAGACATAGACCGGTCGATGGCCGTGCGCATCCGCTCAGCGGCACCCTCACTCAGTGGGGAGGCCGCCAAGGGCCCAATGGCCTTCACGATGCCCTCACGCGCAGCAAGAGCTGCAGCCGCAGCATCGAAGTCAGCATCCGCCGACGAGCTGGCAGCAACACCGTCATTTTCACTCATGGGCACTCCTCTAGTAGGTCGGTTCAACCAAAGAAGGTGCCGTTCCAAGGCCAAATGGGACACGACGACGGCGACAAATTCAAAAAACCTCAAAAAAGATTCGGGCGGCCCGAATTGGGCAAGACTTTGGGCAAGACCCCCCGATCAGGCTGGAAGCACAAGGAAAATCACTGATCGAGCGGAGACGCAACCGTGACAGCCAAGATCTTCAGGTCGCACGACCGTGTACCTTCGGTGCCCGAATCCGGGCTATACCGACAGCTCCTCACCGAGTGGGTCGACCTCAACACGACCACCGGGCCCCGCAATGCCGTCACCAGATGGGGCCGCCTCGAGCCAGCTCTTGCTGGACACACCAGGCCTGCCGACATCGTCGACGCAATCGACAAAGCAGAACGCGGCGGCAAAGATGCCATCTTGGGCGCCCTGATCAAGCTGTTCCACGACGGGCACCAACTCGCGGGCCGAATCGCCCTGCAGGTGATGCTGCCGAAACTCTCCGCCCTCGCCAAACATTCCGACCACGGGCCCGACAACGTCTGGACAGAAGATCGTAGGCACAACGCCATCGCATGCTTTTGGGAAATGCTGACCGACTACCCAATCTCTCGCCGACCCAACTCAGTCGCCGCCGGCCTCGGCCTCGAGACCCTCCGACTCATCACCACTCCCAGAAACCGGCCGATCGCGGTCGAGATTCCCGCCGGCGACAGAACTCTCGAGTACATCGAGAACAACGACGGCCGGGAGACCGGACACCAGGTCATCGGCGACCCGGGCACCAGCGGAACCATCGACACCGACGCCACCCTCGACACCGTCGTCGCGTGGGGTGTGAAACGAGGGGTCATCAAACCGGTCGACGGAACCCTCCTACTCGACGCCTACTCCCCCACCCGGCGCGACTGCGACTTCGACGGCGCAGCAGCTCGAGCGGGCATCAAACGAGAAGCCGCACGGAAACGGTGCACCCGGGCCCGCGAACGCCTCACGATCGCCATCCACGCCGAGCTCAACCCTGAAGCAGCCACCCAGTCCGCATAGCGGGAGACGAGGGTGCGGCAAGAGTTGGAGATCGTGATTCCCCAGCGATGTCGCGGAACTAACCACGCTCGCCGGCCGTCGCTCCCGGGACACACCAAGGGTCCCCTCAAGGCGATGAGGGAAGTTCCGGAGCGGGTAGCGCCGCGTTGCCCCTCATACTCTCGAGGCTGAGGATCTCGCTGCTGCCGCCGGCACTGCGTGCTCCGAGCGACCCTCTTCGGGACTGCTGCACGCGCGGCTGTGGGAGCCGGAGCCGAACCGTCAAGGCGTGCAGTACCAGAACCCAGCCCCTCTCTGGCGTCTACGCAAGTAGTTGCGTAGACTGGTGGCATGGCGAAGACACTCCCGATGAGTCGGTTCATCCAGAACTACAACCAGCACCTGGCTGAGGCCGAACGCACTGACGACATGCTCGTCCTCCAGCAGCGTGCAGGGCGGCCCACCTGGGTGCTGGAAACCGAGGACAGGGTCCGGGCGACCGCTGAGGCGACCGACTTCCTCTCCGCTGCTCTGGCTGCACTCGTTCACGACGAGACGCTGGTGGACCGGTTCGCCTCTGCTCTCGCTGCGGCGCTGCCCTGGGTCACGTTCCTTCCCGAGCGCGACCGTGAGGCCTTCGCCGCGGGGGCCGCCGACACCCTCCGGGCCTGCGCCTCCATCGGACGGTTCACCGCGTTCGCTGATCTGATCGAGGACTGGCGCAACACCGCCGAGGTCTGGTCCGATCCCACTCTGGCTGCATCCCTCTCCGCCGAAGTCGCGGAGCCGCTGGATGTGCCCTTGGACGCCACCGCCTGATGGCACGACCGAAGCGCGGACAACAGGTCCCACCGCCTCCCATCGAGGACGAGTGGGACCTGCGGTACGCCACGAAGGAATCGCTGGCGTTCACGGAGATGGAGAAGCAGTTCCCCGGCAACACCGACGAGGCTAAGGCGAGGTTGAAGGTCGCCCCGCGCAACCGGACGGACGTACAAAAGCCGCTGCGCGGGTCGATCGGCAAGCGGGTCCTCGGGGGCGTCGAGATGGAGCAGTGGCAGTACGACATCTCCTCCGGTGCACGCCTCTGGTACTGCGTCGACCCCGACAAGCACATCGTCTGGCTGACCCTGGCGGCGATGGGGCACCCCCGCGCCACGGAGGCGAAGGGTAAGCGAGCGCCACGAAACCGGTAGCCCATACGGCGAGCCCGAGACCATGCGGCGCCGAGGTCGCGGCAAGAAACGGTGCACCCGGGGCCCGCGAACGCCTCACGATCGCCATCCACGCCGAGCTCAACCCTGAAGCTTGTGACGCTGACGGGCCTGCCTCGCAGTCGTTGAGCATGGCGTTATCGAAGACCCGCCTGCGGTATTTGGTCACGAACACAGGTGGGCTTACAACAGCGGCACGCTGTGACGGCCGTGAGCCCATGGGGCTTGGTCGTGCGCAGCCTCGATAATCCGACCGGTCCTGGCCCATTTCGGGCCTGCCATCAATTGATCTAGACTGACCTAGACAACCGTAGTTATCTAGACGAATCTAGGTGGTTCCCGTGGATCGCAGCCCCTACACTCCGGGTGCCGGCCATATCCCGCCGGTGCTGGCAGGCCGTGATGGCCTCTTGCGTGATTGGCAGCTCGTGCTCAATGATGTGGTCACCGGTGGCCGTGTCCGGGCGCAGGACATGATCCTGGCCGGGCCCCGCGGTGTCGGCAAGACCGTCACCGTGAGCGCGTTCGCCGACTTGGCCAAGCAACCCGGCTTCGAGGTAGTCAACCTCCAGGCTGTCTCTGGCCACGCGAGCCTGGTCGAGGCACTGTTGCAGCGCGCACAGACGCGGATCGCCGAAGACGCCGGCCCGTGGAAGAGGGCCCGCAAGGCGTTCGAACGCGTGGGCGGCGTCAACCTGAGCATCGCCGGGTTCGGTGCCGGCATCTCGACCCGCTCCCGCGAGACGGGCGCCCCGACGCTCGATGCCGGCACCCTCGCCGCGGCCCTGGCGACGCTGGCCGCAGAGGTCGGCAAGGACTCTCCCCGTGGCGGGCTCCTGGTGACGGTCGACGAGCTACAGGTGGCCTCCGGGCCGGACCTCGCATTGCTCGCCGCGACCCTGCACCGGCTCAACGTGGACCATCCCGACGCCGCAGTGCTCTTCGCCGGGACCGGACTGCCCTTCACTCCCGAAGCTCTGCGCAAGGCAGGGGTAACCCACCCGGACCGACTCTTCGTGCTTGAGAACATCCCACTGACACTCGACGAGGAGGACGCTCGCTACGCCGTGGTCGAGCCGGCCCGCCAACTCGACGTGCTCTGGGAGCACGACGCGGCCACCAAAGTGGTCGAGGTCAGCAACGGCTACCCCGCCCACCTCCAACTATTCGCGCATACCGCATGGACCACGGCCGCGGGACCCGACACGATCACGGCGGCCGACGTCGACGACGCGATCCCCCTGGCAGCTGCGCAGCTGGAGCGCCGCACCCTCGGCCCACGCTGGGACCGCATCACCGACCGACAGATGGAGTTCCTCGCCGCCCTGGCCCTACTGGGCGGCCGCGCAGCCTCATCGGCCGTCGCCAGCGCCCTCGGGCGTACCCACCAGGAGATCTCCTGGATACGCGAAGAGCTGATCGAAGAGGGCGACGTCTACGTGCCCAAGCGTGGCCAGCTCGCCATGGCGGTGCCGCTGTTCAGCCGGTACGTGCTGAGCCAATACGAGCGCACCAGGCCCGCCGCAGGAATCCCCCTGCTCGGACTCGAGGAAATGACAACCAACGCCGGCCTCGATCCACGCCAAGCGCTCCCCCGGCGTGAGCCACCGACCGCCCCTTAATAGACCGGGAGGTCATCGACTGAGTGTGCCAGTCTGAAATGGCCCGGGTTGGAGAAACACCGTTATTGGGTGAGGACCTGGACTTCGCCGATCGTGACGTTGGTCGAGTCCTTCAGGTCCAGCGGGATGGTGCCGGCCTGGCCGATGCCCGACCATTCGACGACCCAGTACGACGTCGCGGTCACGGTGCGTTTGCCTTGGCGCACGTAGCTGTGACCGCAGGTCGGAGACGACTTCTTGCCGTACGAGTCCTGGTAAGGAGTTCCTAGACCGTGGCAGACGACTGTTTTCCCGTCGCCCATGTTCCATGCGACACGCTGCAATCTCGCGGTAGCTGTCACCGTGAACCCCGCGGCAGAAGCCGTGCGGGTGATCGGGCCTGCAACCTGGTCTCCGCCAGCCGAAGACCACATCCACACGGGCATGCCGACGAGGCCAACTCGGCCGGGGCGGTCCTCGGGGACGATGCCGATCGTGACGGGGCGCAGCTGCATCGCGGCGATCGCTCGCTCGGCTAGCACGCGAGGGTCTGGTCCCGCGGGGGTGGAGTCAGACCAAAAGTAGTCCGCGAGGGTGACCCCTGGGGTGATGCATTGGAAAACTGTGCCGTTGGTGCGGCCGCCCCAGATCGGGTCGGACTTTGGCGGTGCGGGGGAAGTGGGGCTGACATAGCAAGCACGGTCATTGCTCCAGAAACCTGGGTAAGTGGAGCTAGTGCACGGGATTTCCTTGCCCTTGGATACGCACTTCTCCGGACCACCGCCACCAGCGGGGGTCTCATCACCCGGGGCGCCTGTCCCGCCACCACCGACCTCGCCCTGGCAGTAGCCGGAATCGTCGCAGCCGACGGGCGGAGGCTCCGGCGGGTCAGTGGCGACTGATGCGGAAGGGGCGAGGACGACGAACGAAAATATGACTGCTACCAAACCCGAGATTAGGCGGCTCATTTGCAGGAGGCCTTTCCGTCGTAGTCACTGAACGCGAGGACCCAGCGTTCACCGTCTGGGTAGCCAAAGTTCGAGAGGCCGTAACGAATTTTCGGATAGTCGTTGGGTGCATCCGGCTCCACGGTCTTACCGGCAGAGTCAACGGTCTGGGCCTTGCGGGCATCAGAGCAAACTTCCAGCACAACGGTGGGGACTTCGCCCTTTTCGAGGTCATTCGCAAGGGTGACCTCGACCACCTTCGTACTCGTTCGAGTGGCAGATACCAGGCTGCGAAGGCCACGCTTCTCCCGCTGAGAAACGATGCGCTGGGCCAAGGCAAGCCCGGTGCCACCAGCGACGCTCTCCAAAGTCTTGATGTCACCCGCGGGGTCCTTGGCGAGTTCGTCGTAGACCTTGAGATACCGGACCAGAGCGGCCTCAGCGGCGGCTATCGCCTTTTCGCGCTCGGTCGTGGGAGATGGCGTAGCTGTGGGGGTTGCTGAGGTCTTGGGAGTCGGGTCTGCGGGCTTCTCGTTGCTGCATGCCCCGGTGAGCATGGTGAGTGCTACGACAGCTGTCGCTGCGGTGATCTTGATCCCGATGGATTTCATCGGTTCCCCCCTTTGTGTGGCTCATAGCGCCTCCGCCATGAGGTCGTCCAGTCCAGCTCGAGGATCTTTCAGTGCCTCCAGAAGTCGGACGGTCTCGGGTTCAAGGTCGAATTCGAGCCTTGACGTGATTGTAAGCAAAATTTCGATTGCTTCGCGTTCTGCGTCAGCGGAGTGGGATTCATGGGCAGCGAGGATGCGCATGCGCCACAGCCGTTCGTCGACAGGTTCAACAGCTAGCCCCGCAACAACGGACTCTTCGGCGGCACGCCACCGGCCATCCATGAGACGGCGGCGAGTGAGCTCGTACGAGGCATCGGCGATCTCGCTGATCAGGCGCTGGCGAAGGCCTTCGGCCCAGGCGTAGTAGCGCGAGGCCTGGTCGGCGAAGGGCCGGCCGCGAACCAAGGAGAGAGCGGCCTCAAGGTTTTCCGTTGAGGCCTTCCATGGGCCACCGTCAAGGAGCTCAGACCAGACGTCGACGTCAGAACGAACCTCCGGAAGGAATCCGTATCCGGCACCGGACTGATGGCGGGGTAAGTAGTCCTCACCTGCAGGGTTGGCGCCTAACCATTTGCGTAGGTTCGACGTCGCGGTGTTTCTCGTTTGGAGATTGTTGTCAGTCTTGCGAGCGGGCCAGATTGCGTCGTCGATCGCTGTGCGTGTGGCACCAGGGTTGAGGGCGAGGTACGCGGCAAGTTCGATGCGACGTGAGCGCTTCGAGGGGGCGACCGTTCCGGTGGCGTGCACGATGTCGGGCTCGCCCAGGACGAGGATCATGGGCGCCGGCAGGGGCAAAGGTTGAACGTCTGAGTCTTCCTCGTCGACCAGGCCCGCAGCTGCTACGTCCGGGGTCGCGGCGCGCTCATCTTCAACCTCGAGGAGGGCCGGGTCGGCCGCAGACGTGTCACTGGCGGTCTCTGCTTCAGGCTCAGGCGGGTTCGAGATCTCGACCTGGGTCTCGTCGACGTCGGGTTCGACCTCGGGCTCGGTCGTGATCGCGTTGAGCTCGGCCAGTGAAGGTTCAGGCGAGATGTCTTCGACGTCGGGCGAATCCCGTGGTGGGTCGCCAGTGAGGGCTGCCATTTCCAGGAGGTGGGTGTATTGCTCTGCGGGGATGCGTTGGGGTCGCAGCTGCAGGCCGATCGGGGACAGAACGGCCAGGTCGGGCTCGTCGCCGGCGCCTAGCTGCAACGCCCACTCCCCTACCGCCAAACCGCTGGTGACAGCGGCGAGGGCGACTCGGGGCAGCTGCTCGACGAGGTTGTCGATCTGGTTACGTTGGCGATCAGTGATCGGACCGGTGAGGAGCACGATTTCAGGCATCCACGCGTCGGGGGCGGCGCCGGATACGCGGGCGTGATTCAGGTCTGGGCTGTCGTCCTCAGCCAAGGCTGCGCGATCGGCCGAGGCTCGGGCTTCGAGATCTTCCAGAATCCTGCCGGCGGTCGGCAGGTAGCGGATGCGGCCGGTCTGGAGAGCGTCTTCAAGGCCTGCGCAGTCGCCGACGACCGTGATTTGGAGGTCATCTGCCCAGATCGAGGTGGCGAGTTCGACGGCTAGGGCCGTGAGGATCTCGCGGGTCTGGGTGTCGTCTCCGATAACTCCCAGTGCTCCCAGGTATTCCAGGTCGAGGAAGACGTGGCCGCCTTCTGTGTCGTGACCGATCGTGACCAACGCCGGGTACGGGGAAGGAACGTCGGCGACCGAGTCGGCATCGAGGTCGACGGTGTTTTCTACCTGGAGTGTCCACACGGTTGCGTCGGCGGTGCCGGTCCACGGTGCGGGGAGGGCTGCGGGTTCGTCCAGGTAGAGGTCGAATTGGGTGGCGGTCAGGCGACCAGCACGCACCCTGGGTAGGGCGGAACCGTCCTGGGCGCAGTTCTGGGCGAGAGTTCGGAGGGCGGTGCCGACGGCGCTGAAGGAGATTGTGTCGGCGACGACACGTAGCTCTTGCTCGAGATCGGCGGTCTCAGCGGTAGGCATCGGGATGTGCTGGCCGGGGCGGCGACGGCGCTGCTGGGCACGGCGGCGGGCCGCGATCAGTGTGATGACGCCGGCAGCGAGGAGTGCGCCGACCCCGTACTCGGTGCGGGACGGCCACGAGGAGGCCTCGTCCCCGGCTTCGGCGTTGGTCTGCTCGTCAGCGGCTTGTGGCGTCTCGGCCGCGGGGGCAGCCGGCTCTGCTGCGGACCCGTCGGGTACGGCTGGCGCAGGGGCCGGGGCCGGCTCAGACATGGCGGACGGTGCAGGTGGCGCACCGATCGCAGCGGGGATCTCGAGGTTGTCGCCCACGTCGATGGCATCGGGATCAATGAGGTGGCCGCCGCCAGTCTGAACGATGTCGCGTGATGCTTCGAATATCTCCGGATAGAGGTTTGCGTCGCCGAGTTCCTCCAAGGCTATCTGCGAAAGGGTATCGCCGGCGACGACTTGGCGCTCACCGTTGGTGGGCGCCGGTGATGCGGAGGGGATCTGCAGTTCCCAGCCCGGCTCGATGAATGACGCATGACCATCGAGGAGACCTTGGTTGAGGTCGACGATCTCGCGGAACCTCGCACCGTCGCCCAAGAAAGCCTCGGCGATACCCCACAGCGATTCACCTCTCTTCACTGTGTGGGTGACAACCGCGGGGGCATCTTCAAGGGCCTCAGAGGCCTCCTGGGCGGCCACGGACTCAGTCTGTGTTTCATTGGCCCCGATCAGGGAGGAAACGGGCAAGGGCGAGGCGGAGGAGGTTTCAGTGGGGGCGGCGGTCGCGGATGGGGAAGCGAGCAGGGGTGTTGCGACCATCAGCAGAGCTGCCGTCGCTACGAGCGGACGAACCATGGTCTGCGGGAATCGAAGAAGCGGGATGCGCGGTGCACTTATGCCACGTACCGCGGCAGCAACCTCGACCAAGATGGAAGCTGCAAGGAATACCCACGCCGCCCAGGCCATCGCGGCGACGACACCGAGCAGGAGGGAACCGTCGTCGGGAGTCGTGAGCGCACCCGTGATCGAGTCCAAGGTTGGGAACGTCGCGGGGATCGGGTTGGCGCCGATCGCGATCAAGAGGACGGGAAGGCCCACGACGATCGCGATGAGACCAGTTCCGGCCGCTAGTGCCTTAAGTCGGAGTATCACTTTTCGTTTCCTTCTACGGCACGCACGAGGCGTGATGAAGCTTTGCCTGTGACGGTCATCGAGTTGATGCCGATGATCCCGAGAAACTTGGTGAAGTAGCGCTCGGTGGTGTTCACAGTGATTGTGTTGCCCCCTCCGATGGAGACGGTGCCGGTGACACCGGCCGATGCTAGGTAGGCCTGGGCGGCGGTTCTGGCGCGGGATGCGTCAGCGAAGGCGCCTTCGCCACGAATAGCGGTCGAGGCCTGGACTTGCTGACCGGCGGTTCTGGCTGCTTGGGCGGCGACATCGCGGGCGCGCTGCTGGGCTTGGACTTGGCCGCCGAGATCGACGGCGAGGCCGACCAAGATGATCATGACGAAGCTGGTGGTGGCGAGCCAGATCGACACAGATCCGCGCTCCTCGCGACGGCCGCCACGTCGTGCATGCGTATTCGGTGCCAAGATTCTTTCAGAATTCATGAACCCGCCCTCACCTTTCTCTGTAGGTGTCGATGGGTGAGGTCATGGTGGCTGTCACGGTGCGGGAACCAGGAACGCCGGGGACGGACAGATCGGAGAGGTTGACGACGCAGGTCACTGTGGCGGTGACCGTGGCTTCGGTGCCCGCCGGCGCCGCGAAGCCCGCGGTGTCGACTTGGACCCGCTGGGACAAGCAGTTGACGTTCTGGTTTGTCAGGGACGCGGCAGCGGAAGACGTAGCTTGCGCGATCGCTTCTGGTTGGGTCCGGGCAATGGAGGCGGTGCGGGCCGCCTCGGCTGCGGATGCCTGTACGGCGTTGTGAGCGATGGCCAGCCGCCCCGCGAAGATTATGAGACCGATAAACAGGATGAAGGCTGGAACGCCGACCGCGGCCTCGATGGAGGCCGAACCGCGCTCCTTCGGCTGGCGAGTCATTGGGTGACCCGCTCGACGGGGACGGTCGCGGACTTTGTGACCGTCTGGTTCCATCCAGGCACTACCGACAGGCTTCGGCCACGAACAGTGACCGTGGCCGTTTGCGCATTTCGTGACCCGGTGACCCGGGGGTGGGTGAGCGAATCTCCGGCAACATCCGCGACGTAGGCGCCAGCTTCGGAAATTCCGGCAGCAGCGCTTCCGCGTTCGGCGCCAGCTACTCTGGCACCTTCTTGCGCGGCTGCGGCGGCAAGTGATCCTGCGTGATAGAACAGGGCCGCCTGCATGCCGAGGAACATGATCGCGAACAGGGCCGGCATCAGGACCACCATCTCGATCGAGGCCGAACCGCGCTCACGCAGGCACGTCAACCAAGGTCGACGGAGGCGGGAGGACGCGGCGGAGGAGAGCATGTGGTTAGTTGATTTTCCCGGCCTCGCGGGACACATAGGCCCGAATCGCCGCGACGACGATGCCGACGAAGGCGATGACGGCCACGGCCCACAGCACGTTCTCGATGGTGACGGATCCGCGTTCCTCACGGCGTCTTGTGGAAATCGAGGTTGCGTGGTCTTGGAGGGCCACGGCCAGGATGTGCAGAACGACGGCGAACTTCAGCATTTTTGTTTCCCCCTGTTGATGTCGATGAGGCCCTCACCCTAAGAAGGTGCGTATATGGGCCATTCTGGGACAAGTCTTTCGAATATTCTTCCTCGTGTGGGTCAGGTGCTGCCGCCGGCCATCACTCTGAGCAGCGCTGGTGCGACCAGGATCGCCATGAAGATGACACCCAGGAGAGACATGGGGATCGACATGCGTTCCCCGATCGCGTTCGCCCTGGCGAGCTCATCTTTGAGGAGCGCATCACGCATAGCGGCGGATCGGGCGCGCAGGTGTGCGTACACCTGGGATCCCTGCTCTCCTGAGAGCCGCATGATGTCGGCGAACTCGTCAAGTTCGGGGACGCCGAGTTCTTCGGACAGAGCACGAAGGGCATCCCACGGAGCTTGACCGGACCAACGCGATCGGGCGAGTTCTTGGCTGATGCGCTTGAACGGTCGACTGTCACCAATCTCCGCGGCGACTTCCATGGCTTGTCGGGTGCCCGATCCTGAGTTGCGCTCGAGCGCGACGAGGTCGATGTAGGCGATCAGTGCCCGGGAGAATTCCGCGCGAGTTTCTGTGGCACGTTCGCGGACAGTCAGATCAGGCATGAAGAACATGAACCCGGCCAGACCCAGGGAGGCGGCCGTTGGGATGAAGAATGGCAAGTTCAACCCCATGAGCGAGAAGAACGCGGACAGCAGCGGTGGGATCGCGAGACCGAGCACGGCGTAGAGGATCTTTTGGCCGTAGAACCTGTGGATGGGAATTTCTTGGATCGCGAGCTCGCGCACGGGGGTACGGGCCCAGGCGGAAGGGGGGAATGTCTTGATGGCCCAGATGCCCAAACGATCCTCCAGAGCGCCACCAGGTGGCAGGGCGCCGGTCGTGTCGGTGCGGGGTCGATCAGGAGCGAGAAGGGCCAGGGCGTCATCCAGGTCAGGGTCGGCCGGGGAGAATCTCCAGATCAGCATGGCAACACCCAGGCCGAAGAGAGCTCCACCTGCGAGGGCGAGCTGAAGTCCAGTGATCATGCTGAGGTCCTCACTGATATGAATCGGGGGGCGGGCTTGCCCTTGGCCATCGACCGCATCCAGACGAGCGTGGCTACGTACGCCGCAAGGAGCACCACGATGATGAGCTGCCCGAGCGGGGTCTTGTAGGGAGAGATGTACTCGCCGGAGAGGGACAAGAATCCCAGGACGCCGACGGTGATGATCGTGACCCAGCGGGCTGTGGCACGCGGTTTGGCACGATCAGCTTCGACAGCGCGCGACGCGCGGACTTCTTCTGAGACCGCTTCGGCCAGCGCCGACAGGATCGTAGCAAGACCGGCACCACGGCGGCGGGCGCCGAGAACGAGGTTCGCCGCGATCATGTCGCCCACTCCCCCGACGTGATTTCCAAGGTCGTCAGCGAAGGTCCGCAGTGCCAGTTCAGTCGACCAGCGGGCGCGCAGGCGGGCGGCCAGCTGCGTGACTTCTGGGCGGATCGCTTCGGGAGTGGAGCGCAGGGTGGCGATCAGAGCCTGCTTGAGGCCGACGCCGGCGGTGAGGACCCCCGACAGTGACCGGGTCCAATCCTCCAGAGCGACGAGGCGGTCGATCTCCGCCGAAGCGGGGGGCGGGCTCAGGAGGATGGGGAGGCCGACGAGGACGGCAGGTGTGAGGATCAGGGCGATGACCCACCCGGTGATCAAAGTGATCACAAGGCCTGCGACAACCCCGACGGCTAGGAGGGCCTTGTGGGTGCGGGACAGTCTGGTGTACCAGCGCGGCTGGGCAAGCGATCTGGACTTCATGACGGGCTTCTTTTCAGGGGCGTGGAAGCCGACCCATACAGCGATCGCGCCGGCGACAAGCGCAGCTCCAGCGAGGGCAGGGAAGAGTGGACTCATGAGGTTTCTCCCAGTCGACCTTCGGCAAGAAATCCGCCCAGATCGAAGCCGAACTTCTCCAAGGTCCTGAAGGCGTCAGGCAGGATGTTCGCGACTGCCGGGCCAGCAGGCGCGGGGCTGAACACGTGCGTCGTCGAGTAGCCCTTCTCTCGTTCACCCGGGTCAACAGCGACTATCTCTGAGACCCAGCGGTCACGCCGGGCGGTGTCGGGGCCTGTGGGGGTGGTCTCGAGGTGCAACTGGACTATGACGTCGATGTTCTCCGCAATTGCACGCGTCGCATAGCCCTCGGTGACATGGGCACCCGCTTCCATGGCGCAGGTAACGAGTTTGCGGATCGCCGCTACGGCGTCGGAGGCGTGCGTCGTCGAGATGGACCCGGATCCGGACTCCATGGCCTTGATCATGGCCAGGACTTCTCGGCCACGGACTTCGCCGACAATCTGGCGTGACAGGTTAAAGCGGAAGGAGTCGTACAGGGCATCATCGATGGTGAACTCGCCCGCTTGACGCCCATCTGGGCCGCGTTCTCCCGAACCAGGACGGGCTTCCCAGGCGTGCACGATCGGGTGCTTCTCGGGCAGTTCGTGAAGGTGCAGTTCATATTCGGTCTCGAAGGTGCCGATCGCTTCCCACCGGTTGATTTCAGCGCACAGTGCGCGAACCATAGTTGTCTTTCCAGCACCTTGCGGGCCGGCGACAACGATAGATTTGCGGGCCTTGACAGCGGCGGACAGGAATGACGCCGCGACTTCGGTGAGAGCACCCAGCTTGACGAGGTCGGCCAGGGTGACTTCGCGGAGGCGGTGTCGTCGGATCACCACAGAAGGGCGCGGGTTGACCCATGCGGAGGCTGCGAGGCGTGCTCCTCCATCGAGGCGCATATGAAGTCGAGGTTGGGCCTCACTGAATGAGCGGGCGTTCACTTCGGAGCGTGAGGCAAGGAATACCAGGTCTTCGATCAGGGCCTCATCGGAGTCCGCGACTGCAGGCCCCCTTTTCACGGTGCCGTCGGTGAATTCGAGGAACACATTGTCGTGGCCGGTGACGATGATGTTTTCGATACGATCGTCATCGACAAGTGGTTGTAGGCGCCCAAGGCCGAACAGGGCATCGAAGATCGCCTCGGCCAAGATTTCCTGTTCGTCGATCGACCAGGTGGCTTTGCCGGCCGACAAGTCTTCGGCGGCGGTCGATTTCAGCAGCTCGAGAATGATTGATCGGCCGAGCTCTTGTTGCGCTTCGGCACCCAGTCGGATCCCGTCGCTCAAGCGCGCGGAGAGTTGATTGGTGGCCTGGGTTCGAAATGCTGCGACCAGAGCCCAGTCGATGTCGCCCTCACCGGTGACGTCTCCCCGCCGGCGGTGGCTGCGCCGCGGAAGCGACGGCGGATGGTTTGCGCCGTTAGCGGTGGGCTTACCCGGATGTGGGCCGGCAAGGGTCCTCGAGATCTCCGAACTGCCCTGCCGGGTCTCGGCGAACAGTGGGAGGGTGGACAGGTCAGGCAGGGCGCCGGCCCCTGTTGCTGCGATCTCAGGCATGCGTGACTCCCTCGATAGTCAGTGATGCGCGGATGTCGCTCAGCCGGGATCCGATGGCCGACGTGGCGGCGTGGAAGCTTTTTGGGAGTTGGGCGGAGGAGAATTTGTTACCTGGCTGCGAGCCGCGGGAGAAAACCTCAGCCGAAACCGGGTCCCACGTGATCGACGAGATCGCGGGGAGGTCGAGTGCTTTGGAAACTTCACGAGTCCCATAGGGCTGGCTTTGACCGACGACCATCAGTCCCAGATTGGCAGAAGCACCGTTCCGTTCAAATGTTTCGGTTAGTGTTCCTGCCCAGGAACGTGCCCCGGCGATCGCGGGAAGGTGAGATCGGGTGACGAGAAGGGCTAGGTCGGAGGCCTCGACGAGCTGGTCGGCGAAGCCAGCAATGCCCAAGCGACCGGCGTCGACGATGACGTCTTGACCGTTGCGCTCGAGGGCACGCAGAACCGAGGTCAGGGGTTCCCACAGCGATCCCAGGGAGCGGGCTTGAGTGTGACTGCGGATCCCCGGCAGGAATTGCACTGTCGTGTCAGGAATCGTCATGGTGACCTTTGGAAGGTCATCTCCGAGGGTCCCTTGACGGTTAGATACGGCTAGGTCAATGAGGCCCTCTGCATGAGTCGATTCACCTCTGAAGTAGCCCGCGAAGACCCCCGAACCGCCGGTGGGATCTGCTTCCACGAGGAGGCATGGCCGCGGCCATGCC
>Ga0075521_10000004_pt1 | contig 41425 bp, 38 predicted proteins | sample NGEPerD_FD_74785 | JGI IMG/M metagenome (GOLD analysis project Ga0075521, IMG submission 74785) | Arctic peat soil microbial communities from the Barrow Environmental Observatory site, Barrow, Alaska, USA - NGEE PermafrostAB12-D | ecosystem: Environmental > Terrestrial > Soil > Wetlands > Peat ...
CGAGGCGTATCTGCACGGTGACATCGACGTCGAGGGAGATCTCGAATCGGCATCGACCATCGCGGACGCCGTCGCCGAGCGCCTTCGCTCGGTGGGCAGCCTCGCTCGGCTCATGCGCCGGCTGCTCGCGCTCCCGTCTGGCGGTTCGGGCGCAGTCATCGACGCGCGTCGCGGACGCGCCCGTGCGCGCGGCCTGCGCCACTCAAAACAACGCGACGCGGACGCGAACCGCTTCCACTACGACACCGGCAACGACTTCTACGCGTTGTGGCTGGACCGCCGCATGGTGTATTCGTGCGCGTACTTCGCTCCCGGCGTGCGCGACCTCGACGCCGCGCAGACCGCGAAGCTCGACCACATCTGCCGGAAGCTTCGTCTCTCGCCCGGCGAGCGCCTGCTCGACATCGGCTGCGGATGGGGCGCGCTCGTGATATACGCGGCGCAGCACTACGGCGTGCACGCGCACGGCGTCACGCTCGCTCCGCAGCAGGCGGCGCTCGCGCAGGAACGAATCGGGGCGGCTGGACTCCAGGACCGCTGTCGTGTCGACGTGCTCGACTATCGCGACCTGCCGAAGGATGCGCTGTACGACAAGGTCTCGAGTGTCGGCATGGCGGAACACGTCGGCCGCTCGCAGATCGCGACGTACTTCGATGCCGCGTATCGCCTGACGAAGGAGGGCGGGATCTTCCTCAATCACTGCATCGTCGAAAACGGGCAGTCGCCCCCGGCGACATTTCTCAAGCGACCGCTGCGCTGGACCGCGGACCGGCTATGGCGGCGCAGCGAGTTCATCGACCGCTACGTGTTTCCCGACTTCAACCTCCTGCCGTTGGGCGAGTTGATCACAGCAGGCGAGCGAGCCGGCTTCGACGCGCGCGACATCGAGAATCTTCGCGACCACTATGCGATGACGTGCCGCCACTGGGTGCGGCGGCTCGAGAGCCGACATGCGGAGGCGGCGGCGCTGATCGGCGAGTCGGGATACCGCGTGTGGCGGTTGTACATGGCTGCGGGCGCGCACCAGCACGCAAGCGGAAGCAACGGCATCGTGCAGGTCGTCTTCGCCAAGCCGCAGCGTGACGGCCGCACCGGCCTTCCGATGACACGCGACGACGTGTACGCGCCTCGCGGCTAGAGCATACGAGCGCCGACGCAACTCCTCCCACCGCTTGAGGCCCGGCTTCCCGGTATCTAAGGGATCAGGCATTTGCGCATCCGCTTCGCGTCACGGCCGTCTAACGACCCTGGCGTTCAGCTGCGAACGCACCTGACGAGTATCAGAATTCGATGACGATAGTTGGTGCGTTCGTCTGCTGCAACGGCTTGTTAGCCCGCCCCGAGCCAAATGTTAGTTGACACGACACGAGGAGTTGCGCCGCGCAGCCATGTTTAAAGTCGTATCGCAAGGCTTTCCTAAATGATTCCCTTTCGACTCTTTCGAGCGGAAACCTTCCGACCAACGAGAACCGAGCGACGCTTTCTTTTGCGCGGGATCACCACTTGCAGCGGCTGATCGGGCTCCTTCTTCCAGCCCTGGCGACGCTTTCGTTTGAGACGTGGAATCGATGCGTCCACGATCTCCGGATCGGAAAGGGCTGTTGCCTCTGCGAGCGCTTGGTTCGCGATTCGGCGAAGCGCGCGGCTACCCGTCGCCTTCCGCTTGGGAATGAGTTTGCGAGACGCCTTCGCATTCTCGCCATAGGTATTTCGACGATCTTTCAGGTAGCTGTCACGCTTCTTCTCTTGGGGAGATTTCTGTTTGCGCGGCATGCATACCCTCACAGTCGGGCTAACTCTCTATTCAGCTGCACACGATACTACTCCCGACGTTGCCAATGCAGCAATACTCGTCGCGATACCAATTATACAGCCTGCGGATCGGAACTCTCCCTCTCTCGTTTCGCCTTCGCGAGAATACGTTGAGGATGAGGGAAACAAGAGACACGAAATCGACAAAATTCTCCCGCCAAATCAGGTGGGTTTTTTTGTTGTTTTCCGTTGCAGAAATCGCGCGCTTTCACCCGACAATTTTCGCTTGCAATTATCGCGCAGAATTGAGCTGAAATTGCGCTGAATTGAGCTGAAATTGAGCTGAAATTGTGCAAGAGGGCCAAGGGGAGGTGAAGTTGGCCGGGATATCTCTTAACCCTGATGTCGCGTATGGGTTATATGATATCCCCCCTCGATCTTCACTCCCCCCACCCCTTAGATGCGCGAAAACCTGGCCGCGGTATTCGGTGGTCAGGTTCTTTTCTCCAATATCTCGCGCTTCAGGAGCCCTAGTATACGAGCCCGTGCTCCTGCCAGCGGTCACCGGCGTGCGAACCGCGCCGCGCGCTAAAAGGCGTTGACAAAGCGGCCAAGCCAATCGATAGCTCGCATGTGCTCATTGGATATCATTGGCTAGCATTCATTGTTGGCAGGCGGCCGCGGGATCGGGTGCGGGCTTGTCAGTAGTTACGCGATGGTCGAGGTTGGCGAGACGGAGCGCGACATCGGCCACGAGTCGGGTCACGCGGGCGAAGTGGTCGTAGTCGATGTACTGCGCCTCGTCAGTTACCTGGTGATAGTCGCTATGTCGTCCTGTCTTGAAGTACGCAACAGGAATTCCATATCGGGCGTACTCGAAATGATCGCTCCGACAGTAGTCGTTCGTCGCGTGCCCATGTGCATCGGCGGTATAGTCAATACGAAGTCCGTGCGCGCGCGCGGCGTTCACTTGCTCGATCAGCTCACCGAGCTCCGTCGAGCGGCGGCGCGCGCCGATGACCTCCACAAAATGCGCCCCACCGTGCATTGGTACGCCTGCAGCGGTGACGAGCGCCGCGTCGTTGACGCCGCCGCGCCCAATCATGTCCATATTGAGCTGCGCGACAATCGAGTCGCGTGGCACCGTCGAGTGTTCAATGAACCAGTGCGATCCAAGGTGTCCTTTCTCCTCCGCCGTGTGCCAGACGAAAAGAATCGAGCGGCGAGGCTTGGTCCGCAAAGATGATAGGTAGCGGGCGATCCCAAGCATGGCCACCGAGCCAGAGCCGTCGTCGTCCGCGCCATTGTAGATCGAATCCTGGCGAGCGATCCCGGGGTGAGCGAGTCGCCAAGCATCCAGACGCTCATTCACTTGGATTAGCTCCGCCGGAGTTGCCTCCTTGTCTTGCTGCTCGGCACCACCGGGGCGCACGATGCGGTTGTAGATGCGCAGCGAATCGTGATCGACGGAACGAACATCGATGCCGAGGTGATCGGAATGTGCACCGATCGCCACGAATTCATTCCGAAGCTTGGGATCGCTACCAAGGATCACTGCGACGACATTCCTGGCGGGAAACGCGCTGGCACTATCTCTAAAGACTAGGTGTGCGGACAACGTTCGGCCGCTCGCGCCAAGGGCGAGATTCGCGAGAGGGGAGCCGAGCATCTTCTCGGCGCCCGCTGGCGTGACCTTCATCGTGGTAATCGTCCACGACGCCGCAGGCTGCGGCGATTCCAACGCGGCGATCGGTTTCTGGTACCTGGCTATGGTCAGCGGCGGTATCAGTTGCAGCACCGCCGTTGCTGATCCTTTCGCGCTAGCTAGTATGGAGGAAGGCGGTGTTTTCATGGCATCCGGACTAATCGGAGGGCCATAGACTACGAATTTTCCCGACACCTGCGCCGCGGTCAACGGGCGAAGCGTATCGCCCACCGGACCGCCATACACGGTGGGCACATTGTCAAAGTCGAAAGGCGCTCGGGCGATCCCCAGAACATCTGTGCCGTATGTCAGTTGTGTGCCGCCGGCAACGACGCTGGTGCGCGCCGGATCGACCGATCGTCGGACTAGTGGTATCGTCTGGAGGTAAGTCCCGCGCTCGCCGGCGGGGCGAAGTCCCATCGCGCGCACTTGAGCGACGATGTAGTCCGTCGCTTTGACGTTCCCGAGTGCGCCGGCTTCACGTCCCTGCATCGAATCGTCCGCGAAGACGAAGAGGCGAGCGCGCAAGGCCTCCGCACTGATTGGCGACGAGGCGACAGCAGCAGTACTACGCGAGCGCTTGGGGTCACGAGAGTGGCCTTGAGCGGCCGCCGTAGAGGAAGGAAGGCTCAAGGCGATGACGAGGCCTGCGATTCTACTCCTTGAACGGAACGTGGGCATCACGGTGAACCTTATGAGTCGGTGCGGTGGGATTGCCAATCTTTCACTACAAACCCGATGAGCGCCCGCCAACATACAGTTCCATTCGGGCGGACGCCATTTCAAGCAGCACGCATATGCCGACGAGCAACTATCGCCCTTCCCTTAGGCCGGGTTAGACTCCGGTCTTATTTCGAATCAAAAAATCGCGAAATTTATTGATGACAGAACCTAACCGCCGAAAACGCGGTCGGTTTTTTCTGCATCAAGGCCCGGGGGGGTGAACTTCGGAGGGGATTTCAAAACCGAACGGCTCTTTCTTTTTCCGCCGGAACGCGAGATATTGAAGGTGCAAACCTGACTGCCGAGACGGCGGTCGGGGGTTTTCGTGTATTTGGGGGATGGGGAGGTGAACTTGGAGGGGGGCTAATAAAGCCGCAAACTACTGGACTGCGTTCGGAACGCCTTGCGATGTAATCTTCTCGGCGAAATGCTGCGGAGAGTGTGTAGGGTCGCGGATGGTTCCCGCCGCGAGGTCGATTTGTAGGTTCGATTCTATGATTTATCCTGGGGATCGGACGCAGCGACAGGTTCGACTCCCCGGCCGCTCTTTCGCTTGGTTTTCTTTCTTTCTGGTCCGAGAATCGCAGAGTATATTTCGCAAGGAACCTGACTGCCGAGACGGCGGCCGGGTTTTCGTGCATCAGAAGGTGAGAGGGGTGAACTTAGAGGAGGGAAGATAGAGGGGGGAAGGAAAACCGCTCGGTTCTTTCACTTCCTGAGAAACGCGAGATATATTGGAGACACGAGCCTGACCGGCGAAAATCGCGCCCAGGTTTTGTGCATCTGAGGGGTTGGGGGTGAAGATAGGGGGGATATCTCTTAACCCCTGATGTCGCGTATCGAGAGTCGACCGAGTGGCGCATTCAACGCGCAGTACACTGCGGCTCGAGACTATATACCACTGAACCGGGGAGCAAGCCCGCGAGCGGTCCCGCGACACACCTCTGCGCCTGGTGGCCCAAAATCCCCTAGCCCAGCGGCAGATGCTCAGTTGTTTCTTCGAAACACCAACGCCGCATTGATCCCACCAAACCCAAACGAGTTCGACAAAATCACCTCGGGACACGACTTGATCCCGTTCCGCTTGATGTAGTCGAGGTCGCACTTCTCATCCGCGTTCGCGAGATTCACCGTCGGCGGCAGCCAGTCGTTCGTCATCGCCAGCGCGCAGATCCCCGCCTCGATCGCGCCGCTCGCCCCTAACGCGTGGCCGTAGTAGCCCTTGGTTCCGCTCACAGGAATCGAATACGCCCGCTCGCCGAACACCTGCTTGATCGCGAGCGTCTCCGTGCTGTCGTTGAGCTGCGTCGAGCTGCCGTGCGCATTCACATACCCGACTTCGCCAGGAGTGACGCCCGCATCCTCGAGCGCGCGGCGCATCGAGCGCGCGGCCTGCGTGCCGTCCGGGCGCGGCGCCGTCATGTGATACGCGTCGTTCGACATCCCGAAGCCGGCGATCTCGCCGTAGATCTTCGCCCCACGCGCGATCGCCCGCGTCCGCTCCTCGAGCACGAGCACACTCGCGCCCTCGCCCATCACGAAGCCGTCGCGATCCTTGTCGAACGGGCGTGACGCAGTGCACGGATCGTCGTTGCGCGTGGACATCGCGCGGATCAGCGCGAACGCGCCGTAGCACAGCGGATACAGCGGCGCCTCGGCCCCACCGCCGAGCATCACATCCGCGTAGCCGTCGCGAATCTGCCGGAAGGCCTCGCCGATCGCGATCGTCCCCGACGCGCAGCTCATCGCGTTCGTGGAGTTGGGGCCCATCACGCCGAACTCGATCGCGATGTTGCAGCTCGACGCGCCGCCGAACACCATCAGCGCCAACGCGGGATCGACGTCCTTCACGCTCCCGGTGTAAAACACGCTGCACTGTTCCTCGGCGTAGCCCACGCCGCCCAGCGCCGTGCCCATCATCGCGCCGATGCGCTCGCGATCCTCGGCGGCGAGGTCGATCTCGGAGTCCTCGATGGCGAGTCGCGCGGCGGCGACGGAGAACTGACCGAAGCGATCGAGCCGCTTGGTGCGCCTGGCCTCGAGGAAGTCGCCGGGAACGAAATCGTCGACCTGCGCCGCGAGGCGGCTGCGAAAGAGCGACGAATCGAAGCGCGAGATCTCTCGAACCTTCGATCGCTGCGCGCGCAGTCCGCTCCAGAGCCCATCAGCGGTGATCCCTATTGGCGTGATGGCGCCCAACCCCGAGATCACGACGCGACGTTTATCTCCCATACAGCTAACCTCTCGAAATGCCGGGACCACGTTCCGCGACCGCTGCGAGCCCTGCCAGCGTGCGTGACGCGATTCCGTGAACGAATATAGGTCCGATTACCGCTCTTGCGACGACGACACCAACCAACGGCCATCGCGGTCCATTCCACAAGTGCACGATGCGTACGCGCGTGGCGTCGCCCTCCGGTGCGAAGCTCCATTCGACTTCCATTCCCTTCGTGATACCCGCCACATGGCGAAAGCGTACGTTCGGCTCGCTCTCGCTCACCGACATCTCGGATTTCCACCATGTGGGCCAGCGCACCGATCCGAACGAACGCCACGCCGCCATCTCGACGACGCCGCCGCCGTCGCTCGCGCGGCTCTCGAATCGCACCCAGCGATAGTGCGGCAGATGCTCGGGCCAGCGGTCGACTTCCCGCGCGAACTCGAAGATGCGGCGCAGCGGGGCGCGAACGAGAAGCTCGTCCACAGTACGCATTCGACGTTTTTCCGGCATGGCGCCGAGGTCGAATGGTGCTACGGTGGGGCGAGCGGCAGTTGTCATGCGGCGAGCGCTCCGGGAATCCACGACGCAGTGGTGCGAAAGCCGATGTGACGGCGCGCCGTGGGCGTTTGGCGTGTGGCGCGCTGCACGAGCTGACTGAGCTCATCCGGTGTGAAGCCGCGCAGCACGGAAACGACGCCGTCGTGGCGGCTCACGGGGTGGAAGCCGAGCGGGTACGAGGCGAGCCAGATGCCGGCGGCCGCGAGCCAACTGCGGCGGATGTCGCTCACGATCACGCGCACGCGGGCGACGCGGTCGAGCTCGCGCAGCACCGCGATGGCGTCGCCGGCCTCGAAATGATGGAGCGTCTGCGAGCAGATGACGATGTCGACGCTCTTGGACGCGATCGGGAGCGCGAGCGCGTCGGCACAAATCGGTACAATGCCGCCCGCGCGCGCATCACGCAGGAGCGACGGGCTCAAGTCGACGCCGAAGGCGGTGATGGCGCGGCCGCGCGCGCGCCATGTCTCCATCACGCGCACGGGAATGTCGCCGATGCCGGTGCCAACGTCGAGGAGCGAGAGCGTGTGCGCGCTCGTGTCCTCGAGCGCGCTTTCGAGCTCGGACTGCACGGCGCGCGAGCCGCCGAACATGGTGTTCGCGCGCGCCACGTCCGCGAGCGAACGCGAGCGAAGCCGATCGTCGACGTGGGGATCGTCGAGAATCTCATAGCCGCGCCGGCGCTGCGGCGTCAAAAGGGAGCTCATCTCGACGTCAGCGCTCGAGGGTGGCGTAGCCGCCGCGATAGTAGAGCAGCGGGCTCCCCTCGTTCGTGGCCGTACCGATGACGGTGCCGACGACGATCGTGTGATCGCCGGCATCATGCCGGCTCTGCACCTCGCACTCGATGACGTCGAGACAGTCGTCGAGGATCGGCGCGCCGGTGATGCCACGCGTGAATCCCACGCCTTCGAATCGATCCGGATGCTCTTCTGCGAAGCGTCTTGCAAGGGCTTCCTGTTTGGAGTTCAGGATGTTGACCGCGAATTGCGACGCAGTATTCCCGCTGCCCAGTACGCCGTGGAGCGACGCGGCCTTCCCGATGCACACGAGCACGAGCGGCGGCTCGAGGCTGGCCGAGGAGAAGGCGGTCACCGTCATGCCGTGGTCGTAGTGCTGCACGTCGCGCACGGTGACGACGGTGACGCCGCTGGCGAAGCGGCCGAGCACGCTGCGGAAGGTGGCTGGATCGATCGTGGAGAGGGGCATGACTACGGCGAGAGTGGAAGCGGGGAGTTCCTCGAGCGTAGAATGTTGCCGAAGATGAGCTTCGCCAGATAGCCCGGGCGTAGGACTTCGCGCGCCGGAACGAAGTCCCCGGCCACGCCCACGAAGAGGTTGGCCATCGCGGGGCTGGCCTCTAGGGTTGAGGCCGCGCGATCGAGCAGCGCCGGCGCTCCCACCGCGAGAGCGACGAGTCGCTCGATCGCCCACTTGCCGCGGAAGGCGCGCCTGCGGGCGCGGTCGTACTCGCGCAGCGCCGCGTCGGCATCGCGCGGGCGGTCAGCGGCGAGCGACTCCAGCGCATAGGGAGCGAGTAGCTCGCCCCCTCGGAGCGCCGCGTAAATCCCCTCGCCCGTGAAGGGGTCGAAGAAGTCCGCCGCATCGCCCACGAGCGCGACGCCCGGCCCCCACGCGCGCGAGGCGTGTACCGCGAAGGGCCCGGTCACGCGCACCGTCGTCGCCCGCTTGGCGCTCGCCATGCGCGGCGCGAGGTGAGGGCGCGCCGCGATCCACCGCTCGAGAAAGGCGCTCGGATTGCCGGCGACGTTCCCGCGCACGCTCGCGCGCGGAACAACCACTGCGACATTCGTGAGCCCGTGCCCCACATCGGCGAATCCCGCGTACCCCTCGCGGTCGACGTGCATCTCGCCGTAGTCCGTCATTTCGCTAACATCGCGGTAGTGGCCGATGAAGGCGAGGCGGCGCGGGCCGAGCGCGTGGCGCGCGACGCCTATCCGGCGCGCGATGGTGGAGCGGAGCCCGTCGGCGCCAATAACGAGGCGGGCGCGAATGTCTCGCTCCTCGCCCTCGGCGCCGCGCACGCGTGCGCCGCACACGGCACCTCGGGTATCTCTTAGTACTGAGATAACCTGCTCGCCCTCGCGCACCTCGGCGCCGGCGGCCCGCGCGCGCTCCAGGAGAATGGAGTCGAGCACCGGTCGCCTGAGCGCGAGCCCGCGATCGCGGAAGGCGCGGAAGCCGTGCGCGGCGGCGAACTCGCCACGAATGCGCGCCCCGTTCGGCGCCCGGATCACCATCCCCGCGAGATGCGCGGCGCCCGCGGCCTCGCACGCCTCGAGCGCGCCCATGGCGCTCAGAATCCGCGATGCCTCAGGACTAAGATATTCCGCGCACGGCTTTTCGCGCGGGAATTTTGCGCGATCGAGCACCATCACGTGCGCGCCCTCGCGCGCGAGATGCCACGCGGCCGAGCTGCCCGCGGGGCCCGCGCCGACGACGAGCACGTCGATGTCGCGTCGGCTGATGGTCACGAGAAGGAGCGGCTCAGCCGCTGAAAGACGCCCATGTATCTCCAATGCGGCCGCGGCAGCCTGAGCGCCGACGCGAGACGCGTGAGGTGCGGGAGGAGGCGGGAGCGCGAGTCGGCGGAGAACATGAAGCGCGGATACTTCGCCGCGAACGCGCGCAGCCTGATCAAGGTCGCGTCCATGTTCAGCTCGGAGGAGAAGTAGAACTTCGGCACGAGCAGCGGATCGCCGCGCGGCACGACGCCCTCGTCCATCGCAATGTTGTGCAGCGTCGTTCCGGGATATACGCGGAGGCCAACGGTGAGATAAACCGCATCGCCGCGGTCGAGCCGCCACGCCGCGAACTCGAGCGTCTCCTCGAGGGTCGCCGGCGTTTCGCCCGGGCCGCCGATCAGGAAGATCCAGAGCACGCCCATCCCCGCGCCCTCGACATTCTCGGCGACTTTGCGCAGCTGGGCCACGTCGAAGCCTTTCTGCAGCTTGTCGAGCACCGGATCGCTCGCGCTCTCGGCCGTGATGCCGAGCCACTTGAAGCCCGCGTGGCGCATGGTGTCGAGCAGCTCCACCGATGCAGTGGCCGGGGTGAAGTTCGTCGTGTCGAGATGCACGTTCAGCTTGCGGCGCGTGATCGCCTCGCACACGGCCATTGCGTGGCGCGGCGGCGCGTTGAAGGTGGAGTCGACGAACTCGAAGTGGCGGATGTGCGCCTCCGTTGCGAGCTCGGCGATCTCGTCTGCCACGAGCTCGGGCTCGCGCAGCCGGTAGCCCCACCCTTCGACGTTGAGATAGGTGCAGTAGATGCACTTGAAGACGCAGCCGCGCTTCGTCTGAATCGGCACCGTGCCGCCGCGGCGCTCGTAGCGCTTGAGGTCGAGCCAGCGATGCATGTGCACGGGAGGGAGCGAGTCGAGCGCGCCGTCGCCGCCAGGGGGCGTGAGCACGCGCCGTCCGTCGACGCGGCGCACGACGCCCGGAATCGCGCCCGGCACGCGCCCCGCCGCCAGCTCGGCGATGAGCGCGGGGGTCGCGCGCTCGCCATCGCCAGCGACTGCGTGCTCGACGCCCAGCTCATCGCTCAGCGCTTCGGGCGCGACACCGAATGCTGCGCCGCCGGCGATCACCTGTGCGCTCGGCGCGCTTGCTCTGAGCGTCGCCAGAAGCGACGCGGCCGCGGGCGTGTAGTGCTGCAGCGCGACGAGATCGCTGTTGTCGATGTTTCGCACGGAGAGCCCGATGACATCCGGGTTGAACGACTTCGCGGTTTCACGCGCTTGGGCGTGCGGATCGCGTGCGAAGCAGAGGTCGAGCACGCGCACATCGTGGCCCGCGTGATCGAGCGCGGAGGCGACGCACGCCACGCCGTTGGGCACCACTGGCATGGGCTGGCGCTCGCGATTCGCGCTGACGAGCAGCACACGTGGTCGCGTGCTCACGCCGCTCCCGCTAGTGAAGAAGCCTGAGCATACTCACGGCGACGATCGCCCCGATCAGTGTGCACGCGGCATTGACGCCGTCGTTGTTCAGCCATCCCAATCCCCCTGCACGCTCGGTTTCCGTGCCGCAGTCGTGCACCGCGCGCTCGGTCGCGCTGCCGCACCGCGTGCAAAATCGTCGTGATTGCCAGAGCGCGCCGCCGAACGAATCTACGAGTGCGCCGATGATCCCGCCCGCTGATACTGCGAGAGCGAGGTGTGCGTTCCCGCTGTTCCAGTGCAGCAACCACGCCGCGAGCGCGATGAACAACGTGCCGGCCACCATCGCCGCGAGCCCGAGTGTGCTCACCCCACCGGAGGTGCCCGTCGGCACAGTGCGCCACGTCGTGATCATGCGCGGAGGCGATTTCGCGAGCATTCCGATCTCGGTGCCCCACGTGTCCGAAGCGGACGCCGCGAGCGCTCCCGCGCCGGCAGCGAGCCAGATAGAAGAAGGATAGAGGAGTTGAAGTGCCGCGGCGGCGGCGAACACGGCGCCATTCGCGAATACCTGGGGCGCGTCGCGCGCGCCGCCCTTCTCGACGATGCTGCCGCTGCGCTGCGCCTTCACGCGCGCGCCGATCCGGCTGAGCACGGAAGACGAGACGAAGTACAGAATGAGCAGGGCGCCCCACGTCCATCCGGCGGCTATCGCGATCGTCCCAATGAACAGAGCCGCGGCGGCGCCGGAGCGGCTGAGCGAGCCCGCGCGCCACGCGGCAAACGCGATCGCGGCAGCAACCAGCGCGCCGGCGATCGCCCGCACGATCACTCCTGCGAGCGAGCGACCTCTTCGTTCATCAACGCCGACAGGATCTTTCGCCTGAGCGTTGGCGGGGCGCGCTCGATCACCGCTCGCTTCTCCATGAATCGCAGAAACACCCGCTCGTACTCGAAGTGCGGAAAGCACCCGCGGCACTCGGCGAGGTGCGTACGAATCTGCTCATCCACGTCGGGCGTGAGCTCACCGTCGAGAAACTCGTAGAGCTTCTCCATCGTGCGTTGGCAGGGCGACTGTTCGCCTGAGGGACATTCATTCATGAACGGCTCGTGCAGAGATGCTGGAGCGCGCTGGGCGCGGATCAAGTCGCGGAGCAGTTCCCGGGTGGAAATTGACCTCCCGGCTGCTGTGAAATGAAGCCCCCAAAACGCGTCCGGGTTCCCGGCATACTGCTTGAAGCAGTCTTACCGCCCGTCGGACTGCTTGAAGCAGTCCTGCCATGAGATTAGCTTCTCTCCAGCCCTCCGTCGCCCCTTCCCAACACATGTCTACGACCGTCGACGCGCTCCTCCCGCTCAGCTTTCTCGAGGCGGTGCGCAACGTCGATAGCCCCGATGGCGATCTCGATGCGGAGTTCGTGCCTGAGCTCCGCAACAAACGCCTCGGTCTCAGCGATACCGTGTACGCGCAGATCAAGCGGTACACCGACGCCGCGCGTCGCAAAGAGCGCCCCGTCTTCGACGAGGCCGTGGGGCTGGCTCGGCTCATTGGTCGTCGTCCGGACGCCGAGGCTGTGTTCCGCGCCGCAGGCCGCTACCTCGCGATGCAGACGTATCTGAGCATTCCGGCACCCACGCGCCGCATGATCACCGTCCTTCCGGCGATCCTGTCGCGCCCGATCGCGCTCCGGCACGTGGAGCGGATCGCCGCGCGCTTTCTGAACGGGAAGGTGCGCCGCAGCGGTTCGTATCTCACCCTCGAAGTAGCGCGCTCGGCCACGCTGGACAGCGCGCCGCGGGGCGCCGGCTGCGCGTACTACGAGGCGGTATTGCAAGAGCTGCTGCGGCTGCTGGGCGCCAGCGGCGGCGCGGTGGACCACGTGCGCTGCGCGGGGAAGGGCGAGGGGTTATGCGAGTGGCGCGCCGAATGGCGCTCGATCAGCCACTGACCTTTTCGAAGCGAAGGCTGACGCGATGTTGACACCCGAAACACTTCCCGCGCTGCAGCGCGTGCTGGCCGAGGCGAAGCTCGATGGCTGGCTCCTCTACGACTTTCAGGGCGCCAATCCGATCGCCGCGGGCGCGCTCGCGCTCGACGGGATGGTGACGCGACGCGTGTTCGGCTGGGTGCCGCGCGAGGGCGTGCCCGTCGCGGTGACGCACGACATCGAGCAAGGGCCGTGGCATCGCTGGCCGAAGGAGTGGAAGCGCGTGCGCTACGGGAGCTGGAAGGTGCTCGAGGCGACGCTGCTGTCGTTGGTGAGCGGAAAGAAGATCGCGATGGAGTATTCGCCGGGCGACGCGGTGCCCTATCTCGATCGCGTGCCCGGTGGCGTGCTGGAGATGGTGCGCGCGGCAGGGGCGAACATCGTGTCATCCGGCGCGCTCGTGTCGCAGTTCTACGCGCTGTGGACGGACGCGCAGCTCGTGTCGCACAAGCGCGCGGCGAAGATCGTCGCGGCGACCGCGCGCGCGGCGTTCGAGGAGGCGGGGAAGCGGAGCCGCACGAGCAAACCGATCACCGAGTACGAGCTGCAGCAGTGGATCGCTTCGCGCTTCAAGGCGGCAAATCTCGAGTTCGAGCACGAGCCGATCGTCGGCGTGAACGAGAACGCGGCGAATCCGCACTATGGGCCGAGCGCGGACAACCCGCGCGAGATTCGTCGCGGTGATCTGCTGCTCATCGATCTCTGGGCGCGCGAGCACGACGGCATCTACGCGGACCAGACGTGGATGGGCTCACTCGGCGAGCCCACGCCGCGTATGCTCGAGGTGTGGACGGCGGTGCGTGACGCGCGCGACGCCTCGATCGCACTGTTGCGCGAGCGGATTCCGAAGGGCGCGGCGGTGCGCGGCGCGGAGGTGGATGACGCCGCGCGCAATGTGCTCACGGCGCGCGGCTTCGGCGCGCAGTTCACGCATCGTACGGGGCACTCGATCGACTCGCGGCAGCTGCACGGCGCGGGCCCGCACATCGACAACTTCGAGTCGCGCGAGGTGCGCGAGCTGATTCCGGGGCTGGGATTCTCGATCGAGCCGGGAGCGTATCTGAGCGGGGAGATCGGTGTGCGTGCGGAGGTGAACGCGTTTATAGCACCGGGCGAGGTGATCATCACGCCCGAGGATTATCAGCACGATTTGATCGTGGTGTAGGGGGCGTGTAAGCAGATCGGCTACGGCGACCATCCAATCTGGTGAGGGATAGCTCGCCACTCGTCAGATCGGAGGTTCAATGTCACGTCTCATTCGCTTTGCCTCACTCGCCGCCGCCTTCCTCGCGCTGACCGCCGCCTCTGCGCCTTCCGGCGCCAAGTGGCCGCCCTGGCTCTCGATCGAATCGCCCGTCAATCCGTACGATGGATCCTTGAGCGGTGCGGTGCTGCTGGTGCACGCTGCGACGCGCGACGGCACGCCGACCATCTCCGACGTGAGCGGCTCGGCCGAAGGCATCGTGAATGGCGCGCGGCGCAGCATCGCGCTCAAGCTCGAGCCTACTTCGCGCGCTGGCGTCTTCGCCGTGCGGAAGCAGTGGCCCACCGAGGGAACGTGGCTGCTCCGGATTTCGCTTGCGTCCACTACTGCGCTCGTGTCGCTCGATGGCGCGGGTCGCGTGACGGGTGTCAACATTCCCGCAACGTTCGCTGAGGGAAGGCCGATTCCTCGCGCGGTCGTTGCACGAGACATCGACTCGACGCTGATGGTCGCGTCGGTGCGCTGACGGCGCGGTTGTCGGGGCTCGTGTCGCGCGTGAACGAGAAAGTCGCCGCCGTCCAGGGCGATGACGGCGCCGCCGCGCGGCTCGACGCCATTGTCCAACGCGCGCAGAGCGGGGACGTCGACGCGTTCGAGGCCGTGTACCGCGCGCACGTGTCGGCGATTCACGCGCTGTGCCGGCGCATGTGCGGCGACGATCGCGAAGCGCGTGATCTCGTGCAGGACGTCTTCGTTCGCGCGTGGGAGCGGCTGCGGAGCTTTCGCGGCCAGAGCACGCTCGCGACGTGGCTCCATCGTTTGGCGGTGAACGTGGTGCTCGAGACGTGGAGGGCGAGCAAGCGCGAGGCGCTGCGCATGATCGATGATCCGGAGGGACTGGCGTTCGGAGCAACAGGTCGAAACACGAATGCCGATGTAGCGATGGACATCGCCGCCGCACTTACGCGACTTCCTCGCGGATCGCGCACCGTGTTCGTGCTCCACGATATCGAGGGTTACTCGCACGACGAGATTGCATCGATGACTGGGATCGCCACGGGCACCTCCCGCACGCAACTCTTTCGCGCTCGCCGTGCGCTGGTGACGCTGCTCCGACTATGACGCACACAGTGCACCTCACAGAAGATCAATTGCAGGGCGCTGCCGACGCCAGCCTCGACGCGGAGCAGATGCGCGTGGCCTACGGACATCTTGCCACATGCGAGAGCTGCGCGGCGGATGTCGCTCGCCTGAGGACCGTGATGACACGTGCTCGCGAAGCGAATCCGGGTGCTCCTTCGCTCGACGGTCTCTGGCCGGCGATTCGCTCGCGCATCGAAGAGTCGAAGGTCGTGCGCCCCGATGCTTTTGCCGGGCCGGCCGCTGGCGCACGATCGCGCCCGCCCTGGCTGGCCATAGGATCGGTCGCGCTTGCGGCGACGCTGTTCGTCGCCGCGCTGGCGCAGATGCAGGGCTGGAGGCCGCGCTCGAGCGACGGCTCACAACCATCGGCTGACGTTGCGTTCGCGAGCGCCGCCGACTCGACACGCGTGTACGAGGACGAATCGAGAAGGCTGCTCAACGATCTCGAGATGCAGCGCGCGATGATGGGGCCGTCAGCGTCGGCCTCGCTCAACGGCGATCTTGCCATCATCGACAGAAGCATCGCGGAGCAGAAAGAGGCGCTCGTGCGCGATCCGCACAACGTCGCGCTGCAGCGACTGCTGGCGGCGTCCTATCGGGAGAAGGTCGAGCTGCTCAGGCGGGCGAACAATGCTGGCTGAGAGGCGAGTGGTCGCGCTGATCGCGATTAGTGCGCTGATCTCGCTCGCGGCGCGGCACGTGAATGCGCAGGGCGCCGCCGCGAACGAACCGCTGTTGCGCGCGCGTGCGCTGCGCGCGGGCTCGCCCGTGAAGATGTTCGTCCCGTCGGGCAGCGTGCGCCTGATCGGCTGGGATCGCGACTCGATCGACGTTCGCGGACAGATTCCCGCCTCGGCACAGCTGCTTTTTGGCGGAAGCGATAGCGCCGGCTACAAGCTCGTCGTCGAGCAGCGCGACGAGAGCGCGACCAAGGCATCGCGGCTCGTGATTCACATGCCACGCAAGAGTCAGATCTCGATCAAGACTGCTGACGCGCTGGTCGAGGTCACCGATGTCGGCGGATGGTTCTACACGGTGTCGGGGCGCATTCGCATCGACGGCGCGATGGCCTCGCTCGACGTCGAGGCGATGAGCGGCGACATCGATCTCGACGCCACAACGCCGTGGGCGCGCGCGAAAACGGGGAAGGGACATCTCGTCGTCCGCGGCTCGCCCCAGGATGTGGACGCCTCGACGATTGGCGGTACGCTCGACATCGCAGCGGCCTCGATCATGCACGGACGCTTCACGTCCGTCACCGGCGACATTCACTACGCATCGACCATCGCGCCGCACGCACTCTTCGAGTTCTCGACGCACAGCGGAACAGTGGACCTTCTGCTCCCGCACGATGTCTCCGCGCGTCTCGAGCTCTCGACGGTAGACGGAGAGATCGATAACGGCTTTACGCAGCTGCGCCCGGCCGCGGCCGGCGTGCACAACCTTCAGCTGAGCCTCGGCTCCGGCGCGGCGGATGTCACGGTGCGCACCTTCAAGGGCACGGTGCGCCTTCGCGCTCGGTAGACGGGTGTCTTCACGCCGTGAGACTCAACCCCGCTGCACGATGCAGCCGCGAGTACAATCCGCCGCTCGCGATCAACTCCTCGTGGCTCCCCTCCTCCACGATCACGCCGCCCTCGAGCACGATCACGCGATCCGCGCGCCGCACGGTGCTCAGGCGGTGCGCGATGATCAAAGTCGAACGGCCCCGCAATAGTTCCTCCATCGCCTGCTCGACGAGCTGCTCGCTCTCGGTGTCGAGGCTCGACGTCGCCTCGTCGAGAATCACGACCGCCGGATTCTTGAGGAACACTCGCGCGAGCGCGATGCGCTGGCGCTGTCCGCCCGAGAGCTTCACGCCGCGCTCGCCCACGCGCGTGTTCATGCGATCGGGAAGGCGCTCGATGAACTCCGTCGCGTGCGCGGCCCGCGCCGCTGCATCGATCTCGGCATCCGTCGCGTCGGCGCGCGCGTACGCGATGTTGTCGCGCACCGTGCCGCTGAACAGCGCGGGCTCCTGCGGCACGATGCCGATCGCGCCGCGCAGATCGGCGAGCGCAAGGGCGCGTACGTCGATGCCGTCCAGCGTTACGGCGCCCTGCTGCACATCCCAGAAGCGCGGCACCAGCGACGCGATTGTCGTCTTCCCCGCGCCCGACGGGCCAACGAGCGCCACCACCTCGCCCGGCGCGATCGAGAAGCTCACGTCGTGCAGCACATCGGGGAGCTCATCGCCGTAGCGGAAGGTGACGTCCGCAAGGCGCACATCTCCGCGCACGGGCCTCGGCAGCGCGGTGCGCGCGGCCGGGTCCGCGATCGTCGGCTTCGTCTCGAGCAGGTCGAAGACTCGCCGCGCCGCGCCAATCGCCTCCTGATATGCGCCGAAGAGCTGACCCAGCGCGCCCACCGCCGCCGCCACGAAGAACGCATAGAAGAGAAACTCGACCAGCGCGCCACCGGTGAGTTGATGCGCAAGTACGAGCCGCCCACCCTGCCAGAGCACCGCCGCCACACCCGCAAAGCCCGCGAAGGTGATCACGCCGAAGAACACGCCGCGCACGAGCGCCCGGTGTATCGCCGCTTCGACGACGTCGCCGAGCTGCGCATCGTAGCGCTCGCTCTCAGCCGTCTCGCGCGTGAAGCTCTGCACGATGCGGATCTGCGAGAAGGCCTCGTCCGCGGTGCCCATTGCATCGGCGACGCGATCCTGCACGATGGTGCTCGCCTTCCGCATCGCGCGGCCGAAGATGAACGCGGCGCCCACGACCACAGGCACCACCGCGAGCGTCGTCACCGTGAGCTGCGGATGCGTGATCGTCAGCATCACGATGCCGCCTACGAGATACACCAGCTGCCGCATCAGCTCCGTCGACTGATACGTCATCACGCTCTGCAGCAGCGTGAGATCGGTGCTCAGACGACTCGTCAGCTCGCCCGTGCGCTGATCGGCGAAGAAGCCGGGGGATAGCCGCACCAGATGCGCGAACAGCTGGCTGCGCAGCTTCGCGATCACCTTCTCGGCCACCGCGGTGATCAGCCACACCTGCACGAAGCTCAACACGCCCTGCACGGCGAAGATCAGCACGAGCACGAGCGCGAGCTTGTTCAGCAGCCCTCCGTCGCCCTTTACGAACGCCGCGTCGAGCAGCTCGCGCACGACCAGCGGGAAGGCGAGTCCGATCGCCGAGCTGACGAGTAGCGCCAGCGTGCCGAGTGCCAGCGCTCTCCAGTACGGCCGCAGGCGCGCAAGGAGAGGGCGCAGCGGCGTAGGCGAGGGAAGCGTGCGCCGCTTGACCTCAGGCGCGGCGGGAGCGCTCAGCGCGCCGCTCCGGCGATCCAACTGCGCACCGTTCGCACATCGGGCTCGATGCGCTGACGCTTCGCCACGATTCCCTCGAGCCGCGCGAGGAGCGCGCTCGCGCTCACGACACTCTCGTCGGGACCCTTCGACCAATTGCCGGGATGCCACTCGCGCACGCGCACACCAGCCGCGTTCCGCGCGAGCAACAGCACGTGGTCGTGCGCGCCGCCGTCGCTCACGATGTGCACCGCGAGCTCGCCATTCTCCATCTGTGGCGGCACCGGCCTCTCGAGCATCAGCGGGAGATGATGCGGTCGACCACCATCGCCACGAAGAGAAGCGCGAGATAGAGCAGCGAGTACTTATAGAGCCACCACGCCGCCGCATTCCACACGGGCTTCCTGAGCACCTGGATCACGCCGCCGAGCATCAGCGCGTTGAGCGCGACAGCGGAGACCACGTAGAAAAGTCCGAAGGCGCCGAAGAGCGCGGGGAGCAGCGTGAGCGCGATGAGAATGAACGTGTACCAGAGCATGTTCCACATCGTCTCGCGCTCGCCCCACACGAGCGGCGCCATCGGTACGCCCGCGCGCTTGTAGTCCACCTGCTTGTTGAGCGCGAGCGCCCAGAAGTGCGGGGGCGTCCAGTAGAACACGATCAGGAAGAGATAGACCGCGGCGAGATCGACGTGTCCCGTCGCCGCCGCCCAGCCCACCAGCGGCGGAAAGGCGCCGGCCGCGCCCCCGATCACGATGTTCTGCGGCGTGCGTCGCTTGAGCCAGCGCGTGTAGACGAACACGTAGAAATAGAATCCCGCAAGCGCGAGCACCGCGGACGTCACGTTCACCTTGTACGCGAAAATGCCCGTAGCGGTCGTCGACAGGAGGATGCCGAAGGCGAGTACGGCGCGCCGGTCCATTCGCCCACTCGGGATCGGGCGCAGCCGCGTGCGCGCCATCTGCTCATCGATGTCGCTGTCGATGAACATGTTCACCGCGTTCGCGCCGCCGGCCATGAGATAGCCGCCGAACAGCACCCAGAGCACGAGCGTGATGCTCGGGCTCGCCGCGACGTACATCGGTGCGATCGTCGTCACCAGCAGCAGCGAGATGATCCGCGGCTTCGTGAGCATGACGAGATCGCGGCTGAACGAATTGCTGCGCACGGAGACAGCGGCGGAGGTCGTCATCGCGCGGCCGTGCCCTGCGCATTCGGGAATCGCGCGAGCCACGCCAGTGCGAAGAGCGTCAGCCAGATCGCTACGCCATCAGCCTCGTGGAGCGAGCGCATGGCAGGGGGAAGATGCATCTCGACCATCCCTGCAGCGATCACGAGCTGCAGAAAGATCAGCGCGAAGGCCACGCGCACGGTGCGAACGACAATCGGCGCATCCTTGCGCTTCGCGAATCCAATCATGAGGCCCAGGACGTGGAAAAAAAGTAGAAAGGCGAGAATGCGATGCGTGAATTGCACGTGCTGCGGCGGAAGGGGCAAGAAGGATCCGCGGCAGAGCGGAAATCCCTCGCACGCGCTGTTCGCGCCCGGGATCTTCGCGGTCAGCCCGCCAAAGAGCACTGTCACGAGCGCGATCGCGGCAGCGGCGGCACTTCCGCGCGCGGCGCGCGTGCGCGAGGGAATCGCGCCGATCGCCGCCGCACCGCCGAGTCCACCTGCGCGCAGCACGGTCGTCGCGAGCGCCGCAAGTAGCAGCGCTCCGTTCAGCAGATGCGCGACCGTCGCTGCCGCAGTGTTGCCCATACGCACGGTGACCATGCCAAGCACTGCCTGCAGCACGATCAGCGCGCCCGCGAGCATCGCCGCGCGCAGCACGCCCAAGCGCCCGGACACACCGGGCTCGGCGCGCTTGAGATACGCGAGGAGCACCAGGCCGGCCACCATCGCAACCGTGAGCGCGGCGAGCAGGCGGTGCGTCCACTCGATCACGAGCGTCGGCTGATCCAGCGGCGGGAACCAGCTCCCGAAGCAGCGCGGCCAGTGGTCGCCGCACCCCATCCCGGACCCGGAGATGCGCACGATCGCGCCGAAGACGATGAGCGCGTACGCCAGCGCGAGCGTCGCGTATGCGAGCCGTCGTAGAGCTCTCATCTGCGAACGCTCACGGAATCAACTGGAAGGAGGCCATTGGATGCAGCGCACGCCACGTGAAGACCAGCACGAACACGAGCATCACTGCGGGGAGAATCGTCCATGCCACCTCGATGGCTCGCGTCGGCGCAGCGGTGCCGTCTGGACGCTGGGCGCGCGCCCGCAGCGCAGAGCGCACGATGGCGGCCTGCGACAGCGCGCACCCCAGCGCCGCCAACCAGAAGATCACGTCGGATACCAATGTCGGAATAGTCCTTGAAAGTTGATCGGCCAGCCTATAGCAGGCAACTAGCAGGCAACTAGCAGGCAACTAGCAGGCAACTGGCGAATCGCAGGGTGCCGCACGGGCGGCGCGGCTGTAATATGGGCCATGCAAGCCGCCCCCATCTCCGCCGAAGCGCCCTCCCGCCTTCCGCGGCGCCTCGGCCTCTTCAGCGCCGTCGCGGTGCTCGTCGGCTCGACGATCGGCTCCGGCATCTTCCGATCGCCCGCCGGAATAGCCGACAAGCTCCCCGGTCCACTCCCGCTGCTCTCGGTGTGGCTCTTCGGCGGCGTCTTCGTGATGTGCGGCGCGCTGACGCTGGCCGAGGTGGCGAGCGCGCTTCCGGCAACGGGCGGGCTGTACGTGTTCATTCGCGAGGCGTGGGGGCGGCGCATGGCCTTCCTCTTCGGATGGTCCGAGCTGCTCCTGATTCGCGCTGCATCGCTCGGCGCCATCTCGACGACCTTCGCCGAATATCTCTTTCGCGTGTTGGGGCACGAGCCGAGCGTCGAGCCGTATGCGACGTACGTGCACTGGGTGGCGGCGCTCGCAATCGCGCTGACGGCGACGTTCAACTACATCGGCTTGAAGTGGGGATCGCTCGTGCAGAATCTGACGACGGTCGCCAAGTACGGCGGGCTGCTGTTCATCGTGATCATCGCGATTGCGCTCGGGCTGCCGCAAACGGGCGGGCACTTCACGCCGGCGGTGCCGCCGGGAAGCTTCTCGCTTGCGCCCTTCGGGCTCGCGCTGATCTCGGTGCTCTGGGCGTACGACGGCTGGGAAGACGTGAGCCTCGTCGGGGGTGAGGTGAAGGACGCGCGGCGCACGCTGCCGCGCGCGATCATCATCGGGACGGTCGCGGTGATCTCAATCTACGCGCTGGCGAACATCGCGTATCTCTCGGTGCTCGATGTCGAGACTATTCGCCACTCGCGACTCGTAGCGGCGGATGTGGCGTTCAAGGTGATCGGCGCGCCGGGGGTGGTGTTCGTGGCGGTGACGGTGATGCTGTCCACCTTCGGCACACTCAACGGCTCGATCATGACCGCGCCGCGCATCTTCTTCGCGATGGCGGATGACAAGCTGCTCTTCAAACAGATCGCGGCGGTCCATCCGCGCTTCCAGACGCCGTACGTGGCGATCGTGCTCAACGCGGCGATCGGAGTGGCGTTCGTGCTGACGCGCGGCTTCGAGCAGCTTGCGGATCAGTTCGTCATTGCGATCGTGCCGTTTCTGGCGCTCGCGGTGGCGGCGGTGTTCGTGCTGCGGCGGCGTCCGGGGTACGAGACCTCCTTTCGGGTTCCCGGCTATCCCGTGGTGCCGGCGATTTTCATCGCATCTACCGTCGCCCTGCTCGTGAATGCGCTGATCAGCCCGTCGAGCCGGATCGCCACGCTTGGCGTATTCGGCGGAATTCTGCTTGGCCTTCCCCTATACGCGTACATCACGCGACGCATGGGCTCGTCAGAAGCGACGTAGAGCGTGACCAATCCGTTTCCTCCAATTCTTGACTCGCGCGCTTCCCGGCCTAGCTTTTTTGCTTCGGCAGGGACCGCCCCTTTGTGGGCGCTCGCCGAGCAGTTCACGGTGCTGTCGCCCTGCACACCGTGCCTCGCTGGACGTCGTCTACCTAAGGGATGCTACGAATGCGCATGAGTTGTCAGCTACGTAACACTCTCCTGGCCGTTGTGGTCTCGGGAGCTGCCGGCATCAGCACGCTGGCCGCGCAAGGAATTACCACCGCCGCCGTCAGTGGCGTCGTCACCGATTCCGTCGGCCAGCCGGTCGAATCCGCGCAGATGCAGGTCACGAATCAGCAGACGGGTGTGAAGAGCGGCTCGCTTACGCGCGCCAATGGAAATTTCTATATCCAGGGCGTCGAAGTCGGCGGACCCTATGTCATCTCGGTGCGGCGACTTGGCTTCGCACCCGACAGCATCACGGGCGTGCACCTCTCGCTCGGCCAGAACTTTCGCGCGAACTTCAAGCTCGGCACGCAGGCTACGCAGCTCGCTGTGGTCACGGTGCGCGCGACGTCCGATACCCTGAGCAGCCAGATCTCATCGTCGCGCCGCGGCGTGCAGACGGACATCTCCGACACGGCGCTCCGCCGGCTGCCGACGCTGAATCGCAACTTCACCGACTTCCTCTCGCTCACGCCGCAGGTCACGCAGGCGCAGAACGGCGGACTGTCGAGCGGCGGCCAGAACAATCGCTTCAACAACATCCAGATCGACGGCGCCAGCGAGAGCGACATCTTCGGCCTTGGCACCACCGGCCAGCCCGGCGGACAGGCGCGCGGCCGCTCGATCTCACTCGAGGCGGTGCAGGAATATCAGGTGCTGCTGTCGCCCTTCGACGTGCGTCAGGGAAATTTCACGGGCGCGCTGATCAACGCGGTCACGAAGAGCGGCACGAATGAGCTCCACGGCACGGCGTACTACTACTTCCGCAACCAGGATCTCGCCGCCGACGTGCCGCTGCTTCGCGCGAGCGAGTTTCAGCAGAAGCAGTACGGCTTTTCGATTGGCGGTCCGATCGTGAAGGACAAGATTCACTTCTTCGTCGCGCCCGAGTGGCAGAGCGAGGCGTATCCAGCGCCGGGTCCGTATCCGGGCTCCGCGGGCGTGGCGTCGGCGGCGGACGCCGCGACAGTCCAGCGCATGTCGGACATTCTGAAGAACACGTACGGATTGGATGCCGGTGCTACCGGCGCCGTGTCCAACAACAATCCGCTCACGAACCTCTTCGCGCGACTCGATTTCGTGCTGCCGTACAACAGCCGGCTCGTGCTTCGCGACAACTACGGGAAGGCGGAGCTCGACACGCTCTTTCGCACGCCCACCTCGTTTCGCTTCAACTCCAACGCGTACAGCTTCCACAACAAGAAGAACGCGGCGGTCGCGCAGCTCTTCACGAACTGGAACAACGGCTCGAACAACGAGCTGTTCCTCGGCTACACGACCATTCGCGACGTCCGTCCGCCCAATGCGGACTACCCGTCGATTACGGTCAACACCGGCATCACCGGCACGCTCATCGCGGGCGCCGAGTCGAACTCGCAAGGCAATTCGCTCGATCAGAACATCTTCGAGATCACCGATAACTACACGATTCCGATCGGCGCGAGTCATCGGCTGAGCATCGGCACGCACAATGAGTTCTACAAGATCGACAATCTGTTCGCTCGCAACTCGCAGGGCTCGTACACGTTCGCGAGTCTCGACTCGCTCGAGGCGGGAAATCCGAATGCGTACACGATCGGCTTGAATCTCGGGCAGGGCTTCCACTCGAAGTTCAACGCGGCGAACTACTCCGTGTACGCCGAAGATCAGTGGACGATCAGCGAGCGCTTCAACGTGCTGTACGGCGTGCGCCTCGATGTGCCGACGATCAGCTCGCGCCCACCGACCAATACGCTCATCGACAGCATCTACGGTCGCGACACGCACGAGCTCCCAACGGGGAACGTGCAGTTCTCGCCGCGGGTCGGCTTCAACTACGATATCACTGGCAAGCAGACGGACCAGCTTCGTGGAGGCGTCGGTGTGTTCCAGGGACGCCCCGCGTTCGTGTGGCTCGAGAACACGATCGCGAACTCCGGCTTCGGGCTCGGCCTTCTCTCCTGCGGCGCGGGCGGCCTCGGTCGCGCGCCCGCGTTCCTTGCTGATCCGAACAATCAGCCGCAGACGTGTCTCGATGCGCTCGGCAATCCGGTCGGTGCCGGTGCGTACAGCGAGGTCGATCTGCTCAACAAGAATCTCAAGAATCCGCAGACGCTGCGTGCGACGCTGGGGTACGATCACCAGTTCGGCAACGGCTTCGTCGGCACGCTCGAGGGGATTTACACACGCGGGCTGAACAGCTTCTTCTATCAGAATCTGAACATCGGCGCTCCGACGGGCGTCGACAGATTCGGTCGCACGATCTACGCAACAGCCTGGGCCGCGAACGGTACGCCGACGACAAACCTGATCAGCACGCAGTTCAAGGCGGGCGGTATCTACGACGTCAAGAATCAGTCGAAGGACTATTCGTATCAGTTCACCGGGCAGCTGAAGAAGCGCTTCTCCGATGCGCTCGAGGCGAGCGGTGCGTTCACGCACGGCCACTCGTACTCGGTGCAGGACGTCACGAGCAGCACGGCCTCGTCGAACTTCAAGTTTGGGCGCGAGCTCTCCGGCAACCTGCTCGACGAGAACACCGGGATCTCGCAGTTCGACATTCCGAACAAGGCGCTGATCGCGGGCACGTACACGGCGCCGTGGAAGACGTGGACGACGAACTTCTCGATGATCTACGTCGGGATCTCGGGAATACCTTTCGACTACGTGAGCACGGGCCGCGGCGCCGCCGGCGACATGAACGGCGACGGTGTGACGGGCAACGATCTCATTTATATCCCGCACAACGCGCTCGATCCGAACGAGATGACCTTTGCGAACGAGGTCGTGAACGGGCAGGTGATCACGGCAGCGACGCAGGCCCAGCTCTTCGAGCAGTTCATCGATGGGCAGACGTGCCTCAACGGCAACCGCGGCAAGATTCTGCCGCGCAACTCGTGCCGCTCGCCGTGGCAGAACAACATGAACGTCACGGTCGAGCAGTCGTTGCCGAACGTGATGGGGAAGACGCTCTCGCTGCGTCTCGACGTGTTCAACTTCCTGAACATGATCGATCACGACTGGGGCAAGATCAAGCTTCCGTCGAACAGCCCGAGCTTCAACGATCAGTCGCTCGTCAGCGTCGTTGGACAGACCTCCGATCCGAACGTGCTGAACACGCAGCCGATCTTCAACTATGTCCCGGCGAATACCGTTCGCTGGACATCGAACGTGATTCCGTCGTACTACCAGATCCAGCTCTCGGCGCGGCTCGGCTTCTAGCGCGCAGGGTGGGGAATACGCAGCGGGGCGGCCGAGTGATCGGTCGCCCCGTTGTGCATCGTGTGCTCCGCTCTATCCCTCTACCGAACGTACGCGATATCCCCCACCGCGATCGCGCCGCCGCGCGTGGGCACGGCGTACACGCCAGCGTAGTTCCCGCGCTCGCGCACGACCGTGCGCAGCACCTGGGGCGAGCCGAGCCCCGTGTCGGGATCAAAATTGATCATCACGCATCGCTCGTCGAGCTCCGTCACCGATGCGTACGCCCCGCTCTCGACGTTGCCGAACGCCAGCGCTTGTCCCACCCACGCGTCCTCCGGAAACGGATCCGCGCTCGATTCCGTGTCGATGACCACGTTCGGCCGAAAGCGCCGCGCATCCATTCGCATGTCGATCATCGTCGCGAGCGACGCGAGCGTCTGCGCGGTGATCACGGACAGGCCGGCAAGATCGAACATCCCCTGCTTGAGATGCGCGAGCTCGACGTCGACACCGTGCACCTCGGCGAAGTGGCGAGTGAGATCGTCGCCATCGCAGGAGATGAAGTCGCCGCCGGGCGCGTGGACGTGCATGCGCGCCCGCGACGGCGTGTCGCCGGACTCGCAGCACACCGTATGGCGAATCAGCGCCGGGAGCTTGCTCGCCGTGAGCCAGGGGAAGCCGCCCTGATCACCGCGGCGCCTGAGCGCGAAGCGGCGGTCGCCAGCGATCCCGTAGTGATCGATGGTCGCATTCGCAAGCGACTGCGCGGCCATCGACTTGATCGGATGGCGATACAATCCGGCTACGCGACCGATCGCTCGCCACCCGTTCGCGTGCCCCATGTTGGTATACAGCGCCATGAGAGCTACTCCGTTCAGGTTGGAGCAAATATCATTCTCGGGCTCACTCCGCTCAATGCGATGGAGCCGAACCCATCCCCGTCGCGTGGTGCCCCGAACGCTGCGCGGCCATGAACTCGTGAATGGCCGACAGTGCCGCCGCGTCCTGTGTCTTCATCACCACCTCACCTCCCCGCGGGAGCTCGTGATAGCTGTATGAAATCACATCCCGCTTTCGCGCCATCTCCGCCGTGCCGGGCATCGTCTGCATGTGCACGAACTGTGGTGTGGAGAAGTCCCCCGCCTGAAAGGCGTGCTGGATGAGCTGCAGATGCGCACGTATCTGCGCGATGCCGACGGAATCATCGACATCGCGAAGCAGCTCGATTCGGCCCCCGTCCGGAAGCACATCGAAGGTGTGTGTCGACGTCGTCTGATCGACGCCCATCGCCCTCTTGCCACGCTCCTGCATGGCCGCGAACGAGCTGTCAGCTGTACCCTTCGCGGCGGGCTTCGCAGCGCGCGAGCATGCCAGGCACACGCCGAGCACCGTGACGCACAGTGTCAGGGAAGGATGAGAGCGCATTCTGCTGGACTCCAGATCGATAGGGGTGTGGCTGGCGACGCCATCGTCGCGATTCGCATCACACTCTATCAGGACAACGTCGGCACCGTCTGGAACTTTCGTCTCACTAATCGCGAATCATCGCGCGCAACGCACCCCGATCGACGACTTCGATACGGCCGCGCCCCAACGACTTGATGATGCCCTTCTCCCGGAGCAAGCGTAGCGCGCGCACGACGACCTCGCGCACCGTGCCCAGCTCCTCGGCCAGCGACTCCTGCGTGATCGCAATGATCGAATTCTCGGCGAACGCGTCGCGCTCGAGCAGATACGCGCACAGTCGCGTCTCGACGTCGGCCGTGGCCAGGCGATCGATGCGATCGAGAAGCAGCCGCACGCGGCCCGCGAGTCTGCCGAGGAAAAAGAGCGCGACGTCTGGCGATGCTCGTTGCGCCCGGCTCAGCCCATCGCGGTCCACGTAGAGAGCCTCGACCGCCGTCTGCGCGATCGCCGTGGCTGGATATGGGGCACCATCGAAAAACGGGGCTTCGCCCAGCGTGCCACCGCGCCGCTCGGTGTGGAAGACGTGTCGCCTCCCGCGCGACGCGCGAACCACGCGCACTTCGCCAGCGAGCACGATGAAGATGCCGTGCGCCGCATCTCCCTCGCGAAAGAGCGCGTCGTTGGCCGAGAATGTGCGCGTCCTGCCATTCAGAGCGAGCGCCGCCGCCGCTTCCGGCGGCAGCGCTCCAAAGCCATCGAGCGCTCGAAGCTCATCCGCGGTCATCGACACGAGGCAGCGTCCGGCGAGGGTCCCTAGAACACCTTCACATTGATGTACCGCTTCGGATTCGCCTTGATGTCCGTGATCAGCGAGTCCATGCGGGCCAGCAGCTCGTGCAGGTTGTTGTAGACGCCCGGGTCGTTCAGGAACTTCGCCGCGGTTCCATTTCCCGTCTGCAGCTGAGTCATGACGGCGTTCAGCTTCTGCGTCGTCGAATCGAGATTACTCGTCAGCTTCGACAGGTTGTGCGTCGTCGACTGCATGTTTCGCACGGTCGAGTCGAGTGAGATCGAATCGATCGCCGTTACTCGACTCCGGAGCGCATTCATCGTGAGCGTGAGCCCGCGCGACTGCTCCACAGCGACAGCGTTGAGCTGCACCACGAGCGCGTTGGTCGACACGAGCATCTTGCGCAGATCCTGAATGCCGCCCTGCTGCACGAGCTCGATCTTCATGGTCTTGGCGACGTCGGAGAGCGCGCTGCTCACGCTGTCGACGCGCATCAGCAGCATGTCCATCGAGGGCGCGGCGCGCCCCGCCGGAATCGTGTCGTTCGACGCCATGAAGCCGTTGAAGCGGCACGTCGCCGTGAGCGGACGCGCGGTGGTCGGCGTCGACGTGTCGGCGGAGACAGCCGCGGGCGCCGACGTGCACGGCGTCAGCGAGATCGACTTGTCGCCGAAGAAGCCCTCGTTCGTGACGGTCGCCGTCGTTCCCGAGGGAATCTTGCGCCCCTTGTCGATCGAGAGCCGCACGTTCAGGAATCCCGTCTCGTCGAGCTCCACCGCGTCGACGTAGCCCACCTGGACCCCCGCGAGATTCACGGGCTGGCCGGGCTTCACGTTCTGCCCCCAGGCGAAGCGCGTGTACTCGGTGTACGACTTGCTGAAGCCGCGCCGCGCGAGCCAGAGCGTGCCGCCGATCGCCACGACCACCGCGACCAAGGTGAAAATGCCGACGAGGACTTCGTCCCGTTGTTTGGTCATTGAATCTCTTTGGCGAGATAGAGAGCCGTGAGCGCATCCAGGAGCAGGATCACCACGGAGGAGATGACGACGGCGCGCGCGGTCGACCGGCCCACGCCTTCGGCGCCCGAGCCGGTGATGAATCCCTCGTACGAGCAGGTCATGGCGATGGCACCGCCAAAGAGCGTCGCCTTGATCAGCGCGTACCAGATCTGAAAGGTGTTGAACGTGAGATGCAGCCCCGCCGTGTAGTCATCGAGACGCACGTCGGTCGCACCGATGACGGCCAACCCGCCCGCGCAGATGCCGACCGCGATCGCGATGATCGTGAGCATCGGCACCATCGTCACGCCGGCGATGACGCGCGGCACCATGAGATACGCGACGGGATCGTACGCGAGCGTCTCGAGTGCGTCGATCTGCTCGGTCACGCGCATCGTCCCGATCTCGGCAGTCATCTTCGCGCCGATGCGCCCCGCGAGCACGAGCGCCGTGAGCAACGGCCCGAGCTCGAGCACGATGCTCTGCCGCGTGATCCATCCCACTACCGAAAACTGCACGCCCGGGAAGAGCTGGTACGTCGTCTGATACGCCGTGACCGCGCCGATGAACGCCGACACCGTGGCGACGAGCGGCACCGAGTCGACGCCGATCTGCCGCATCTGCGCGATCGTCAGCGGCAGATACGTCTTCGGCTCCATCAATGCGCGGAAAAAGTCGCGATGGAAGAGGACGCGCTCGCCGAGCTGCCCGAAGCTCGCATTCGTGGCGCGGCCGATCGCGCGAAAGAAGCCGCCAAAGGGCCCGAAGCCGGTAGGCGCGGCGGTCGTATCCTGGGGAAAGAGCGTCGAGCTCACGTGCGCACCCGCGCGAGCAGCACCACGCCGATTGCGCCAAAGATCATGTTGGGTATCCACGCCGCCAGATACGGCGGAATCGCGCCACCCTCGCCGATCGCCTTGGTGAGCTGGATGAGCATGAGGTAGATGATGGTGGTAGCGAGGCTGACGCCAATGCCGAACGCGGTGCCTCCCCGCTGCGTGCTAGTGGCAAGGGGTGCGCCGAAAAACACGATGATGACGCACGCCACCGGGATCGCGATCTTGAGCGACAGCTCCACCTTGATCTCGTTCGAATCCGCCCCCGAGCGCTCGAGCGATCGGATGAATCGCCTCAGCTCTCGAAAGCCCATCTGCTCCGGACTTTTCGGCGCCGATGTCAGATCGATTGGCGCCTCCAGGAAATCCGCGTCGCGCACACTGTCGAACTGGATCGCGTAGTTGCGCGTCGAGTCCGGCAGAATGTGCAGGTCGCCAGCCTTGAGCGTCCACCGCTTGTGCGTCGTGTCGTAGTTCGCCGTGCGCGCCGCGAGCAAATACGTCGGATAGTCCGGCCCGCGCCCGCGCCGCTCCACCTCGAGATTGTCGATCAGCCGCCGCTCGACATTCAGCGCCGCGATCTTGTAGACCCGCCCCTTCGGCGCGCTGTACGCGAAGTTGTAGCGCTCGTTCCCCGGCTTGTAGCGCCCCTCTTCGAGGAGCTCGTTGCGCTTGATGTCCGAGATCGGCACCAGTTCGCCGAGCGCGAACGCGAAGAGCATCACGATCGCGGCGCCGCCGAAGATGGGCACCAACAATCGATAAAAGCTGATCCCCGACGCCTTGGCCGCCGTGAGCTCCGAATGTCGCGTGAGCGATCCGATCGTGAACACGGTCGCGAAGAGCACCGCGGCCGGGAGCACCATGTAGATCGACTCGGGAAACCAATACACGTACGCCATCGCAATCTGCTCTGGCGTCAGATGGCGATTGAGATATTTCCCGAGCCGGTCCGTCAGATCGATCACGATCACGAGGAGCGGAAAGCCCAGCGCGGTGGTGATGAAGATCTTGGTGAACTCGGTCGCGACGTAGCGATCGAGCGGCCGAAGTATCCTCACGCGGTCACTCGGCTGCGGCGATCCGCGCGAATGCCGACGCTGCGAAAGCGCCGCGCGAGCCACGTGCGGATCGAGTCGAGCAGCTCCGACGTGTCGCCGCCGCGCGCCGAGCCGCCGCTGCGCTGCACGCGTATGAGGCCGAACACGCCGACGACGGTGAAGAGCACGTTCGCCATCCACATCGCGATGACGGGATCGAGAATCAGCTTGTTCGCCAGATCCTCGCCGACGATCAACCCCACGTAGTAGAGCGCGAACACCGCGATGCTCACGCCGATCACGAGGCCGACGCCACCGCGCGGGAAGCGAATCCCGATTGGCGCGCCGAGGAGCACGAAGACGACGCACGCCGCAGCGAGCGCGAACTTCTTCTGGATTTCCACCGAGTATCGGCTCATCGTCACTTCGGAGTCGTGCACGCGCGCCTTCATGACCTCGATCTGCGCCGCGGAGCTCAGCAAGTACGCGGGGCTCGCCAACGGGCTCGGTACGCCCGCCGGCGCATCGAAGCCGCGGCCGTGCGGGGCCGCGGGCGCGCGCTGCTGCTGCATGGCCGCGGCGGCGGTCGTCGGCGCGATTCCGCTGCTCGGTGGGACGCCCATGCCCCGCGCTATCCCACTGCTCGGCGGATATCTCGGCACCGCGGCGCCACTCGACGGCGGCGCGCGAAAGCCGTGCATCGGGCGAACTCCGCTCGATGGCGGGGCGGATGCAACGACGGTCGCCTTGGGTTTCTTCGCGAGCGCAGCCGGCGTGGACGGTGTCGTCGTCGGCATAGCCGCTGGGGTCGCGGCCGCAACCGATGCTCCCTTCGCCCCGATCGCGGCCATCGGCGCCTTCGGAGCTGCGACCGTCGTATCCGTATCCGCGATCGACGCGTTGCCGAAGATCGGCATCGCGAGCTTGCAGTACAGCCCGCCCGCGGTGAGCCGGACCTTCGGCTTCGGCGCCTTCACCGGCTGAAGCTGCTCGCCCGTTGCGAGGTAGTGCGTCGCCGCAACCAGCGTGTTCGCGAGCGTCGCGCGCGCCTGATCGAGATCCTGATTCCCATCCTCGAGCCCCTTCGCCATCTCGCACACCGACATCTCGCGCTCGGACTTGTAGTCGTCCTTCTCCGTCTGCTCGAAGCGATTGCCCACGCCGCGCACGCGCACGAGATCCGTGCGGAAGTACAGTCGCGTGAGCTCGCCCAGGTTATCGCGGGGGATTTGCTGCATGTAGCCATCGTGCAGCGTCATCTGCAGATCCTTCTGGTCGGGCGTCATCCCCATCACGCCCGAGTCGGAGTAGATCGTCTTGCGGCGCTCGGGGTCATCGAAGTTGTAGATCGTGACCTCGCGCAAGCGATCGGTCGACTCGTCGATGTGACTCGTGCGCAGGAAGAGCTTCCCCGGCATCACCTCGTTGATCACCTGCTCGCGCAGCGCAAACGTCGGCTTCTTGCGCGCGATGTCCGTCTGCAGCGTGCGCAGGCGATGATTGCTGCGCGGCAGCACCTGATCGTTGAATACGAGCATCAACAGCCCGAGCGTGGCTCCGAAGTAGATCGCGGGGCGCACCAGCCGCATCACCGAGATGCCACTCGCGCGCAGCGCCGTGATCTCGTTCTCCGCCGTGAGCCGGCTGAAGGCGTAGAGCACCGCCACCAGCACCCCCATCGGCATCGTCATCGCGATGATGAAGGGGATCGAAAGCAGAAAGAACTCCCCGATCACGTCCCAGCCGAGCCCTTTGCCCACGAGATTTCCGAACTGCTTCGCCACCTGCTGCAGCAACAGCAACGCGGTGAGCGATGACAGCGCGAAAACGAGCGGGCCGATCTGCTCGCGAAGGATGTAGCGGGTGAGGAGCTTCAAGGGCTCGCTAGCGGAGGGTGGCGTCCGGGCGCCTGGCGCACCGAAGGGAGAAATCTAAGCGCTCCGGCAGCCCCCGGCGCCAGAGCCGAAGGCTATATCGCCTACTATCTTACGACGACCTCAACCCGCCTATCGACATACAGTGCTGAGCTCACGCTCGATTCTCTCGCTCCTTGCAGTCGCGTCGCTCGCCACCGCCTGCCACAGCGACCGTCCGCAGACCGCCTTCAACGGCACCGTGGCGCTTAGCTATGCGAAGACCCAACTCGACTTCGGCACGCGCATCCCAAACTCGATCGGCGCCCAGCGCACCGGCGACTGGATCGTAGCGCAAATGAAGAGCCGAGCGGACACGGTGATCGAACAGAGGTTCGATCACGTGACGGTGAAGGGCGACACGCTGCACCTCCGGAACATCCTCGCGCGCATTCATCCGGCGGCCGCGCAGCGCGTGCTTTATCTCACGCACTGGGACACGCGTCCGATCTCCGATCAGGCGAGTGACCCCGCGCGACGGAATCTCCCGATGCCGGGCGCGAACGACGGCGCATCCGGCGTCGCGCTCTTCGTAGCGCTCGGCGACGCACTCAAGAAGTCGCCGGCGAACGTCGGCGTCGATCTGCTCTTCGTCGACGGCGAGGACTACGGCGACTTCGGCGAGATGAAGGACGTGCTGATAGGCTCGACGTACTTCGCGTCGCACCTCCCGTCGCCGGGCTACAAGCCGCTCTACGCGGTGCTCTTCGATATGATCGGCGACAAGGATCTCGACATCTACCAGGAGCCGATCTCGCTCAATCGCGCCCCCGAGGTCGTGTCGCTGGTCTGGAACGAGGCGCAGTCGCTCGGCTACTCGCGCTACTTCATCAACAGCCCGTCGAATCAGGGCGTCACTGACGATCACGTGCCGCTGCTCGACGCTGGCATTCACACGATCGACGTGATCGACTTCGACTATCCGGCGCACCACACGCCGGACGACACCTTCGACAAGATCTCCTCGCACTCGCTACAGGTGGTGGGCGATGTGGCAACGGCGCTGCTGACGTCGAAGTAAAGATCCAGCCGAGTGCTGTGAATGATCACCTCTTCAGCGCCCCCCGAGCGAGCTTTGGCCGGGCAGCGAGATGTTTGGATGAGTTGAGATCAACCGTCCCGCGCGATCTTCGCGCATGCCGACACCAGCCGAAAAGCGCGCCCTCGTTTTTCTCTCCGCCCTGCTCACGCTCGGCGCCGGGGTTCGCGCAACGAAGGCGCTCAGCGCCGAACCGCCGCCGCCAAGCGCCGTGGCGAGAGCAGATCTCCACCGTCAGATCGTCGCCGTCGACTCGGCTGACTCCGTCGAGCGCAGCGGGGGCGGGAAGCGACATCGGTCGAAGCGACCGGTTGCGCGGGGAGTCTCGACATCCGATGGCTCCGACGCGTCCGTAAGGGTCGATAGTTCGGCGACATCGTCTCGAAAGCGTAAGAAAGGGACGAAGATCCTTCCTCGGGGCTCCGAACAAGCGCATGATATCGGTGTCTCATCTGCCGGGCCGGTCGATCTCGATCGAGCCCAGGAGTGGGAGATTCTCGCGCTCCCGAAGGTCGGTCCTACGCTCGCGCACCGAATTCTGGCGAACAGGGATTCGCTCGGTCCATTCGGATCGCTCGACGAGCTCAGGCGTGTAAAAGGGGTCGGCGAGGCGGTCCTGGATGCGATCACGCCCTACGTGACGTTCTCCCAGCAACCGCGTCAATCCCGTGAGAAAGAGGGTGATGGGGTGGCAACTCAACGCCGCGAAAAGCGACGTAAGCGTCAAGCACCATCACAATAGTATGTAGGCAGCTAACAACGACCCCCGCCGGGGTGGCGTCGCCGACGCCCCCCCGGGCGCTGTTCCCCCCTCAGAGTATCATGGCCTTAGCTCCAGCAGCTCAAGCCGCGGGTGAGCGCATCGGTGATCTCCTCATGCGAGAGGGGCTCATCACGCGCGAAGCGTTGGATCGTGCGCTGCAGGAACAGAAGACCACTGGAATGCGGGTCGGCTACAACCTCGTGAAGCTGGGCTTCATCAACGAGGTCGAGCTCACGCGCATGCTTGCGCGGCAGTTCCGGATGCCCGCCGTCGACCTCACGAACTTCGAGGTCGATGCACGGATAGCCAAGCTGATTCCGGCCGAGCTGGCGCAGCGCCACCTGGTGCTCCCGCTCAAGCGCGAAGGGCGCACGCTCACCGTCGCGATGGCCGATCCGTCCGACCTGGGCGTCATCGACGATCTGAAGTTCATCACGCGCTACGACATCTTCCCCGTCATCGCCGGCGAGTACACGCTGCGCAACGCCGTCGACAAGCACTACGGCGAGAACACCGATGACGCGCTGCAGAACATTCTCGATGACATCGACGACGATGGTGATGTCGAAGTCGTCGAGGAGCGTGAAGAGGAAGTCAACGCGAGTGTGCTCGCAGCGGCGATCGACGACGCGCCGGTCGTGAAGCTCATCAACGGAATTCTGACGGACGCCGTGAAGAAGGGCGCGTCGGACATTCATTTCGAGTGCTTCGAGCACGAGATGCGTGTGCGCTACCGCATCGACGGCGCGCTCCAGGAAGTGATGAAGCCGCCGATGAAGCTCAAGGCCGCGCTCATCTCCCGCTTCAAGATCATGTCGAACCTGAACATCGCCGAGCGCCGCGTGCCGCAGGATGGGCGCATCAAGCTGAAGATCGGCAAGAAGGTCATCGACTATCGCGTGTCGACGCTGCCCACGCTGTTCGGCGAGAAGATCGTGCTCCGAATCCTCGACAAGGGGAATCTGACGCTCGACCTCGAAAAGTTCGGCATCGAGCCGCGCGCCGAAGCGGATCTGATGGAGGCGGTGGCGAATCCGTACGGGATGGTGCTCGTCACGGGCCCCACGGGCTCCGGAAAAACGACGACGCTGTACTCGGCGTTGTCCAAGGTCAACAACATCGACGTCAATATCATGACGGCGGAAGATCCAGTCGAATACAACATCTTCGGGATCAACCAGGTGCTCGTGCGCACCGACATCGGACTCTCCTTCGCGGCATCGCTGAAGGCGTTCCTTCGTCAGGACCCGAACATCATCATGATCGGAGAGATTCGAGATCTGGAGACCGGTGGTATCGCCATCAAGGCGGCGCTCACGGGTCACTTGGTCATGTCCACACTGCACACGAACTCCGCGCCGGAGACGGTCACGCGTCTCATGGACATGGGGCTCGAGCCGTTCAACGTGGCGTCCGCGCTCAACCTGGTGCTGGCGCAGCGACTCGTCCGCAAGATCTGCAACACGTGCCGCGCGCAGTATCACCCGGACCCGGTCGAAATGTCGGCGGCGAAGCTCAAGCCGGAGATGACTTTCCGCAGTCTGGCGTATTCGGAAGAGGCGATCCAGAACATGAAGCGCATGGCGACCAAGGAAGCCGCGCCGATCGTGAAGGACTTCAATCTGGATACGACCATCGCCGAGATGCCGTTTTTCCGGGGCCGAGGCTGCGATGCGTGCGCTGGAACGGGGCTGAAGGGTCGCCAGGGCCTCTACGAAGTCATGATGATGACTCCGAAGCTGAGAAAGCTGGTCATGCAGAGCGTCGGCGCGGCCGAGATTCAAAAGGGCGCGGTCGAGGAAGGGATGCTTACGCTGCGCATGGACGGGTTGCTGAAGGTCATGAAGGGGATTTGCACCCTGGATCAGGTCATTCGCGAGACTGCCGCCTAGGCTGTTGAAGGGCAGGGGCGGGCGCCGTTTGGGTGCCCGCCGGTACCACCCTGCAACGCTCGCCCTATTCCCTCGTCTATAGGGGGTATCCCGTTCCCCCGGGGTGCCGCCACCTCAGCAGGAGTTACATGACCGCCCCAGTCGCCAACACCGTCAACCTGCGCGCGTTGCTCGAGGAAATGATCGAGCGTGACGCGTCCGACTTGCACATCACAGCGGGTGACAAGCCCAAGCTGCGCATTGACGGCGACATCACGGACGCGAACGTCAACGTCGTGCTTTCGCCGAAGGATACGCTGCAGCTGGCCTATTCGATTCTCACCGAAAATCAGAAGAAGCGCTTCGAGACCGAGGACGAGCTCGACTTTTCATTCGGCATTCAGAATCTGGCGCGCTTTCGTGGCAACTGCTTCAAGCAGCGTGGCTGCGTCTCCCTGGTGATTCGACAGATCCCGTTCAACATCCGCACCTTCGAAGAGCTCGGCCTTCCGAACGCCGTGTCGAAGATGGCGGATCGTCCGCGCGGGCTGGTGCTCGTGACGGGACCGACGGGATCCGGAAAGAGCACGACGCTCGCGGCGATGATCGACAAGATCAATCGCGAGCGTCGCGGCCACATCATCACGGTGGAAGACCCGATCGAGTTCATTCACCGTCACCAGAATTGCATCGTCAATCAGCGCGAAGTCGGAACGGACACGAAGAGCTTCGCCAACGCGCTCAAGTACTCGCTGCGTGAAGATCCCGACGTGCTGCTCGTCGGCGAAATGCGCGATCTGGAAACGATGCAGGCCGCGCTGACGATCGCCGAGACGGGACACTTGTGCTTCGCGACGCTGCATACGAATTCGGCGGCTGAGGCCATCAATCGTATGATCGACGTCTTCCCGAGTCACCAGCAGGGACAGGTTCGCGCGCAGCTCGCGTTCGTGCTCGAGGGGATCGTGACGCAGACGCTGCTGCCGCGCGCGAAGGGACGCGGGCGGGCGATGGCGGCCGAGATTCTGGTGGTGACGCCGGCGATCCGTGCGCTGATCCGCGACAACAAGATTCACCAGATCAACTCGTCGATGCAGGCGGGAAAGAAGTTCGGCATGCAGACGTTGAACGACTCGCTCTACCAGCTGTACATGTCGCGCGAGGTCGTGCTGGACGAGTGTCTGCGTGTGTCGGGTGACCAGAACGAGTTCCTGCGTATGATCGGCGAGGCTCCGCTGGAGGACGTCGGCAACGGTGAGCCGCCGAAGATTGCCGGACAGCACGCGAAGTACGCGGCCGCGGGCAAGCGGTAATCAGAAACGCATAGGGAGCATAAATGCCAACATACGCCTACACGGCACGCACGCTGAGCGGTGAGCTCAAGAACGCCACGATGGAGGCTGCGACGCGGGACGAGGTCGTAGCGAACTTGCGGCGTCAAAAGCTCATCGTCGTGAAGGTCGACGAGGAGCAGCGCAAGAAGAAGGGCGGGAAGGTCAGGACGCGCGACATCGTCATCTTCACGCGTCAGTTCTCGACGATGATCAACTCCGGTCTGCCGCTCGTGCAGGCGCTCGACATTCTCTCTCGTCAGAGCGAGAACAAGGCGCTGCAGGACGTGACGCACCAGGTGGTGTACGACGTCGAGTCCGGACACACCGTGGCCGACGCGCTGCGCCGGCATCCGAAGGCGTTCACGGATCTGTACGTGAACATGGTGGCCGCCGGTGAGGCGGGTGGTATTCTCGACACGATTCTGATGCGACTGGCGACGTTTCTCGAAAAGAACGATGCCCTGGTCGGGAAAGTAAAGAGCGCGATGATCTATCCGGCCGTCATCATGAGCGTGGCATTCATCGCCATCGTGACGCTGCTGATCTTCGTCATTCCGGTGTTCGAAAACATGTTCGCGAGCGTGAACCTGGCGCTGCCGCTCCCGACGCGAATCGTGATCATGTTGTCGAGCTTCCTCAAGCACTATTGGTGGGCGGTTGGCCTCGGCGGGTGGTTCACCGTGTTCTCCCTCAAGCGCTACTACAAGACGTCGAATGGCGAGCTGAACATCGACAAGATCCTGCTCAAGGTTCCGGTGCTGGGCGACATGCTGCGCAAGAGTGCTGTGTCGCGCTTCACGCGTACGCTGGGCACGCTGATCTCTTCAGGTGTGTCGATTCTCGATGGTCTCGAGATCACGGCGAAGACGGCGGGCAACCGCGTCATTCACGATGCGATCATGGATTCGCGGTCGAGCATCGCCGGTGGCGACACGATCTCGGCGCCGCTGCAGAAGTCGAACGTGTTCCCGCCGATGGTCATCTCGATGATCGCGGTTGGTGAGCAGACGGGTGGTCTGGACGAGATGCTCACGAAGATCGCGGACTTTTATGATACTGAGGTTGATACGGCTGTATCGGGTCTGTTGAGTTTGATGGAGCCGGTCATGATCGTGTTTTTGGGTGTGATTGTCGGAGGAATGGTGGTGGCTATGTATCTGCCGATCTTCGACATGATCAACGCGGTGCAGTAAGGGGGCAGTTCGTGGCGAGCAGTTGCGCTACCGTCTGCGCGTGAGATATTCGAACCGCCCCGAAATCCAACGAATGGATTTCGGGGCGGTCTCACATTCAGCCCAAGCCAACGATGGATCGAGATCTCTCCTCCTACTGGATGCTCTTCCACAAGATCATCTTCCCGACTCTCTGGGTCGGCGGCTTCGGCTTCGCCGTCGTCGCCACCTATCTGCATCCGGAGCAGGTGTCGTTCGATGGCGTAGCTGGCGCCGGCGGGCCGCACACTTGGCTCGCATTCCTCGCGGGCTGATCTCGGACGTCAAGCAGGGCAACTCGATCAATCTTCGGCCAATCATGATCGTGTTGAAGAAAGACGTCGGGTGGGGGCTCACGGTGCTCTTCATGCCGCTTGCGCAAACGATGCTCACGACCACGAGAGGGGATCGAGAGCTGGAGGAGCTACGCCAGCTCGCGGGGCTCCCGATCGGCGGCTCCGCGTCTAGTTAGTTAGCCCAGAGAAACTCCCGCGCCCGCCAACTCGTACTGCTCTCCACGAAGCATCGCGCTGCCCAGGCTCCTCACTCGGTCGGAGGCATCATGATCTGGTGGATCTGCGTTGGGCTCGTCGCCGGTTGGGCGACGGGCAAGCTCATGAAGGGCGGCGGCTACGGCGCCCTCATGGACATTGTCATCGGAATCGCGGGCGCCGTGATGGGCGGCTTCCTCATGCGCACCCTCGGCTTCGCCGGATCCGGTGGCTTCATCTATTCCGTGATCGTCGCAGTGATCGGCGCGGTCGTGCTCCTGTGGCTCATTCACATGATCACAGGCAAGCGGCCGAATCCGTAGCGCGCGAGCCGACGAAGAAAACGGAGAGTGATTGCGCAGCCATCGCGCATCACTCTCCGTTTTTCACATCATGCCCTCACTTCAGAATAGGAAGCGGTGCAGCCGCGCCCGGCGCGCTCACGCGAAAGTCCTTGCCGAGCAGCAGTGCGATCGTCGACGCGATCTGCGCCTGCGTCACAGGAGCGACGTTGCGGCGCTCGCCGAGCGCGGGGGTGTTCGGGCCCATCACGGCGATCCACACGTTCTCCGATCCCTTCTCGTCGACGCCGTGCTCCTTCCATTCGACCAATCCGCTGCCGCGACCGTGGTCCGTCGTGATGATGAACGTCGTTTTGCCGCGATACTCCGGCATCGATTGAAACGCGCTCCAGAGCTGCTCGACATCGCGGTCGAATTCGTGGGCGCTTGCGAGCACGAGGTCGTAGCGCCCCTGATGCGCCCAGTTGTCGGTCTCGCCGTAGCCGACGAATAGTACGCGCGCCTTTCCCGACTTCACGAACTCGAGCAGCGGAATCTGCATGAAGGCGTCGTAGTTGTCTTCGTCGTCGAGCCTTGTCGTCGTTCGATACAGCTCGGATAGCAGCTCCTGTCGCGGCGTGAGCGTTCCGGTGTACGGCGGATCGAAGCCGACGTGCATGAGCAAGTGGCTCCGCTTCTCGTTGAAGATGTCCTTGAACGTGTTCCAGGTTGCGAAGACGGCCACGCGATCGCGGAACTTCAGCGTTCCGTTCAGCCACTCGAACACGGTGACGTTGGGATTCGTGCCGAACTGGTTGGAGTCGATGCGCTTGTCAGGCGCGCCTGTCAGCATCTCGTTGTATCCGGGATACGAGAAGGCCATCCCGTTGGTCACGCGAGCGATGCTGCCCCCATCCTGATTGCCGAAGATCTGCCCTCGCTTGGCGACGACTCCCCACAGAAACGGAAAGAGGATCGCGCGTCGATCTCCGCTCGTCGCCCTCCAATATTCGTGCTGGAGCGCGGTCGAGTCGGCCCAGATTCCGCCGTGCGCGGAGTTCATGAGCGTCGAGTCTGCGCCGGTGAAGATCTCCTGCCAGCGCAGTCCATCAGCGACGATCAATACGACGGTGCGGTCGCCAGGCGCGGGCAAAGTTCTGCGCTGTGCCGCCGCTTCGGCGACGAGCAGTGTGCTTGCCGCGATCACCAGCGCGAAGAGGCGCAATGCGGACCGGTGGAGAAGTCGCATCTCGCCCTACGGCCTCACACCCACCGCGGCGTACAACTCCTTCGGATCGAAGCGAATTCCATCCTTCACCACCATCACCGTCTTCCGCACGTCGCTGATGTTCGTGGTGGGATCACCATCGATGAGCACCACGTCCGCAACTTTCCCCACCGCGATCGAGCCGCGATCCGACTCGTGATGCATCACGCGCGCCGATCCGATCGTCGCGAGTTTCAACACCTGCGGCGCCGGAATTCCCGCCTGCACGTACAGCTCGAGCTCGCGAAGCAGCTGAAAGCCCACGGGCCCGTTGTCCGTTCCCGCCACGATCGGCACACCCGCGTCGTACATCGCCTTCACGATCCCCTTCATCTGCCCGAAGGCATCGCGATAGCGCTCATCCATTCCGGCAGGCACCGGCATCCCGCCAGCGTAGAAGCCACGCTTTACCTGCGGCGGCATCCGCTCCGCGATCATCGCCTGAT
>Ga0075521_10000005_pt1 | contig 39105 bp, 41 predicted proteins | sample NGEPerD_FD_74785 | JGI IMG/M metagenome (GOLD analysis project Ga0075521, IMG submission 74785) | Arctic peat soil microbial communities from the Barrow Environmental Observatory site, Barrow, Alaska, USA - NGEE PermafrostAB12-D | ecosystem: Environmental > Terrestrial > Soil > Wetlands > Peat ...
GTCATAGGCGACGGGGTCTTCCGGCTTGAGGCGGCGCAGCCAGCCTGTCGCCTCGCGCGCCGCCGCGAGGTCGGCAGTGGGTCGGCGCGTGAGGCCGAGGGTGCGCGCGATACGGTGGACGTGCGTGTCCATCGGGAGGAGCAGGCGCACGGGCGTGAAGCGCCCGCCCCTCCAGAGGCCGAGGTCGAAGCCCTCCGTCCGGATCATCCAGCGCAGGAAGAGGTGGGAGCGCTTGCAAGCCGAGCCGCTCGTGGGCGCCGGGAGGAGGAACTTCAGCCCCCGCGAGCGTTTGGTGGAGCGAGGGGATAAGGCCCGAAGATTTCTATGAAAGGAAGAGAGGGCGGCGACGTAATCCGAATGGGCGGCCCGATTCGGGCCGGCGTCCCGTGTTCCGCGAGGCGCTTGCGGCCCGCGCTCTTCACCTTCTAAGAAATCCCCGGTCTTCTCCCCCTCTTCGTCTCCCGCCGCGAAGAGCGCGCCGAGAGAGCCGTGCGCGTGCCTCGCCCTCTTCACCATTCGAAGAAATTCTTCAACGTCCTTTCCCGTGACCCACCGATGGACGAAACGCTTCAACGAAGGGATGGGCCTCTCGCCCCAAGCATCGAGGAATGCCGCGGGTCTCGGCCCGAGCGCCGCGAGAACCCGTGCGACCGAAGCCTGGATGGACGCGACGCGCCCGAACGCGAGCGAGGCGGAGAGGAAGGCCACGACCTCTCGATCCGCCGGATCGGCATAGCGGTGCGCGAAGACGAGCGGGTCCGAGTCGAGCCGGCGCGAGCGCCACTCGCGCCTCAGGGCCTCGAGACGCTCGCCGAGGAGGGCGAGGTTCGGGGGGCCGGCCGCGCGTCTCACGCCTCCTACGCTAGCATCCCTGCGGTGAGCCCGCGACGTCCCGGGAAGGAAAGTCCTCCTCCACCCGAAGAAAAGCCCGATTCCCGTCGCACGATCCTCGTGGGTGTTTACGGGCGCGAAATCCCGAGGGAGATGGCCGAGGACCAGCTCGACGAGCTGGAGCGCCTCGTCGAGACGGCGGGCGGCCAGGTCGTCGCGCGCGCGCTCCAGGAGCGCCGCGGGCCCGACCCCGCAACGTATGTCGGCTCGGGGAAGGTGGAGGAGCTCGCCGAAGCGGCGCGCGCACAGCACGTCGGCTGGACGGTGTTCGACGACGAGCTCACGCCCACGCAGGCGCGGAATCTCGACAAGAAGCTTCCGACGCAGGTACTCGACCGCGCGGGCGTCATCCTTCGCATCTTCGCCTCCCGCGCGCGTTCGCGGGAAGCCATGACGCAGGTCGAGCTCGCGAGGTTGCAGTACGAGCTTCCACGCCTCGCGGGCCCGACCCTGGGCCTGGCCCAGCAGCGCGGCGGCGGCGCGTTCCGGGGCGGCGCGGGCGAGCGGAAGATCGAACTGGACCGTCGTCGCGTGCGCACGCGCATCGCGAAGCTCAAGGAAGAGCTCTCACGCATCGAGACGCAGCGCGACGTGAGGCGAAAAGGGCTCAAGCGGGTCGCGACGGTCTCGCTCGTCGGCTATACGAACGCGGGGAAGACGACGCTCTTCAACCGGCTGACGTCCTCGAAGGAATTCGCCGAGGACCGCCTCTTCGCCACGCTCGACCCGCGGCACGCGCGCCTCCACGGCGTGGGCGGGCGCGCGATCGTGCTCGCCGACACGGTCGGTTTCCTGCGCAAGCTCCCGCACACGCTCGTGGCGTCGTTCAAGTCCACGCTCGCCGAGGTGAAGGACGCGGACCTGCTCGTCCACGTCGTGGATGCGTCGTCCGCGCAGGCAGCCGAGCAGCGCGCCGTCGCCGAGGAGGTGATCGCGGGCTTCGGTGTGGAGAGGCGGCGCATCCTCCTCGCGTACAACAAGACCGACCGCCCGCACCCGGACGTGCTCGCGGCCGACGGGATCCGGATCTCGGCGGCGACCGGAGACGGGGTTCCCGAGCTTCGGGAGGCGATCGTGGAGCGGCTGACCGCTCTCGGCGCGCGGATGCCTTTCTATGGTCCCCCGTCGTAATACGATCTGTCACGTCCGGGAGGCAATGCCATGAGCGCACCCATCGAATATCGCCGCCGCGGCCAGGCCGTGTGGCTGGACAGCATCTCCTCGAAGATGATCCATTCCGGGCGGCTGTCGTCGCTGATCGAAGCCGGCTCGATCTACGGGGTGACGTCGAACCCGACGATCTTCGGCCAGGCCATCCTGAAAAACGAAGGCGACTACAACGCGCACCTCGAACGCCTCGCCCGCGACGGAAAAGACGCTTTTGCGATTTACGATGCGCTCACCAGAAAGGACATCGCCGAGGGCGCGGACGCGTTTCGCGCGCTGCACGACCGAAATCCCGTGGATGGGTGGATCTCGCTCGAAGTCCTGCCCTCGCTCGCGGCCGACACGCAGAAGACCGTGGCCGAGGCGAAGCGGCTCTCTTCGGCGCTCTCTCGCCCGAACGTCTTCATCAAGGTGCCCGCGACGCCCGCCGGCGTTCCCGCGATCCGCCGCCTGATCGGCGAGGGGATCTCGATCAACATCACGCTCATGTTCAATCGCAAGCACTACGGCGAGGTCGCGAGCGCTTACCTCGACGGCCTTTCGGACTTCGCGGCGAAGGGGGGGGACCTCCCGCGCGTCCACTCGGTCGCGTCGTTCTTCGTCTCCCGCGTCGACACGCTCGTCGACAAGCTCCTCGGCGAGAAGATCCAGAAGGCCGCAGGGGCGGAGAAGACCCGCCTCGAGAGTCTTCTAGGCAAGGCGGGCCTCGCGAACTCGAAGGTCGTCTACGAGGACTTTCTCTCGATTCTCAACGCCGCGCCGTTCGCCGCCCTCCGCGCGAAAGGCGCGCGCGTCCAACGGCCGCTCTGGGCGTCCACTGGCACGAAAAACCCCGCCTACTCCGATCTTCTCTACGTCGAGAACCTCATCGGCTCCGACACCGTGAACACGATGCCCGAAAAGACGCTCGAGGCTCTCCTCGATCACGGCAGGACGCCGAGAGACACCGTGTTGGAAGGGGTCGCCGAGGCGAAAAAAACGCTCGACGAGCTTCGTGCCGTCGGGATCGACATCGAGGCGGTGGGCGAGCAGCTCCAAAAGGATGGTGTCGTCCTCTTCGCGAAATCCTACGAGGAACTTCTCGCGACGATCGAGTCGCGCCGCGCCGAGGCCGTGAAGGCGTCCGCGGGAGTGAAGGCGTGATCCTCGGCAGCTTCGACGGCGCCGAGCTCGCGGATGCGCAGGTCACGCGTCTTGCCGCTCTCGGGACCGCCGCGCGCGGCGACATCCTGAAGATGACGACGCTCGCCGCCTCGGGGCACCCCGGCGGCTCGATGTCGTCCCTCGACTTTCTGCTCGTCCTGTGGGGCTTCGGGAACTGCGATCCGAAGAATCCTTTCAAGGAGGGTCGCGACCGTGTCGTGATCAGCCACGGGCACATTTCTCCCGGCTCGTACGCTGCGCTCGCGCGGCTCGGATACTTCGACCCCTCCCTGCCTCTCCTGGGTTTTCGCCGCGGCGGCTCGCCGTTCGAGGGGCACGTCGAAAGGGACGTGCCGGGCATCGACTGGGGCACGGGCAATCTCGGGCAGGGCTTCTCGGCTGCCGTGGGCTTCGCGCTCGCGGCAAGAATCAAGGGGAATGGCGCGCGCGTGTTCTGTGGAATGGGAGACGGCGAGCAGCAAAAGGGCCAGCCCTCGGAGGCGCGACGCTTCGCGGCGCGCTACGGCCTGACGAATCTCGTGGCCGTCCTCGACTGGAACCACCAGCAGCTCTCCGGAAGCAACGCGGACATCATGCCGCAGCACATCGTCGCCGACTGGGAGGCGGATGGTTGGGGGGTCATCGAGATCGACGGCCACGACGTCAGAGCCGTGTATCGCGCCGTGCGCGCGGCCCTGAACGCGAGCCGCCCGACGCTCGTCGCCTGCCGCACGGTCATGTCGAAAGGCGTCCCCTTCATGGAGAAGGAGGGCTTCAAGTGGCACGGGGCGGCGCTGCCCGGCGACAAGTGCCGCGAGGCGCTCGCCATCCTGGGCGTGGCCGACGATCTCGACCACTGGATCGCCGAGAGGAGGAAGCCCGCGCCCGACTGGCGCCGCGTCCTTCCGCATCGCCCGGACGAGGCGGTTGTCCTTCCCGAGGGCGGCGCGCCGCGGATCTACGCACCCGACATGAAAACCGACAACCGGAGCTCTTTCGGCACCGCGCTCGCCGATCTCGGAGCTCTCTCGGCGGCGGCGCACGCGTCCTCCGGCGTCCCGATGGCCGTTCTGGACTGCGACCTTTCGGTCTCGACGAAGACAGACAAGTTCCTGGAGACGTTTCCGAAGAGCTTCTTCCAGGGTGGAATCGCCGAGCACAACGCGGCCGTCGTCACGGGCGCGCTGTCGCTCGCCGGCGTCGCCGCGTGGTGGGGCGAGTTCGCGATGTTCGGCGTGGCCGAGTCCTACAACCAGCAGCGCCTGAACGACATCAACGAGGCGAACGTGAAGCTCGCCGTGACGCACGCGGGGATCGACGTGGGCGAGGACGGCAAGACGCACCATTCCATCGATTACTTCGCTCTTCTGAACTCCACGTTCGGCTGGAAGGTTTTCACGCCGGCCGATCCGAACCAGACCGACCGCGCCACGCGGTGGATGGCGACGCATCGCGGGAACCACGCGCTCGTCATGGGGCGCTCGAAGATCCCAATCGCGCTGAAGGAGGACGGGACGCCGTTTTTCGCGGGCGAATACGTCTTCGATCCGACGCGCGCCGATAGGATCCGCGAGGGCGACGGCGTTTCCCTCGTTTGCGCCGGCAACATGCTGCCGTACGCGCTGGACGCTTGGAACGCGCTCGCGAAGGAGGGGACGCGCGTCGACCTCGTGTCCGTGGCCGCGTGGAGCGACCTCTCGGACTCCGACCTCGAACACGTCGCGCGGCACGGGGTCGTCGTCACCGTCGAGGACCACAACCCGAAAACGGGCCTCGGGACGTGGATACAGGCCCGCCTCAACGACCTCGGCATTTCCGCGCGCGTGAGGAAGATGGGCGTCACGTTCTACTCGTCGTCGGGACCCGCGAAAGACCTGTACGCGCTCATGGGCCTCGACGGGCCGGCCATCGCGAGAACCGTCCGCGAGGCTCTGTCCGCGAAGCGCTGACGCCGGAGAGGACAAGATGTCTAGCGCGATTTCGACCGACCCCGCGACGATGGTCATCTTCGGAGGCTCTGGCGACCTCAGCAAGCGCAAGCTCGTCCCCGCGCTTTTCGAGCTGCATCGGGAAAAGCAGCTTCCTCCCACGACGGCCATCGTCGGCTATGCGCGGACAGGCGAGTCCGACGAAACCTACCGCGCCGAGATGAAGGCCGCGCTCGCCGAGTTTGCGCGAAAGAAGCCCGTCGAGGAAGCGGAATGGACCTCGTTTGCCTCCCGACTCTTTTTCTTCCGGGGCGACCTGACGATTTCGAAGAACTTCACCGACCTCAAGGCACGCCTCGGGGCGATCGAAAAGGAGCGGGGCCTTCCGGGTAACCGGCTCTTTTATCTCGCGATCCCGCCCTCCTCGATCGGCGCCGTGGTGAAAAACCTCGGCCAGGCGGGCTTCGTCTACCGGGTCGACGGCCCCTGGTCGCGCGTCATCGTGGAAAAGCCGTTCGGGCGCGATCTCCAGACGGCCCGCGCGCTGAACGAGGAGCTGTCCCAGGTCTTCGCCGAGCGGCAGATCTTCCGTATCGACCACTACCTCGGCAAGGAGACGACGCAGAACATCCTCGTCCTGAGGCTCGGAAACGGCATTTTCGAGCCGCTATGGAACCGCCGCTACGTCGACCACGTGCAGATCACCGTGGCCGAGTCCATCGGCGTCGAGAACAGAGGGAAGTTCTACGAGGAGGCCGGCGTCCTCCGCGACATCATCCAGAATCACGTTCTCCAGCTCCTGTGTCTCGTCGCGATGGAGCCGCCCGTCGCCTTCGACCCGGACGCGGTGCGCGACGAGAAGGTGAAGGTGCTGAGGTCCATCCAGCCGCAGTCGGGCGAGGAGATCCTGCGCGACAGCGTGCGCGGACAGTACGGACCGGGCGCGGTGGACGGGAAGACGGTCGTCGGCTATCGCGCGGAGAAGGACGTCAACCCGATGTCCCTCCGCGAGACGTACGCGGCGTGGAAGGTGCAGATCGAGAACTGGCGCTGGGCGGGCGTGCCGTTCTACCTCCGGGCTGGCAAGCGGCTCCAGAAACGCGTCACGGAAATCGCGATCCAGTTCAAGACGCCGCCGATCGCTCTTTTCCGCCAGGTCGGCGTCCTTCGGCAGGAGCCGAACGCCCTCGTCCTGCGCATCCAGCCCGACGAGGGCATCGCGCTGAAGTTCGGGGCGAAGGTGCCCGGGCCCGTCACGAAGGTCGACCCCGTGACGATGGACTTCCGCTACAGCGAGTTCTTCGGCGCGTCGCAGCCCGAGGCCTACGCGAGGCTCCTCATGGACGCGATCCACGGCGACTCCACGCTCTTCGCGCGGCGCGACGAGGTCGAAGCCGCCTGGGAGCACGTGACGCCACTGCTCGACGTGTGGCGCGACAACCCGCCTCTCGACCATCCGAACTACGAAGCGGGCACCTGGGGGCCCGATGCGTCCGTGGCGCTGCTCGCGAGGGACGGGAGACGTTGGCGGAGGCCGTGAGGGAAGTTCTCGCGTTCGGCACGGCGGACGATGTCGCCGATGCGGCGGCTTTTCTCTTCGTGAACCTCGCGGCCCAGGCCGTCGCCGAAAGAGGAAGATTCTTCGTCTCCCTCGCAGGGGGGACGACACCCCTCGCGTGTTACCGGCTCCTGACGGCACCCCTGATCGCCAGGAAGGTGAATTGGGAAGCCACGCACGTCTTTTTCGGCGACGAGCGGCGCGTGCCCGCGGGCCATCCGGATCGCAACGACGAAGCGGCTTTCGACGCGCTGCTGCGCCACGTCCCGATCCCTGAGAAGAACGTTCACCGCGTCCCCGTGGATGAACCGGACGCCGCTGAGCGCTATGAATCCGAGGTGCGCGGGGCGTTCTCCATCTTCTCCCCGTCCTCTTCGAAGGGAATCCCCCGTTTCGATCTCGTGTTCCTGGGGCTCGGCCCGGACGGACACACGGCATCTCTCTTCCCCGGGCATTCTTCCCTCGAGGAGACTCAGCGGCTCGTTCTGTGTGTCGAAGACTCGCCGAAGCCGCCTCCCTCGCGCGTCACGTTCACGCTGCCTCTTCTGAACGCCGCGCGCCACGTGGCGCTTCTCGTCACGGGGAAGGACAAGGCCCCGGCCCTCGCCCGCGTCCTCGCGGACGACGAGGCGCTGCCGGCCGCGCGCCTCAACCCCGACGGGACACTGGTGATCCTCGCGGACTCCGCCGCTCTTTCCCTTTCGAAGAATCTTCCGCGGCCGAAGGCATCGGCCCCTGCCGATCGATGATCCTCGCGGGCGACATCGGCGGCACGAACGTGCGTCTCGCGCTCTTCGAGATCGAGTCGGGAAGGCTCGTGCGGAAGGACGAGCAAGAGTTTCGGAGCCGCGAGGTCCCGGGACTCGAGGGACCCGTCGAGACGTTTCTCGCGGGCCGGCGCGTTCTCGCCGCCGGCTTCGGCGTCGCCGGCCCGGTGCACGACGGGCGCTGTGAGGCCACGAACCTGTCCTGGGTCGTGAATGCTTCCCTTCTCGCCGGACAGCTCGCGCTCGGTTGCGTGGCGCTCGTGAACGACCTCTTCGCGAACGCGCTCGGCCTGTCGGAGCTTTCCGGTGAGGACTTCGCCGTCGTGAACGCGGGCACGCCGGATCTCCAGGGGACCGCGGCCCTCATTTCCGCCGGGACCGGGCTCGGGGAGGCCTACCTCCTGCGGAGGGGCGGCCGGTTCGAGCCACAGGCCTCCGAGGGCGGACATGCGTCTTTTGCGCCGCGCAATCCTTTCGAGATCGACTTCCTGAGGCACCTCCATCGCACGTACAGCCACGTCTCCTTCGAGCGGGTTCTCTCGGGGCCCGGCCTCGCCGCGCTCTACGCGTTCGAGCGCTCGCGCTCGGCGGAGGACGAGCCTGCCTGGCTCTCGGCCGAGATCGCGGCGGCGGGCGATGCATCTCCGGCCGTGACGGCTGCCGCGCTCGCCGGGAAGGATCCCGTGGCCGCGCGCGCCCTCGAGCACTTCATCTCGATTTACGGCGGCGAGGCCGGAAACCTCGCGCTCAAAGTCCTCGCGACGGGCGGCGTTTATGTGGGCGGCGGGATCGCCCCCCGGATCCTGCCGAAGCTCCTCGACGGGACGTTTTTCGGGGCCTTCTGCGACAAGGGGCGCTTCGCGACGCTGCTTGCGAAGATTCCGGTCAAGGTCGTGGTGAACGACGCATGCGCTCTTCTCGGCGCCGCGCGCGCGGGCGCGGAGGCTGCCCCGGATCCCCAGAGGAGGAGAGATGGCTAAGATCGGGACTCGTCTCCAAAGGTTTTTGTTCGAGACCGAGCGGCAGATCCCGGACGCGACGGGCGAGCTGTCGGCCCTGCTCTCGCAGCTCGAGTTCGCGGGCAAGCGCATCAGCCGCATCCTTTCCTCGGCCGGCCTCACGGACGTTCTCGGTGCCTCAGGAGCGGTAAACGTCCAGGGCGAACAGCAGCAGAAGCTGGACGCGCTCGCGAACGAGGTCTTCCTCGAGGCGTTCGCATACGGACAGCTCGTTCCGACGGTCGTGACCGAGGAGATGGACCTTCCGGCGCACCTCCCCGAGAATGTCGCGTCGGGGAAGTACATCGTGTTCCTCGACCCGCTGGATGGCTCGTCCAACCTGGACGTGAACGCCAACGTGGGTTCGATCTTCTCGGTGAGGCGGTTGTCGGGGCGGGGCGCGGTCACGACGGAGGCAGACCTCCTTTCGCGTATCTCCCTCGAGCAGGTCGTCGCCGGGTATTTCCTCTACGGCCCGTCCACGACGCTCGTTTACACCGAAGGGCGCACGGTGCACGGGTTCACGCTCGACCCTGTCATCGGCGAGTTTCTTCTCTCGCACCCCGAGATCCGCATTCCCGACCACGGGCCGTACTACGGCGCGAACGAGGGCACCGTCCTCGACTGGGAGCGTGGCCCACGCCTGTTCCTCGAGTGGGTGCGCCAGAACGATCCCGCGACAGGGCGTCCCTACTCGACGCGCTACTCCGGAGCGCTCGTCTCGGACTTCCACCGCATCATCCTCAAAGGCGGGATCTATCTCTACCCGTCCACGGGAACGAGCCCTAAAGGCAAGATCCGCCTGATGTACGAAGCGGCCCCTCTCGCGCTCGTCGCCGAGGCGGCGGGGGGCGCGGCCAGCGACGGCAGGCGGCGCATCCTCGAGATTCAGCCCACCGCGAACCACGAGAGGACACCGATCTACCTAGGCTCGAAGGGCGACGTCGAGCGACTCGAGGCGTGCGTGACTTCCGTGACGCCGCTGTAAACTGCGCCCCCCGGAAAGACTCGATGAAAGAAAGAGAGAGTTCGATGAGTATCTCGAAGATTCTCCTGGCGTGCTCCTTTGCCGCCTCCCTCGCGCTTCCCGCCCGCGCCGACGAAAAGCCCGCACCGGCAAAGCCCGCCGTCGCCGCGGACAAGAAGGAGTCGAAGATGAAGACGACGCCCTCAGGTCTCCAGTACGAGGACACGGTGGAAGGCACCGGCGCCTCGCCGAAGACCGGCCAGACGTGCGTCATGCACTACACGGGCTGGCTCTGGGAGAACGGCGCGAAGGGCAAGAAGTTCGACAGCTCGGTCGACAGAGGGCAGCCGTTCGAGTTTCCGCTTGGCCAGGGCCGCGTCATCAAGGGCTGGGACGAAGGCGTCGCCACGATGAAGATCGGAGGCAAGCGGACGCTTCTGATTCCTCCGGGCCTCGGCTACGGCGCGCGCGGCGCCGGCAGTGCAATCCCGCCGAACGCGACGCTCCTGTTCGAAGTGGAGCTGCTCGGGGTTCGGTAACCCGAAAGGGGGGCCAGGGGGAAAACCTGGCAGGTTTTCCCCCTGCTGAAGCATCCGAATCAGGCCTCCCGGAGGGCCTCTGCCCTAGACTTTGGATGCGGGGCTCTCCCCGCCGGAGGGTTTCCATGCAGAGCCCCGTGAGGCGTGTCGTAATTCTGGGCGCGGCGGGCCGCGATTTCCACGACTTCAACACGGTTTTCCGGGACAAGCCCGACTGCCGGGTCGTCGCCTTCACCGCGACGCAGATCCCGGGCATCGACGGACGGCGCTATCCCGCATCCCTCGCCGGATCGCTCTACCCGGACGGCATCCCCATCGTCGCCGAGGACGAGCTCGAGGGCCTGATCCGCCGCGAGAATGTCGACCTCTGCGTCTTCTCGTACTCGGACGTGGCGCACACGCAGGTCATGCACCTCGCATCCCGGGCGGTCGCGGCGGGAGCGGACTTCCTCTTCCTGGGCGCGAACCGGACGATGTTGAAGTCGAAGGTCCCCGTCATCGCCGTCACGGCCGTGAGGACGGGCGCGGGCAAGAGCCAGACGACGAGGTACCTCTCGAGGATCCTCAAGGAGCGGGGGCTCTCTGTCGTCGCCGTGCGCCACCCGATGCCGTATGGCGATCTCGCGGCACAGGCCTGCCAGCGCTTCGCGACGTACGCCGACCTCGACCGCGAAAAGTGCACCATCGAGGAGCGCGAGGAGTACGAGCCGCACCTCGACAACGGCTTCATCGTGTACGCGGGCGTCGACTACGGTCAGATCCTGAAGCGCGCAGAGGCGGAAGCCGACGTCATCCTCTGGGACGGGGGAAACAACGACCTGCCGTTCTACGTGCCCGATCTCCACATCTGCATCGCCGATCCGCATCGCCCCGGCCACGAGACCGCCTACCATCCGGGCGAGGCGAACTTTCGGCGGGCCGACGTCATCCTCATCAACAAGTGCGACACGGCGGACGAAGGGAATATCCACGCGATCGAGACCGTGGCCGCGAAGCTGAACCCGCGGGCGCGCGTCCTTCGGACGAACTCGCCGGTCGTCTGTGAGAAGCCCGAGCTCGTCCGCGGCAAGCGCGCCCTCGTCGTCGAGGACGGTCCGACGCTGACACACGGCGGGATGAGCTTCGGAGCCGGCCTCGTCGCGGCGAAGAAGGCCGGTGCCGCGGTGATCGTCGACCCGCAGCCCTATGCCGTCGGCACGATCGCGGAGACCTTCCGGAAATACCCCAACGCGGCAGGCATCCTCCCGGCGATGGGCTACGGCGCCGCGCAGGTGGCCGAGCTCGCCGAGACGATTTCGCGGACCCCGTGTGACGTCGTCGTCGTCGGGACCCCGATCGACCTGACACGTGTGGTGAGGATTGCCAAGCCTGCCGTGCGCGCGCAGTACGAGCTCCAGGAAGTCGATCCGGGGCGCCTCGCCGAAGAGATCGAACGCGCCGTCCCGGCGGCCGTGGCCACGCCGCGGTAGGGCCCGGCAGCCGCAACGGGTTTCGGGAAAGGCGCGCGGGCTTTATAGTCCGGCGCGATGCTCTTTCTTTCGCGCACGATCCACTTCAACGCGGCGCATCGCCTCTTCAACCCGGAAAAGAGCGCGGAGTGGAACCGCGCGACATACGGAGACGCGTCGAACCCTGCCGGCTACGGCCACAACTACACGCTCGAGGTGTCCGTGGCGGGCACGGCGGACGTCGATTCGGCCATGATCGTGAATCTCACCGACCTCGACCGCATTCTGAAGGAAGAAGTCGACCGGCCGCTCGACCACCGGAATCTCAACGAGGAGATCCCCGAGTTCGCGACGCGCGTCCCCACGGCCGAGAACCTCGCGCGGTGGATCTGGGATCGCGTGGACGCGCGGGTGAAGAAGGAAAACTGGCCCTGCCGCCTTGCGGCGCTGAAGCTCACGATCACGCCCACGTTCTCGGTCGAGGTGGTTTCGGAGGAAGAGAAGATTTCTTAGAAAGGGTGTCGTCTTCTCTTTCTTCTTCGAAAACTCAAGTGCTCCCCGGCACCGGCTGCATGCGCCGCCGCTTCGATCTTTTCGCGCCCCCATGCCACTTCCGCGGGCGCGTGAGCGTCCGACGAGAAGACGATCGGAACGCCCGCGCCGACGAGCTTTCGGAGGAGTGGAGGAGCCGGATACTCCTCGCCCACGGCCTTGCGCAGCCCGGCGCTCGAGACCTCGATCGCGACCCCGGCGTCTCGCGCGGCGGCCACGGCCGCGTCCTCGGCATCCGTCACGTCCGCCGGCATGCGGTGGCCGAATTTTTTCGGGAGGTCGAAGTGCGTGAGGACGTCGAAGAGCCCGCTTCGCGCCGCCTTTGCGAGGAGCCGGTAGTACTCGCGCCAGAGATTTTCCGAACCTTCGGTCCCATGCCGCTTCGCGGAGCCGGGGGCATCGATCCAGCCGCCGGCCACCCAGTGCACGGAGCCGAGGACGACGTCCCAGTCGTGGACTTGGAGAATCTCCTCGAGCGCGGCCTCATGGCCTTCCGCGTAGTCGGCCTCGAGGCCGAGGAGCACGTCGATCCGGCCCGCGAACTCCTCCTCGAGGACTCGAACCTCCTCGACATAGTCGGGCAGCTCCGCGCGCGTCATCGCGATCGTGGGATCGGGATCCTCACCCGGCAGGAAGTAGAGGGGAATGTGGTCCGTGAAGGCGATCTCGGCCAGGCCCCTCCCGAGCGCCGTGAGAACGTACTCCCGCATCTGGCCGCCGGCGTGGCCGCAGCGGCCCGTGTGGACGTGATAGTCGGTCCGGTACGCGCTCTGTCGCATCGAGGTGCCGCGTCCCGAGTGTAATCTTGGGGCGAAGGGGACCGCATGGCCATCCGGATCAACCGCGTTTACACCCGGGGAGGCGATGCCGGAGAGACGAGCCTCGTGGGCGGCCAGCGGATTGCGAAAGACGCGATTCGCATCGAGAGCTACGGCACGGTGGACGAGCTCAATGCGCTTCTCGGGCTCGTGCGCACGGCGAACCGCGACGACGCAGGTGCCGCCCGCAAAGCGGATCTCGACCGGCTCGACGCCGTCCTCGAGCAGATCCAGAACGAGCTGTTCAATCTCGGATCGGATCTCGCCACGCTCCCGCAGAACCGCCATCCGAAGCAGCCCGTCATCGAAGCTCGCCACGTCTCGTTCCTCGAGAAGACGATCGACGATCTGAACGCCGGCCTGCCGGAGCTGAAGTCCTTCGTGCTGCCGGGCGGTGGCTGGGTCTCGGCGTTTCTGCACCAGGCGCGCACCGTCTGCCGCCGGGCCGAGCGCCTCGTGACGACGCTCGCTCGGCAGGAGGCCGTTGGCACCCACGCCCTCATCTATCTCAATCGCCTTTCGGATCTGCTCTTCGTCCTGGGCCGCTGGGCCGCGAAGACGCGACAGGAGCCGGAGCCTCTCTGGAACCCCACGAAGAGCTGACCCGCAACGGGCTGGCGGCCTGCGCGGCGACCGCAGCGCTCCTCGGGCTTCTCGGCCGCGGCCTCGCGGCACAGGAGGCTCCGCGCATCGACGCGGTCGAGATCCGGACGACGAACGTCTTCGCGCCCCAGGAGGCGGCGAAATCGTTCTTTCCCTACGGGCTCGCGAACGCCCTCCACTTCACGACCCGCTCGTCGTTCATTCAGGATCAGCTTCTCTTTCAACCCGGAGACGATCTTCGCCCGGACCTCCTCGCCGAGACCGAGCGGAACCTGCGCGCGTTCGGGCTCTTTCGCAGGGCATACGTGCACGCGGAGGGAACCCGCGTCGTCGTCGAGACCGCCGACGCATGGACGCTTCTCCTGCGCGGCTCTCTTTCGAACAAGGGCGGCGTGACGACCTACTCGATGGGAGCCGAGGAATACAACCTCGTCGGCACCGGCCGCCAGTTCGGGTTCGGATGGGAGAAGGACATCGACCGCTTCTCGCGTTCCGTCTTCTACGCCGACCCGGATCTCTTCGTTCCGCACAATCTGCTGCGGCTCGATGCGGCGGACAACTCCGACGGCCGATTTCTCCAATTCGCCCTGGGGCGCCCCTTCTATGCGCTCGACGCCCCGTGGGCTCTCCAGAGTACGCTCCGGCGTTTCGACTTCGATACGAAGCTCTATGCCGGCGGAGCGGAGTCGACGCTCTGGAAGGAAGAGGAGCGCGGCATTCTCCTGACCGGTGGACGCCTGGTGTCCCGCGATCCGGACGGCGCGGACCGGCTCCTCGGCTCGATCGAGTGGACGACGGTGAGGCTTCTGGACGGCGGTCTCGGCGCCGCGCCTCCCGTGGACCGGTCTCAACGGACCTTCCTGTTCCTCTCCCTCGGCTACGCGCGCGCGGGTTCGGACTGGATCACGAAGCGCCTGGTCGACCAGATCGACCGCGACGAGGACTTCAACCTGGCGACCAGTTACCAGGTGGAGCTTGGCGCTTCGCCTCACTTCGGCGCTTCGGAAGCGGCGGGCCGGGCGCTCGTGTCGGGCAGCACGGGGACGCTCATCCCGTCGGGCTTCGCCCTCGCGACCGTCGCCGCGTCGACGCGCCTGCACGGCGGATTCGAGAACGCCCTTCTTTCGGCGGACACGCGGGCCTACTTCCTTCTCGAGCCGTGGACCTTGGTGGGACGCCTCTCGACCTCCGTCGGGTGGAACCTCGACCCGGAGAGCCAGCTTCCGCTCGACGGCTTCAACGGCATGCGCGGGTATCGCCTTCATGCCGTGGAGGGCGACCGCCATTTCGTGGGAAACGTCGAGGCGCGCGTCCTCGTCGTGCCGGAGATCCTGCAGCTTCTTTCGTTCGGGTTCGCCGCCTTCGGCGACGCCGGCTATTCGTGGGGAGATCCCGACGGGTTCTGGAGGCTCGCGGACGTGGGGGTGGGTCTCAGGATCGGGATTACGCGCGCGAGCAAGAACAGCCTCCTGCGCATGGACGTGGCGCGCTCGCTGCACCCGGACCCGCTCGGGCGGACCGGGTGGCTCCTCTCGTTCTCGTCGGGACAGGCGTTTTAGGAGAAACCCGGCGGTCAGCGGATGCCGTACTCGGCGAGCCAGCGCTCGGCGTCGATCGCGGCCTTGCAGCCTTCGCCGGCGGCCGAGACGGCCTGACGGTAGATGAAGTCCGCGACGTCGCCTGCCGCGAAGATGCCCGGGACCGACGTCTTCGTCGAGGGATGCCGGATCTTGAGGTAGCCCACGTCGTCCATGTCGAGCTTGCCCCTGAAGAGCCCCGTGTTGGGTTGGTGGCCGATCGCGGCGAAGTAGCCTGAAACGTTCAAGGTCCTCACGCCGCCGGTTTTCGCATTTTTCAGGCGCACGCCCTTCACGCCCGTCGCCGGCTCCCCGAGGATCTCCTCGACGACCGTGTCGAAATGGACCTCGATCTTCGGATTCTGAAGCACGCGCTGCACCATGATCTTCGAAGCGCGGAACTCGCTTCGCCGGTGGACGAGGTGCACCTTCGTGCAGAACTTCGTGAGGAAGCTGGCTTCCTCCATCGCCGTGTCGCCACCGCCCACGACGACGACGTCCTTGCCACGGAAGAAAAAGCCATCGCACGTGGCGCAGGCCGAAACGCCGTAGCCGAGCAAATTTTTCTCGCTCTCGAGCCCGAGGTATTTCGCCGACGCCCCGGAGGCGACGATGACGGAGTCGGCGGTGATCACTCCAGCCGACTCGAGGGTCAGCGTAAAGGGCCGCTTCGCCACGTCGACGTCCACGACCGTGTCGACGACGATCTCGGTGCCGAAGCGCTCGGCCTGTTTGCGCGTGACGTCCATGAGCGCGGGGCCCTGGATGCCGTGCGGAAAGCCGGGGAAGTTCTCGACGTCGGTCGTCGTCGTGAGCTGGCCACCGGGCTGGATTCCCTCGACGACGAGCGGCTCGAGGTTCGCGCGCGAGGCGTAGATCGCCGCGGTCAGGCCCGCAGGGCCTGACCCGACGATCACGACTTTGTAATGGGTTCTCAGGGGCATGAGCGATTACTTCGAGTGGGCGAAGTACTCTTTCGACTTCTCCCAGTCGGCCTTCATGGCCTTCGTGCCGGGCTTCCAGTCGGCGGGGCAGACCTCACCGTGCTCGAGCACGTACTGGAAGGCCTGGAGGACGCGAAGCGTTTCGTCGACCGACCGGCCGACCGCGGTGTTGTTGATCGTCGCGTGCTGGACGACACCATCGGGGTCGATGATGAAAAGGCCGCGCAGCGCGATCTTGCCGTTCTCGGCCAGTACGTCGTACTCCCGGGCAAGGTCCTTGCCGAGATCCTCGAGGAGCGGGTACGCGAGGCCCTTGATACCGCCCTCTTCGCGAGGCTTCTCGGTCCACGCGAGGTGGCTGAACTTCGAGTCGACGGAGGCTCCGAGCACCTCGGCGTTGACCTTCCTGAACTCGCCGAGCCGGTCCGAGAACGCGAGGATCTCGGTGGGGCACACGAACGTGAAGTCGAGGGGATAGAAGAAAAGGACGACCCATTTCCCCTTGTAATCGGAAAGACGATACGTGTGGAACTTGCCGTTGAGTACGCCCTCTAGGGCGAATTCCGGGGCCATTCGGCCGACGAGCTGGGGCATGGAAATTCTCCTTGTGCTGGCCTTATCTTTCCCAAGCGGGGGATTCTGGCCCCGCCTCGGACCTTAATTTAGACTAAGTCTAAAAATAAGTCCATTGGGCCTTGATTCTTTTTTATATCAAGTCTAAATTAGCCTGGACCAAAGACGAAGGAGGACTCATGGCCGAGCTCAAGGGAACAAAGACGCACGAAAACCTCAAGCACGCTTTCGCGGGGGAGAGCCAGGCGAACCGCCGCTACCTCTACTTCGCCGACAAGGCCGACATCGAGGGCTATCCCGAGATTGCCGGGAACTTCCGTGACACGGCCGAGGGCGAGACCGGCCACGCGCACGGGCACATGGACTACCTCAAGGCAGCGGGCGATCCCGCGACGGGCCTGCCGTTCGGCTCGACGACGCTGAACCTCAAGAGCGCGATCGAGGGCGAGACCTACGAGTACACGCAGATGTACCCCGGCTTCGCGAAGACGGCACGCGAAGAGGGCTTCGCCGAGGTCGCCGACTGGTTCGAGACGCTCGCGCGCGCCGAGAAGTCGCACGCGAACCGCTTCAGCAAGCTCCTGACGACGATCGGCTGAAGAACGGGTCCGCGTGAGGCTGCAGAGACCCCACTCGCCCTTCTAAGAAATCCGAAGCCGAATCCGAATCCGAAAGCAGAAAAAGAATGGGCGCCGTCGGAACACCGATCGCCGTCAAGGACGCAGCCTCTCTCTCCGCCGAGCTGACGCGCGTCGCGGACATCTGTCAAGGATGCCGCCGCTGCTTCTCGCTGTGCCCGTCCTTCGACGTGCTCTTCAAGGGGCTGGACGTCGCGGAGGTGGACGGCGAGGCGGAGAAGCTGCCGAAGAAGATCTTCGACGACTTCGTGGACCTCTGTTACGAGTGCAAGCTCTGCCTTCCGCATTGCCCGTACATCCCGCCGCACCGCTGGGCGGTGGATGTCCCGCACCTCGTCCTGGAATCGCGAAATATCCGCATGGTGGAGACGGGCTTGCCTCTTCGCGAGCGTCTGCTCTCGCGCCCCGACGCCCTCGGCCGCCTCGCGCGGCCCATCGCCCCGATCGCGAACTTCGTAAACACGCTGCCCCTCGCGCGCTGGGCGCTGGAGAAGACCCTTGGCGTCTCGGCCGAAAAGCACTTGCCGCGTTTCGTGTGGCGGACCTTCACGGCGTGGTTCGAGACCCGCGAGGCCCCGGTGCAGACGGGGGAGCCCGTCGCGAAAGTCGTCCTTTTCCCGACATGCTCCGTCGAGTGGAACCGGCCGGAGATCGGGCAGGCCGCGGTGGCGGTGCTCGAGAAGAACCGAGTCGAGGTGGCGGTCGCGTATCCGCAGTGCTGCGGGATGCCGCTCTTCGACGTGGGGGACATCGCGGGCGCGGACGAGGCCCGCCGGACGTTCGTCGCTTCCATGAAGAGCTGGGTCGACCGCGGCTACACGATCGTGACGCCTGGTCCTTCCTGCTCGCTCATGATCAAGAAGGAATATCCGTGGCTCGAGAAGCGAAGCGGGGAAGAGAACGCGGCTGCGTCGGCCGCGAGGGCCATGCAGGCCGTTGTGACGGACACGCAGGCCGTTGCGGCGAACACGCGTGATCTCTTCGAATTCCTCGCCGAGCTGAAGGCGAAAGGCCTTCTCGCGCTCGACTTCCCGAACGCCCCGAAGTCGATCGCGTATCACCTGCCCTGCCATCTGAAGGTTCAGAACATGGGCTTCAAGTCGCGCGACCTCCTCGCCGCCACGGGAGCGGCCGTCACGATGGTGGAGAAGTGCTCGGGCCACGACGGCACCTGGGCGATGAAGGAGGAGTATTTCGACACGTCGATGGTGGTCGGAAAGAAGCTCTTCGAGGGCCTCGCCGCGGCGCGGGCCGACGTCTACGCGTCGGACTGCGTGCTCGCGGGAGTCCAGATCCACCAGGGGATGAATGTCGCGGTGAAGCATCCGATCGAGGTGCTTCGGGACGCGTACGGCCTGTGAAGAGGATCGCGCTCTCCGACGTCAAGAACCTCCACGAATACGAGCTGATTCGCGACTCCTGGCGGAAGGACGTGATCGCCGTGAAAGCGGTGCGGCGCGTCCTCCTCGGCGACAGCATGTCGCTCCTCTTCGAATGCCGGCTCACGGTCCTGAACCAGGTCCAGGAAATGTGCCGTGCCGAGCGCCTCGCGAAACCGGAGGCGATCCAGCAGGAGATCGATGTCTACAACGAGCTGGTGCCCGATGCCGGCGAGCTCTCGGCCACGCTGCTCGTCGAGATCACGGAGGAGGCGAGGATCCAGCCCCAGCTCGACCGGCTCATCGGTCTTTCCTCGGGCCGCCATCTCTGGCTCGAGCTGAACGGCCGCAAGGTGTTCGCGCGTTTTCTCGAGGGACAAGGGCGCGAGGATCGGATCGCGGCCGTCCAGTACCTGCGATTCCCGATCGGGACGGATCCCCGGGATCGGCGGGCGCTCGCCGCGGGACCGGACCCCGTGATCCTGCACGTCGACCACCCCGGCTATCGGGCCCGCGCGGCACTTTCCCCCGAGACCCGTGCCGAAGTCGCCCGCGATCTCGTCGACTGAACGCTCCCCGAGGCGCGAATAGAATCCGCCCGTGCTCATCCACCTCCTCCGCCACGCCGAAGCCGAGGACGTTTCGCCCACCGGGCGGGACGCAGATCGCCGGCTGACCGAGGAAGGCAGGAAGCGAATGCGGGCTGTCGCCAAGGCGATCGCGAAGCTGGACCCCGGCTATGAGGCCGTGCTCGTCTCCTCCCTCGTGCGCGCCCGTCAGACGGCCGAGCCGGTGGCGGAAGCATGTGGTTTCGAGCGGCCGTTCACGGAGACGAAAAACCTCGCGCCCAATGCCGACCCCATCGAGGTCCTCCACGAGCTCGCCCGGCTCCGTCCGGCCGCCGCCCTTCTCGTCGGCCATCAGCCCCATTTCGGCCGGCTGTTCGGACTGCTTCTTTCGGGCCGGCCCGAGCTCGAAATCCCGATGAAGAAGGCCGGCCTGGCGGCATTCGAGGCGCCGTCGGATCCCTCCCTCGGGCTCGCGGAGCTGAAGTTTCTCCTGCCTCCGAGACTGTTGGAAAAACTTGTGTGACAACGACTTACGCTCGATTGCACGATTAGTTGACCCGTTCCTGATAGGATCTCGAACTCTTGGAGGAACGACTTTCCCATGGGTAAAAGCGTAGCTCTCGGCTGCATCGTCCTCGTTCTGGTCGGCGTTCTCGTCGTCGGCGGCATGGCGGCGGGCGCCTACAACAAGCTGAACTCGGCCGACCAGGCCGTCAGCTCGGGCTGGGCCCAGGTGGAGAACGTTTACCAGCGCCGGGCCGATCTCATCCCGAACCTCGTCGAAACCGTCAAGGGTGCGGCGAGCTTCGAAAAAGAAACGCTCACGCAGGTCATCCAGGCGCGCGCCTCGGCCTCGCAGGTCAAGCTCGACGCGAACTCCATCAAGGACCCGGCCGCCTTCGACAAGTTCCAGAAGGCGCAGGATCAGCTCGGCGGGGCCCTCAGCCGCCTTCTCGTCACGGTCGAGAAGTACCCGGAGCTGAAGGCGAACCAGAACTACCGCGACCTTCAGACGCAGCTCGAGGGCACCGAGAACCGGATCTCCGTCGAGCGGGGCCGATTCAACGACGTGACGCAGGCCTACAACACGTTGCGCCGGTCGTTCCCGACGGTCATCGTCGCGAACTTTGCGGGCTTCAAGGACCGGCCGTACTTCAAGGCGGCCGAGGGCTCGGACAAGCCGCCGGCCGTGAAGTTCTGACGAAGAGACAGAGAAGAATTCGGATTTTCTTAGAGTGAGAAGAGGCGGAGGCCAACGGTCGTTCGTAGCCGGAAAGCGCTGCGCTGTCCCTCTTACCTTCAAAGAAATCTTCCTCTTCGTCTCTCTCTTCCTCTGTCTTCCCGGCGCCGCGGCCGGGCCCGCGGTTCCGCCGGCGCCGACGCGTTTCGTGACCGACAAAGCCGGTGTGATCGCGCCCGACGTGGCTGCCGGCCTCGAGAGGCGCCTGTCCGACTTCGAGAAGGAAACGTCGAACCAGTTTCTCGTTTACACGGAGAGCACGGTTCCGGACGGGACCACGCTCGAGGAATATACGGTCGCGTGCTCGCAGGCCTGGAAGGCGGGGCAGACGCAGAGGAAGAACGGGATGATCCTCTTCGTCTTCCCCGGGTCGCGGAAGGCGCGGCTCGAGGTGGGCTACGGGCTGGAAGGAGCGATGCCCGACGCGCTCGCGCGGCGCGTGCTCGACGAGCAGGTGATTCCGCGCTTCCGGACGGGCGACTACGCCGGCGGGATTTCCGCGGGGGTCTCCGCCGCGATCGCGGCCACGCGAGGCGAGTACAAGGGTACCGGAGGGACGCACCGGGAAGGCAAGGGGCCGTCTCTGCCCGTCCCCCTTCTCCTCGCGATTCTGCTTTTCTTCTTCTTCGGGATCATCCCGACGATCTTCGGAAGGAGGCGCGGGTACTCGTACATCGGCCGCGGAGGGTGGGGCTCGGGAGGGTTCGGTGGCTTCGGTGGGTTCGGCGGCGGGGGAGGCGGTGGCTTCCTGGGCGGCGGTGGATCCTTTGGCGGCGGCGGCGCGAGCGGGAGCTGGTGACGGCATGGCGAGGAGCAGGGTGGCGGCGGCATTCTTCGACGGCCTCGATCGGCCGGCGATCGTCGAAGCGATCAAGCGGGCCGAGTCGAAGAGCGTCGGAGAGATCCGCGTGCATCTTCACCACGGGCCCGTCTCCGACGCGCTCAAGGCGGCACACGCCACTTTCAAGAGGCTCGGCATGGAGAAGACGCTGTACGGCACGGGTTGCCTCCTGTTCCTCGCGCCGGAGTCGCGCGCCTTCGCCGTGATCGGGGGCACGGGGATTCACGAGAAGGTCGGAGACGGCTTCTGGACCGAAGCGCGGGACGCGGCCCAGGCCCTTTTTGCGGACGGAAAGTTCACGGAAGGCATCGTCACGGCTGTCGACAAGCTCGGCGACGCGCTCGCGCTGTTCTTCCCGAAGAGGGGGCCCGCGGACACGAACGAGCTTCCGGACGAGGTTAGCGAGGACTGACGCCGCTTTGACAGGCGCGCCTCCGGTCTGGTATGTTTATCGGCCGTTTTGTTCGGGAAATCGAGGTAAGCATGTACGCAGTCATCCGGACCGGAGGCAAGCAGGTGCGCGTCGCAGAGGGCGACGTCGTGCGTGTCGAGCGCCTCACGAAAGAGACCCTGAAGAAGGGCGCGGAGGTGTTGCTCCCCGAGGTTCTCGCCATCGGCAAGGACGACGGCCTGCACCTCGGCTCCCCGCTGGTTTCGGGCGCAACGGTGACGGGCGTCGTCGTGCGCGAGATGCGCGGACCGAAGCTTCTCGTCTACAAGAAGAAGCGCCGGAAGGGTTTCCAGCGCACCCACGGACATCGCCAGGATCTCGTCGAGATCCGCATCGCGTCCATCACGGCCTGATCCAGGCGGAGACCAAAAAGACAATGGCACACAAAAAAGGTCAGGGTTCGTCCCGCAACGGGCGCGACAGCAACAGCCAGCGCCTCGGCGTGAAGCGCTTCGCGGGCCAGCTCGTCTCGGGCGGCTCGATCCTCGTGCGGCAGCGCGGCACCCCGCTGAAGCCGGGCCTGAACGTCGGCCGCGCCAAGGACGATTCGCTCTTCGCGAAGGTGGACGGAACCGTGAATTTCCACGACAAGGGCCGCCTCGGCCGCTTCGTCTCGATCACGCCCGTCGCGGCTTCCGGAAACTAACAGGATCTCCTTTCCGTTTTCGGGCCCCGTCGCTTTTCCTTTCTAAGCACGAAGGCGCGTGAGCGCCTTCGAAAATCCTTCCAAGCATGTTCATAGACGAAGCCGTCATCCATGTCGTCGGAGGCGACGGAGGAAATGGCTGTGTCGCGTTCCGGCGGGAGAAGTTCGTACCCCGGGGCGGGCCCTCCGGCGGGGACGGCGGCGACGGCGGCAGCGTCACGCTCGTCGCGGACCGCGGCCTGAACACGCTGTATCCCTTTCGATTCCAGAGGCGCTTCGCGGCGGGTCGCGGCGGCCACGGCAAGGGAGACAACTGCCACGGGAAGAACGGGGTGGCTCTTCCGGTTTCGGTGCCAGTCGGAACGGTCGTGAAGGACCGTGAGACCGGGGAGGTCGTCGGCGACCTCGTCGAGGAGGGGCAGACGCTCCTCGTAGCCGCGGGCGGCAAAGGCGGGAGGGGAAACGCGCGGTTCGCGACCTCCACGAACCGGGCGCCAAGACGCGCGGATCCTGGCACGAAAGGCGACCAGTTGGACCTCGCGCTCGAGCTCAAGCTCCTCGCGGACGTGGCGCTCGTGGGCCTGCCGAACGCGGGCAAGTCGACCCTCATTTCGGCCATTTCCGCGGCCCGTCCGAAGATCGCCGACTATCCCTTCACGACGCTCGTCCCGAACCTCGGGGTCGTGTCCTGGGAACGCTTCCGCACGTTCGTCGCGGCGGACGTGCCGGGGCTCATCGAGGGCGCGCACGAAGGGCACGGACTCGGGATCCGCTTCCTGAAGCACGTCGAAAGGTCCCGCCTACTCGTCCACCTCGTGGACGCCGCGGCGCTCGGCGACGCCGACCCGATCGCCGAGGCCGAGAAGACGGTCGCGACGATCGAGCACGAGCTCGCGTCATTCCAGCCGGAGCTGGCCGCGCGCGAGCGCGTTCTCGTGGCCACGAAAGACGACGCGGCCTCTCCCGCCCAGGTCGCGGCCGTCGCCGCGGCGGCCGCGCGCCGCGGCCTCGCGTTTTTCGCGATCTCGGCAGCCGCGCGCCACGGCCTCGGCGCGCTCGTCTCGCATCTCGGCACGCGGCTCGACGCGCTCGCCGTCCGGGCGGACGCCACGCACGGGAAGGAAGCCGTCCCCTGACCATGCGCATCGGCGTCTACGGAGGTTCGTTCGACCCGGTGCACTTCGGGCACCTCGTGCCCGTCGAGGAGGCGCGTCGCAATCTCGCCCTCGACGAGATCCTCTTCGTGCCGGCCTTCCAACCGCCGCACAAGCCGTCCGGCCCGTCCGCTCCTTCGCATCACCGCTTCGCGATGCTCGCTCTGGCATTCGAGGCGTATCCGGCCTTTCGCCTGAGCGATTTCGAGGTCGCGCGGGGCGGCACCACGTACACGATCGAGACGCTCCGGCACCTGCGCGCCTCGCGCGGGGACGCCGAGTTCCTCCTCGTCCTCGGGTCCGACTCGCTCGCGGGGATCACGGCGTGGCGCTCGTGGCAGGAGCTCCTCGACGAGTTTCACGTCGCGGTCGTCGAGAGGGAAGGTTTCCCGCCAGACGCCCTCGCGCGCGAGCTGCCGACGGCGATCTCCGGCCGGTTGGGAGAAACCATTTTCTTCGCCGGCAACGCACCGGTTACAATTTCGTCCACGTGGTTAAGGCGCGCCATCCCCGCGGGCGAGGACCTCAGCGGAAGCCTCCCGGCGAGCGTGGGCGCGTATCTCCGAAAACACGCGCTGTACCGCCTCCCGTGAAGCACCCGGTTCCCCAGGTGGGGCCGATCGACGACCTCATCGAGGCGACGCTGCAGCGCGCCGGGATGCGCGCCGCCGCGTCCGAGTCGGAGAAGATCCGCGCCAGCGCCGACCCGGCGCTCGACGAGCGCCTCACGGCGCAGCTCAAGAAGGGCGTCGCCGCGCTTCTCGACAAGAAGGCCGAAAAGCTCGTCGTCCTGAACCTCCAGGGCCTGACGACGATGTCCGACTACTTCGTCCTGGCGACCGCGGGCAGCGACCGGCAGGCGCAGGCGCTTGCGGACGCGGTCGAGATGGCTTTCAAGGCCGAGGGCCGCCGGCCACTCTCCATCGAGGGCTACCAGTCCGCGGTCTGGATCCTCCTCGATTACGGCGACGTCGTGTTTCACGTCTTCCACCACGAGGCGCGCCGCTTCTACGGCCTCGAGAGACTCTGGGGAGACGCTCCGGACGCCACGGCGGCGTTTCGATAAGCGTGGCGGGGCGCGCCGCGTCCTCCGTGCTCTTCGCGACCCGCCATCGCGGCCTGAGGGAGCAGCTTCGGCGGCTCGCGCGCGCCGCGGACTCGGCGAATACCGTGCTCCTTCTCGGAGCGCCCGGGACTGGCAAGGACAGGCTCGCGCGCCTTCTCCACGAGCGCTCGTCCCGCGCGCGCTCGCCGTTTGTGCGCGTGGACCTCGCGGCTGTGGCGGACGACCTTTTCGAGAGCGAGCTCTTCGGCCACGAGCGCGGGGCGTTCACGGGTGCGGTCGCGGGGAAGCCAGGCCTTCTCGAGGGCGCGGGCGAGGGCACGCTCTACCTCGACCGGGTCGACGCGCTTTCCCTTCGGGCCCAGGGCAAGCTCCTCCGCGTCGTCGAGGAGCGCCTCGTGCGGCGCGTGGGGGGCACGCGCCTGCTGCCGCTCAAGGCTCGCCTCGTGGCCTCGGCCGGGCCGGATCTGCCGCGCCGGGCGCGCGCCGGGACGTTTAGGGAGGATCTCTTCTACCGGCTCGCGGTCGTCACGGTGAGCCTTCCGGCTCTCGCCGAGCGACGCGAAGACCTTTTTCCGGCGGCACGCGCGCTCGCGAAGGCCGCCGGCGGGCCGGCCACCTTCACGGCGGCCGCGCGACGCGTGCTGCTCTCTCACGCCTGGCGCGGGAATTTTCGCGAGCTCGAGAACGTCGTCCGCCGGGCCGCGAACGACGCATCCGCGGCGGGGGCGACCGCGATCGACGCCCCGCACGTCAAGCTCACGGGCCCGTCGGATCCCGAGGCGCTCCTCCACGCCGCGGCCCACGTGCGCTGGACCCTGCGCCAGCTCTCGGACGCCTACATCTCCCTCGTCCTGGACGAGGCGGGCGGAAACATGACCGAAGCGGCGCGCCGTCTCGGGGTCGCCCGCAAGACCCTTTATGCGCGGCGGCGCGTGATATCCTCCCGCCTTCCCGGATGACCCTGGCCCCTCAATTGGCACGGGTGGTCCTGACGGAGCAGGTATACCGGGCGACCGCGACACTTTCCGGTGTCGCGTATTCCAAGTGATCTCGAGGGAGACGACCAACATGGTACCCAAGACCGCCGCAATGCCCGCCAAGCCCCTGAAGAAGGAGGCAGGCGAAAAAGTGAGGAAGAGCCTCGTTGCACGGCGCGACGAGCTCCTTCGGGATCTTGCGAAAAACCGCGAGGTTTCCGAGGAAACGGTCGACGAGTCGGCGCAGGACATGGCCGACCGCGCGACGTCCGCCTACACGAAGGAGTTCGCGTACTCGCTTTCCGAAAGCGACCGCAAGATTCTCCTGCTCATCGAAGAGGCGCTTTCGCGCCTCGACGCGGGAACGTACGGAACCTGCATCCACTGCTCCCAGCCCGTTCAGGAGAAGCGTATCGAGGCGGTTCCCTGGGCGCGTCACTGCCTCGACTGCCAGGAGCTGCAGGACAAGGGATTGCTGTAGTCGCCTCCCTTTCCCCGTCTAGTATTGGCGCGTGAAACGCGCTGATCCCTTCGCGCCGCTCGCCCCGCTTCTCGCGTCCGCGCGCACGACGCCTCTTCACCCGCTTCTCTTCCTGACCGGAGACGACGACTGGATCGTCGCCGAGGGCGCGCGCCGCGTGGCGGCGACGTTCCGCGAGGCGTTCCGCGAGGGAGAGGTCACGGCGTACGAGGCGACGGGAGAGGGCGTGAAGGAAGCCGTGGCCGACGCGGCGACCATCGCGCTGTTCGCCACGAACCGGCTCGTGGTCCTGGAAGCCACCGAGCTGTTCCGTGGCAAGAGTCTCACGGCGGAAGAGCTCGACGCGCTCCTCGACGAGGCCGAGGAGGCCGGCGACGACGCGCGCCTCGTGGCGCGGCTCGCGCGCAAGGCCTCCGCCTTCGCCGCCGCGGTCGGCGTCACCGTGGGCGACGACCCCGAGGAGGCCGCGCGCAGGATCGCCGGGCGCGTGAAGCGCGCGGACCGCGCCGGGGCGCTCGCCGCGCTCCTCGCGAGCGTCCCTAGGTCCGAGGGTGGGGCCGAGACTGCGCTCGACGCGCTCCTCGACTTCGCGCAGCGGGCCGGGGCGTCCGACAACGTCCTTCTCGTCCATGCGGTCTCGCCCGATGCCAAGCACCGCGCGACCCAGAGCTTGAAGCGCGCCGCGCGCGCCGCGGACCTGTCCGTGCCGGACGAGGCGGCGCGCCGCGAGCGCCTCGCGGCGCTCGGCCTCGAGCGCGCGATCGAGCGCAAAATTCTCATCGAGCCGGAGGTGTTCGACCTCCTTTCGGGCCGCGGCCGGCTCTTCGCGCGGCCGTTCCTCTCGGATCTCGACCGCCTCATCGACGCCGCGGCGGGTCCGCGCGTGACGGGTGAAGAGGCCGCGCGGCAGATCGCCGACGAGAGCAAGGAGTACGGCTCGGACTTCGTCGAAGCCGTCGCCCAACGCGACCTTTTCCAGGCGCTGCGCCTGCTCGCGAAGCTCCTTTCCGGAGCCACCTTCACGGCGTTCCGGCCCTGGGGAGAGAGGGAGGACGCCCCGTCCGCGAAGAAGGGCCCGCGCGGCGAGGCCGCTTTCTTCCCGCTTCTGGGCCTTCTCGCGGCCGAGCTCCGCCGGATGCTGGCCCTTCGCGCCGCCCTGGAGGAGCGCGCGGTCCCCCCGGCAGTGGGCAGGCGCACGGACTATCGCGGGTTCGTGGACCGGGTCCTGCCCGCGCTCAAGGCGCCGCGAGAGGGCCTTCCGCCTTTCTCCCTCGAGGCGCATCCGTTCGTTCTCCACAAGGCGTATCTCGCGGCTCTCGGCTGGACGACGGAGGACCTCAGGCGCGCCCTCATGGAGCTTTCGGCGATCGACCGCGGCGTGAAGAGCGGCGCCGGAACGGGGCCCGAGCTCCTCGAGGCCTGGCTCCTGTCCCGCCTTCCGGCGGCGCCCGTGCGCGCCGTCGCGAGCGGAAGAGCGGGCTGAGGCGGTGACCGAGCCGTCCTTTCACCCACGCGTGCCCTTCGACAGGCGCGACCGCGTCTTCATCGTTCTCTGCTTGCTCACGATCATCGCCGGCGCGGCGGTCTTTCGCGCGGGATTTTCGCGGGCGTTCCCCGAGGCGTCCATCGACTTCAAGGTCACCCGCGAGGAAGCCGTGCGCCGCGGCGCCGAGGCGCTCCGCGCGCGCGGATTCGCGCTCGACGGCGCGCGCGCCCTCGTGATTTTCGACAGCGACGACGAGGCGAAAGTCTACCTCGAGAGGACGCTCGGCCTCGAGAAGGCGAACCCGGTCTTCGCGACGACGGTGCCCGTGTGGCGCTGGTCGGTGCGGTGGGTGCGTCCGCTCGAAAAGCTCGAGTACCGCGCGGCGGTCGCTCCGGACGGGCGGCTTCTCGCGATTCGGCGGATTCTTCCGGAGAACGCGGAGGCGAAGGACCCCGGCGAGGCGGCGGCGCGCGCTCTCGCGGAGGCGGAGATCCGGACCCTGCGCGGCCTCGATCCTTCGGCCCTGCGGTTCATCGAAGGCAAGGTCGACAAGCGGCCCCAACGCGTCGACCGGACATTCGTGTGGGAGTCGAAGGCGATCCGCGTCGGGGACGCCGCGCTCCGCTACCTCGTCGAGGTGCAAGGCGACCGCGTCGGGCGCTCGTCGCTTCATTTCGAGGTCCCGGAGAAGTGGCGCCGGGACTACGAGACGCTTCGCTCGAAGAACCTCGCGGCGGGCACGGTGGCCACGCTTGGGCTTTTCCTCACGGCGCTCGCCGTGCTCGTGGTCTTTCTCGAGCGGGTGCGGCGGAAGGACGTCAAGTGGAAGTGGGCTCTCTCCTTCGCGGGCACGGGCGCCGTTCTGCAGCTTTTTGCCTCGCTCAACGAGATGCCGATTCGCCTCTTCGACTACGACACCGCGGACGCCTGGACGGGCTTCGTGGCGAAATCGGTGGCGGGCGACGTCGGCGGCGCGGTCGCCCTCGGTGTCGTTCTTCTTCTCCTCGTCGCCGCCGGGGAGCCGCTTTACCGCGAGAGGTATCCCGACAAGCCCGCGCTCGGCCGCCTCCTCTCCACCCGCGGCGTCGGGTCGAAGCGGTTCTTCCGCGGACTCCTTCTCGGATACGCGATGACGGCGTTTTTCTTCGCGTACCAGATCGTCTTCTACCTCGTCGCCGCGCGCCTCGGCGCGTGGGCTCCCGCCGACGTGCCGTACTCGAACCTCCTCGGCACGTGGTTCCCCTGGGCCGGCGTTCTCCTGATGGGCTTCCTCCCCGCGACGACGGAGGAGTTCTCGTCGCGCATGTTCTCGATTCCCTTCGCCGAGCGGTTCCTGCCGCGTTGGGCCGCCGTCGTGGTCCCGGCGCTCATCTGGGGCTTCGCGCACAGCACCTATCCAAACCAGCCTTTTTACATCCGGGGTGTCGAGTTGGGTCTCGCCGGGATCCTCATCGGCGCCGTGATGCTGAAGGCGGACATCTTCCCGCTCCTCGTGTGGCATTTCACGGTGGATGCCGTCTACACGGCGCTCCTGCTCCTGCGCTCGTCGAACCCCTACTTCGTCGTTTCCGGCGCCGCGGCGTCACTCGTCCTTCTGCTTCCTCTCGCCGCATCCCTCCTCCTTTATTTCCGGCGCGGGGGCTTCACGCCCGAGGAGGACCTCACGAACGCGGCGACGGGATCGGTGCCTGCGCCCCCGCAAGTCGAGGAGTCGGTCCCGTCCGCCTGCGCCCCACCGCGCGCGCTGAGCCCGGCGCGCGCCCTTTCCGCTCTCGCGCTCGCGCTCCTCGCGTTCGCCGCCGCGCGCTTCGTCCTGCCCAGGGCGGGACTCTGGGAAGACGTGAAGGTCACGGTCGACCGGAAGGGAGCGAAGGCCGCAGCGGACGCCTGGCTGAAGGGGGCAGGCGACGATCCGGCGGGCTATCTGTCTATCGCGACGACGGCGACCGCGCTCCCCGCGCTCGAGGACGCCGCCGAGACCGGCGCGGACCTCGTGCCGTATGGCGAATCCGCGCTGGCCGAGTGCTGGCTCCTCGAGCGGGGCGGCATGTCGCTCCTCGCGCGCTGGGCGACGGCGATCTTTCCGGGGCCGGTCTGGAACGTCCGGTACGTGCGCGCCCTCGACGAGCACGGCGCGACCGTCGCCGTGGACGCGCGGACCGCCCGAATCGCCGGCTTTCGCAGGACTTTCCCCGAAGCCGAGGCTGGCGAAAGCCCCGATGAAAGTATCGCGCGCGCGAAAGCGGTCTCCGTCTTCGCGTCGTTCGGCCTGGACCCGCTCGCCTGGGACGTGGTCTCGTCGAAGAGCGAGGCGCGCAAGGCGCGGAAGGACACGGACGTCGTCTTCGAGTCGAGGCTCGAGAAGGCCGGCGAGGCGACCCGGCGCGCCGTGACGGGCCTCGCGGGCGACGTGCCTTCGCTTTTCGCGACGGCTTTGAAGCTGCCGGAGGAATGGGTGCGCGCCCGGGAGAAATCGACGGCCGCGACCTGGGTCGCGATCTCCTGGAAGATCCTGGCGTGGGGAACCCTCGTCGGGCTCCTCGTCGTGGAGCTCGTGCGGCTCGCGCGCAAAGGAGCGATCCCCTGGCGCCGCTCGCTTCGACTCGCGGCGCTTCTGGCGCTGCCGGCGATCCTCGCGCGCTTCGTCTCCCTTCCGCTCGTCCTCGCGCAATATGACTCGCAATTCTCGATGGCCGTCTTCGGGGTCGTGGCGGGCGTCGGCCTGCTCGTGGGAATCCTGGTCTCCTTCGGCGCCGCGCTTCTCGCGGTCGCCCTCGTCCTCGCCGTGAAAAGAGATGCGGCGGCCGCCTTCCGGCGGGGCGGCGCGGACGGCCCGCTCTCTCTCGCCGCCGGGGCCGGCGCCGCTGTGCTCATCCTCTCGATTCGCGCTTACACGCGCGGTCTCGAGGCCTCGTTTCCGCTCGAAGCGGGCGTCGCGGGGTTTCCGTTTCCGGCGGGAATCGAGACGGTTCTTCCGGCCGCGGTCGCGATCAGCTCTCTCGTTCTTCGCGTGCTCCTTTTCGGGGGCAGCGCCGCGTTTCTCGCGCTTCTTCTCCGCGACGCCCTGAAGAAGCCGGTTTTTCGTGTGGCGCTCTTCGCGGTCGCAGTCGGCGTCTTCGCGCCCTTCGGAGCCCGGACGTTCGGCGAGCTCTTCGTGCCGGTTTTCGCCGGCGCGCTGACCGCCCTCGCGTTCCTCGCGGCCATTGCCGTGTTCCTGAGAGACGACCCGAGAGCGTACGTCTTTGCGGCCGCGTTCCTCGGGGCTGCCGGAGCGGGCGCCGACCTCGTGTCGAGCGGCATCGCGCCGTGGGTCTGGAACGGCGCGGCTGTTCTCGCGGTCGTCGCGCTCGTCGTCGCCCTCCGCGGCCTCGACCGGCCGCGCCCCGTGGCCTCGCCCGCTTAGCCTCGCCCCCCGGCCTTCCGCCACTCCCATTCGCTCAGGCGTTCGCGGGCGCCGAGCCCGATGGCGCGGTGGAGGTCGACGAGGAGCCGGGAGGCCTCGGCGTCGCGGAAGGGCGGCGGCCCGAGCCGCGTGAGGACCGCCTCGGGGTGCTCCGGAGGCGCGAACGAAGAGCGGAGCGCGGCGACGGGCTCGCCGGGTCGGTAAAACAGCTCGGGCCTCTCGAGGATGTGCCGCGGCAGCGGCTCGGGCGTCTCGGCCGCGCCGCCGGGCGCGGGGGCGTCCGCCGAGCGGGTTTCGGTCTTGCGATCGGGCCGCGTCCGAGCGCGTTGCAGGCCTTCGAGAAGCTCTTCCCGCGGGACGCCCCGCAGGAGGAAAACGAGGAACGGGTCGTCCTGGAGGCGGTCGCCGAGCAGCACGGCGAGCGCGCCGGCGTGTGTGCACGGCTCCTCTCCCTCGGCGCACGAGCACCTCGAGACGACGTCGCCGGCGTCCAGAGGCAGGAGCGAGCGGCCTGTTCCCTGGAAGGCGCTCTCCACGTCTTCGGGCAGGCGGCCCGCGAGAAGGTCGGCCGCGTACCGAGCCCGCGCCGCCATCGCCTTGAGAACGCGGCGCCGCACCACCGAGTCGAGCGGTCGCAGGGAGAGAGAAGTCTCCTCGAGGTGCCCGCCCGCCGCCCGCACGTCCGCCTGCGCCCCGGTTCGCCCGATCTCGAGCGAGGTCACCGCGCCTGAAAGAGCGGCCGAGCGCCCTTCCGTGAGCGCATCCTCCCAGCCGAGCGACGCGAGTCGCGCGAGGAAGCGATACGCCCATCCGCTCTCGGGCGGCGCCAGACGGGGGAGGAGAGCCTTCTTGCGGCGCGGCATCAGCGCCCTCCGTCCGTCTCGATGGCGCTCGTGTCGAGCGCGACGAGCTCGGTGAGCTGCTCGTCCGAGAGCGTCGCGATCCACTGCTCGCCCGCGCCGACGATCGAACGGGCGAGCGCCTTCTTCTCCTCGATCATCCGGTCGATGCGCTCCTCGAGCGTTCCCTTGCAGACGAATTTGTGGACCTGAACGTGCTCGGTCTGCCCGATGCGGAAGGCGCGGTCGGTCGCCTGCTCCTCGACCGCGGGATTCCACCAGCGGTCCACGTGGAAGACGTGAGAAGCCCGGGTCAGGTTCAGGCCGGTGCCTCCCGCGCGCAGCGACAGCACGAAGAACGGAGGCGGATCCTCGTCCTCCTGGAAGCGCCGCACCATCTCTGTCCGCGTGTGCCGCGGCACCGCGCCGTGCAGGAAAAGCACCTCGCAGCCGAAGTGTTCCTTCAGCTCGGCGACGAGAAGATGGCCCATCTCGGCGAACTGGGTGAAGAGCAGGGCGGGACTTTTCTCGGCGAGCGTCTCCTCGCACATCTCGAGGAGGCGGGCGATCTTCGCCGAGCGGCCGTCGCGCCGGCCGTCCCCGAGGAAGAGCGCCGGGTGATCGCAGATCTGCTTGAGGCGCAGGAGCAGGAGAAGGACCTTCGCCTTGCGGCTGCGCCGGTTCGCCAGCCCGATGCCCGAAAGCAGCGATCGGGTCGTCGCGCGGTAGAGCGCTGCCTGCTCGCGCGTGAGGCCGACGAGCTCTTTGGTCTCGATCTTTTCGGGGAGATCGGGGACGACGCCCGGGTCGGTCTTGGCGCGGCGCAGAAGGAACGGGCCCGTCACGTGGCGCAGGCGCGCGGAGGCGGCGGGGTCGTTGTGCCGCTCGATCGGGAGCGCGAAGTTGCGCCGGAAGGCCTCGTCGGTGCCGAGGAGGCCGGGATTGAGGAAATCAAAGATGGACTTCAGCTCGGAGAGGCGGTTCTCGACGGGCGTGCCGGTGAGAGCCGCGCGCCGGTGCGCGCGGAGAGAACGCGCGGCGCGCGACTGCGCGGCCGACGGGTTCTTGACGTTCTGCGCCTCGTCGAGCGCGAGGTACTCCCACGTGATGCCCGACAGAAGAGCGCGGTCCCGATGCACGAGGGCGTACGTCGTGACGAGCAGGTCCACCTCGGTGAGGAGCCGTGAGAACGCCTCTCCGCTCGCGCGCCCCGCGCCGTGATGTACGACCACGCGAAGCTGCGGGGCGAAGCGCTCGGCCTCCCGGACCCAGTTCTCGGCGACGGACGTCGGGCAGACGAGGAGGGACGGGCCGATACGCTCTCCGGCGTCGCGCGCGGCGAGTAGCGCGGCGAGGAACTGGATCGTCTTGCCGAGACCCATGTCGTCGGCGAGACAGGCGCCGAGGCCGCGCGAGAGCAGGAAACGCAGCCATCCGACGCCCCGCATCTGATAGGGGCGCAGGGTGCCCGTCAGGCCGCGCGGCGGGGCGAAGCCGGCGATCTCGCGCCGCGCGATCTCCGGATCGAGGAGACGCCCGACCCACCCCTCGCCTCCCACGGCATCGACGAGGACGTCCTCCTGTTCGCCGTCGAGCCCGCCCGCGAGGCGCAACAGCTCGCCGAGCGTGGTGCGGCCGCCGGGCCTGCGGTCGAGAAGGCGCCGCGCCTTCTCGAGATTCTCCTTGTCGAGGAGAACCCACTCCCCCCGGATCTCGACGAGGGGAATCTGCCGGGCGGCCAGCTCCTCGAACTCGTGGGGGGAGAGGAGCGCATCGCCCACGGCCACGCGCCAATCGAAGTCGACGAGGGCGTCGAGACCGAAGCGCACGACGGACGCGTCGGCTTCGCCCGCTCCGGGCGCGCGCGCCACGAGCTTGAGCGCGACGCGCGCGAGGCTGCCGCCGCCGGGCAGGCGGACGGCGATGCCGGCCTCCCCGAGAAGAGGGGCCTCGTCGGACAGAAAGCGCCACGCTTCGTCCGGCGACAGGATGACGCCCGTGGGATGCCGCTCCTCGAGACTCCGCGCGACGGGACGCGAGAGCGCCGCGGCCGTTCCGAGCCGCGCGAGAAGCGTGTCCTGCGGGTTCGTGAACAGGCGCCCGCGCCGCCGCATCGAGCCATCCGTCGTGGCCCAGATCTCCTCGGCCGGGAGAGAGACCTCGGGGCTTTCTCCGGACTCGAGGACGTACGCGAGCGAAAACGGGCCGCCGGCCTCGGGTGGCGGCACGACGCGGATTCCGAGGCGCAGCAGGCTCTCGGGCAGGGGATCCAGAAGCGGGAGGCTCCACTCGGTCAGGCGCGAAAGGACGCCGGGCTCGAGCGCACGGGTCGGAGGAGCGGCGAGCGCGGCGACGACCTCGGCCTCGGGAGAGTCGCCCGCGCGGCGCCGCTCGGCCGGAAGGACGTCCCTGAGGACGTCGCGCGCCGCCGCGTCCACGGCCTCGTCGAGGAACGCGAGGAGCAGCCCGCGCGCGGGCGGGAGCGCGCCGTCGGGTCCCAGGCGTACGCCCGGCGGCAGAATCGCGCGCGACACCGGCGGCATGGCTTCGGCGAGACGCCGCAGACGCTCCCTCTCGTGGGGATCGTCGAGGACAGGCCGCCAGCGGGGATGCGTGCCGTCGGTTCCCGGCGCGACACGCCGCCGGAGCAGGAGGTCGAACACCCAGCGCGCCACCTCCGCCCAGTAGTCGAGATCGTCGCCCGCCGACACGGGCAGCGGGCGCGCGCGGAGCGCCGCCGGGAGCGCGAGCAGCGTCTCGAGAGCGGCCGCCACGGGCAGCACGAAAGCGGGGACTTCGTAGATCCGGAGCGCGGCGGAGAAAGGCGGCGCATAGTCGGCGGGCTCCCGAAGCGCCGGCGCGGACGGAACGGGACGCCCGTGAACGGCGGGGACGACGAGCGTGAGAAGGGCCGTCTCCGTGCGCGCGGAGACCGGGGACGCGAGCCCCTCGGCGCTCAGCGCCTCCAGGAGCTCCTTCGGTTCGAGGGCGCGTGGGTGCCGGTCACGCCCGTCGTGCGGCACGAAGACCCCCTCCGCCCAAAGGGCGAATCCGGACGGGCGCGGAGCACCGTGGAGGACGATCAAGCCCTCCATTGTCGGTTATCCTCGGCCTCCGATGAAAGTCCCGAAGTCGCATGAGCTTTTCCGCCGGATGTCGAGCGCGGAGGTGGCCTCCGTCGTCGCGGCGGCGTGCGAAGACGACGAGCTGCCCGAGAAGATCGCGGGCGGCGTTCTCACCTACCAGCAGATTCCGCTCAAGCGGTTTTCGAAGTTGCCCGAGGAGACGCGGCTGGCCTACGTGAGGCGCACGCTGCGCGACAAGCGCGCGTCCGACCTCGGCCTGTACGTCCTCTCCGCCGCCCTCACGCGCCGGCAGGCGGCGCTCATCTCGTCTTTTCTGGAGGCGCTGAAGCTTCCGCACGAGGGGCCCAGCCTGACGTCGGAGGGCGCGATCCCGGCGCCGGCCGCCAAGGCGCTTCGCCGCGCCGTCGACGCGCTCCTCGGCGTCCACGAGGCGCGCGACGTGGCGCTGTACCTCCACGCGTTCGCGTCCCAGCCGGACGTCGACTGGCCCGTCCTCGAAAAGCTCCTCGAATCGGACGCGCGCCTCGCGCTCGAAGACCGCTCGGCGAGCTAGGAAGCCGTGATCCGGTAGACGAGACTTTCTCGGCCACCGCCGTCGGTCCTTGATCCCGCGCGAACTCCGCCGATCTTCTCCATGGCCCGCTGCGAGCGCACGTTGTCGGGACCAACGAGAAAGACGACGCTCTTCACGAAGCGGAAGGCGTGGCGCAGCATGAGCTGTTTCATCTCCCGGTTGTAGACGCCGCCCCAGCGGGACCTGGCCAGGAACGTCCAGCCGATTTCGATTTCGCTCTTCTCGCTGTCGTATCCGTGAAATCGCGATGACCCGATGACCTGGCCATCTTTGGAATCAATGGCGATCAATGCTCCCCCGGATTCCAGGGCCTCGCGGAAGAATCCCTTGAAGACGTCTTCCTTGTAGCGATCGCTGTTCGGATGTTGTTCCCAAATGAGCGGATCCGAAGCGACCGCGTAGAGTTCGTGAAAATCCTCTGGCCGAAGCGGCCTGAGGCGGAGGAGCTCTCCTTCCAGATTAGGCTGAAGATCAAAGGACATGGTGCGCATACCTTCTATCCCCGATCGACATCGGGGAGATACGTGCCGAACGTCCACGGGTGCCCCTCGAGGTCGCGGGCGTGATACTCGCGCGAGCGGAAGTCTGTGGCTTTGGGCGGGCTCGTGATCTCGGCCCCCGCCGATCGCGCCCGTTCGAAATGCGCGTCGAGGTCGTCGACGTAAACGCAGAGCGCCTGCGTGGCAGCCCCGAGCTTCTGAGGGCTCTCCATGCGCTCGTCGGGCCGGACGGACCCGAGCATGACGACGTTCGTCCCGAGCCGCAGTTGCGCATGCCGGACGAACGGCCCGGACTCGGGAACCGAGAACAGCTCGACGAAGCCGAAAGTCGCGCAGAGCCATTGAATCGCGGCTCGCGCCTCGGTGTATCTCAGGATCGGGAATATCGTCTGCATCGCCGATTACCGGAACTCGCCGCCATTCACGCAGGCTCGGGTGGAGACGCCGCCGCCAGGACGATCTCCCCCTTGACGCCGGGCCGTGCCGCGAGAGCCTGCGCGATTTCCGAGGCCTGCCCACGCAGGACCTCTTCGTGGAGCTTCGTCAGCTCGCGCCCGAGGACGACGGGCGGGTCTCCCCATGCCCTCGCGAGCGCCTCGAGTGATTCGGCGATCCTGAAGGGCGACTCGAAGAGCACGGTTGTCCCGTTGCGCGCCGCGTGCGCCGCGTACCAGCGGTCGCGCTCGCCGCGGCGCGAAGGCGGGAAGCCGAGAAACGTGAACGGGACGGCAGGAAATCCCGAGATCGAGAGGATCGCGAGCACCGCCGACGGCCCCGGAATCGCCTCCACGCGGTGTCCGGCCGCGGCGGCCGCCGCGACGAGCCGCTCGCCGGGATCGGAGACGAGCGGCGTGCCCGCGTCGGAGACGAGAGCCAGCGTCTCGCCGCGGGCGAGCCGCTCGAGAGCCTCGCCGACGCGGCGGTGCTCGTTGTGGCCGTGGCAGGACACGCGCGGCGACGTGAGGCCGTGGCGCGCGAAGAGGTTTCCCGTGCGCCGGGTGTCCTCGCAGTAGACGACGGCTGCCGACGACAGCGCCTCGAGCGCCCGCGGCGAGAGGTCGTCGAGGTTTCCGATCGGCGTGGCGACGACGAGGAGACGACCCATTGCGCCATTCTCTCGCGTCCGCGCCCGCGAAGAGCCCGACGGCTCAGCGGCAGCTTCATGGAGTTCGCCGCATACAAGAGTGGCGCCTGGAATGTTATGGCCCTATACTGATGATATGGCCACTATGACCGTCAAATCGACCTATGCCCTTGATATCGAGACGGCTCGCAGCCTCGAGGATATGGCGCGTCGCTGGGGAGTCTCCAAATCCGAGGCACTGCGGCGGGCGATCCGGGCGGCCAAACGTGGACCGGCCGGAGCGCCGAAGGCGCTCACCGCTCTCGATGCACTCCAGCGGTCGCTCGGCCTGGAGACCCAGACGGCGGCTCGATGGGAAAGGCGGGTCCGCGCGGAGCGCCTTGCCACGTCCATCCGACGAGAATCGAAATGATCCATCTGGACCCGAGCTTCCTGATCCGGGGGCTCGTGCGCGACTCCGCCGAAGATCGAGCGCTGCGAAAGTGGCTGAAAGCTGGCGAACAGCTGGGCATGAGCACCGTTGCCTGGACGGAGCTCTTGTGTGGCCCGCTCGAGGAGAGCCACCTGGAGCTTGCCACCCGCGTCGTGTCGCAACGCGTGGCGTTCCTCGAGGAAGACGCAGCCGTGAGTGCGCGCCTGTTCAACGAATCCGGGCGGCGCCGTGGATCTCTGATCGACTGCATGATCGCCGCAAGCGCATTGCGCGCGGGGGAACCGCTCGCGATCGGGAACGTCGGCGATTTTCGGAGGTTCGGGGCTTGGGGTCTGAAGATCCTCGAAGCGTGATGAAGGACGTGGTAGCCCGCAGGTGAAGAGCCTATAGAACGCGGTCTGATCCGACACGAAGCGCGCGAAGCGCCTGCTACCATCGAGATCGTGTTTCGCGGGTCGTTGGTCGCTCTCGGGCTCGCGGGCGTCACCCTCGTGCCGGCCGCCGGGAGCGGCGCACCCGCGGCGCCCGCGCCTGCGGCGACGCCGTCCGGGCCGGCCGTGCTCGTGGACCGCATCGCGGCGGTCGTGGGCGACGAGATCGTTCCCGAGAGCGAGGTCCAAAAGCTGGTCGCCGTGCGGTTTCTCGAGCACAAACCGGGCGAGACCGACGCCGAGTATCGCGACCGCGTCCTCGACGAGCGCATCGTCGACCTCCTGCGCGAGCGACAGCTCCGAAGGACGAGCGGATTCGAGCCGAAGCCCGAGGAGGTCGAGGCCCGTGTCGCCGCGCTCGAGGCGCGTCTCGCGAAAGAGCGTGGTATCCCGGCGGCCGCGGTGCTCGCGGCCGCCGGAACGACCCGCGAGGAGCTGGCGGCATGGGTGCGGCGCGGGCTTGCGCTCGACAGCTTCGTGAAGGAGCGCCTCGCGCCGGGACTGAAGCTGACGGAAGCGGATCTCCGCGCCTACTACGAGTCGGCCTTCCGGGAGGCGGCGAGAAAGCGAGGCCTTTCGGACGTGCCTCCGTTCGAGGACGTCCGCGATGAGATTCGCGAGGTCGTGCGCGAGCTCAAGCTCAACGCCGAGATCGAGCGCTGGACGGCGCAGCTTCGCAGCGAGACGCGCATCCTCATTTATCGGCGCTGATCGGGCTCTGCCTTCCGGTAGAGGATGCGGTTCGCGAGCACGCGGCGCAGATACGTGCGCGTTTCCGGGTAGGTGATCGAGGCGAGAAGCGCCTCGGTCGGAGCCTTCGCGCCGCCGGCCCACAGCGCCGTCTGGCCGGCGCCGGCGTTGTAGCCCGAGGCCGCGAGAGCCGCGTCGCCATCGAAGCGGGCGAGAAGGTTCTTCAGTGTGCGCGCGCCGAGCCGCAGCGACCGCGCGGGATCGTAAAGTTCCGCGTAGGCGGGAGGAGTCTCGTTCAGCTCCCGCGCGGCCTCTCCCGCGGTCGGAAGCGTGAGCTGCATGAGGCCGCGGGCTGCGGCGGGGGAGGCGGCCTCGCGGTCGAACCGGCTCTCCTGCCGCATGATCGCGTAAAGCAGGTCGCGCGGCACGCCGCTCTGGTCCGCCGCCTCGGCGACGAGCCGGTCGAAGGGGCGTGGCGCGAGAGAGCGGAGCACCGAGCGCGGCGCGAGGTCGAGGAGGAAGTCGTCGGGCACCAGGCGGTCGAGAGCCTCGGCCGCCTCGAGCGCCGCCGGCCCGGCGTCCGCGTCCTCGGCGAGGCGAGCGGCCACGAGGCTGCCGAGGAGCGTGTCGAGGCGCGAGGCGTCGCGCACGATCGGCTCGGCTT
>Ga0075521_10000006_pt1 | contig 37760 bp, 33 predicted proteins | sample NGEPerD_FD_74785 | JGI IMG/M metagenome (GOLD analysis project Ga0075521, IMG submission 74785) | Arctic peat soil microbial communities from the Barrow Environmental Observatory site, Barrow, Alaska, USA - NGEE PermafrostAB12-D | ecosystem: Environmental > Terrestrial > Soil > Wetlands > Peat ...
TCCACGAAGTAGACGTCCCTTCCGAATTCGAGAGAACCCGATGACGATATTTTGTTCGCGGCGGCAGGCAGTGCGAATGGCTCGGATTGTCGGTTCGACCACTTCTCGAGTGGCCATCCTTGCGGTCGTGGCGATCGCGGTAAGCCTGTCATCACTGGCTGCGCGCGCCGAAACAGGGGAGGTGCCTGCGCCCCCGCCGCCGATACGAGACGCGCTGCTGCCGTATCTCGACGCGCGCCATGTCGCGCTTCCGGCGAGCGCGGAGCTTCGCGCCTTGCGGTCGCGTCGCATTCCCGGATTTTCGCGGCAGACAAAACTCGCCTGCAGTGCGTGCCACTACGGATTTCCGCAGCTGACGCCGTTCGGGCGACTGTTCAAGCTCAATGGGTACACGCTCACGGGGCTCACGACGATCGACGCGGGAGATACCAGTCGATCGTCGTTGAAGCTCGCACCGTTTCCGCCAATTTCGGCGATGGCGGTGGCGTCGTTGACGCATCTAACGACCGCGCTGCCAGGGACGCAGAACAACTCCGCCGTCTTTCCCGATCAGCTGAGTGTCTTTCTCGCCGGCGAGATCACCCCGAGGCTCGGCGCATTCGTGCAGCTCACCTATGCGGCGCCCGACGGCTCCATTGGCCTCGACAATACGGAGTTTCGATTTGCGGACCGCACGCATCTCTTTTCACAGGAGCTGCTGTTCGGTGTGACGCTGAACAACAACCCCACGATGCAGGACGTTTGGAATACCGTGCCCGCGTGGAGCTTTCCTTTCATGACGAGTAGCGCCGCCCCGACTCCGACGGCTTCCACGATGGTCGAGGGAGCGCTTGGGCAGCAGGTCGTAGGCTTGGGCGGTTACGGGTTGTGGCACCAGCTGGTGTACGCGGAGGTCACAGCGTATCGATCGGCCCAGCAGGGCGTCTCCTCGCCGCTCGATGGGAGCGGGGGCAACGTCGCGCACAATGTGATTCCGTATTGGCGTGTGGCGCTGCAGCACAAATTCGGGCCGACCTACTTCATGCTCGGCACCTACGGTCTGAGTGCGAGGCTCTACCCAACCGGCATCTCCGGGCCCACGGACCAATACTCGGACGCCGCGGCGGATCTTCAAATCGAACAACCTGTGAACCAGGGCGTGGTCGTCGTTCGCTCGACGTTCATCCATGAATCGCAAACGCTCAATGCGCTCGTGATTGGCGATGAGCCAGGCGCCTCGAATCTGCACAACACGCTCAAGGTATTTCGGGCGAACGCCTCATACATGCCGTCGACGCGTGCCACCTTCACGCTGGGCTACTTCAACACCACGGGTACCAGCGATCTCTTGCTCTATCCGAGCGACCCGATCACTGGAAGTGCGATCGGCAGCCCGCAGTCCTACGGCGGGATCGGAGAGTTCGACTTCAACGCGTGGCAGAATACTCGCCTGGGGCTGCAGTACACCGTGTACGGCAAGTTCAACGGCGCCTCGAACTCCTATGACGGCGCGGGGAGAAACGCGACGGACAACAACACCCTGTTCCTGTTCGCCTGGGTGGCGTTCTAAGCGCGGGGGCGCACTCTCGATGGGTGCGCCCCTTCGCTGCCGCGCGCTACGGTCCCGGGCGGGCAGTGCGACCCGTCAACTCGCTCACGTGCAGCCGAAACAGGATTGAGCGTTGAGGAGCCGGGTCGGCTTCGGTGAACGTTGCCGCCACGAGCGAGCGCATGAGCTCGAGACCTCGCGCGTACGAATCCGGGGACCCCAACTCCGGATCCAGCAGCTCCATGTGGCCCTTCACCACCACGCTGTCCCAATCGAACACGCCACGCACCTCGTCGACCTCGAATGCGCACCACGCGTGTCGCGCCAGTGTCGCAAACTTGCTCCCGTGATTCGTCCGGCCGTACAGCCAGTTGTCGTCGGACACATAGTGTATGGGATGAATGTCGACTCGATCGTCGATCGCGAACGCGATGCGCCCGACATGATTTCGAGCGAGCAGCGCGCGTGACTGATCGGCCGTGAGCTCACGAATTGTCGGGCCGGTGCGCGCCTGATCGCGCGCCACCGAATCGTGCGCGGGTTCTTCCTTGTTGCTCATCGCCGCTCCACCCGTGAGAGTCGATCGCGCAGGCAGTGGGTCAATCGCCATCGCAATGGTCAGGCTATCAGCATGCGCGTCCCCGCGCCAGTCAGCTACATCACGACCTTCGGCGCCTTCACCGTCACCGCTGGAACGTCGAGCTCCTTCATCAATCGGTTGAACGCGCCCACGTCGTCGTTCTCGAGCGCACGCAGCTTCTGCAGCTGCGCTTCGACCTTCCCCGAGAGATCCTTCAACGACTCGAGCTGCGACTGCGTCGGCGCGGAGTCGCCCGTCAATAGCTGACCGTTCACCGTGAGCATCATGTTGTACAGCTTGATCGGATAGTGCAGCGTGATCTCGTCCGCGTGCGAGTGGACCTCGATCAGTGCCTCGCGGATCTCTTCCAGCTTCGTGTGCAGCGACTTTCCCGCAATTCGCACGCGTGCGGCGTACGGCTGATCCTTTACTTGCTTGATGCGTGCATCGACCTGCCCCTGCATCGTCGCGATGTCCGCGGCGGCGTCGACCGTCGAGTCGATGTGATCGCGCAGCTCGGTCCATGCCGCGAGCTGTGCTCGCTGGGCTTGTGGCGTGACGGTTGTGCGTGGGTCGTTCACGACGGTGAACGGCTGTGACGACGATTTGCCGCCCACGGTAAGGCGCGCGGTGTAGGTGCCGGGCGGCACCTGCATGCCGGCAACGGTCCCGTAGTCGACGATGATGCCGCTGATGTGCTTCACGTCGTGGTAGCGAAGATTCCACACGAAGCGGTTCGTCCCCATCCGTACCGGCACCAGCGAGTCACTCGGCGCGTACGACGAGCTGTCGACTCCTTCGATCTTTTTCTTGCGCCCGAAGGCCGCAGTGGTGTCGCGGCGCGCCATTGCAATGGAGTCTTTCGCGACAGAGTCGCTTGCGTTGCTGTCTGGCGCAGTCGCGGTCGACGAGAACGTGCGAATGACCTTTCCGGATGCGTCGAGGAACGCGAGCGTCACGGGTCCGGCCGGCTTTTCGCGAAGGAGATAATCAACCGCCGCGCCGCCACGCGGATTCTGTCCGGCGTCCGGCGTGCGGCGACCGGCACCGGCGTCCCAGCGAATCGCGGTATCCGGGACGAAGAGATGCACGGCCTCGCGTCGCACCGCCTCTGTGAGCTGGCGCAATACCGACACATGGTCCATCACCCAAAACGACCGGCCATGCGTCGCGACGATCAGATCGTTGTCGTGCACGATGAGGTCGCGCGCGGAGCTGCGGGGAAGATTGAGCTGCAGCGACTGCCAGTGTGCGCCGTCATCGAAGGAGACGTAGACGCCGCTCTCCGTGCCGGCGTACAGGAGGCCACGAGCGACCGGGTCCTCGCGAATCGCACGCGTGTACGCGAGCTCGGGGATGCCGGAGTCGATGCGCACCCACGTCTTTCCGTAGTCGGCGGTGCGATAGAGATACGGATGAAAGTCGTCCTGCTGATAGCGATTGGCAGCGAGGTAGGCGGTGCCGGCGTCGTGATGACCAGGGTCGATGATGCTCACGCGCGTGAACTTGCCGGGAAAGTGCGGCGTCACATCCTGCCACGACGCGCCGTTGTCGACGGAGAGATGCACGAGGCCATCATCGGAGCCCGCCCACAAAACGCCCGCTTTCACCGGCGACTCCGCGAAGGCGAAGATCGTGGCGTAGATCTCGGTGCCCGTCTCGTCGCGCGTGATCGGGCCTCCGACGTGCCCAAGCGTGGCGGGATCGTGGAGTGTGAGATCGGGGGAGATGGCCGACCAGCTTCCGCCTGCATCGGTCGTTCGAAATGCGCGTTGCCCCGTCGCGTACATCGTCGACAGCGCGTTCGGCGAGAAGAGCAGCGGGAACGTCCACTGGAAGCGAAGCGGGACGTCCTTCGCGGCGTAGCCGTCGTAGTTCGGCAAGGCGATGCTGATGTCGCGCTGCTCGTTCGACTTGTCGTCGAGACGAAGGATTTGCCCCCAATAGCCAGCGCCGTACGAGATCTCGGGATTCCTGGGGTCGACCGCGAGATACCCTGACTCGCCAAACGGCAGCGCGTCCCAATCCTGCCGCGAGATCACGCCTTCGTCGGAGCGGCTCTTGATGCGAACGGACGAATTGTCCTGCTGTGCGCCGTATAGCCGATACGGAAATTGATTGTCGGCGAGCACGTGGTAGAACTGCGCAGTGGGCTGGTTGTCCTGTGACGACCAGTTCTCCCCGCCATCGAGAGAGAGCGTCGCGCCGCCATCGTTGCCCTCGATCATTCGATTCGGATCTTCGGGATCGATCCAGAGCTCGTGATCATCGCCGTGAGGCACGCGCATCCGCTGGAAGCTGTGTCCACCGTCAATGGATTTGTACGTGCTCAGATTCATGACCCAGACGACGTTCGGATCCTTCGGGTCCGCCGAGATCAGTCCGTAGTACCAGGGACGCACCATGAAGTCCTGGTCGCTGTTCATGCGCTTCCAGCTCGCTCCCGAGTTCTCCGAGCGATAGATGCCGCCAAGCGAATCGTCGGGCGATGTCTCGACGTATGCGTAGATTCGGCTCGGCATCGATGCCGAAACGGAGACGCCGATACGGCCGATGGGCACGTCCGGCATCCCGGGATTGTCAGTGAGCTCGGTCCACGTGTCACCGCCGTCGGTGCTCTTCCACAATCCGCTCTTGCCGCCACCCGCACTGAAGCCCCACGGAAAGCGCTGGAAGCGCCACATTGACGCGTACAGAATGCGCGGATTGCTGGGATCCATCGCGAGGTCGATCGCGCCCGTGCTGTCATCGACGAACAACACACGCTTCCACGTGGTGCCGCCGTCGCGCGAGCGATACACGCCGCGATCCGAATTTGGGCCGAACGCGTGACCGTACGCGGCGACGAATACATCGTCGGGATCCTTCGGGTCCACCCGGATCGCAGCGATCTGCTCGGTCTTCTCGAGGCCGATGTGCTTCCAGCTCTGGCCGCCGTCCGTCGAGCGATACATGCCGTCGCCGACGGTCAGATCTTCGCGAAAATCGGTCTCGCCCGTGCCGACGTAGATCACGTTTCGATCGGACGGAGCGATCGCGATCGCGCCGACCGAGGCAATGCCGGATTTGTCGTCCGAGATGTTCTGCCAGGTGACGCCGGCATTGGTCGTCTTCCACACGCCGCCATCCACCGCGCCAAAATAAAACGTGCGCTTCTCGACTGGGTCGCCGGTCACTGCGACGGCGCGTCCGCCGCGAAAGGGGCCGACGAGGCGCCACTGGAGTGCGCGCAGGAATGGGTCGGAAGATGAGTGAGTGGAGGAGTCGGGGCGGAGCGTCGACGCGATCTTCGACTTCGGTTCCGCGCCAGCCTGTTTCGTCGCCTTGCTCTGCGCGGCCGCAGAGCACGTGAGGAGAATGGCGAGCGCGCTTGCAAGAACGAGTCGCATGACTGTACTCCGGAAGATCGAGAGGGCCCGGCCCGCGACAAAGCGCGGAACCGGCGGCTCAGAGAAGGTACTGGATGGCGACGCCCTGCGCAGCGGAGCGCGTGCCACTCGTGCTAGTCGTGCGCGCGCATGCCTCGTGGCGTCGTCCAGCTCTGATTCGAGCGATCGATGTCCGGGAACCATCCATCGGGATCGATCTCTACTCTCATCACCTGCGCACCTCGCGCCACTCGCGCGACGTACGTGCGCGCGCCTTGCAGCCACACCGTCGCCGGCACGTGCACGCGCTCGACCTTGCCGTCGGCGCGCGTCACGGCGAGCTCGACGGGCATCGGCGCGAGGCCGCGATCCTCGATGGTGATGTCGACCGAGGTGCCGTTGTTCTTCACGCTCGCGATCGCCTGATCGAGCGGCCACGCCTCGTAGAACCACGAGCTCCAGAACCAGCTGAGATCCTGCTTCGATACGTCTTCGATCGTATTGAAAAAGTCGAGCGGATAGGGATGGCGTCCGATCCACCGCCGGCCGTACTCGCGGTACGCGCGGTGAAAGGTCTCCTCGCCCAGGATCCCGCGGAGGGCGGAGAGGATCTGCGCGGTCTTGTCGTAGTACATCACATTGTAGAGATCGGAAGGGAAGAGATCGCCAGGCGTCATTAGGATCTGATCCTCCCCCGCGAGCGCGCGCCTGATGTAGAGCGCGCGCTGCCCCGACTCCTGATCCGCGATCCGTCCGCCCTTGCGCGGCTCGCCGTAGAGTTGGCGCATCCCCTGCGCGGCGTCGAACTGCGTGAAACCCTCATCCATCCACGGGAAACGCGTCTCGCTCGAGCCCACCTGCATCGGGAACCACATGTGCCCCGTCTCGTGCATCAGATCGCCCGCGAGGGAGAGCGTGTCAGCCCACGGCTGCATGAAGGTGAGTCGCGGATACTCCATGCCGCCGCTCGTGAGCACGCCCTCCATGGATGTCATCGTGGGCCACGGATACTCCCAGAGGTACGCTGAGAGCTGCTGCACCGCATCGCGCGTGTAGCGCGCGCCGCCCGCGGCCCACGCGGACGCGCGCGCATCGAGGCGGAAGAAGGAGTACACGTCGACGGTGTCCGGCTTTCCGCTTGCGCTCCGGATCAGCGCCCGCGTCGCATCCCACTGGTAGCGATCGCTCGTCCCCCACGCAAAGTCGCGCACGCTGGGCGCCGTGTAGTGCCACATCACGCTCGGCCCTTGCGACGCGAACGCCGCGCCGCCGTCGCCGGGCTTGCTGATGGTGACGACGCTCCCCGTGTTGCGCGCCTGCGCGAGCTTCGTGCGCGCGCTAGCGCTCAGAACATCGGAAGCGTTGACCAGTGAGCCCGTCGCCCCGACGACCCACCCGCGAGGCGCCGTGATCCGCACATCGTAGTCCGCGTGATCCATGTAGAACTCGGCCTCGAGCAGATATTGATCCGCTACCCAGCCGTTAACGTCATCGTAGACGGCGATCTGCGGATACCAGTAGCCCATGAGGTAGAGATGATCGTCGCGCCCCTCGCGACCATCTGCGGGTGTGAGCGGCGGGATGAAGGACCACGCGACGTCGATCGTCGCAGAGTCGTGCGGGAGGAGCGGGGAGGGAAGCGTAAGCCACATCACGGTGCCGTCCACCTCATAGCCGGCGCGCCGCGGCGAGGGAGCCGGCGCATCATCGTCCGAGGATAGTTCGACGAGCGTGGAACCATTCAGGACAATTTTTCCGAGCTTCACGCCATCGGTGAGCGGCGCGACGTCGCGGCGCTGACTCTCCGCGCGAAAGACGTTCTGTCGCAGGTACACGGCCAGCCGCGCGAGCGAGTCTGGCGAATTATTGATGTAGACGACGTGCTCCGTTCCCGTGAGTGTGTTCGTCGCCGGGTCGATCGACGCGTCGATCGAGTAGCGCGCGTGCTGCACCCAGTTGCGCAGGCCCGGCTCGCCCGTGCGCGCGCGCGTGCCGTTCGCGATCGCCCGGGTGAACGCCGGCGGGACGATCACCGCGCCGGGAATCGGGCGTCGCCGCGTGGTGGAGTCAGTACGTGGAGGAGTGGTTCGGCGCCCCTGCGCCCTCATGGACATCGGCGCGACGAACACTGCGCACAGCGCGAGCGACAGCGCGAGAAACAGTGGGCGCAATCTGAGAGCTTCGAGCACGAACACTCCGGATGATGAACTCCGTAATGTTGGTCGAAGCCCGCGCGCGGACAATGCTGCTACGCTCGGGCCCCTCTAGCTCGGGAGCTGCTTCGACTCACTTCGCTCCGCCGCCAGCTTCGCCGTAAAGCGCTGCGCCTCGGCTATCCGCTCGACCTCGATCGCGATCGAATCGACGGTTTGCTGGATCTGTTCGAGCCTCTGATCGTCGAGGCGCGATGGTCCGAGTTGGTGCGCCTTCGTGGAGGCGAGCACCCGCTTCGATACCACGTAGACGACGGCGAGCGTCGACACCGACACGATGATCGTGAGCATGACGCCCGCGAAGCTGATTACGTCCTGGTCCATGCCGGCCGCTCCTGGCTGATGGGCACACGTCCCCCATTATGCAGCCATACGCGCCATCGAGGAATGCGGTTTCGCCACCGCCGCTCGCGCGGTCGATCGCCTACTTCGGCACGGCGAAGGTGAGCTCGGCCGAGTACGCGAGGTACGGATCGCCCGTGTCCGCGAGCGTGCGCGCGTACAGCGCGCAATCCGTGGGCAGCGCGCTCTCGAACACGGTCTTGCCGTTGAGCACGATCTTCACGTTCCCCGGCAGGGCGAACAAGTCGGGGCGCAGCAGCAGCCGCACGCGACGCACGTGCTCGGCGTCGACCTTGATCGTGTTGTGCTCGTCGATGGATGCGCGCACGCCGGAGCGCACGAGTGTGCCGAGCCGCGCGCGGATCGCGTCCGGGACATTGGTGTCGCCACCTGGAATCTCCTCCTTCTCGAGGATCTCGACCCAGTAGCTGCGCGCGTGCGCCGTCGTCGCGACAGCGAAATCGATCTTCTTCGGGATCGTTCGCCCGACATGGTGCTCGAAGAAATTCACGGTGGCATCATCGTCTCCGGTGCCGGGGACAATCTCGTGCTCGCGCTGCGGGAAGAGCGTCATTGCCACGTCCGCGTGCTGCGCGCGAAGGGAGTCGACGGTCTTCGTCGTGGCGCTGAAGGGAATCACCTGGTCGAGCTTCCCGTGCAGAAAGAGCATCGGGAGATGCGCGACGTTCGATGCGAACGGTCGGTCGCCGCCAGGCTCGGTGAAGCCGAAGAGCCCCGCGCCCATCGCGACGACGGCGGCCGAGAAGCGCTGTGGCCAGAGCGATGCGTAGTCGAGGGTGCCGGTGCCGCCGTTGCTCAGCCCCGAGAGGTACACGCGATCCGGATCGATCGTGTATTTGCGCATCACCTCCTCGAGCAGCGAGTCGACCATCGTCTCCGTCGCGCTGCGCCACCATCCACCCCAGCTGTTCGGGTAGATGACGATGTAGCCCGTGCGCTCGAACGCGTTGCTGGCGAGCTGCACGCCCTCGATCGCCGGACCGGAGTTGCCAGCGAGATAGATGATGAGCGGAAAGGGCTCGTCGCCGCGATAATCGTCGGGGATGTACGCGGCGTACGGCCAGCCGCGCAGCGACTCGCTCGACATTCCTCGGAAGTGCGTACCGACGGCGCGCGACGGGCGCGGTCGCGCGAGCTGGGCGCGCATCGAGTCCGGGAGCGTGCACGCGGCGACCCCCGCGTCGCGCTTCGTCGAGTCGGGGTGCAGGAGATGTGCGGCCGCGGCGCGAACGAAGTAGTCGGAGTCCGAGGCCGCGTGCTCGAGCAGCGGGCGCGCGGACGCGGGATCGACGCGCGCGAGCATGCGCACCGCGAGCGTGCGCGTGCGCGGGTTGTCGCTCGCGAGTGGCGTCGATAGCTCGGCCGCGGACATCGGTGCCGCGCTCGCGCCCGCGCGATAGCGAACGCCGAGGAGCAGGCGCACGGATGCGGTGTCGGCGCCGGCGAGTATTGTATCGAGGCCGGGCGCGGCAAGGAGCGATGCAACCGCGCTGCTGTCGCCGGTGGCAACGGCGGAGAGCATGCCCTGGCGCAGCTCACTCTTCTTCAGCCAGTCGGTGCTCGCCTCGCCGCGCGTGTGATCGACCAGCTCGAGTACCGCCGTCTCGTGCACTTTGTAGTAGTTCACGTCGGGGTACGCGCCCTCGAGCTCAATGCGCCGTACGAGATGCGATGCGGGGCAATACCACATCTTCAAGTGAATTGCGCTCGAGTCCGCATTCGACCGCGGGATCAGCAGCTCGGCCGTCGCGGTTCCCTCGGCGCGATAGCAGCTCTCGCCGCCGAGTGTGTCGGTGGCGGCGACGTGCATGTCGAAGGTGAAGGGATCGGTGGATTGCCAGTGATCGCCGAGGCGCACCGCGGCGGCGGGGAGCGACGGAAGCTCGAAGAGATCCCAGAGCATCTTGCTCCGCATCTCCCGGCGCGCGGCCCACGGCAGCCGCGCGTCGCCGCTCGTGGAGATGAGATTTGCCTGCGCGTAGCGCTCGCGCCCGCGCAACCGCGACTGCAGCCGAGCGCGGTCGGAGGCGGTGAGGGTGCTCATCGTGTCGAGCGAGGTGACGATGCTGTCATCGCGCGCGCGACCGCGCTGCACGCCAACGAGGATGCGATCGCCTTCCGCGCGGACGATGAGCACGTGGGAGCTCCACTCGTAGCGCGCCGCGCTGACGAAGGGCGAGCCGAAGGGCTTGTCGTGTTTGCCGGGGGCGCCGAACACCGCGCTGCCGTCGATCTCCTGACGAAAGAGCTCGCGATAGACGAGGTGATCGCCCGTGCGCAGATCGTATCGCCAGAGGATCGCGCTATCCGGCGCGCTCGTGCACGGCGTGCCGCACATGAGCGCGGCCAGCATCAGCCCGAACATTCGTCCACCCCCTGTCGCCGCATTGGTCTCCGTCTTTCGAGCGTGCCGAGAGTCGGAGCTTGAGACTCGCCACGGGCACTTTCAATGCGGCGCGTGTGTGCGTTCTGTGCGAACGATCAGGTCGTGGCGTCCGCGTTCTGCAGTGGCTCGCGCGCGGGACTAGTCGCGGCCGACGGGCGACGATTGGCCAGCCACACGCCCGCGAGGATCACGGCGAAGCCGATCGCGTGAATTGTCGTGAACTGCTCATGCAGCACGATCCCCCAGAGCACGGCGACGATCGGAATCGTGTAGGTCACCGATGTCGCGAAGATGATCGTCCCCGCCTGGAGAAGCTGATTGAAGAGCAGCACGCTGAACGCCGTGCCGATCGCACCCAGCATGGCGATGTAGCCGAGTGCGGCAGGGGCGGCTGCATTAGTGCGGAGCGTCTCGACGAAGTTGGTCCCCGCGAGGAGGAAGATGAAAGAGGGGATGCCGACGGTCGTGAGTGCGACCGACGTCACCAGAACCGAATTCCGCCTCGCGAAGAAGCCCTTCACGAGATTCACGTTCGTCCCGTACGAGAGCGTCGCGATCAGCACGAGCCCGGCGTAGGCGAGATTCGTCGAGCGATCCGCCTCCGGAGATCCCGCCATCGCGAGCAGCCCCGCGCCGACGATGCCGACGACGATCCCAACGATGTTCGCGAGGGGAAAGCGTTGGCGAAAGAAGAGCCACGCGAGAATGAGCGCGAAGATCGGTACCATCGACGTGAGCACGCCCACCACCGCCGAGGGGAGCACGGTCTCGGACTTGGCATAGAGGAAGGCGGGGATCGCGTTGCCTGTGAGGCCGACGACGAAGAGCATCGCGATCTCCTTCATGCGGAGATCGCGGAGATGCTTGAGTGCGAATGGCAGAAAGCACAGCGCGGCCACGCTCATGCGAATGAGCGCGAGCTCGAGCGGAGTGAAGCCCTTGAGCCCCTCCTTCATGAGGATGAACGAGCTGCCCCAGATGATCGAAAGCAGGATGAGCACGATCCACGCGCGCGCGCCGTTGCGTGAGCTCACGCCGTTCTCGCGCGTGCGGCGACGAAGATCGAGTCTACGCTCAGCGCCGACGCATCGACGGTGGCGAGCGCCCACGCGGCGATCGACATGAGATAGACGCCGTACTGGAGCTGCGAGAGCCCCGACAACACCATCGCCGTCGCGAAGGTGAAGAGCAGTAGCGCTGAGCCCACGCTCGCGAATCGCACGCGCACGCCGAGCAGCATCGTCACCCCGAACGTCCCCTCGGCGATCGTCGCCAGTACGGCAAGCGCCGGTACGATCGATGCGGGCGCGAAGGCGTTGACCTGCGCCGTGTACGCGATGAAGTGCTGGAAGTCGCCCCATGAGACGCCGGGCGCACCCGGAGGACCGAGGAAGCCGAGTCGGTCGATGACGTTCTCGAAGAAGGCGACGCCGATGAGCAGTCGCGCCATCGTTGCGACCCAGCGCACGCGGCCGGCCGTGAGCGCGAGTGCTGCGGCAACCGGAGTGAAGATCACGGGATAGTAGATGCTGGTGAAGGCGGGGTGTGTGCGCACACAATAGTACACCGTCCAGACGATCTGCACGATCACCATCACCCAGAGTGCGACGAACGCCGTACGCCGGGTTCCGACAATCGCGTTGTCTGCTCGAGCCACGAGCGCACGCCACTTCATACGGCCTCCGTAAGCGGCTTCGTCCTGTCGACGAACACCATCGCGAGGAAGCGGCACTGCTTCGTGGTGCTCGCGTTCGCGGAGACGCGATGCACGGTGCCCGGCGGCTCGTAGAACATTTGCCCCACATGGTACGTCGTCTCGTCGCCGCCATCGGCCTTGAAGCGAAGCTCGCCCTCGAGCACGTAGCCGAAGACGAAGCCAATGTGCCGGTGCGCGCGATCGACCTGCCCTGGCGCGTAGGTGATCTCGAGCGCGGTCATCTTCCATCCGTCGAGCGAAACCGGCGGGAGCTCCTGCGAGAAGATCGGGCCGGCGCTCGGGGCGCTCGCAGCGGCGGGCGTGGCAGCGGAGGCGACGATCGGTGCGAGAAGAACGGCGGCTCCCGCTTTCGCGAGGGATTCGATCATGTCGCGGCGGCTCAGCTGCGTCATCGTCGCCGTGGGATCGGGGGGTTCGGGGTGACAGTGTACTTCGCGCATCTAGACTACCCCTCGCATGGAGCCCTCACAAGCACCAAATTCCGCGTAGATGACTGGTCCAAAAACTCCGCGCGTTGCGCGCAAACGAGTCGCCGGCGCGGCGCCGCTGCTGGTGCCGCTGGACTTCGCATCGCGCGACCCGCTGCACCGGCAGATCTACGACGGCGTGCGCTCCGGGATTCTCGCGGGGCGCTTCGCCGCCGGCATGCGGCTCCCGTCCACCCGCGTGCTCGCCACTGAGCTTGGCGTCGCGCGCAACACGGTCGTGCTGGCGTTCGACCAGCTGTGCGCCGAGGGGTATCTGAGCGCGCGGGGGAGCGGCGGGACGCGTGTGCGTGCGACGGTGCCCGATTCACTGATCAGTGTGACTGGCGGGCGACGCGGCGCGCAGACTACGCGCGCGGTGCGCGAGATGCCGGCCGCACGAGTCGCAGCTGGGCGCGACTCATCGTCGCTCTCGCCGCGATGGGCCGAGCTGCTCGCACACGATCCGGAGCTCGGCATGTCGCGGAACGTCGGCGCGGTGCCGTTCACGCTCGGGATGCCGGCGATCGACGCCTTTCCATCGACGCTCTGGGCGCGCATCACCGCGCGCAGATGGCGAAGTGGCGCGGTCGTGCTTGGCCATGCGGCGACGGCCGGCGATGCGGCGTTGCGCAACGCGATCGCCGCGTACGTGACGAGCGCGCGTGGGGTGCGATGCACGCCGCATCAGATTCTCATCGTGAGCGGCGCGCAGCAGGCGCTCGATCTCGCCGCGCGCGTGCTCGTGGAGCCGGGCGACGCGGTGTGGATGGAGGACCCGGGTTATCCGGGCGCGCGCGCGGCGCTCGCGGGCGCGGGCGCGCGCGCGATTCCAATTCCCGTCGATGACGAGGGGATGAACGTCGTCGCGGGGGAGCGCATTGCACCGGGTGCGCGGGTGGCTTACGTCACGCCGTCGCATCAGTTCCCGCTCGGCATCATCATGAGCGCGTCTCGCCGGCTCGCGCTCCTGACGTGGGCGCGACGAGTGGGTGGATGGGTGCTCGAGGATGACTACGACAGCGAGTTCCGCTACTCGGGGCGGCCGATACCATGCTTGCAGGGGCTCGACACGGAGCGCGGCGGCGCGGAACGCGTGCTCTATATCGGCACCTTCAGCAAGACGCTCGCACCCGCGCTCCGGCTCGGCTACATCATCGTGCCCGACGAGCTCGTGGATGTATTCCGCGCGGCGCGCGCGATCTCCGGCGGGCATTCTCCGACGGTTGATCAGGGAGTGCTGGCGGACTTCATCGGCGAGGGGCACTACGTGCGCCACGTGCGACGCGTGCGCGCGCTCTGCGCGGAGCGGCAGCAGGCGTTGCTCGCCTTTGCGGTGAGCGAGCTCGGCGATGCGCTCGCGCTCGCGCCGGATGCAGCGGGGCTGCACATGGTTGGATGGCTGCCGGTGGGCGTGAACGATCAGCTCGCGACGGCGGCCGCAGCGCGCGAGGGAGTCGACGTCACACCCCTCTCGCGCTACTCGGCAATCGCGCTCGCGCGAGGCGCGCTGCTGCTCGGTTATGCGGCGTTCGATGAGGGGGAGATTCGCGATGGCGTGCTGAGGATCGCGCGCGCGCTGACGTAGAGCGTCGGCGCTCGCGCGTGCTCGTGCGCGCGCCGGTCCACGTGTCGCGCGATGGGGATTGGGGGCGAGGCGCCGCGCTCGGCGCGGTGATCGCGGACGCGCAGAGCGGTCAGGTGAGCGCGCGACGCGGGATGAATCTCGAGTACGTGCTCTCGCGAGACATCGAAGGGTCGCTCGATGCCGCCGTGACCGTCGAGGTCGCGTTCGAGCTCGTGATGCGAAGCATCGACATCGTGATTTGCGGAAGCGGGCCGGACGTCGTTCCGGTTGCGCGACTGGCGACTTCGCTAGGCTGGGGCGTGACCGTTGTCGATCCTCGGCCCGTCGTCGCGGCGGTGGTGCTCGCGGCGGGCGCATCGACTCGGCTCGGTACGGCGAAGCAGCTCGTCGAATTTCGAGGGTTGCCGCTGGTGCGCCGCGCGGCGGCGTCGGCGATTGCGGCCGCTGCGAATCCGGTGATCGTGGTGCTCCTGGATTTGGCCGGCGTGCATCTCGAGTTGAATGAGCGTTGGCGCGATGGACTCGCGTCATCGCTCGTGGCGGGCGTGAGCGCGGCGACGCGCCTCGATGCGCGCTGCGACGGCGTACTGATCATCGCGGCGGACCAGCCGCTCGTGAGTGACGTCGCGCTGCGGGTGCTCATGGACGCATTTCGCGCGGGCGCGCGGCTCGTGGCAGCCGGATATTCTGGAACGATCGGAGTGCCTGCGATCGTGGGCCGCGAGCGCTTCGAGTCGCTGTTGGAGCTCGGCGGCGATGCCGGCGCGGGGAGCTGGCTTCGGGGGCGAATCGACGAGGTGCGGAGCGTGCCGATGCCCAATGCGGAGATGGACATCGACGGCGCGGAGGATGTCGCGCGGCTGGCTACGCTGGCGTGGGGGCAGCTTCGCGAGCGCCCAGTGCCCTCAGTGAACCGGGGTGAGCCCCTTCAGCATTCCCTTCGCGGCCGCGGTGGAAGCCGTGTCGACACGTTCGACGCTCGCGCAGCGCCAGCTGAGCGAGCCGGCGAAAGTTTTTCCCTTGGTGTGCGGGTGACGCCTGATCTCGATGTCCTCCATCGCGATCGGCGATGTGAGCTCGGAAAATTGGGCGGTGCCGCGCGAGCCGCCTTCGGAGATCGTGATGGTGAGATGCGACTCGGGGCGCGTGATCACCGGAAGCGGGACGGTCGAGTTCTCACGGCCAATCATCATCGAGAGCGGACCGCTGACGCCGTGCTTTCCGGTGAGCCTGACCTTCCCCGTGTCGACGGCGGGAGTGAAGGAGCCATCGTGATCGTAGCTCTTCACCGCGATCGAGAGCAGTTGCAGCGTGCCGTGTCCCGCCTTCGCGCTCATGTGATAGCCGTTGAGCGGCCCGTCGCCTGGGGGGCCTATTGAGCATTGCTCGACCGCGAAGTCCGTGTCGACCGTCGCATCGCCGGTGAGCTGCAGATGGCCGTGGCTGAGCTTGGACTGCAAATCCGGACCGGCGACTGAGGCGGCGCTCTCCCTCGACGATGCGGACTCGCGGCTCGTGCACGCGACGACGAGGACGATCGCGGCGAGGGTGAAGGCGCGCATCGTAGGGACTGTGGTGTTGCGATGCGCGCGGGAGCGTGGCGTATCAGAGCCCATCATCTCGGTCATTCTCCAATGTACGTCCGGACGGAGGAGTCCGCTCGTCATAGTGCAAATAGCTTCTCACTCGCACCGCCGCAACGCAAGGCGCGACTGTCACTATTGGTCCAGCTCCTTCATGCTCAATGATGAGTGCAGGATACGGCCGATGACCTCCATCCCGCGCTCGCCATTCGTGAACATGACGAGCCCGCGCTGCGAGGTTGGGAGGACCAGGATCATGGTCTTGATCCCCTCGTCGGAGCCCGTGTGGAGGAGAATTATCGGATCGTCAGGCGGCCCTTTGATCACTTCCCAGCCGAGCCCCATTGCTTCGTTGGGCTTGTCGTCGAATTGCACCTGGGGGGAGGTCATATCGGCGAGGACTGCTGCCGACAGGCCGGCGCCCTGGAGCACGAACGCGGCGAATTTGGAGTAGTCGCCGATGGTGTTGACGAGCCAGTCCGCGGCGCTCGGCCGATTGGTGGTGCGCATGCCCTCGTTGATCGCGACGCCGGCGGTGTCGTGACCGATCGCGAAGCGGGCGGTGTCCATGGACGAATTCCACCCGTACGTCGTCTCGGTCATTCCGAGCCACGCGTGCGACTAGGGGTGAGACGCAACGAGGCGTGTGGCTGGACGTGGCTGTTGGGCAGTACGAGACGAGATTGCGATTGTTTCCGGCGATGGCAGCGCCGAGCACGACTCACCCGGCGATGATCACTGCGACGAGCCTCGTCTCGCCGCTCTCACGCGCGCGCGCACCGTGCATCGCGCCGAACGCCGCGAGTGCGCGCAGCCACGCCTCATCCGGCAGCGGAGCGTTCGCGAGCTCGTCGAGCACTCGCTCGGCGCCCAGCGCATAGGGCGCGCTCACCACGCGCCGCGCCGCCATCGCGAGCGGAGCGAGTAGCGCGCGCCGATGGTGCGGTGCGCGCGATGCGAGCCCCGCGATGCGGCGGAGTGCGATGCGCCGGGACGCGCCCCGCCACGCGAGCGCGCCACTCGCCTGCGCACCGGCGCGTGTTGCGAGCCAGTGCTCGGCGCGCGCGACGGCACTCGTGCGCACGCGGTCATCGAGCGCGGCATCGGCGCCCGAGACGAGCTCGATCGCCGCGAGAACGACGCGCGGACTCTCGGTGATCTCGTCGTGGCCGAGCGCGGCGGCGAGGATCGGCTGCCCTCCGTCGAGCGCGCAGAGGAAGATCGCGCTCTGCGGTGCGGCAACGCACGCAATGATCGGCTCGTTCGCCGCGCCGGGTGGCTCCGTGCGCAATGCGCCGCTCTCGCGCCATTCCCGCATCGCGCGATCGATCCGCTCGCGCAACCGCGCGCCGCACGGCTCCGCCATTGCCGGGCTTGCATCGCCCTCCGAGACCGGCTCGGGCAACACCGCACCGGTGCTTCCGATCACCTCCTCCATCGCTCTCAGCTTCTGCCGCAGGCGCCGCTCGACGGCGAGCACGGTCTCCGAATCGGCCGGCGGGGCGAGTGCGTAGCTCCACGTGCGCAAGTGCAGCGCGCCGAGTCGGCGCGAGCGTGCGACGCGCTGCTCGAGGCGCGCGGGGGTCCACGGCAGGTCGAGATGGATGACGACCGATGCGTCGTGGAGGTTGAGACCTTCGCTCGCGAGATCGGTGGTGAGTAGGAGATCGATGCGCTCGGCCGCCGGCGGCGCCGGTGCGCCCATGGCGCGAGGGGCGAAACGCGCGAGTGTTTCCTGCCGCGAGAGACGCCCGCTCGCGATGCGTGCGCCATGCGACGTCAGCGCAGCGATAGAGCCCGCGTCGCGCAAGAGCTCGTACATCGCGTGCACCGTGCACGCGTACTGCGAGAAGGCGAGCACCTTCTCGCCGCGATGCCGCGTGCAGATCTCGCGAATGGACTCTGCGCGCGATGCGTCGACGTCCGCGCGCTCGCGCGAGCGCACTTTCGCGAGGAGCGCACGAACCGCGTCGAGATGCGCACGCACGAGCGCGAGCAGCGCGTGCGGCTCTGCGGTTGGCGCGGCGACCAGCTGCGGGAATGCAAGCTGGATCGTGTCATTTGCGCAGCTCCACGCGCGAAGCTCGCGGCGGTCGGGATAGCGCCCCTCCTCGAGCGCGCTTTCCAGCGCGATGCCGCGCGCAATCCGGCGTCGCAGCGCGCCGGCGAGTGCGCCCCGGCTCGAGGCCCACTGCCGGAGCAGGCTCCAGGTGAGCAGCGCGCCGCCAGCACCGCCGTCCGCTGGAGGGACCGGCGGGGGGAGCGCCAGCACGACGCGCAGGAGCGGAGAGTCGTCGCGTACCGGTATCCAGATCGGCGCCGGCGCATCAGGGAGTGGAACCGCCGCCGCGACATCACCGCGCTCGCGGCGCACGATCATCGCTGCCAGCTCCGCGTCACTCAGCGAGTAGGCGCGTGTGCCGAGGAAGAGCGCGAACAGCGCCGCGAGCTCGGCGCGGCGATTGTGCACCGGCGTCGCAGTGATGAGCAGCAGCTGCGCGCGGGCCGACATCGATGCGAGCACTGCGTAGCGCAGCGTGGAGGAGGTGCGCGCGTGATGTGCCTCGTCGAGCACGAGGAGATCGAAGTCACCCTCGGGCACCGTGCCGCGCGACAGCGCGCTGTACGAGATCACCGTCGCGCTCACGCCGGCGGCTCGCAGCGCATCGCGCCACATGGGCCGCAGCGCGGCGGGCAGCACGAGCAGCGGTCGCGCGGCATCGCGCATCATCGCCGCCGCGACGTACGTCTTGCCCAGTCCGGCCTCGTCCGCGAGGAGAGCGCCGCGATGCTCGCGCACGAGCACGCGGAGCCGATCGATCGCGCTCTGCTGATGCGCGTGGAGCGTGATCGAGCCAAGCGTGTCGTGCGCTTCGCTTGCGGGGAGCCAGTGCGAGGCGATCAGGGCACGCGCCTCCGCCGCGCGCACGATCATCGCGCGGCCCAGCCGATGAGCGGCGCCACGTCCGCGGCGCGAAGCCGATAGGCGCGCGTGGCTACATCGAGAAGCTCGCACGGCGTGGGCACGTCGCCATCTATAGCGCGGGCCGCGAGTGGCGCGAGCATCGCGCGCGCCCATGGCCAATCGCTCGGAAGCGGGAGCAGCGCCATCGTCCAGCCGAGATAGCGGTGATAGCCCCCGCGCGCCGGCTCGGCCAGCACGTGCAGCCATGCGGCGGCGAGCGAGGAGTTGAGGAGCGCAGTGAGCGCGAGCGCGTCTATCTGCTGGGCGCATGGGACGACGTAGCAGCTGTTGAGCGGCACGGTCGCGTCTCCGGCGGCGAGCAGCAGTGCGCGCGGCGTGCGCCCCATGTCGGCCCAGACCACGCGCGCGCGCGCGGGCGACGCGGCCGGTGTGCGAAAGAGCGTCCACCACGCGGCGCTCGCGCGCGCATCACTGCGGGCGGTGAGGCGCCGCTTCCATCGCGCGAGCCACTTCGCCGCATGCGGCGGCAGCGCGGGGAGCACGGCGCCATTCGCGTCATGCGTCCAGATGATCGACTCCGCGCTCGACGTCGCGCGCCACGGCGCCGTGCTCTCGCCGCGGAGGAGCGGGCGGAGCATCGCGCGCTCGATCGGCGCGGTGCGGCCGGCGGCGCGCACCAGCACGTGGCCATTGGTGTCGCCGCCATGGTCCATTGTCTCGTGACCACCTTTGCTCGCGGTATCGAGCCCCTCGCGCGTGACGATGAACGCCTCGTTGCATCCACACTTCACTCCAAGCAGCGGTGCGCCGAGTGCGCTTTCGCCAATTGGAAGTCCGGCGCGCGAGATTCGATCGAAGGCGTCGCGCACCGGAGGTGGAATCGCGACCCATGGGCTCGCGGGATCGGCATCGAGCGCGAGCCGCGCCGGCGCGACGCTCCAGCGCAGCACATCGCGCTTGCGATGCAGCGACGCGAGGATTGGCGGCGCAGGCGCCGCGTCGTCCGCTCCCTTGCGCGCGATCACGAGCGACGGATAGACCGCGGCATCGAACGCAGCGGGCGACTCCGACCAGTCGTCGAGCGCGATCACGCGCGCCCCGGTGCAAAGGAGCCTGCGCGCGCCGCCGCCCGCGAGTGCGCGCCACATTTTCGTGGGGAGAAGGAGGGCGAGCGATCCCTCGTTGCGGGTGAGCGCCAGGCTGCGCTCGAGGAAGAGTGCGCCCAAGTCGACCTGGGCGGCGAAGCCGGCGCCTGCGTTGGCAGAGCGTGCGCCGCGCTCCCACGCCGCGCCACCAAAAACGATGTAACGCGCACGGAGCGCGGCGCGGGCGTTTGCGGGGATGCGATGGAGCCGCACCCAGGGCGGATTACCGATCACGAGATCAAAGCCACCGCGCAGCGCGACGTCGGGAAAGTGCGTTGCCCACGCGAAAGGAAGGGCGCCGCCGGATCGCAGCGCTCGCCCCTGCGCGGCGAGCTCGCGCGCGCGGATGCGCTCGCGCGCGAGGCGCGCAATCTCCGCGGCACCGGGGCGCACGCGCTCGCCGAACAAGTCCCGCCCGCGCATTGCCGCGAGGAGATCGCGTCGCCGCGCGGTGCAGCGCTGGATCTGCTCGCCCACGTGCGCGAGCGCGAACGCGCGCTCGCTCCGCTGCAGCGCGCGCTCCAGCGTCCGCTTCCGTGCGCCGGTCGCGCGCGCGTAGCGCAGCCGCATGCGCGCGATCGTGCTCCCGCCCACGCCGCGCAGCTCCTCGAAGGCATCGCCGGAGAGCGAGTCGCCAACGCGGATGTAGCGGTCGAGATTGGGGAGCGGCGTCACCCGCATCCCGTTCGTCTCCTCGCTCTCGATCACGACCGAGAGCCACAGGCGCAGCTCGCATAGCCACACCGCCGTCGGATTCACATCGACGCCGAAGATCGAGCGCGTGAGCAGCTCGCGCCGCAGCACCGCGAGAGGCCGCGCGTCTCCGGCGCGTGATTGCAGCGAGGCGAGCGTCTCGAGCGTGTGCACGAGGAAGGCGCCGGAGCCGCACGCGGGGTCGAGCACGCGCAGATCCGCGATGCGAGCGCGCAATGCCGGAGCGAACTCGGGAGGTATCGCTTCACCCGCGAGCGCGCGCTCGACCGTTTCCCGCGCGAGCGGCCCGTGCATCAGCGCGCTCGTCAGCGCCGAGCGCGTCACCTCGCCGACGAGCGACTGCGGAGTATAGAATGCGCCGCTCGAGCGCCGCTCCCGCGACGACATCAGCGACTCGAACGCCTTCCCCAGCATCTCCGGATCGATCGCCGCCTCCGACCACGCGTCGCTATCCTCGCGCGCGGTGAAGCGATAGCGCGCGAACAGCTCGCCGAACGCGCGACCGAGCGATGCGTCGGTGAGCTGGACCGCGGGCCAGCGGCGCTCGAGCGGCGCCGGTGCGAACAGCCCGCCATTGAGAAAGGGAATGGCGCCGAAGGCGCGCGCTGTTGGCGCGCGCGAGGCGATTGGTGTGTTCAGCGTTCCGAAGAACAGAGGGCGCAGCACGCGCTTGTGGTAGCTGCCACCGCGCTCCATGCAGCGCTCAAAGCCGTTCGCAAGAAAGCGCCGGTCGCCATCGAGCCACCCCTTCGTCTCGAGAAACGAAAGAAAGAGCAGTCGCGAGAGATGGAGCAGCGCGAGCTCGTGCCTGCTCTCGATCGGCGCGTCGCCCAGCGCACTGTCCGCCACCTCGGCGACCACGCTCTCGAGCGTTCGATAGAAGCGCCGCGTGAGCGCCTCGCGGCCTAACAGCTCGAGCCACGACGCGTGAGTGAGCACGTCCGCGGCGCCGCTCGTGGCCGAGAGCGATGCGAGCGCCAGCGCGTCGCTCGCGAGCACGTGCGCGCGATCGACGACGAGCGCCGACACCCGCGGCGTTGCACGTTCGGCCGACCACGCCACGAGCGCGAGCTCTGCGGACTCGCGCCGCGCGGCGACGACGAGCCAGAGCAGATGCGGTGCGCGGGCCGCGAGTCGCACGGCGATGGTCGAGACGCTCTCACGTAGCGGCGCGCGCGCGGGGCATTCGATGAGTAGCGCGCGCAGCGTCCCCGTGCCCTGCACGATCCTGACCTCGCATGCGACGTCGCGAAGCCCAAGCGCGGTGCACGCGTCAGCGTCGAGCGGGAGCGGGAGAGTGGTGAAGCCCGCGGCGGCCGCGATCGCGGCGAGCGAGCCGACGTTCGATGCGGCCGTGAGGAGCTGGGCGGCGGTTCGGAGTGCGAGCACGGCGCATCGTAGCGCGCACTCGATGCGGCGCCGTCATCGCGCGGACGCGCGTGGCGCTAAAGTGACTCGCGCGCGTGTCTACCTACGCAGCGTTGTACCAGCGCCCCTTCCACTCTATCCGCCGCCCACGCACGGTCGCGCGCACGATGATGAACATCGTCATCGCCGCGCCCAGCGGAACCGCAAGCGCGTAGAGCGGCGAGAGGCGAAAGGCCTTCATGTAGATGAACACCCACCACACCAGCAGCAGCCCCGTGCACAGGCGCGCCCACAACAGCAGCGACGGCGACAGCGTTACGAACGCCGAGGCGATCAGCGTTGCGACCGGCGCGATGTTCACGATCGGCGTGATCAGAGTCAGCAGCGGTGCCAGGACGCGGATGATCGTGCCCGGCGGCAGCGTCTCGCGCCCCGCCGTCACGATATTCTTCGTCCATCCGTTCACGACCTCGGAGAGCGAGCGGTACATGCGCGTCGACATCTCGTCGAGCGCCAGCGCAAGCTCGCTCCTGAGCCCACGCGCGTGCACGAGTTGCGCGAGCGCAAGATCCTCTGCGGGTCTCCCCTTCACGGCCGCGTGACCGCCCACGCTGTCGTACGCGGCGCGCGTGAAGACCATGTACTGGCCGTTGGCGATCTTGTCGCTCGGGCGGCGCGCGCGATTCACTTCGCCCGCGCCGCCGAAGCGCGTGGCGAGAATGTAGAACAGCTGCGGCTGCACCACGCGCTCCCAGAACGTTACGAGCTCCTGAAAGCAGCCCACCGTGAAGAAGTCGATCGACCGCGCGCGCATCGCGTGCATCGTGCGCGCGACGAGCTCGGGGGCGTGATCGGTGTCCGCATCGGTGAAGACGAGCGTCGATCCACGCGCCGCGCGCGCGCCCGTATCGCACGCCCATTGCTTGCCGAACCACCCCTCGGGCACCGGCGTTCCGTCGATCACGCGCACGCGCAAATCACCGGCAGCAGCCGCGCGCGCGAGATCGCCCGTGCCATCTTCGGATCGATCGTCGACGACGATCAGCTCGAGCGAGGTCCACGTGGTGCGCAGAATCGAGCGCACGCATCGCTCGATGTTGCGCGCCTCGTTGCGCGCGGGGACGATCACCGACACGAGTGGAGGATCCGCGGGAACTACCGGCGACTCACCTGCGAGCGACGGCGAGCCACGCGCGCGCCACAACATCAGCGGCGGCCCGAGTACCCAAGGCCAGGAGTCGATGATCCAGCTGTGATACACGGGCGCAAACTAGCGCGCCGGGGAGTGACCGGCAAAAGAAAACGGGCACTCGAGTGAGCGCCCGTCCTCGCAGCAATCGTGCGCCGGTCAGCGATTCGTCGATCCGCTCTTACCGGAGCCGCTTTTGCCGCTCGAATCTTTGCCATCGGCGGCTTCTTCGCTCTTGTTCTTACTTCCGGCGGTGTAGCCGCCACTTTCGGTCCCGGTGCTCTTTGGCTTGGTGGCCGAGCCGTCAACGCTGCCGGAGCTTCCCACACCGCTTGCGGTGCGTCCGCCCGTGGCGCCCTGAGCCTCCTTGTCCGTCGGCTTCGCCTTCATGCCGCCGTCCTTGCCGTCCGCCTGCTTCGAGCCCGAATTTCGATCTTGATCCGCCATCTCGTTATCCTCCGCTCATGGATCGTGCATCGACCGCTTGGCTTTCTCGTACCGGGCATTTGCGCATTTGCCCGCGCGCGAAAGCAGCATAGAAGGTGCCAGCTGCGACGATTGTGTGGCGATGCATCACGGTCGCGATTTCGTGAGCATCAGGTAATCTTGCGGTTACGGATGAGCGTGCCTTACACCACTCCACCTCCTCTCGCGCCCGGTGCGCGTGTCGCGCTGCTCGCGCCCGCGGGCCCACTCGTCGACAAATCCGAGCTCGATCGCGCCGAGGGAAACGTGCGCGCCCTTGGCTGGGAGCCGCACGCGTATCCGAACGCGCTCGCCCGCGACGGCTACCTCGCCGGCGACGATGCATCGCGACTCACCGACCTCAACGCTGCGATCCGTGATCCGCGCATCGATGGCATCTGGTGCCTGCGCGGCGGCTACGGCGTGATGCGCATCCTCGACGCGATCGACTACGACTCGCTGCGGCGCGCACCGAAGGCGATCATCGGCTTCTCGGACATCACGGCGCTCCATCTCGCGGTGCGTGCGCGCTCGGACATCGTGAGCTATCACGGGCCGACCGCGCGCGGCGAGCTCACTCCCTTCTCGCGCGAATCGCTCGCGCGCGCGACGAGTGCGACCAGTTCGACGAGCGTCGCGCGCGATCCCTTCGCGGGCGCGCCTCCCCTAACCTGGTTGCAGGAGGGGCAGGCTGCCGGGCGGCTCGAGGGCGGGAATCTCGCGCTCCTGTGCTCGCTGCTCGGCACGCCGTACGCCGCACGCGTCGACGGCGCGATTCTCGTGCTCGAGGATGTGAACGAGCCGCTCTATCGTATCGATCGCATGCTGCGCCAGCTCATCCTCACCGGCGTGCTTGGCCGCCTCGCAGCCCTCTGCTTCGGTGCATTCACCGAGCGCGGCGACGACAGCGGAGCGGCGCCCCGCTCGCTCGATGTACTTTTCAAGGAAGTAGCGGCGCACGTGCGCGGGCCCGTCGTCAGTAACGCACCGGTCGGCCACATCCCCGATCAGTGGACCCTGCCACTCGGCGCCCGCGCCGAGCTCTCTCCGTCGCGCGGGCTCGTGCTCGCCGTGCGATGAGCGCCGCCACTCTCCTCACGAACCCGACGCCGATGTCCAACGCATTACCAAACGTGATCTCTCCGGCAGTTTTGCTCGCGCGACAGGAGCAGGGGAAGCGCGACGTGCTGCTCGATGTGCGCGAGCAAAACGAGTGGAACCTCTTTCGCCTTCCCGACGCGATCCATCTGCCGCTCGCGCGCGTGAGCTCCTCGGCGTCGGAGGCGCTCGCGCGCTTTCCGGATGAAGAGATCGTCGTCTACTGCGCACGCGGCGCGCGCTCGGCACAGGCCGTCGAGATGCTGCGCGCGCAGGGGTACAACGCGACGTCGCTCGCGGGCGGGATCGCCGCGTGGATCGATGCCGGCGGCGAGGTCGAGGAGTAGCGGCGTCGCTCCGATGCCCGCGCTCGACGTACTCGCACGCCTCGAATCCGCGCTTGCGCCCATAGCTGCCGCGACGCCCGCGACCAGCTCCGTGGTGCGCGATGCGGCCGTCGCGGTGATCTTCCGCGTCGCTGCAGGGGACGCGCTCGAGCTCCTGATGATCGAGCGCGCCAGCTACGAGGGCGATCCGTGGAGCGGGCACGTCGCCTTTCCCGGCGGCCGGCGCGAGCCGAGCGATGCTTCGCTGCTCGACACGGCGCTCCGCGAGACGCGCGAGGAGCTTGGCGTCGATCTCGCGCTCGACGGACGCGTGCTCGGCGCGCTCGAGCGACTGAATCCCGTATCGCCATCGCTGCCGCCGCTCTCGATCGCGCCCTTCGTGATGCTGCTCGAGCGCGAAGCGCCGCTCGTACTGAGCGATGAGGTAGCGGAGGCGTTCTGGATACCGCTCGCGCTCCTGCAGCATCCGGAGGCGTCGAGCGACGTTGAGGTCGTGCTCTCGAACGGCTCGCACCGCCTTGTGCGCGCGTTCGTGCACGGGCGCTTCACGATCTGGGGACTCACCGAGCGCATCATCCGCGATCTGCTGTCTCGCCTCTCGTAGATATCGCAATATCGCCGGCCGGGCCGCGCGCTTGACATGGGTTAACCGCGCTTCTAATATGTGTTAACCACAGTTAACTGCCTATTTAACCGCCCGAGCGTGCCCTCTCCGTCCGTCGAAGACTACATCAAGGCCATCTACAAGGCCCACGCCGACAACGGCAGCGTCGCCACCCAGGAGCTGGCGGAGCGGCTGCACGTCAGCGCGCCCGCCGTCTCCAAAATGATGCGCAAGCTCTCCGCGCTGAAGCTCCTCACCCATGCGCCGTATCAGGGCGTCAAGCTCACGCGTGCCGGCGAGAAGCTCGCGCTCGAGATCATCCGTCATCATCGGCTCATCGAACTCTATCTCGTGCAGGCGATGGGCTTTTCGTGGGACAGCGTGCACGAGGAGGCCGAGCGGCTGGAGCATCATATCAGCGAGGAGTTCGAGGACAAGATCGACGAGCTCCTCGGCCATCCCACCGCGTGTCCGCACGGCGATCCGATTCCGACGCGCGCCGGAACCATCGCGCCGACCACGGATCGTCCGCTCGCGCTCGAGCGCTCGCCCGCGCGATTGATCGTGCGACGCGTGAGCGATGAGGACGCCGAGCTACTGCGTCACTTCCAGGCGCTGGGCGTTACGCCGGGCACCGCGATCGAGCTCGTGACGCAAGAGCCGTTCGAGGGGCCGCTCGTGCTCAAGGTGGGCGGCAAGCGCGTGCGTCTCACGCCTCAGGCGGCGAAGAAGGTCTTCGTCGATGTGATCACCACTGGCGAGGGAGGCAAATAGTGGCACTCCCAAAAATTCCGCCAGAAAAAAACTCGACTGACGCTGTCGAGCTTCCGGACACGATGTCGTCGCCCGGCGGATGGCGTCGCGCGCGGCTGACGCCGAGTCTGGCGGAGGTCTATCGCTCGGTGCCTGTCATCGGCACGTCGACGTGGCGGAAGGCGCTGGCGTTTGCGGGGCCGGGGTATCTGATCGCGGTCGGTTACATGGATCCGGGAAACTGGGCCACCGATCTCGCGGGCGGCTCGGCGTTCGGCTACAGGCTGCTCTTCGTGATTCTGCTGTCGAATCTGATGGCGGTGTTGCTGCAGGGGCTGTCGTCGAAGCTCGGCATCGTCACGGGGCGTGATCTCGCGCAGGCGTGTCGCGATCACTACTCGCGTCCCGTCGTGATTTTTCAATGGATCATTTGCGAGACGGCGATCGCAGCGTGCGATCTCGCCGAGGTGATCGGTTCGGCGATCGCGCTCAACCTGCTCTTTCACATCCCGATCACCGTCGGCGTGGTGCTCACGGCGGCCGACGTGCTCGTCGTGCTCTTTCTGCAGACGAAGGGATTCCGCTGGCTCGAGGCACTCGTGATCGTGCTGATCGCGACGATTGGGCTGTGCTTTCTCTTCGAGGTGGTGATCTCGAAGCCGTCGCTCGCGGGGGTGCTCGCGGGCTTCGTGCCGAGTGCGCAGATCGTGCGCGACCCGCGGATGCTCTACATCGCGATGGGTATCCTCGGCGCGACAGTGATGCCGCACAATCTCTATCTGCATTCGTCGATCGTTCAAACGCGCAGATATGAGCAGACGGCCGTGGGGAAGCGCGAGGCCGTGCGCTTTGCCTTTCTCGATTCAACGATCGCTCTCACCTTCGCGTTGTTCATCAACGCCTCGATCCTGATCGTCGCGGCGGCGAGCTTTCATACGTCGGGACATTCGGACGTAGCGGAGATTCAGACGGCGTACACGCTGCTCACACCGCTGCTCGGCGTTGGCGGCGCGAGCGCCGTGTTCGCGCTGGCGCTGCTCGCCTCCGGGCAGAACTCGACGATCACCGGGACGCTCGCGGGACAGATCGTCATGGAGGGTTTCCTCCAGATCAGGCTTCGCCCGTGGGTGCGACGACTGATCACGCGAGGGCTGGCCATTGTGCCTGCGGTGGTGGTCGCCATTCTATATGGTGAGCACGGAACGGCGAAGCTGCTGATCATGAGTCAGGTCGTGCTCAGCCTGCAGCTGTCGTTCGCCGTGTTCCCGCTCGTTCGCTTCACGTCGGATCGCCTGAAGATGGGCGAGTTCGTGAACTCTACGGCGCTTCGTGCGCTGTCCTACTTCGTGGCATTCTTCATCGCCGCGTTGAACGTGTGGTTGATCGCGCAGCTTCTGACCGGGGGGCACTGATCGTGTACAAGCGCATTCTCGTTCCCCTCGAACACTCGGCGTACGACGAGGCGATCCTCGAGCACGTGCGCGCGCTCGCGACGCACTGCAAGGCGTCGGTGATTCTCATCCACGTGGCCGACGGCTGGGCCGCGCGCAACATCCATCAGCTCGATTTGCGCGAGAGCGAGGAGATCCAGGCGGACCGCGCGTATCTCGAGGGAATCGCCGCGGGGCTCGAGCGCGACGGCTTCGAAGCCGACGCGATACTCGCGAGCGGCGACCCTGTTCGCGAGATCGCGGCGGCGGCGACGCGCGAGGGGTGCGACCTCATCGCGATGTCGACGCACGGACACCGATTCTTCTCGGATCTGTTTTATGGGAGTGTCGCCGAGTCGCTGAGGCATCGGTGTACGATCCCGATTTTGCTGGTGCGCGGGTCGAAGATGGGGAAGACGGCGGAGTACCGGGCGGTGAGCTAAGGCGAGCGTCTACACCTTCAGCGGCGCGAACGCCGCCGCGGTCGTGCACGGTGCGGATGTGTGGGTGCGGCCCGGCGGGATCACCGTGAGCTTTCCTGCGAGCTCGATCACGCTGATCGTGGTGGGGAAGAAGAGCTAACCCCCAGCCTCCGCCGCCTTCACCACCCGCGCGATCGTCGCCGCCCACTCGCACTCCCCCGGCATCGCACTCGCACCCTGCGTCGCGCGGCGCAGCGCCTCGCGTCCCCACGGCGGCATCGTGCGCCAGTCCGCGAGCGACGCGAGCAGCGCCGCCATCGGCCCCTCCGAATCCTTCAGGAATTCGTCGAGCGTCGACGCGCCGCTCCCCGCGAGTTCCGTCGCCAGCGGCCCGCGCGTCGCCCATCCCGTCGCGATCCCGCGCGATACGAGATGGTCGAGGTCGCGCACGCCGATCGCGCCCTGCGCCACGAGATCGAGCGCCTCACGCAAGAGCGCCGCCGTCAATCTGTTCGCGACGAGCCCCGGTAACTCGCGCTGCACGATGATCGGCTCGCGCCCCGCGAGGCGCAGCGTCTCTGCCGCGCGCACGATCGTCGCCTGCGTCGTCTCGCGGCCGCCGCACAGCTCCACCACCGGCACCGCGTACACCGGATAGAGCGGATGCGCGACCAACAGCCGATTCGCGAAGCTGCGTCCCTCGCCGAGAACGGATGCGCCCAGCGTGGATGTCGAGCTGGCGACGATCGCGTCGGGCGGGAGCACGCCCTCGAGCGATGCGAGCACGGTGCGCTTGAGCACGAGTCCCTCGGGCACCGACTCCTGCACCCACACCGCGCCGCGCACCGCGTCGGCGGCGTTCGCCGAGCGGAGGATGCGCCCACTCTCCGCGCCCTTGCGCAGCGTGCGCGCGCACGCGAGCGCAGCGCGCGAGCGATCGAGCGCGCGCGGATCCGGATCCACGATCCGCACCTCGGCCCCGTACGATGCGAAGAGCGCGGCCCACCCGCTTCCGATCTCCCCCGCGCCGATAATGGCGACGGGTGCGGCGCGACTCATTCGGCGATCGTGCGCGAAGCGGCGGCGGCGAGCCAGCGGTCGGCGTCCGCCGCACCCTGCGCGAGCGATCCGGTCGGAAGCCACCGCGAGAACACACACTTCTCGATCAACGCGAGCACCTGGTGCGCGTGCACGCCCGTCGCGACCGTCGCGTATCCGCCCGCCGCCGATCTGCGCACCGCGCCGCGCCGCTCGTCGTCCGAGAGCGACACATCTATCCGCATCTCCTCCCACTGCGCGAGCGACGGATCCGCCGCAAGCGCGATCGCTAGCGCATCGTTCACGACGCAACCATCGAAGTGCTCGTACTCCCGATGGAACTCCGCGTAAAAGCGCAGCGCATCCGCCCAGAAGCGCGCCTCCTGATCGGCTTTCCCCGCTTCGATGAGCGCGCGAATCGCGCTCCCCGGGATCGCTATTCGGCGGGTGACGTCGAGCGGTACGAGCCGCAGATCGAGATTCGCGTGGAGCACGAAGTCCGCCGCTTCCGGATCCGACCACCAGTTGAACTCGCTCAGCGGCGTCTGCGTGCCCGGCACGCCAAGCGCGCCGCCCATCACGAAGACGGGGCCGAGCGCGTCCGCGATGTCGGGCGCGAAGGCGATCGCCGTCGCGAGATTCGTGAGCGGGCCCATGCAGCACACCGTGAGCTTGTGATTCCCGCGCACCTGCGCGATGATCGCCTCCGCCGCGCCATCGATCTCGTTCTCCGCCGCCTGCCCGGGAATTACGAAGCCCAATCCCTCGGCGCCATGCGTCTCGCGCGCGGGGTGCGGCTCGCGCACGAGCGGATTCGCAGCGCCGGGAATGATCGGCGCAGTGATCCCGGTAGTCGACGCGATGAGCCGAGCGTTCCGCGTCGCGCGATCGATGTCGGTATTCCCGTGTTCCGTCGTGATCGCGACGATGCGCAGCTCGGGGAGCTTCGCCGCGAGCGCGAGCGCCACGGCGTCGTCGATTCCCGGGTCGGTGTCGATCAGAATGGCTGTCGGCATGGACCGTGAAGATGGAGTAGTGACGCCCCGCGCGCCATTCGTGACGACGACTTCTTTATCAGGCCGTTAGCTTCCCTCCATGGTTGCACTGCTGCTCGCGCTCCAGCTTCGCACGATCACGATCGACCAGCGCCTCGCCGCCGACGCGCACGTCGGCGTGGGTGACACGGCCATGGTCTCCGCGTCACCGGGCTCGGGCGGTGACTCCGTGGTCATCGCGGGCATCATCGGCCGCCGCGCCGATCCGAGCGAGATCGCGCGCAGCGACTATCGCGTGCACCTCCACCTCGATCAGCTGCAGCGCCTCATCGGCTACGGCGACCGCGTCGACCGCTTCGCCATCGCGACTCACGGCGATCCCGCCGCCGACTCGGCCGTACGAACCATCAACGATGCCGCCTTCGGCTTCCGCGCCTACCGCTCGCGCGACATCGCCGTCGAGACGTCGGAGACCTTCGCCGTCGTCAGCCGCTTTCATCGCGCGATCGGCGTGATCACGATCGTCGCGAGCGCGGTCTTTCTCCTGTGCATTTTGCTGCTCAAGATCGACGAGCGACGGCGCGACGTGGCCGCGCTGCGGCTGCTCGGCATCTCGCGGCGCTCGGTGATGCTTACAGTGGTGCTCGAGGCGGCACTCGTGTCGGTGATCGGCAGCGGCGTTGGCGTCGTGATCGGATGGGTGACGTCGGCCGCGGTGAACTGGCACTATCAGGCGCGCTACCAAACGCCGCTGCGCTTCGCGCTCGTCACCGGCGACATCGTGCTCTTCGCGGTCACGCTCTCGCTCGTGCTCGGGGTAGTCGCCGGCGCGCTCGCGGCGCGGCGGCTCGTGCGCACGCACCCGCTCGTGTTGCTGGGTCGCTGATGCGGCTGGTGCTCGCTCTCGCATCGCTCAGGCGCAATGGCGCGCGCACGATCCTCGCCGTCCTCGGCGTCGCGATCGCGGCGGCGATGCTGCTCGACATGGTGATGCTGTCCACCGGAATGCGCGAGTCGTTCCGCCAGCTGCTGTTGAGCCGCGGCTTCCAGATGCGACTCACGCCGCGCGGTACGATGCCCTTCGACACCGAGGCATCGATCGCGGCGGCGTCCAACGTCACCGCGCAACTCCGCGCGCGCCCAGAGGTCGATCTCGTGAGCCCCGTGCTCGGCGCCTCCGTGCACGTACTCCGCGGCGACTCGTCGATCACCACCTTCGCGCTCGGCGTCGATCCGCAGGCGCAGGGCGACTACCAACTCGCGGAGGGGCGCGACGCGACGGAGCCGAACGCGCTGATCGCGAACGATGATTTTCTTCGTGCTACGAATGCGAAGGTCGGCGACACGCTGCACGTCGCCGCGGGCTTCGATCCGCAGCTGCGCACGCACTCCGGCGAGCGCGCGCTCGTGGTCGCGGGGCGCGCGAAGTTCCTTTATCTCGCTACCCGGCAGCTCGCGGTCGCGATCCCGCTCCGCACGCTGCAGCAGATGACCGGCGCCGCGCGCGAGGATCGCGTTTCGCTCTTCATGGTGCGACTCCGCGACTCGAAAAAGGTCGCGGACGTGACGAAGTGGATACGCACCGCGCTCCCCACCATCGACGTGATCTCCACTGCTGACGCGATGGCGCGCGTCGACGAGCGGCTCGGATACTTCCGCCAGCTCAGCGCCATCCTCGGCGCCGTGAGCCTCGTGGTCGGCTTTCTTCTCGTGACGACGCTCGTGACCGTGTCGGTGAACGAGCGCGTCGGCGAGATCGTGGTCATGCGCGCGATCGGCGTATCGCGCGTGCACGTCGTGCAGCAGATCGTGCTCGAGGGAACGGCGCTCAGCGTCACGGGCGCGGTGCTCGGCACGGGGCTCGGACTGATCACGGCGCGCTACCTCAACACGATCCTGTCACGATTCCCCGGTCTCCCGGCGGCGATCGACTTCTTCCTCTTCCAGCCGCGCGCCGCGTGGACGGCGATCGGGCTCCTCACCGCGTGCGGCGTGCTCGCGGGCCTCTACCCAGCCTGGCGCGCGGCCTCGCTCCCGCTGGCGGGCACGCTGCGCGAGGAGGCCGTCGCATGAGCGTGCTCGTTCGGGCCCGCGATGTGCGTCGTGACTATCGGCTTGAGCGCGAGGCGGTGCACGCGCTGCGCGGGGTGTCGCTCGAGATCGAGAAGGGCGAGTACCTTGCCATAGTAGGACCGTCCGGATGCGGGAAATCCTCGCTGCTCAACCTTCTGGGCGCGATCGATGCACCAACCTCCGGCAGCATCGAGATCGAAGGACGCAACGTCGGCACGCTCGGCGACCGCGAGGTCACGGAGTTCCGGCTGCGGCATATCGGATTCGTATTTCAGCGCTTCTATCTCTTGCCGATCCTCACGGCGAGGGAGAATGTCGAGTTGCCGATGGCCGAGGCGGGCGTTTCGGCGGCTCAACGGCGAGAACGATCTTCGGAGCTGCTGCGTTACGTGGACCTGGCGGATCGCGTGAAGCATCGGCCGGCGCAGCTGTCCGGTGGCGAGCAGCAACGGGTTGCGATCGCGCGTGCGCTCGCGAATCGTCCGTCGCTGCTGTTGGCGGATGAACCGACGGGCGAGCTCGATGCGAGAACGGGGCAGGAGATCATCTCTCTCTTTAGCAGGTTGAATGCGGATGGAACGACGGTCGTCGTGGTAACGCACGATGAAGGTCTCGCGCGTGCGGCACGTCGTGTCGTGCACATGCGGGATGGCGAAATCGTTCACGATGAGGTGCCAGGTGGATGACCGGGCGATGAAGGTGCGGATCATGCCAGCCGGCGACGCGCCCGGCGTCGCCACCTCGCGCGTGTGGCCGCTCTCGACGCTCGTGGCGTACCTCTTCGACGGACGCAGCTGCGAGGAGGTGCGCGAGCTGCTCGCCGTGGGCAACGGCGAGTCGCACGGCACCATCGCCTCATGGAGGCCCATCGTGCTTACGGCGCAGGAGCTCACCGCCATCGAGTCGCAATTTCCGAAGCCGCACCCCGCGCCCGCGCTCGCGTACGAGCGTGCGACCTTCGTCGAGCTCGACATGCCGGCGCTGCAGCCAACGCTCAGCGTTCCGATACGCGGCGATCAGCCGCTCGTGGAGGGGATCGCGCAGCGCGCCGCGTACCTCTCATTCGACTACGGGCCGTGGGCGGATGTGTACGTGAGCACGCTCACGCGCGAGGAGGCGGCCGAGCTGCTCGCCGATCCCGCGCGGCGCGTGCACGACGCGGGCGAGGCGGAGCTCGCGAAGCGCATCATCGGTGAGGACGACGCCGCGCTTCGCTTCGCCGTGCCGCGCGCGGAGAGCCCGCCACCCTGGCGCGAGCCGCGCGTGTGATCACGCTCCTCGCGCTGCGGAATCTCGCTCACCGTCCGCTCCGCTCGCTCTTTCTTCTGTTCGGCTATTCGATGGGCGTCGGCGTGATGATCGTGCTGCTCGCGATCGGGCAGGCGATGCTCACGCAGGCGCGTGACGAGAAGCTCGTTGGCGGCGGGCAGGTGACGGTGCTCCCCGAGGGGATGGACATCGAGGTGATGAAGACCGGCGGCGTGGGCGGCCTGTACTTCTCGATCGCCAACGCGCGCTTCATCTATCGCCAGCTGCTCGCGTCGTCGCGGCTCGCGCGCGATGTCGCGACGGTCGCGCCGCAGATCGACGGAAAGTTGCTGTACTTCCGCGCGCACGGCGTCGAGCGCACCGTGCGCGCGGCGGGAGAGATCCCGTCGCACAGCACCGCGGTCGACGCACTGCCGCCGGTGGTGGCGGGAGCCTGGCGCGATGACGATGGCGACCGCCGCTGGGCGACGCCAACGCCGCAGGAGCTGTACTCGAGCATCGATCACTTCCATCTGCCGCCGAAGAATGTCGCGCATCGCGACAGCTGGGCCGAGTGGCACTACTTCAACGTGCTGTCGGCGAGCGGGAAGGAGTGGGCGTTCATCTCGTACATCGTCGCCGGAGATGTGCGCGGCGAAAAGTGGGGAGGGCAGGTCGCCGTGAGCGTGCGGGAGCAGGGCGGGCGCACGCGCCGCTTTACGTCGAATGTGCGGAGGGAGCAGGTGCACTTCTCCACCGACAGCGCCGACCTCGAGATCGGGAGCTCGTCGGTGCATCTACTAGCTAACGGCCAATACGCCCTCGTTGGCTCGGCGCGCGAGAACGGAACGGGCGCGCCATTGAAGCTCGACCTCACCGTCACTCCCGCGCCGAACATCCTCTTCCCCGGCGCCTCGATCGCCGAGTGCGCGGATACGGATGAGAGCTGCCCCTTTGCATCGGGGTACGCGGTGCCCGGGTTGCGCGCGAGCGCGTCGGGGTCGATGTGCATCGCGGGCGCCTGCGAGCAGTACAGCGATGCGCAGTCGTACCACGATCACAACTGGGGGGTGTGGCACGGCGTGTCGTGGGACTGGGGCGCGACGCGCGCGGGTGCGTACACGCTGCTCTACGGCCGCGTAGCGCCGCCCGACAGCGTGGGCGCGACGCAGCCGTTCTTCGTGTATCTCACCGACTCGCTCGGCTTCCGCGCGCTCTTCCGCCCGCACGAGATCGCGTACGAGGATGGCCGGACGATCGAGGTGAATGGGCGCGCGGTGCGCGTGCCGAGCCACGCGGTGATGCAGGATTCGCGCGGCGCCGACACGCTCCGCATCGAGCTTAGCATTGACGACGCGATCGGCAGCGATACGCGCACGTCGCTCATCGAGCGGGGCGATGCGGCGGATGCGCGGCGGATCTTGAAGCCGTACTTCATCCAGATGAAGGGGCGCGCGAAGATCAGCGGCCGCGTGGGGGGCGCAACCATCGCGGGCGAGGGGACAGGCTTCTTCGAGACCTACCGCTAGCGCACCTTCGCGCCGTCAGCCGTGCGCCGCGCCTTTTGCATCCGGCACCACGAACTTCACCGTCTGGCTCGTGATCACCATGTGCGTGGGATCCGCGAGCTCGAACAACACGCTGTGCGGGCCGGGCTTCAACCCCACGAGGATGACCGTCTCGCCGCTCGCGTCGACGAAGTGCCACGAGTTGTCGTCGACGGTGATGTGCACGTGGCCGATGCGCGGCGACACGGTGAGCGCGCCTTTGCCGAACACCGGCACCACGCGCAGGTTCTCGGCGCGATACTGGATGAAAACGAGCCCCTTCGCGAGCTGCTCGGCGAGCGGCGGATCGACTATTATCTTCGCCAGCGGCTCGTTCTCGATCGCGACCAGCGGTGAGGGCCCGCGAATGTCCCTCGCGCTCTGCGCCGATACAGTGGTGGCGACCATCGTGCACAGCGTGCAGGCGATCATCGCGGCCAGATAGCTGAATGAGGCGTGCATGTCGTTCCTTAGGGAATGGGTTTTAAGGCGCACGGTCAACGGTAGCGCCGCCACCCGCGCGTCGTCCATTACACCTTTGGGTTGTTGCACGACTCCGGACGCACGCTCATCATGCCTCTCATGACCATACCACAATCAGAGCTCGAGCTGGTCCACCGCTTCACCCCCGGCACGGGCGCCAACGGGCGCACGACGCTCCTCCTTCTCCACGGCACCGGCGGCGACGAGAATGATCTCGTTCCGCTTGGCGAGTCACTCCTCCCCGGCGCGGCGATCCTGAGCCCGCGCGGCGCCGTGAGCGAGCGCGGCGCACCGCGTTTCTTCAAGCGGCTCGCGGAAGGGGTGTTCGATCTGGAAGATTTGGCGCTGCGCACGCAGCAGTTGATTCGCTTCGTCAACGGCGCCATCTCTACGTATCACATCGATTCGTCGAGGCTGATCGCCGTCGGCTTCTCGAATGGCGCCAACATCGCCGCGAGCGTGCTGCTCACAGGCCCGCGGCTCTTCTCGCACGCGATTCTGTTCCGCGCGATGGTCCCCTTCGAGCCGAAGACGCCCGCGGCGCTCGGCGGCACGCCCGTGCTCCTGAGTTCTGGTGAGTGGGATCCGATCGCGACGCCGGATCAGGCGCGCCGGCTGCAGTCATTGCTGACGGCAGCCGACGCCGTGACCACGATCAACTTCTTCAACGCGGGGCACGAGCTCACGAACGACGACGTGCTCGACGCGGCCCACTGGATTGCCGCGACGGTCACCTAGTCGCGGGCGACTCAGCCATCGGCGCCACGAGCACCGGCAGCCCCTTCTCGATCTCCGCGCGCGCCGGCTCGAGCCACGGCGGCAGAATCAGCTGCGTTCCGAGCGCGTCCGCGCTCTCGTCGATCTCGAAGCCCGGGCCATCCGTCGCGATCTCGAACAGCGCGCCGCCCGGCTCACTGAAGTACACCGACTTGAACCAGAAGCGGTCGATCACCTCGGTGGTCTGCGTGCCGACATCGTGCAGCTGCTTCCGCGCCGCGAGCTCCGCGGCATCGTCGTTCACGCGCCACGCAACGTGGTGTACGCGCCCCGTTCCCCATGCGCCGCGCGCGACGTTCGGGAGCTCCTCCACATCGAGCACGCGCCCCGAGCCGCCCTCGCCCAGCGCGTACCGCTTCCACCCGTTCTCCTCGGCCTTGAGCGTAAAGCCCATCCCGTTCTTCAGCAGCTTCTCCGTCGGCGCGATGTTGCGCTCGGAGATGCGCACGGTGTGGAGCCCGCGAATCTGATGCTCCACAGGCACCGGGCTTCCGTTCCACGGCGTGAACTCGCGCGCATCGCTCGTCTCCACCAGTGCGAGCGCGAGGCCGTGCACATCGGTGAACGGGAGTGTGCGCTCGCCGAAGCGCGTGACCTGTGCTCCAGTCTTCACGCCATGCTTCTGGAGGCGCTCCGTCCAGTACGTGAGCGAGCCCGCAGGCACCGCGAGCGAGACCTCGTTGGTGAGCCCCGTGCCGTCGCGTCCGCGTGGCATGTGCGCCCACGGGAAGAAGGTCAGATCCGAGCCCGCATGTCCCTCGCCGTCGGCGTAGAACAGGTGGTACGTGGACGGATCATCCTGATTGACGGACTTCTTGACCAGCCGCATCCCGAGGATACCGGCGTAGAAATCGAGATTTTCCTGCGCAGGTCCCGCAATCGCGGTGACGTGATGGATACCGGTGATGTTCGACATGTTTTCTGCTCACGGACTGGAGACGGATACCAAAGTATCTTACTACTGAGATAAACGCGTCTTCCGTTTGATTCGTTCCCCGGGCAATGGCTCCCGCTCGGCGCCCTTGCCGAGGGTACGGAGCATTCCCGCCAGCCGCTTCTGCTCTTTCGGGGTGAGCGCGCCCAGCACTTTGGCGATACGCTTGGCGTGCGCGGGGAAGATCTGCTTGATCAGCGCGCTCCCTTCCGGCGTGAGCACTGCGAAGCGCGAGCGCTTGTCGCCGGGGAAGCTCTCGCGCGTGATCAGCCCCTTCGCCGCGAGGCGATCCACGAGGTAGGTGACACCTCCGCTCGTGACGAGGATCTTCTTCTGAAGATCGCCGAGGAGGAGCGGGCCCTTGTGGTAGAGCGCCTCGAGAATGCCGAACTCGGAGGCGGTGAGGCCGTGGCG
>Ga0075521_10000007_pt1 | contig 37750 bp, 31 predicted proteins | sample NGEPerD_FD_74785 | JGI IMG/M metagenome (GOLD analysis project Ga0075521, IMG submission 74785) | Arctic peat soil microbial communities from the Barrow Environmental Observatory site, Barrow, Alaska, USA - NGEE PermafrostAB12-D | ecosystem: Environmental > Terrestrial > Soil > Wetlands > Peat ...
GGCACTCAGTATTCCGGCTCTAAGTCCTGGGTGGCAGGATTCCTTCCGCGCCCTGCTTCTCGAAGAGAAGCAAGGCGCAGCGACGACGGGAAATCGTGGGTTGAGTCCTTCGAACGAACCGCCACCGGCGTGGCCTGGATTTCGCCACCTTCAGGTAGCGCGGATTTCAAGGGAAAGCAGGAGTGTTTCGTCACTGGTGCTGGAGCCTGCGGATGGGCTCCCCCTCAGTCCCGCGCTGCCCGGACAATTCGTGGTCCTCCGAATGCGTCCGGTTCCCGATGCGCCTGCTGTGCTGCGCAACTATTCACTATCAGATGCTCCGAGCAGCGATCACTATCGGGTGAGCGTCAAGCGTGAACTGAACGGACTGGCCAGTACGTACCTGCACACTCAGGTTCGGCAGGACGATGTACTCGACGTTAGCGCCCCGAGGGGAAGCTTTGTGCTGCTGCCCGGCAACGGTCCCGTCGTTCTGCTTAGTGCAGGAGTGGGCGCGACCCCGGTACTGGCTATGCTGCACGCACTTGCGGCTGAGTCATCTCCACGTGAGGTCTGGTGGCTCTATGGTGCAAGGGACGGAGATGATCATCCCTTCATTCAGGAGGCGCGCGCGCTGATTCAGGCACTACCGCACGGACGAGCTCACATTCGATACAGCCAGCCTCGTCCGGAGGACCGGGTTGGCGCGAACTTCGACGCTCCTGGCCGCCTTAGCTCGCTTGTGCTGCAAGAGATCGGCGTCCCGGTCGAGGCAAATTTCTATCTTTGTGGTCCAACCTCGTTCCTGCGAGATTTGACGGCGGGCCTGAACGCCTTGGGCGTCAGCGGTACGAATCTTCATACGGAGATTTTCGGTCCCGCGGAGTCGATAACTCCGGGTGTGGTCAATGCGGCTACACCCCCACCCCATCCGCCCACCGGTCTCGCGGGGAAGGGACCGCTGGTCTCATTCGCGCGCAGCGGCCTCGCCGTTGCGTGGGACGCAAAATTCGGTAGTGTCCTCGAGTTGGCTGAGGCTTGCGACGTTCCCGTGCGGTGGTCGTGCCGCACTGGTGTCTGCCACACCTGCGAAAGCGGGCTAATATCGGGAACGGTGAACTACCAACCCGAACCACTGCAAGCGCCGGCCGAAGGTAATCTACTCATATGCTGCGCCAAGCCTCAAGAAGAAATCGTTGTCGACTTGTGACAGGGACTCACGTTGCATCAGCTGTACCTCGAGTTCATTCAGGTTCGCCAGCCTCCCCATTTGTGGGCCTTCCCGTAGGCACTACGCATCACGGCGCCGCTATCTGGAACCGCAGCACGGCCTGCGCGATCCGATATTGGTACTTCGCAGCCGCAAACTGAATCTGCGCCTCGGTTTGTTGTAGTTGTGCCTGGCTCAGTTCCACGATCGAGCCCAGACCGAGGGTATAGCGCGTTTGCGATAAGTCCGCTGCCAGGTTCGTCTGGTCAACAAATTGCTGTGTGACCGAAATCCGGCTGTAGGCGGCATTGGCGTTCAGCCAACTAGTACGCACGTCGTTGGCGATGCGGTCCTTCAAGTCCCGCAACAGCTCCTGGCTGGCCTGCGCCCGCAAAGCTGCTTCCCGCGACCTTGCCGGATAAAGGAATCCATTGAATATCGGAATGTTGACGTTCACGCCGACCGCGCCATACCAGCTCTCCAGTTGCGGAGCACCAGTCGGCACGCTACCCACCGTGCCCAGCACGCGGACGTCGGGCAACAGCAGATCGCGCTCTGCCTTCTGGAAGCGCTGCGCGGCCTGGTACTCATAATCCTGTGAAGCAATCTCGGGCCGATTGCCGAATGCCTGGTCAACCAATTGCGCAACCGCATCAGGGGGAGGAATGAGTTGGGTATCAGGATCGACCAGCTCAAACTGCTGCTGTGACGCAAATCCCAAAACCTCAGACAACCCGGATAGCGCAGCCTGGTAGTTGTTCTGGGCATCCAGCAGGAGCAATTTCGCCTGCGAAAGATTCGCGTTGGCGAAACTCACGTCGAGTTGCGACTTTAGCTTGTTATTGAACAAAGTCGTGATCTGATCACTAACCAACCGGCGGTCGCCGACCGTCTGTTCCGCCACCTTCAACTCCGCATTCGCCTGCATCGCGTTGTAGAAGGCCTGGTCTGCCGCCAGCTTGATTTGCGCCGCTGTGGCTTGAGCATTCAGGTTCGAGGCCTTGGCGCGCAGTGCAGCCGTTGCCACCAGGTTGTTGGTCCGGCCAAAATCGGTGATGAGTTGCGCCAGTGTCACTCCCGCCGCAACGCGCTCGTAGATGATTGGGTTATTCAGCGCGCCGGCGGCGATTCGGCTTCCAGGTTGCGGCTCGACTGCCGTTACACTTCCGTAGAAATTGGGATAGTAGTTCGACTTCACTTCCCGCGTGACCTGCTGTGAGGCCATTGCCAACAACCGATAAACGGCAACCTGAGGATTGTTGCGAAGCGCCAGAGCTTCGGCATCTTGCACACTCAATCGCAACGGCGTTACTGCAGGCGAAGGTTGCGCCGGCATCTGTGACGAACTCGTCGACGTGGAGTTCGCAGCTGGAACTTGTGCGGCCACGCTAGCTGCCACAAACACGAGACTCAACACAGCCGAGAGTGTCTTGCTACTCACGCCTGCACCTCCGAATTTGGTTGCTCTTCTTTGCGATGGATCAGCAGGTACGCCGCCGGAACCAAGAAGACGGTCACGACTACGGAAACCGTCAAGCCGCCAATAATCGAGCGCGCCAGTGGTGCGTATTGCTCGCTGCCCGCCTCCAGCGCGAGCGCCATCGGAATCATCCCCAGGATGGTTGCTAGCGATGTCATAAGTACTGGACGCAGACGTACGCGGCACGCAAGTGCTACTGCTTCACGGATGGCCATGCCTTGCCGGCGATAAATGCGCGTCACATCGACGATCAGAATGCTGTTCGAGACCACGATGCCGGTCATCATGATCACGCCCATCAGCGACATGACATTCAGCGTGGTGCCGGTGATTAGCAGGAAGACCAGCACTCCCGTGATTCCCGGCGGAATTGCCAGCAGGATGATGAACGGGTCGATGAACGACGCGAACTGCGCCATCAGAATCAGGTACACCAGAACGATGGAGAGAATTAGGCCAATTCCAAAGCTCTTGAACGATTGCCGCATGCCCTCGACCGAACCGCGCATGGTGACGCGCACGTCGTCGGGAATTTTGGTTTGGCCGATGATTTTGTCCACGCGATTGGCAACGCCGCCCAGATCCTGCGACGAAGGCGCGACGTACACGTCGATGACGCGCCGCAACTGATAATGGTCCACCTCCGTCGGTGTGTTGATGATCGTCGAACTGGTCACGGCCTCGAGATCGGTAGGGTTCAGATTGTTGCTGGCATGAATTGGAATCTGCTTCAGGTCGAGCAGCGATTTCACCTGCGTCTCGGGATACTGCACCGTGAGCATGTAGTTGTTGCCATTCTTGGGATCAACCCAGTAACTGGGTGCAATCATTCCGTTCGAGGTCAACGCGGTGATCACATTGTCCACAACTTCTTGCGATGACAGGCCTAGCTTGGCCGCCAACTCGCGATTCACATTCAGGTTGATGCCCGGATAGTCCAAGTCCTGCGGAACCAGAACGTCGCTAACGCCCTTCACCCCACGAATCTTGCGAGCCAGGTCTTGCGCGGTCGCGTACGCCGACTTCATGTCACTGCTGCTTACTTGAAGATCGATCGGCGCAGGCAGTCCGAGATTCACTACGGCATCCACCAGACCGCCGGCCTGGAAATAGGTTGAAAGTTCGGGCAGATCGTCGGAGAGCTTGCGCCTTACGCGATCCATGTACTCGTAGCTGCCAACCTGGTGGTCTTCCTTCAAACTCACTTGTACAAATGCCGTGTGCTGCCCGGAGTTGGTGGTGTAGATCGCAGAGAAATCGGGCGTGATTCCGATGTTGGAGACAATCATCCCCAGGTCGCTCGCCGGCACCACCTGTCGGATGTCGTCCTCAACATGTTTGATGTATTCGTTGGTCAGTTCAATGCGCGTTCCCGTGGGCGCCTTGATGTTGATCACGAATTGTCCGGGATCGGTGCGCGGGAAAAACGATACCCCGAGAAACGGATATAGCCCGAAACTGAGGGCGCACACTCCGAGGATCGCTAGCATCGTGGTTGACGGACGCGTCAGAGTTTTACCGATCGCGATGTCGTAATGCATCAGCATGCGGTCGTATCTGTGGTTGAAGCCGTTCACGAAATGCGTGAAGGCCGTCTTGCTGCCGTGATGCGCGACCGAACCGTGGCCCTTGATGAAGCGCGCGCAGAAAAGCGGCACCACGGTCATCGCAACCATGTACGATGCGAACAGCGAGAACACCACCGACGCCGCCAGAGCCATGAAAAGAAACCGGCTCACGCCATAGAGGAACACGACCGGGAAGAACACGATCGCCGTGGTGAAGGTCGCTGCCAGCACGGGCAGAGCAACTTCCTGGCCGCCGCGCTCGGCCGCGACCTCAGGTTCCTCGCCTTCTTCCAGATGGCGGAAGATGTTCTCCAGCACCACGACGGAGTTGTCGATCAGACGAGAGAAGGCGAGCGCGAGACCGCCCAGCACCATGGAGTTGATTGAGCCACCACCCGCATTGATGGCGAGGAATGCGGCCAGCGCCGACAAAGGAATCGATAACAGCACGGCAATCGTAGCGCGAAAGCTTCCCAGGAAGATCAGAATCATGAACGCGGTGAGCACCAGTCCGATGCCACCTTCCTTGCCCAGGTTGGCGATGGCGGTCTTCACGAACACAGACTGGTCGAACACCACGCGCGTGACGAGTGTTTTGGGAACGTCGAGCAGGTCTTTCAGCGATTCGCGGATTCCGTTCACAATCGAGATGGTGTTGCTATTGCCACCCTGCTTCAGGATCGGGAGATACACCGAGCGCTGTCCATCGACCCGCACGATGTTGGTCTGAATTGCATTGGCGTCCCGTGCAACGCCAACATCCGCGACCATCACTTCGCCGTTGCCTTCCGTCTTCAGCGGCAGCCGGTTGATTTCTTCCGTCGTGGGAAGCTGGCTGTTGGTGTATATGTTGTAGTCCTTCGGGCCAATGCGAACGTCACCTGCGGGCAGAATCGCATTCGCCTGATTCACGGTCCGTACTACGTCCATCAGGCTCAACTGGTGGGCTTCCAACTTTACCGGATCGACGTAGACTTGGATCTGCCGATATTTCCCGCCGAACGGCTGCGGCACCGACGCGCCAGGTACGTTGGCGATCTGGTTGCGCACCGTGAACTGTCCGAGGTCATGCAGTTCGGTCTCGTTGAGGCCCGCGCCCTTCAGGGTAATGAGACACACCGGCAAGCTCGAAGCATCAAACTTCAATACCACCGGCGGCAGCGTGCCGGGAGGCAGTCGCCGCAACTGCGCCATCGCCAAATTTGAGATGGTGCTCACAGCGGCGTCAGCGTTAGTTCCGGGCTGGAAGTAAACCTTGATGAGGCTCACTCCGGTCAGCGAGCGCGATTCGATGTGATCGATTCCACTGCCCAGCGTGAAGAAGCGCTCGAACGGATTGGTGATGTTAGCTTCAATCTGCTCTGGCGGCATTCCGTTGTAAAACGTCGCCACGACCACCACCGGAATGTTGATGTCGGGAAACAGGTCAACCGGCATACGGACCATCGTCGCCACGCCGACCACGGCGATTATGAGGCACATCATGACGATAAAAAAGGGGTAGCGGATCGCAAAAGTCGGCATCAGTCCGCTCCTCCCTGGCTGGCGTCGGAGTTGAACTTGGTCAGCTTGGGCTCCACTACCTGTCCGGGCTGAAACGATCCGAAGTTGCCGACGATGACCCGTTCGCCTTCGTTCAATCCAGCCAGCACTTCGACGCGGTTGGGATCTTCCATGCCCGTTTGGATTTCGCGCAACTGGACCCGGTTCTGCTGATCGACCACCAGAACGCTGGCTTTGCCGTCGTGGTGTTGTACCGCCTGAATCGGAACGGTCAGTGCGTTTTCATGGTTTTGTACTTCCAGCGCCACATTGGCATACATTCCCGGCTGCAGCTTGTAGGTTTCGTTGGGAACGTCGATCTCGACCTGCATGGTGCGGGTCGTACGATCGAGCGCATCAGTGAATCGGGTTACGTGCCCGGTGAAATGTTCACCTGACGATGTCACTGTCACATCGGCGGGTTCGCCAATACGAACGGCCGCTGCCAGTGATTCAGGAACGGGTATCCGCAGTCGCAGAATGTTCACCTGCGCCAGCTTTACCACCGGCGCCGAATTGTTGTTGGAAGTACCGGCCTGCACCAGCGCGCCCGTATCGGCATAGCGCCACGTGATCACCCCATCGAAGGGCGCGGTAATGCGTGTGTAGTCAGACATGGCCGAGACCTGGCTATTGGTGGCCTGCGACATCTCGAGTTGCTGCCGTGCCGCAGAGAGCGCCGACTTCGAAGACTCTACCTGCGCTTCGGCCGCACGGTCTTTGGCCTCCGCATCGTCTAGCTCCTGCTGGGCCACCAAGCCTGGCCGGGCCTTGGAAGCCTGTGCCAACCGGACCGCGTTGGCATGCAGCGCTTCGTACTGCGCCTGGTTGCGCGCGACGTGTTTTGCGCGCGCTCGATTTCCTGCTGGCTATGGCGGACACCGGCGCCAGCACCCCGCAACTCGGCCACCAGTTCCGGGACCTCCAGCACAGCCAGCACCCGGCCGGTCTTCACCCGGTCGCCGATATCGACATTGATTTTGCGGATGTAGCCCGCGACCTTGGCGTGGACCTCGATCTCCTGGTAGGGAAGAAATTCTCCGGCAACCGAGAAGCTGTTTCCGATGGGAGCTCGCCTGGCAATGGCGATGGCCGCAGGAACCACATCGCGCCCATTGTGGGTATGCGACGGAGAACCTGCACGAACTCGGCCCACGATCAGGATTGCGATCAGCAGGCATAACCCCGCTCCGAGCAGCGCCAGCAACCTGCGGTTGCGTAGTAATCTCATTGGCCTTCCTCGTACAATTCGAAACGGCACGCCAAAAACTCGAGCCGACTCGGCCGGGGGGCTCATCCTTCGATCGTTGAATCGAACTCCCCGATGGCGCAAACACAATACAAAGGGAAACTTCGGGAGGAGATTACGGGCTAGCGAACAGGCGGGGGACGGAGGAAGCGTTGTAAGTAAAGTTGGCGCGCTCGCACGATGCCCGGAGTGGGATCAACAACCGCAACCCGCAATCCGGGGCGCAGCGATAAAAGCCAGACCATGAATGCCGCCAGCCAGAGCGCACGCCCGCTGACAGAAGGTGGCTGTGAGGCCAACTTCTGTACATTCATCCATAGCTTAGCGGAGGTCGAAGTCTGCGGCTGCGGGGACTGGTGATATACCGAAACCTTGGCATGCAGCGCGAATGCGAAGACCAGCACGCACGCTGTCAGCAACAGAAGTCGCCAGCAGACTGGATTCAGCGGCTTGCTCGGCGATGTCAAGGGAGGCATATCCAAGGTCATTATACGTATCAACCCCACCTTGGTGTGCGGGTTGCGTCTCTGCCGTGGGAATCGCTTTTCAACGAGGCGTTGGATGAGGGCCGTTTGGCTTGGCGAGTTTCACGTGCTCGCCTTTGAAGGCACGGTCCTTCTTGAGCGCAGCGAGTTCCGCCTGCTTCTTCTGTTTGGCGGCAACGCGTTGCATCCGCTTGACCTCGGCGGGAGAGTACATGCTTCCCCGGCAGTTCTTGCTGCCACAGTAGCAAGGCGCCTCGTCTTCCCCGTCGTAGAGGCAGTAGTCGTAGGTGATTTCCTCGCCTGCCTTCAGATCCCGGAGCGTTTGGATAACGATACGGCCGTCAATCTCGTCCGTCTCGCAATTCGGATCGCAAGAATGGTTGACGAACATGGCCATGCCATGGCCGTCAATGACGATGGCGCCGTCGCCAATGCCAAACAGGTACGTGAAGGGACGCCCATCGTAGCGTACGTCGCCTTCCTCCTTGGTGATGCGTTCCCCTGTGTACTCGAGCACGATCGTGCTCTTGGGTATGTCTTCCAAAGTGAAGCAACCGGCGGCATGAATGTCGGAGGAGCGCGTAATCAGGCGAGGCAACGATGGATTCTCCGGAAGGAACTGCTCCGCAGTATAACGTAATTACAAACTCATTACCGCACCCCAAGAACGCTGGCAGCTCACCCAATGCGGAGGATACGGCCACTTGTGTCTCACGTCACATTGAAGAGTGCATTTGGAGGTTCCCAATCGGACGTGGATTTCGTATCCTTGGAGTTCGTCAATACTTGGAGGACCACTCATGGTTCACATGATTATTCGGCATAAAGTCGCGGATTACAGCCGCTGGAAAGAAGCCTTCGATGCGCATCTCAACCTGCGGAAGGCAGCGGGAGAGACGGAGGCCCGGGTCATGGTCTCGGTGGATGACCCGCACGAAGTGACGCTCTTCTTCGATTGGGACAGCGTTGATCGTGCCCGCCGGTTCGTGGGTTCCGAGGACCTCAAGCAGGCTATGAAGCAGGCAGGAGTTGTCGGTGATCCCGATGTCCGCTTCCTGGAGGATGCCCGCACCGTCCGTCGCTCGTCTGCCGATTGATCGAGCTCCTGCGATGGAATTTTTCGAAAACACTTGACACGCAGCCGACCGCTGTTCCTAAAAGCTTTCGTTGATGCCCGCCACTTTCGCAGTTGCACGGGCGTCACCTGCAATTTACAAACATGGCGAAAGCCAGTATCCATGCGTGTTTCGCGGGACACGGCATTCTGTCAAGAACTTTTCGGCAAAAAGTTTTGAGCGGACTCCAAAGTTTTTTTTGAGTACGTTGACAAAGAGCACCGGGCAATTACAATTACCGCCAATCTAAATTTCCGATCAGAGCAGGCCAGTGATAGAGACAAAGAAATCCAGCGACGTACTCCTGCAAACCGATATTCCCGAACTTGAACTTTACGCCAGCGGAAAAGTCCGCGACATTTATCGGGTCGATTCCAACCACCTGCTGTTCGTGGCCAGCGATCGCATCTCGGCGTTCGACTACGTGCTGGCCACCGGTATCCCAGAAAAAGGTCGTGTCCTGACGCAACTCTCGCTGTTCTGGTTTGAGTTTCTCAAGGACATCGTCCCCAACCATCTGGCGACCGCCGACATTGCGCAGTATCCGGCTGAGCTGCAGAAGTACGCCGATCAGTTGCGGGGACGCTCGATGCTGGTGGTCAGCGCCAACATGGTGACCATCGAGTGCGTGGTCAGGGGATACATCTCGGGGTCGGGATGGAAAGAGTACAAGAACGGTGGCTCGGTCTGTGGGATCAAACTTCCCGCGGGATTGCGTGAATCGGACAAGCTGCCGGAACCGATCTTTACCCCTGCCATCAAGGCGACCAGCGGCCACGACGAAAACATTTCGTTCGAGCGCATGGTGAGTCTGGTGGGCGAGGAGTTGAGCGAGAAGCTGCGCGATCTTAGTATCCGGATCTACAAGACCGCCGCGGACTATGCCGAAACGCGCGGCATCATCATCGCGGACACCAAATTTGAGTTTGGGCACACCGCCAAGGGACTGGTGCTTGCGGACGAAGTGCTGACTCCCGATTCCTCGCGATTCTGGCCGATGGACAAGTACCATCCGGGCGGAGCGCAGGAATCTTTCGACAAGCAGTACGTTCGCGATTACCTGGAGTCGATCAAGTGGAACAAGCAGCCGCCTGCTCCGGGGCTGCCGCCAGAGGTCGCGACCAAGACTAGCGAGAAGTATGTAGAGGCTTACACGCAGATGACTGGGCATCCCCTGCCAGCCTGAGGAGCGACAACCGAATGCTTGGGTTCTCCGTCCTCGACTGGTTGATCTTGCTGGTCATTCTGCTGAACGTGCTGGGCGCGATTGGGCAGGGGTTCTTTTACGAACTGTTTTCTTTTGCAGGCGTCATCCTCGGGTATCTGATTGCGGCATGGGAGTACCCGCGGGTAGCCGCATTCTATTTGCACTACGTGAATTCCACGTGGGCTGCCGATATCGCTGGTTTTTTGACAATATTTTTCGTCGTTATGGTGCTGGGGGGCGTGGCCGGCAAGATTGCCCGATCGGTAGTGGAAGGAGTCGGCCTGCGCTGGGTGGATCGTGTGCTGGGGGGGCTGTTCGGGTTCCTTAAGGGATTGGTGGTGTGCACCGTCATTGTGATGGCACTGGCGGCCTTCAGCCCCACCAGCCCTTGGATCCAGGATTCGCGCATTGCGCCCTTCATGCTGGTTACCGGACGCGCGCTGATTTGGGCAGCGCCGGCGGACTTGCGGCAACGGTTCCGCGATGGATGGAACCTGCTGCGAACGGTCCCGGAACATATTCAGCACGTTGGCGACGGTGACAAGAACTAATATTGCGGGTCCATTTGGGACCTTGATTGGGAATCTAAGAGAGAGGCGCTGTGAAAGATCAACTGGAAGCCCTGATACTGCAGATGCACAAGAGCGGGATTCTCTACGCGGAAGCGGTCCGCGAGTTCAAAAAGCGATTCATCCTCACCGTGCTGCAGGAAAACAAGGGCAACCAGTGTAAGACCGCGCGCCAGTTGGGCATGCACCGCAACACTCTCAGCCGCACTATAGCGGAACTGGAACTCGACGTGAAGGTATTGCGCCATGGCATCCGGCGGCCGCCCCGTAGTGCCCGTCCGATGACCTACGACAAGCGGGCTGCGCGCTAGGTCGGCTGCCCGCGTCTCACTGACTCGACAAATCTTCACGCATGAAAAACGGGAGCCGCGAAGCTCCCGTTGTTATTGCCGCCACACTGTTGCCTACTGCTTCTTGGCTGGCGCCTTATGTGCCGGAGCGGCAGCAGGCACTAGCGGCTTCCCAGTCTTGTCGAGAAGCACTCCTTCGGTCATGGTAAGCATGAAAGGACTGGGAGTGTAGCTCGACACCGTGCCTTGGAAGACAATCTGTGCGCCTGGTTGAGGGACGAACTTTGCCGGGACAGCTTTTTCCATCGTCAAAGTAATGTCTGCCTTCTTGTCGTCGATGTCGTCCGCGCTGCCCGCAAGGGTCAGCTTGGTCGGGGAAGCGCTAATCACGCTCGCAACCAGCTTGACCTCTTTGTCCTTAATCGCATTGAACACGGTGTCAGCCGCTTGCTGGTTTCCCGAAGACAGCACCAATTGCCACTCCGCGAACGCCATGTCCTTTGGTTGCTTATTCTTCACCAGATCGGCAGCCTGCTCGGCGGGAGACGGCGGTGGCGGCGCGGCGGCCACGGTGAAGCCGGCGGGAGGCATAACGCTCGTCGAGGCCTGCGCCTGCTTGACCAGGTCAGCCCAGCCATCTTCCGATCCGTGGTACCGGATGTACTTTTTGCGTCCGTAGTCGAGCATCAGTTGGGGGCCAGTGCCTTGCGCCAACTGAGCAGCCTTGACGATGAACCAGAACCCTTCCGGATTTACGGGACTGGCCTGGAGATCCGCTTGAGAGAGCTGATAAAGGTCTGTAATGTCTGGCTGCGCCTCCAACTTTACAGCGTCACGAAAATCTTTCTGTGAGGTTGCATAGTCCTTCTTCTGAAGGGCCGCATAGGCAATCGCACCATTGAAAACTGCACCCAGCTGGTTGTGGAACTTGATGAAGTCTTCATCGCTCATGCCTTCGGGCTTTGGCGTGTTGGGCAAAGCGTCCAGACCTTTCTGACCATACTGTGTGGCCAGGTCGGCATTTTTCGCGGCGTCGGGACCAGGCTGCCCGGCCATGTTGCGGTAGTAATACGCCAGCAGCGCGAGTGCGCGGATATTGTTGGGGTTGGCCTGAAGCACGCGGTTGGCGGTGTCAATCGTCTTCTGGGCATTGCCGGCCTGCTGATAGGCGCCCATCAATGACACCAACGCGTCTTCCTTCATTACGGTATTCGGGTAGGTCTGCAGGAAGGCCTCGATGGCCTGGGCCTTGGCGGCGGGATCGGCCTGCTGCACAGCGTTGACATACGCGTTGTATTCCGCAGGGTCCTTGATTTGCGGCTTCTGGGCAGCCGGTGCGGCCGGTGCAGCCGCGGCCTGACCTGCCGCTTGCTGGACTACTGCTCCCGCCGTCGCGAAGACCAGCAACATGATTACTAGCAACTTCTTCATTTCGATTGGCTCCTTAGAGTCTTGGGAACTGATGATGATTACGTTCGCCCAGCCACAAAAACACTTTCACGCGCTCAGACGCGGTCCTTGCAGGCTCCAGGTCTGGATGATCAAGGCATTCTCTCGTCCGCACCCCGTACCACGCATTTGGAAATAGCACTGGAGTGCGGAGAGGGGGATTATAAGTAGGTATCTTGCCTATGGCAAGTCACTTACCAATCTGCGCAATTCCGGCTTTTCGACAATACTGGAGAACAGATTTCCGAACCAGCCGATTATAAGCTGGCGACAACGGTTCAGGGAAATACAACTTAGGAGGAGCCCACTATGGAGTCCGGCCCAACATCTACCCTATCTGGCTCGGTCGCGGTGGTCACCGGCGGCGGTCGAGGAATTGGTTTAGGAATCGCCGCTGCCCTGTCCGGCCTGGGGGCGACGGTAGTGATCACCGGAAGGAATGAAAACCGCGTCCACGCGGCGGCCCGTGAGTTGTCCTCTCGCGGACCAGCGTGTGAAGGCGTTGTGTGCGACGTGACCGATCTTGCGTCCGTTACGGCACTGGGCACGCGGTTGCGCGAGAAGTATGGGCGCGTGGACATCCTGGTCAATAACGCCGGGATCGGCGGGCCGCCTACCCTGCTCCACGAACTCGACCCCGACCAATGGGACGCGATGTTCCATACCAATGTTCGCGGAGTGTTCTACATGCTGCGTGCCGTCGTTCCCCTCATGATCGCGGCGGGCGCGGGGCACATCGTTAACATATCGTCGCTGGCCGGCAAGAACCCGTTGCCCCGCGGAGCGGCGTATTCCGCGTCCAAGTGGGCGCTCAATGGGCTGACTTACTCAGTCGCGGAAGAACTGAGGGCGCATAACATTCGCGTAAGCCTGGTGTGCCCGGGATCGGTGAACACCGAATTTAGTCCTCATCCGGGTAAAGACCCTGACCGCATGCTGAAGCCCCAGGATGTCGCGCACGTGGTGACCATGCTCGTGACCCAACGGGCCCAGTCGTTTGTGAGCGAGGTACTGTTACGGCCCACACAGAAGCCCTAACCTGTAATATAATTTTTGAAGGTTAGGAGAGCGGGCGATGATAGAAGTGGAACGCATTCTCGATCAGTACGATCGCGCCCTGAACGGCGACGCATGGCATGGCGATCCGGTCTGGAAGATTCTTGATGGAATCTCGGCCGATCAGGCGGCCCGGCGCGCAGCAGCCGACGCCCACACCATCTGGGAACTCGTGGCCCACATGACGTTCTGGGAGGCCCAGGTTTATCGCCGGATCAACAATTTGCCAGACAGACCGACGGAGGAGCTGAACTTTCCCATCATGCCTGAGGCGACTGAGGAGAACTGGAACTCCACCCTGGCCGAGTTCCGGCTGTCGAATGCCCAATTGCGGCAGAGCCTGTCCCAACTCGATGCCGCGCGGCTCGACGAGACCCCGCCGGGACGCGATAAAACCATCTATGTCGAGGTGCACGGCGTCCTCCAGCATCACATCTATCACGCCGGACAGATTGCGCTTCTAAGGAAGTTTTCGTAGCCGAAATACGGTATCCAGTGGTTTGTAATTCTCAAGTGCGAGTGCTAACATCCGGACTCGTAAGCATTCTTGAAGGAGGCACTTATGGCTGACAATGACGGCGGCGGAATCCTGTGGTTTTTGGCTGGACTGGGTATCGGAGCGGCGTTGGGGATCCTCTATGCGCCCAAAACCGGTGAAGAGACGCGCCAGCAAATTCGCGATGCTGCCGAGCAGGGGCGCGATGCGGTGAAAGAGAGCGCACAGAAGGCGAAGGAACAGGCGGGGACCTGGGCCGACAAAGGCCGGGACTATCTGAACTCGCAGAAAGACCAGATCCGGACTGCGTACGAAGCGGGACGGCAGGCCTATCGCGAGACCACCACCGACGAAGGCGAACCGGCAGCCACCAAACTGTAACGGCGTGGTTCCCTGGCGTTCGCGCCTCTGAGACCAGGACGGACATGGACGATAAGCTGACAATTTTTATCGCTGTCACCTCGGCTGCGGTTGTGCTGCAGATGCTCATCCTGGCGGGGATGTTCTTCACCCTGCGCGCGCTGAGTAAGCACCTGAAGGCGACTGCGGATGAAATCAAGGCACAGGCCTTTCCTGTGATAGAAAACGGGAAAGCGATTCAAGCCGACATCAAGAGGATCCTCGAGACTTCCGCTCCTAAGGTGGAGTTGGTCCTTGACAACGCCGCGGCGATTACGACGACCGCGCATGCGGGAATTGGGCGCGTCGAGAGCACCGTGAATGACATGCTCGACCGCGCGCGGTTGCAGGTTATCCGCGCGGATGAGATGGTGACTCGTGCCATGGACAGCGTCGAAGACACAACGGAAAAGGTGGCCCATACGGTGACCTCTCCAGTGAGAAAAGCGAACGGCCTCGTACAGGGGATCACTGTCGGTCTGGGGGCTTATTTCGGGCAGAAGCGAAAACGCAACGGCGGCCCATCGGACGAGATGTTCATTTAGTAAGCACCTATTTGCCTACCAAGAGCAGCGCATCTAGCGCTGCTCTTTTGTTGGCTCAATATCGACCCGCTGTTTCCGGACCACCTTCCTCGTTTTCGTCTGCCTCTGCTCTCTTCTGCTCATGGATGACATGCTCGACTCGTGAAACGCCAATTGCGTGCAGTTCCTGCAGAGCGTTCCCGAGTGAGGCGAAACTTGGGGAATAGCCCCGGCGAAAGAGCTTGCGGCGAAGCCGGAGCAGAAAGAAGACACAAATCACAATCAGCACAAAGAAGGAGAGAGACAAGAATAGAGCTATCTCCATCTGCAGAAATGGATCAGAAGTATGATTCACGGAGTACGAACCTTCCCTGCGCGAGAGTCGCGCCAATCGACGTTTACAAACGGCGCGTGCTGCGGCCTAAGGTCGCCGCGTCACAAAGTGTTAGGAAGCGTTCAGGAACTTGCTGGAGGGGGACGACCGAACTGCTGGAACAAGAATGGCGCTGTGACGGGCTGGAATTGTGGTTGAGCTCGCCAGAAACTGACCAAGGGCAGAGCGAAGACCAATTGCAGTGCCAAGGAGACAAGCGCGAACGAAATGCCATGGGCATTCTGCCCATCCGTCGCCGCCGCGAATGACAATAGGACGACCAGAAAGGCGAGCGCGAGGACCGCGACGATCGACTTGGCGTGTTGTCTCCGGAGGCTCATTCGCATGACTCAGTAAGTTTACGTGATCCAGCCGCCGCCGACCACGACATCGCCATCGTAGAAAACCACGGCCTGGCCGGGTGTGATCGCGCGCTGCGGCGTGTCGAAGGTGACGAGAACCTCGTCGTTGCCACGCTTCTCGACGGTCGCGGGAGCGGCTTCGTGACGGTGCCGAATCTTGGCGAACACGCGAATCGGCTCGTGAAGATCGTCGATAGCAATCCAGTTCATCTTTTTGGCGTGCAGCGTGCGCGAGAGCAATTCCTCGCCGGCCCCGACTACGACCTGATGCTTGTCGCCGCGAAGCTCCAAAACATACAGAGGAGACCCGGTTGCGACTCCCAGTCCCTTGCGCTGGCCGACGGTGAAGTTATGGATGCCGTTATGCGTTCCTACAACTTCGCCCGTCGTGGTCACCAACTCACCAGAGGTGTCGGGAATCTCTTCGCCCTGCTCCTCGAGGTAGGCATCGAGAAACTTCTTGTAATCCCCACCGGGAATGAAGCAAATCTCCTGTGAATCCGGCTTCTCGAACAGGCGCAGACCGGTGCGCCTGGCTTCCTCGCGGACTTCGGGCTTGCGCATCTCGCCGAGCGGAAACAGCGTCCGGCTCAACTGCTCCTGTGTCAGGCCGAAAAGGAAATAGGTCTGGTCCTTGGCAGTGTCGGCAGCTCGCTTCAGCAGCCACCGTCCGGTGTGCTCGTCGAACTCTTTACGAGCATAGTGCCCGGTGGCCAGCAGGTCGGCGCCGATCTGACGCGCGGTAGTCAGCAACTGGTCGAACTTGAGATGGTTGTTGCAAAGGCTGCACGGGATCGGGGTGCGCCCGGAAAGATAATCCGCGACGAAGGGACGCACAACGTCGTGCTCGAAACGCGACTCCTGATTGACAACGTAGTACGGAATGCCGAGCGTTTCGGCCACGTGACGGGCGTCGTACACGTCGTCGATCGAGCAGCAGCGACCCTGCACCGCCTCAGGCATGCCCTCGTGACCAGCCAGGCGGCGCTGGTTCCAGAGCTGCAGGGTTAGGCCGATGATCGTGTAGCCGCGCTCGCACAGCATCGCCGCGACGGTCGAGGAATCGACACCGCCCGACATGGCAACGGCTACGGTCTGGTTTTCGTGCTTCAAATCAAATAAATCCTCAGAAGAGCTTCACAAATTAATCCGCCGCTACGCCTGCGAGTTGGCAGGTTTCTTGTACACGGGACTCAAGTCTCGCAACCGCGTTACCACCTCGGGAATTAACTGCAATGCGAAATCGATGTCGTCAGCGGTGTTCTGCTTGCCGAGGCTGAAGCGCAGGCTCGCCCGGGCGCGATCCGGTGCCAATCCCATCGCGGTCAAAACGTGCGATGGCTCGATCGCTCCCGACGAGCAGGCAGCTCCGGTTGAAACTGACAAGCCCTTGAGATCGAGCGCAATCACCATGGCTTCGCCTTCAAGACAATCGAACACGATGTTCGTGGTGTTGGGCACACGCGGCGCGCCTAAGCTGTTCACGCTGACCTGGTCGATGCTTTCTACGATTGTGCTTTCTAACCGGTCACGTAACGCAGCCATACGGTCGGCGCTGCCATCGGAAAATCCCTGATGTGCGATCTCCGCCGCTTTGCCCAGCCCGACGATGCCGGGAAGATTCTCGGTTCCCGCCCGCCGCGAACGCTCATGGCGTCCGCCATAAAACATTGGCTGCAACAGCGTTCCCTTGCGGACATATAACGCGCCTGCCCCCTGCGGGCCATGCATTTTGTGCGCCGTCAGGGTCAGCAGATCGCAACGAATTTCTTTCACATCGATGGGAACCTTGCCGGCGGCCTGTACCGCGTCAGTATGGAAATACACGTCCGCGTCCGCGGCAATCTTCCCAATCTCGTTCACCGCCTGCAACACGCCCGTCTCGTTGTTGGCGAAGATGATGCTGATAAGCTTTGTGCTCGGACGGATCGCCCGCCGCACATCGTCTGGATCGACCAATGCGTTCCCGTCCACCGGAAGGTATGTGACCTCGCAACCGATCTCGTCCAAACGTTTGCAGGTGTTCAGTACGGCATGGTGCTCGACGGCTGTGGTAATGACATGATCACCGGGCTTGGACAGCCCGAACAGCGCGAGATTATCGCCTTCCGTGCCACCACTGGTGAACACGATCTCAGCCGGACGGCAGTTCACCAAATCGGCAACCTGCTCACGCGCGTGTTCCACAGCGGCGCGCGACTGCTGTCCCTGCTGATGAATGGACGAGGCATTGCCGAACTTCTCGAAGAAGTACGGCCTCATCGCCTCGAAGACTTCAGGCAGAAGCGGACTGGTGGCGTTATTGTCGAGGTACACCCTGCGCATCGCTAAACCTATTTTATCGTGTTAGTTAGATTCCGACGGTGAGCCGGTGGATTCGGAACAATGGGCCGGCCTTAACGACGGACTCAGAGGCAAAGAAAAGCCCGCGCTGTGCGACGCGGGCTCGTCGTCGATTTGAAAAAACTAGCGCTGTTCTATGGGAACATACTTGTTGGGATAGATCGGACCCTGATATTCCGCGCGGGGACGAATGAGCCGGTTGTCGTTCAACTGTTCCATGACGTGCGCGGTCCAGCCGGAGATGCGCGATATGGCGAATACCGGCGTGAACAGATCAATATCGATTCCAAGCGTGTGATAGGTCGAGGCCGAATAGAAATCAACATTGGCGTTGAGCTTGCGCTGGGCGACCACGAACTCCTCGATCTTGCGCGATATCTCGAACCACTTGGCGATGCCGCTGGAGTTGCCCAGATCGCGCGACATGGTCCGCAGATGCGTGGCACGAGGATCTTCGGTGTGATACACGCGATGACCGAAACCGGGGATCTTCTTTTTCTGCGCCAGCATGCCCTTCACGTAGTCGATAGGGTCGGCGCCTGAAGAGTCAACGGCTTCCAGGATGCGGAACACAGCCTCGTTGGCCCCACCGTGCAATGGGCCCTTCAGTGCTCCGATGGCTGCGGTGATCGCGGAGTGCATGTCGCTGAGGGTGGCGGCAACCACGCGTGCGGCGAAGGTAGAGGCATTCAGTTCGTGATCGGCGTGCAGGATGAGAGCAATGTCGAGCGCCCGCTCGGCGGTCGCACTCGGGATTTCGCCGTTCAACTGGTAGAGAAAGTTCGCGGCGTGCGAAAGGGCGCGGTCAGGCTCAATTACATGCCTCCCTTTGCGAATGCGATCATAGGCAGCAACCACGTAAGCGATCTGCGAAGTCAGGCGGATGGTCTTGCGAACGTTGGCCTCGGCGTCGTTCACTTTCTCTTCAGGATCGTAGTACGAGAGCGCGGAAACGGTAGTGCGCAACACGTCCATGGGCAGGGCATGCTTAGGCGCCTGGTTCAACAGGCTGATGATGGACGCATCGAGTTTGCGCTCGCGCGCCATGTTCAGTTTCAACTCCAGCAACTGGGCGCGGGTGGGCAGATGGCCAAACCAAAGCAGGTAGCAACATTCTTCGAAATTCGAGTGGTCGGCAAGCTCGTGAATGTCGATGCCGCGATAGGCTAGTACGCCCTGGTCGCCATCGATGTAGCAGACGCTGGAATTGACGGCGGTCACGCCTTCCAGGCCCTTCGGGGTGTTAATGATGCTGGACATGAAATCCTCGCTCAGTTCCGTGGAACCGCACGTATTTAAGATTTAAAGGCAGGCTGCGCGGCCAGGTGCTCCGCAGAGTCACAAATTTCCGTAACCAACTTTTGTACTCCCCACGCGCGAAACAGTCCAGTTCACCCGTCACAGTTTCTTGCTGCCGACCTTCCAAAGGCACGAATTTAGAGGTGCGCTTATCGCGACCGGGGCGCGCTGTCCGTCGCTCCTGACACAGATTGTGGCCAGGCACGACTCCCTGGTCGTGGTCTCGGGTTACACTATGGCGCTGGCTGCCGTGCATGTGAGGGGCTGTCTGAGATAACCCCACGCTACGATCCCGTGCGGCTATCGGCCGACCTCAGGTACCAAACCATCAGGAGAGAGCGTGTGATGGGGAATAGCAACCCAGCGCCAGGCGGGCCCGGGATTCCGCCGCGATGGACGCGCGGAGCCAAGGACGCGGTGGGCACGGCTTACGCGGTCTCCAGCCGTGTCTGGTACACAATTGCCAATGGCGTGATCACCGAGGTTTACTATCCCACCATCGATACCCCCCAAATCCGCGACATTCAGTACCTGGTAACGGACGGGGAGACTTTCTTCCATGACGAGCGCCGGAACATGCAGTCGCAATTAGACTGCGTGGGCGCCGCGGCGCTGGGCTTCAAAATCACGAACTCCGATCCTGAGGGACGCTACAGCATTGAAAAGCAAATCATCGGCGATCCGCACCTGAGTTGCCTGCTCGTGCATACGCGCTTCAACGTAGCTCCGGCGTGGCAGGGCAAACTGCATCTCTACGTGCTGTGTGCTCCGCATCTCGAGATCGGAGGGCTGCATAATAACGGCCAAGTGGCAGAAACGCGGGGGCGGCATTTTCTCATGGCCTACCGCAGTTTTTCTTACTTAGCGATTGCGGCAACCCTTCCTTTCTCGCGTCTTTCTTGTGGTTATGTCGGAGTGAATGACGGTTGGACCGATCTTTCCCACAACTTCCAGATGGACCATGAGTACGACCAGGCACTGGACGGCAACATTGCGCTCACCGCGGCCCTCGACCTCTCGCAAGGGACCGAATTCACCCTCGGCGTGGGCTTTGGACACACCCGCCACAGTGCCGCCACCACGGTCTATCAGTCGTTGAGCATTTCCTTTGATGCCAAGCTGCAAAAGTTCAATGATCAGTGGAACCGCACCAGCAAGCGCTTCGTGCTGCTGGATAAAGTTGCCGAGCATGACTCGACTTTGTTCGAGCGTAGCGTGAACTTATTACTCGCTCACGAAGACAAGGTGTATCCAGGCGCGATGATCGCAAGCCTCAGCATTCCCTGGGGCGAAAACAAGGGCGACGCCGACCTCGGCGGCTATCACCTGGTGTGGACGCGGGACATGGTGAGCTGCGCGTCTGCCCTACTTGCGGTCGGCGATACGACCACACCTTTGCGGGCGCTGGTGTACCTGGCCATGTCGCAGCGCGAGGATGGCGGTTTCTATCAGAACTTCTGGATCGACGGACGGCCCTACTGGACAGGCACGCAGTTGGACGAGGTATCGTTCCCCATCGTGCTGGCATGGCGGATGTGGAGAGCGGACACCCTCCGTGACTTCGATCCCTACGTGACGGTCCAACGGGCCTGCGGATTCTTGATTCGCGAAGGACCGGCAACGGCCCAGGACCGATGGGAAGAAGCCGGCGGCTACTCGCCTTCAACGCTGGCGTCCAATATTGCCGGACTGATTTGCGGCGCGGAGTTTCTCGAAGCTCGGGGCGACAAGCACACTGCCGCGTTCGTCCGCACTTATGCCGACTTCCTCGAGTCCCACGTCGAAAAGTGGACGGTCACCAATCACGGAACACTGGTTCCGGGAATCGAACGGCACTATATTCGCATCAACCCCGCAGTGAGTTCGCACGGCTCTTGCGGCGATGAAGATCCTGACCAAGGTGTCGTGACCCTTGCGAACCAGCGCCCGGGCGAGCAGTCGAAGTATCCTGCGAAAGACATCGTGGACGCGGGATTTCTGGAGTTGGTGCGCTTTGGGATCCGTATGCCTGACGATCTTCTGGTGGAACAATCGCTGAAAGTCGTCGACGCTATTTTGAAAGTTGATACGCCCAATGGACCCTGCTGGAAGCGCTACAACCACGACGGATACGGTCAGCGCGATGACGGCGGCCCATTCGACGGGTGGGGCGTGGGAAGACCATGGCCTCTGCTGACCTTGGAACGCGCCACCTACGAACTGTCCGCAGGGCATAACATCGATCCATATCTGAAGGCGATGAGTAATTTTTCCACCGGGATAGGGTTGATTCCCGAGCAAATCTGGGATGCGCCTGACCTTCCGGAAGCCTACATGTATTTTGGCAAGGCAACAGGTGCAGCCGATCCCCTGATGTGGGCGCACGCCGATTATTTGAGACTACTGCGGTCAATCGCTGATGGAAGAATTTTCGACCTGGTCGACCCGGTCGCTGAGCGTTACCGCAACGACAAGCCGCGGCCGGTCATCGAAGTATGGAAGATGAACCGCCAGGTCAAGTGCGTACCTGCCGGAGCCTTGATGAGGATACAAGCATCTTCGGCGTTCCTGCTGCATTGGAGCGATGACGAATGGACGACCAAGCACGACAGCGCATCTATCCCGACCTCGATCGGCGTCGAATACGCGGACGTCCAAGTTGCATCATCCCAAACCGCTCCTATACGCTTCACTTTTTATTGGACCCAGCAGGCCCAGTGGCAGGGTGAGGACTACAGCGTCGACATTGCCAGGTGAACGAACCGATACCAGAAAGAAAGGTGACCACCAGTGAGTAGCCAAGCCAGTGTTCCCACGCAGGACAATAAACAAGTTATCGCCGCGGCCAAGGCGGAGCAACAACTCGAACAGCTCTGCATCAACACGGTTCGTACGCTTTCCATGGATGCCGTGCAGAAAGCCAATAGCGGCCATCCCGGAACCCCGATGGCGCTGGCGCCGCTGGCCTTCGTGATCTGGGACCGCTTCCTGCGCTTTAATCCTCGCAATCCTCATTGGCCGGGCCGCGACCGCTTCGTGCTCTCCAACGGCCATGCCTCGATGCTGCTCTACTCCATGCTGTATCTCACTGGCTACGATTTGACGCTGGACGACCTGAAGAGCTTCCGGCAGTGGGGATCGAAGACGCCTGGGCACCCGGAGTATGGCTTAACTGCAGGTGTCGAGACTACGACTGGGCCGCTGGGCCAGGGCATCAGCAACTCGGTGGGGATGGCGATTGCGCAGCGCTGGTTTGCGTCGCAGTTCAACCGCGACGGACACGATCTCTTTGACTACCGCATCTACTCGATTTGCGGCGACGGCGATCTGATGGAAGGTGTCTCCAATGAGGCGGCGTCGATTGCCGGACATCTTGGGCTGTCGAATCTCATCTGGTTCTACGACAACAACCACATCACGATTGAAGGCAATACTTCACTGGCTTTCTCCGATGATGTGGCGACGCGTTTTCTGGCGTGGCACTGGAACGTCCAGCACGTGGGCGACGTCAACGATTTGGCTGCATTGGATCGCGCCATCCGGGAGGCGCAGAAAGAGACGCAGCGGCCATCCATGATTATCGTCAACAGCCACATTGGGTGGGGCGCTCCTGACAAACAGGACACGGCTGAAGCCCACGGCGAACCTCTGGGTGTAGAGGAGATTCGCCTCACCAAAGTCAACTACGGTTGGCCGCCGGACGCGCAATTTCTAGTGCCGGAAGAAGCCAAATCCTACATGGGCAAGGCCGTCGATCGCGGCGCCCAGTGGGAACAGGAGTGGGACAATAAATACAAGACATGGGCGCAGGCGTTTCCGGAACTCGCAAAAGAATGGAACCTGATCGCGAAGCGCGAACTGCCGCAAGGCTGGGACAAGGACATTCCCACGTTCCCCGCCGATGCCAAAGGAATCGCCACCCGCGAATCGAATAACAAGGTGCTAAATGCGGTCGCCAAGAATGTTCCATGGCTGATCGGCGGCGCTGCCGATCTCGCGCCTTCGACCAAGACATTGATCAAGGATGCTGGAAGTTTCGAGCGCGACGAATACTCGGGACGCAATTTCCACTTCGGGATCCGCGAGCACGCCATGGGCTCGATCGTGAACGGTATGTGCGTGTCAGGGGTGCGCGCGTACGGGGCAACGTTCTTCATTTTCTCCGACTACATGAGGCCGGCCATCCGTCTGGCCGCTCTGATGGACCTGCCAGCAATCTTCATCTATACCCATGATTCCATCGGGCTGGGTGAAGACGGACCGACCCACCAACCCATCGAACAGCTCATGTCGCTGCGGGCGATGCCCCGGCTGATGGTCTTTCGTCCCGCAGACGCCAACGAGGTCTCGGAGACCTGGCGATACGTCATGCAACTCCAGCACGAGCCCGTGGCGCTTGCGCTCAGCCGCCAGGCTATGCCGACATTCGACCGCACGAAATATGGCTCCGCTGCGGGTGTGGCCAGGGGCGCGTATGTGTTAGCCGATTGCAAGGGCGCCCCGGACGTCATACTGATGGGCACGGGCTCCGAAGTCCAGCTCTGCATCGGGGCCTACGAGAAGCTCACCGCCGATGGCGTAAAGACGCGGGTCGTTTCGATGCCTTGCTGGGAGCTGTTTGCAAAGCAGCCGGCAGAGTACAAGGCTGAAGTCCTGCCCGCAGTGGTGAAAGCCCGGGTGGCGGTGGAAGCCGGAGCTACTTTCGGATGGAAGGAATATGTTGGAGACGACGGTGAAGTTGTGGGGCGCGATGATTTCGGGGCATCGGCTCCCATCAAGGATTTGATGACGCACTTTGGATTTACGGTTGACAACGTGGTAGCCAAAGCGCGTGAGGCCATCAGCAAAACGAAGTCGTAGTTTTACGAGGCGCGCTTGCCGCCGCGAGACCCAACGCACGCAAGGAGGCGACACACATGCCGGCGACAACCGCGGTCAGGACAGCGCAGTTTGGCGTTATTGGCCTCGGCGTGATGGGGGCAAATCTCGCCCTGAATGTCGAGGACCATGGGCACACGGTGGCGGTGTGGAACCTGGAGACCGAGTGGGTCGACCGTCTGCTCCAAAAGAATCCGGGACGGCAGATCATTGGGGCAAAGACGCTGCAGGAATTCTGCCGCGCGCTGGAGCGTCCTCGCCGCATCCTGATAATGATCACGGCGGGCGATCCCGTCGACCAGACGCTGCAAAGGCTTTCTCCCTACCTCGCACCGGGCGACGTCGTGATTGATGGCGGCAATTCCTATTTCAAGGATACCATCCGCCGCGAAGCCAACGCCCGCCAGATCATGGTCAAATATTTCGGCATGGGCGTCTCCGGCGGCGAAGAGGGCGCTCGCCACGGACCATCCCTGATGCCCGGCGGCCCGCGCGACGCCTACAACCACATTGCTCCCATCCTCCAGTCCATCGCCGCGAAGAGCGATTCCGGACCGTGCGTTAGCTACGTTGGACCGGACGGCTCGGGCCACTTCGTCAAGATGGTGCACAACGGCATTGAGTACGGCGACATGCAACTTATTGCCGAGGCCTACGAAATCCTGAACAAGGCCCTACACCTGAGCGCGCAGCAACTCTCCCAAATTTTCGCGGAATGGAACCGAGGCCCGCTGGAGTCGTATCTAATCGAGATCACCGCCAAGATCTTCGGCGTGACCGATCCTGAGACCGGTAAGCCGCTGGTCGACATGATCCTCGACAAAGCGGGGCAGAAAGGCACGGGCAAGTGGACAGCCCAGATCGCGCTCGAGCTTGAGGTGCCGGTGCCTACCATCACCGCGGCGATCGACGCACGCGCGCTCTCCGGCATGAAGGAAGAACGGGTGATTGCGAGCCAATTAATCCACTCTTCTGCTGGCAGCGTATTCAGCGGAGAAAAACGAGATCTGATCCAGGCGATGCACGACGCCTTGTATGCCTCAAAGATCTGTTCCTATGCGCAAGGCATGAGCCTGATTCGTGCCGGATCGGATGAGTGGCAGTGGGACATTAATTTGCGCGAGATGGCGCGAATCTGGAAGGGTGGCTGCATTATCCGGGCGCGCTTTCTGGACTCGATCATGCGCGCGTTCGAGCGCCAGCCCGACCTTCCCAATCTGCTGCTGGACACCGAGTTCATGACATGGATGCGCCGGGCGGAGCCGTCTTGGCGCAAGCTAATAGCAACCGCGGTGCAAATGGGGATTCCGGTTCCCGCGCTTTCCGCTTCACTCTCGTATTTTGACAGCTACCGCAGCGCGCAGCTGCCGCAGAACCTGACCCAGGCGCAGCGCGATTTTTTTGGGGCCCATACCTATCAGCGGGCCGATCGTCCGACCGCCGGCTTCGTCCACACGGACTGGACAACCCTGTTCGCAAAACCTTCCCGACCGCCCGGAGGTACGAAGTGAGTACGGCAACACAGCCCGAGACATTCAAAATTACTCAGCCCAGCTTGCCCAAGGCAGGTTCGTGCCTGCTGGTTATTTTCGGCGGCACCGGAGACCTGACCCGCCGCAAGCTCATCCCCGCACTGTATGACCTGGCGTGCATCGGGTGTACCAACCCGAACTTTGTCGTCCTCGGCGTCGGACGCACGGAACTCACGGATGAGCAGTTCCGCGAACGAATGCACGAAGGCGCAGCGAAGTCGAAGGACGCTCGCAACTATAGCGAGGACGGCTGGAGCGATTTTGCCAGTCGCCTGCATTACCTGGTCGGAGATGCCAACCATCCCGACTTCTATCCGGTCTTGAAAACGAAAATCGCAGAGATGCAGAAGGACGGCGCCAGCGAGAACGTGCTGTTTTACGTTTCGACGCCGGCATCCCTGGCTCCGCCGATCGTGGAAGGGCTTGGCCAGGCCGGACTCGCGCATCACGGCAAAGGATGGACCCGCATCGTACTGGAGAAGCCCTTTGGGCACGACTTGAAGAGCGCCCAGGACCTGAATGCGATCGTCTCACGCGTGTTCGACGAGGAATCCGTCTATCGCATTGACCACTACCTGGGCAAGGAAACGGTCCAGAACATCATGGTGTTCCGCTTTGGCAACTCCATGTTCGAGCCCATCTGGAACCGCAATTACATCGACTACATCGAGATCACAGCCGCTGAAACACTGGGTGTCGAGAGCCGGGCCGCGTTCTATGAAGAGACGGGCGCGCTGCGCGACATGGTGGCCAACCACCTACTGCAATTGCTGACGCTCACGGCCATGGAGCCGCCGGTGTCGTTCGACGCCAACTCGGTGCGTGAGTTGAAGGTCCAGGTGCTGCGCGCCATTCGCCCGATGTCGGTGGACGAGGTGGCGAAGCACACCATTCGTGGACAGTACGGGCCGGGCAAGATCAACGGCGTGGAAGTTCCAGGCTATCGCCAGGAGCCGGGTGTGAATCCCAATTCGCACACAGAAACCTACGTGGCGGTCGAGTTTCATGTGGATAACTGGCGCTGGGCGGGAGTTCCCTTTTATGTGCGTGCCGGCAAACGATTGGCAAACCAGCTCACTGAAATTGCCGTCCACTTTAAGCGCACGCCACAAGCTCTGTTTGCGCGAAATCCGGGCGACGTTCATCACAACGTCATCACCATGCGAATCCAGCCGAACGAAGGCATCTCTCTGAACTTCGGGGCCAAGACACCGGGGACGCAGATGCGTGCCAGCCGCGTCAACATGGATTTTTCCTATCGCGATACGTTTGGCACGGCCACTCCCGTGGCCTATGAAACGTTGTTGCTGGATGCGATGCGGGGTGATGCGACGTTGTTTACCCGCCGTGACGAGGTCGAAGCGGAGTGGCGAATCATCACTCCCATCGAGGAGGCGTGGTCGCAGCTTCCCGAACCGCAGTTCCCCAATTATGCCGCGGGAAGCGAAGGACCCGAGAACGCCAACTCTCTCATTCAGTATGATCGCCAGCGCTGGCGTTCCTTAAGCAGGGATGACAGCGGGGACCTCTGATGGCTGACGTGAATCCGGCAAAACGCGTGGCTCTCGTGCTGTGTGATATCGACGGTACGCTACTCGATAACGACAAGAAGCTCACGCCCGGCGCTCCAGCCGCGGTACTGCGCCTGTATGACGCTGGAATACGATTCACACTGGCCAGCGCGAGGCCTCCACGAATGACTCGCGAGCTGGTTCGCGTGCTCCAAGTCCGCGAGCCTCTTGCCTGCTTCAATGGCGCTCTCATTGAGGGTCCTGACGAAACCGTGCTCCGCCAAACGCGCATTGCGCCGTCGAACGCCCAAGCAGTTGCTGACCAGATCGTTCGGAGCGGGTTTGACCTGTGGGTGTGGACGGACACGGATTGGTACGTCAGCAATCCAAACGGCCCGCACGTCGAGCACCATGAAAGCCAGATGGGCAGTAAGGCGACTCCTCTGCCATCCCACGATTTGTCCCAGTTTCATGTACTGAAGCTGGTTGGAGTGAGTGACGATTATGAGGCGTTGGCTGAGGCCGAAAAGAAGATGTCAGCCCTCCCCCATTCGTCCATCTCGGCCACCCGCTCCAGCCCGTACTATCTCGACGTAACCGATGCGAAGGCCAACAAAGGGCAGGTTGCCCTGACGCTCTCCGAAATGCTGCATATACCCACCAGCCAGATCGCAACCATTGGCGACATGAACACCGACGCTCTCATGTTCCGGCAAACCGGCGTCAGCATCGCCATGGGCAACGCCCTTAACGATGTCAAGGCGCAGGCCAAGTTCGTGACCAAGAGCAATGAGGAAGACGGTTTTGCCTACGCCATGGACCATTTCGTGCTCGGGTTCGCGGAAAAGCAAGCCGCTGTCGACTGAGCGATGGTAATCATTCTCATGGGAGTGACGGGATCAGGCAAGACCACGATTGGTCAGGCTCTGGCCGCGGCTCTGCAGTGGCGGTTTGTTGACGCCGATGCCTTTCATTCGACTGCGAACGTGGCCAAGATGCGGGCGGCCATTCCGCTGGATGATGCCGACCGGCTCCCGTGGCTGACTTCTCTCCACGACGCAATTGACGGCTGGTTGCAAGCGGGGACCAACGTCGTGCTGGCGTGTTCCGCGCTGAAGCAAACCTACCGCGAACAGTTGCTGGTCAGTCGCGATGTCAAGCTGGTTTACCTGCGCGGCAGTCGCGAGCTGATTTCTCAGCGACTCTCGCAACGCCATGGGCACTACATGGACCCGAATCTTCTGCCCACTCAATTCGCCACGCTCGAAGAACCTCGCGAAGCAGTGGTGGCGGATGTAGATGCAGCTGTGCCCGATAGCGTTGCCCACATACGGAAGGCGCTCGGCATCTAGTCCGTTGACGCGACGTCCTGGGCACGGCCCTTCCACTCCCCGCCGCGGCCCGACCAGAACTTGAACGCCGAATGAATTGTCGCAAGCATATAGAAGCAGGCGCTGAGCGGCAGGGTGAGCGCCCATGCCGGATTCAAGCCATAAAATCGCACCATCGGAAGAAAAGCGGCGGACATCAGCACCCAACCTGCCACTCCCACGACGGCGAGAGTCACGTTGCCACTCAAGAGCAGCGCCAAGGGGAGTAGATACGTTATCGCCAAGCCGACCATCGCGCCGAACAGTAACCAAGCCGAATGCTGCAATTGGTTGAAAGCGGTGCGGGCGATCATCCGTTCGATTTCGCCGAAGGTCCTGTAAACGCGAGTGCTGCAGGCATCTGGGGTCACACCGAGCCACACTCTCCCGCCGGATTGCTTGACAGCCCGCGCCAACGCGCAGTCATCGATGATCTGGTTGCGAATCGCTGCCATGCCGCCCGCCTGCTCCAAGGCGTGTGGGCGAATCAGCATGCAGCCTCCGGCAGCTCCAGCGATTTTGCGTTGAGCATCGCGAATCCAGGCGGGTGGATATAGCAGGAAGAAGAAGAACACGAAGGGCGGGACCAGGAACCGCTCTGCGACGGTCTTGCAGTGCAACTTCACCATAAACGACGTCAGGTCGTAGTTTCCTGCTTCGGCGATCGCTACCAACGTCGCGAGATTGTCGGGCGAGTGCTGTATGTCAGCGTCGGTCAACAGCAGGAAACCCGGGCGCAACCGCATGGCCTGCTCAATCCCCTGCTCTACCGCCCAGAGTTTACCCGTCCATCCCGCAGGCAGTGTGCTGCCCGTAATCACGTCCAGAGACGCGGATTGTCCGCAACTGCGAGCTGCTTCCCGCGCGACCTCGGCAGTTCCGTCGGAGCTGTGATCATCGACCACGAAGATATGAACGGAATCGAGACGCGTCTGTCGCAGCAGTGACTGTATCGTCGCACCAACGACGTCCGCCTCGTCGCGAGCCGGGATGACCACCGCAATTGTGCCATCAAGTTCATTTGCCAGTTGCACATTAGCGCGAAGGCTCGACACTCTCCAGAACATGCCGTGGGCTACGAGCAGGTAGATCCAGATAGCAAGACAAACTACTCCGCTGATGAGCGCGCCGTAATACATTCGGTTTTAGTTTATCCGGAACCGAGTGGCCGATCGGATCCAGGAAAATTGCCGGGTTGATCATGCGAAGACGCGGACCGCGTCAGACAGCTCTTCCCTCCCGCGATCCGGATCACCGCGCGAAAATCCATCTGTTGCAGTCCGCCCTCAACCTGCTACACTCTCCGGCGGTTCCCTATGACACTACCCATGGCTCCACTTCGCACCCAACTCTACGCCAATCCCGACGGTAAGTTCGTCCACGACGTGGTACTCGAGTCGTGCAGGCAGCATGGCGACAAGATCGCCATCGTGGACATGTCTTGTACGCCGCCCCGGCGCATCAGCTATGGCGAGTACGCCGAACTGGTTGAGCGCACAGCTCACGGGTTCGTCGTCGCCGGCATCCGTCCGGGTGAGATGATTGGCATCTTCTTGCCGAATTGCTGGGAATTCGGGGTCGCGTTTCATGCCGCGACCATGGTGGGAGCCATTCCAACCACGATGAACCCAACTTATCGCGAGCGTGAAGTGCATCACCAGATGGAGACTTCGGATGCGGTGGCGCTGATTAGTGACGGACCATTGCTGGAGGGCATCGACCTGTCAGGTCTGCCCGGGTTGCGGAATGTATTCACGATCCGCACCGCAACACCGGGCGGTTCCGAGCCGATGAGCAAACTCTACTCTTCAACTGCGCGCGTCAGTTTGCCCACGCCCGAGCATGACTCACGATTGACGATTGCGACTCTGCCCTTCTCCAGCGGCACCACGGGATTGCCGAAGGGCGTGATGCTTTCGCACCACAATCTGGTGGCCAACGTGTACCAGACGCTGACATCGGGGGAAACAGGATGCATCGGCGGAAGCGACGTGGTGCTGTGTTTTCTGCCGATGTACCACATCTACGGAATGACGGTCGGCATGAACCTCTGCCTGATGCGCGGGTGCACGGTTGTCCTGATGCCGCGATTCGACTGCGAAGGTTCGCTGCGGGCCATTGTCGATGAAGGTGTGACCATGGCCCTCTGCGTTCCGCCCGCGTTGTTGGCTTATTGTCACGCGTGTGATGCGGGGAAGTTTCCGCGCGAGCATGGTCTGCGCTGGGTGAAATGCGGCGCTGCCCCGCTGGCACCGGACCTCGCGCGCCGCTTCACGGAGGCGACGGGCATACTCATCCGACAAGGGTACGGCATGACCGAAGCTTCGCCGGTGACGCATATGGGCTACCTCGATCCGCAGTTCTATAACAGCGCCTCGATTGGCGGTCCTGTTGCCCAGACGGAATGCCGCGTGCTGGACGAAAACGGCAACGATGTCCCGCAAGGAGAACTCGGCGAGCTGGTCATGCGTGGCCCCCAATTCATGTTGGGATATTGGAAGTCACCGGATGCCACTGCCGCCGTGATGCATGACGGGTGGTACTGGTCCGGCGACGTCGTCCGGGTGGACGAGCAAGGTCTGTACTTCGTCGTCGACCGGCGCAAGGAGATGATGAAATACAAAGGCTTCTCGATCGCCCCAGCAGAGGTCGAAGGCGTCCTCCTCGAGCATCCCGCGGTGCGCGACTGCGGTGTGGTTTCACGGGTCGATGAGGCATCAGAGGAAATTCCCTGCGCGTTCGTAGTGTTGCGTGAAAGCCACCTTGAAACGGAACAAACAACGGATAGCATTCGTGACTTTGTAGCCGAGCGGCTAACGCATTACAAAATGCCGCGCGAAATACACTTCGTTCAGAGCATTCCCCGGACGGCCTCGGGCAAGATTCTGCGGCGGGATTTGCGGAAATTGTTTTAAGGTCCGAGCCTAACGTCGGTTGTCGGTCTGCGGCTCAGGATGGATCAGCACGCGAAACAGGTCGGGCACTTCCTGCCGGAACCGGCTCTCCAGTGCTGTCTGAATGTCATGCACCCGTGCCAGCGGAAGGTCATCCTTCATGGTGCAGTGCAGCGATAGGTAGAGCCGTCCCGCCACCCGCTTAAACATCAGGTCATGCGCGTCGACGACCTCAGGGAAAGCCCCCGTGGCCAACTGAATACGGCGTTCGAAGCTTGGGGCATCCACCACGCCGTCGCTGGTTTCGATGGTAGCGGGCTCACTCTCGATGTGAGTCAGGATGCTCGATATTTCGGGAATGTCGCGCCGCATCTCGCTTTCCAGCCGTGTGACCCGGTCGTGAGCGTCCTTGAGCGGCATGCGCTCATCCAGTTCAACATGCTGCTCCACATGCAGCGCGCCATGGATGTCTTGCACACTGATGTCGTGCACGTTGAGGTTGTTCCTGGTGGCCACGGCGCGAATGCGATCGAACAGGCTTTCACCGCGACTGGCGCGGGCAACAGCGTTGACCACGATATCGGCTTCCGGCAAAAGCTCCCGTATTCGCGATGAAACCTCGTTGGCAACCTGCTCCGATTTCTGGAAGGTCACGCTCCTCGACATGGCGATGGAGACATCGGCGAAATATTTGCTGCCGCCGCGTCGAATGCGCACGCGATCGATCTCCAGCACTCCGTCAACGCGGGAAACTGCGTCGATGATTTTGGAGCGCACTCCTGCCGGAGCGCCGTCGAGAAGAGCGTCAATGGTCTGCCGCGCCAGGCGCCAACTGACATACACCACAATGCAAGCAACCACCAGGGCCGCGATGGGATCGGCTTTTGCCAACCAAGGGACGGAATATGTGCGCCCCGCCATCACCAGACTCAAGCCGAGAATTACCACCGCACTGGACCAGATGTCGGTGCCGAAATGGAGAGCGTCCGCCAGCAAGGCCTGGCTGTCATACTTGTCGGCAATTCGCTTCAGCCGCTTGGAGCGCCAGAAATCAACCATGATTGAAATAGCCATGACGACGAAGGCCCAAACGCTGGGTTCAATCTCAACCGAGTGAAAGAACAATCGTTTGGTGGCTTCGTAGACGATCCAGAGGCAAGTCAGCAACAACAGGCCGGTTTCGATGAATGCGGAGAAGTTCTCGACTTTTCCATGGCCATATTGGTGATCGGCGTCAGCAGGCTTGTCAGAGACGCGAACAGACAGGTAGGTGATCGCCGCAGCCACAAGGTCGAGGCCGGAGTGTGCAGCCTCGGACAGTATTCCCAGGCTACCCGTGGAGATTCCCACGACGATCTTCAAACTGGTGATCGCCACTGCGGCAAAGACAGAGTTCAGGGCGACTGACTGTTTCTCCGACTGACGCGCATCGATATTGACGGACTCAGGCATACAAGTGTCGACAGTTCACACCGGCCCACTTCGACGGCGATGAGCCCGGCATCCTATGATACGATTTTGTGTAACTGCCACGGCGCCACAAGCGACCCTTTCCCGGAGGAAGACCCTTCATGCAACGTCAGATCATAACGGTTCTTGCGCTTTCGTGTGTTCTCATCACTGCTGGTTACGCACAAACCGATAGTCCGGGCACTCCGCTGCCACCCCCCACGCGCGCCGAGAAACGAGCCGCCGTGGCCAGTCGCGCCAACAGCGGCGCGTCGGCAGCTAACCCTAGCACAGTTGGAATGGACCAGCCGGTGATCACATTAAAGGGCGGCTGCGAGCCGATAGGCGACATTGCCCCTGCCAAGGATTGTGTCAGCAGCATCACCCGCGCACAATTCGAGAAGATCATCAATGCATTGCAACCTGACATGGCCGCTGAAGCCAAGCGGGGATTTGCGACGAATTATGGACGCCTTCTGGTCTTTTTCGATGCGGCTCGAGCCATGCATCTGGAGAACGATCCAACTGTACAGCAGATTATTCAGTTTGTGAGTCAACAAGTCCTGGCTGAGGGGCTAAAGCGCCATTACACGGAACAGTTCGCGCATCCCAGCGACCAGCAGATCCAGGACTATTACAACCAGAACAGCTCCAAGTACCTCGAAGTCACCCTGCAACGGATCATCGTCCCGAAAAACCCCGGATCGGCCGACAAGCCGGCCCTGAGCGAAGCAGACGCGGCCGTCGCGGCTGAAAAGATTCGGCAGCGCTGGGTTGCAGGTGAAGACCCGGTCAAGCTCCAGCAGTCAGCTTTCGAGGCAGCCGGCATGACCGGAGCATCTACGCCTGAAATCAATCTGGGAGCGAGGCGCCCGGGCAGTCTGCCAGTGAATCAGGAAAGCGTATTCCAACTGAAGGCAGGTGAGATTTCGCAAACCTATAGCGACCCGGCAGCGGCTTACATTTACAAGGTCGTGACCGTACGGCAAATTCCATTGAGCGAGGTTAAGGACTCGATCGTGAAGACACTGCAGCAGCAGCAATTGCAGGAAAAGTTGGATGCAATTGGGAAATCCGCCACGCCGGTGTTGAACGACGAGTATTTCGGACCTCCGCCGACTGCTGCTGCTCCTGCCATGGGAGGCCGCCCGGGTCCGGGTGGGCCGCCACAATCCGGCAATCCACCCCAGTAATTCTATGACACAGCCGACGGCGACGGTGGTGGTGACGGGGATTGCGGGGAACCTGGGGACGAGGCTCCTGCCGATGTTGTCGGAGTTTCGCGTAGTGGGCGTGGACGTGCGCCCACCTGAAGCCTCCCAGCCCATGGAATTCCACGCGATAAACCTGGGGCATGAATCGTCATGCCGTGAACTCACCCAGGTGCTTCGCCACACCGGTGCGCGTTCCGTGGTGCATCTCGCGTTTGTACTTGATCCGCAGCAGGCTGGAGTGCTCGATGTCGAGCGCATGTGGCAGATCAACGTCGCCGGCACCGCGCGCGTGATGGAAGCCATCAGCGTCGTCAATCGCACAGGTGGACATGTCCGCCAGTTCATCTTCCCCAGTAGCGTTTCGGCCTACGGTCCCGAAACTCCGGGACCGGTGATGGAAGACTTTCCTTTGCGGGCCCATACGCTTCCCTACGCGATCCACAAGCGCGAGAGTGATGAGGTGGTGCGCTATCGCGCCGAGAGCATGGGCGATTGCCGCACTTACATTCTGAGGCCGCAGATTTTCACCGGCGCGGCCATGCAGGACTATATGGTGGGCGCATTGCGGGGAATCCCGCTGGGCAACAGTCCACGGGCGGCGCGCATGCGAGCGGAAGGCAAGCGCCTGCCCCTCATGCTGCCGCGCGGCAAGAAATACGATGACCGTCGTTTTCAATTCGTGCACGTGGACGACGTGGCACGTCTACTGGTCTATCTTCTTCACCGGCCGCACAGCGATCCCGCGGTAACTATCTTAAACGTGGCTGCGCACGGTGAGCCACTCTCGATCCAAACTTGTGCGGAGATTGCGCATGCCAAGATAACGCGCGTGCCGAACCGGGCCGCCTACCGGTTGGTTTTGCGAATGCTGTGGAAGTGGGGACTCTCGTCGATACCACCCGAGGCGTTACCGTACCTGATCGGCTCCTACACTGTGAACACCGACCGCCTGCAACAATTCCTGGGCGCGGATTACTCGCAAGTGATGCACTACTCGGTGGAAGATGCGCTGCGCGACAGCTTCAGGCACCCATAGGCTCCCGGCGCAACAAATTACTATTGCTCAGTGACAGCTATTTCTTGCCGCGGTACAAACCTGCAATTCCAAACGTGTAGGGAGTCCACGACACTTCGCGGAAACCCGCGAGCCGCATGCGTTGCAGCATTTCTTCGGGAGCGGGAAAACGTTGCACCGACCTCGGTAAGTACGCGTACGGACCGCTCACCCCGGAAATGACTGTGCCAATCGCTGGCAAAACGTGGCGGAAGTACACGCGGTAAACCGCGCCGATGAGCCCTTGAGGTTCGCCAAAATCGAGAATGCCGATTTCACCACCGTCCGCGAGCACGCGATAGATCTCAGCCAGTCCGCGATCGTAATTGACCAGATTGCGGAACCCGAACGCCGCCGTCACCAAGTCGAACTGACCGCTGGGAAACGGGAGATTCAACGCGTCGGCTTCGACCCAGCGAATTCTCCTTTCGCCAGTCTTTTTGCTTGCCCTGAGCACCATGGGGTGCGAGAAATCGGCGCCCACCAAACCATATGACGCACCCTTCATGCGCCGGTACAGAGCAAATGTCATGTCGCCGGTTCCGCAACATAGATCAAGCACCTGCGCATTCGGGCGCGAAAGAATCGAGTCAAACATCCTCGCGGTACGGTTCCACCACAAGCGGTCGACGTTCATCGAAAGCGCATGGTTGAGGAAATCGTACTTCGACGCGATCGAGCTGAACATGTCGCGCACGGCGACGGCCGCTGACGCTTCATCGCTGGCGCCAACCGGAGCGGCGCCCACGACCCGACCATCGGTATCGCCAGTCGTTGGATGTCCCACACCTTCTGGTTTCACAGAATTCATCGTGCCTTCGATAGCTGACTGATTTCTTCAGCGGCTTCGATCACTGCGCGCCCCGACACAGTATTGACCACGTCCACCTTGCCAATCGCGGTCGGCAGAATGAAGTGCGGCACGCCACCCATCGTCTTTTTGTCGGACTGGAGCAGGGTCAGGATACGCTTGCCGTCAACCTGCACAACCGGCAGTGATCCATACGCGAGCACCATCGCGATGATGCGCTGCGCCGCGCCCGGATCGGTGATCTTGAGGCCCTCGCCGATCAATGTAGCCGCTACCATGCCCCACCCAACCGCCTCGCCGTGCAGGAAGTGCTTATACTTGGTCGCCGATTCCAAGGCATGTCCAATGGTGTGGCCGAAGTTCAGGATGCGCCGCTCGCCGCCTTCCCGCTCGTCCGCGCTCACCACGTCGGCCTTCACCTGCACGCATTCAACAATCAGCCGCTCCAGGAGTTCCCCATCCCGGCGCAGCAACGCCTCTCGGTGCGTTTCCATTAAGTCGAAAATCTGTGGATTCCGGATAACGCCATACTTCATCGCCTCAAACAATCCGGAGCGGTATTCGCGATCGGGTAGCGTTGAGAGGACTTCGGGGTCAGCGAGCACGGCCAGCGGCTGATGAAAGGTTCCCATCAGATTCTTGCCAGAAACTAGGTTAACGCCGGTCTTGCCGCCGATGGCAGAGTCCACTTGCGCCACCAGAGTCGTCGGAATCTGGATAACGGGAATGCCGCGCATGAAAATAGACGCGAGGAATCCGGCGACATCGCCGACTACGCCTCCGCCGAACGCGATCACGACCGACCTCCGGTCCGCGCCCAGGCTCACCATCTTTCCTGCCAGTTTTTCGACCGCACTCAGTCGCTTGGATGTCTCGCCGTCGGTCATTTCCAGCACCTCGAGCGAGACACCTGCGTCGGAGAAGCTCTCGGTCAGCGAAGTTCCCCACAGCCTTAGGATCGGCGGGGACGAGACGAGAAATGCCTTTGCGTGCGACGGAACCAACTCCCGCAGCAAGGCAGAAGCCGAGCGCAGCAGGCCACGCTCCACCAACACTTCATACGATCGCGATGAGGTACGAACTGGTATGCGAGTCAAACTTCTAGTGTAACGGATGCTTCCCTGACCCGCATAAAGCATCGCGGAAAAGCATTTTCCCATTGCGAGCATCGGGGCATTTCGAGTGAATCGCATCGCTGTTATGCGTGTTACCATCAGCATTGGAACGGCTGATTCACGCGCGTTCTGAGGCATTAAGCGCATTCCTATGAAAGCTCTACCGGGCGAAACCGACTTCATCGTAGTTGGCGCAGGCATCGCCGGACTGCGCGCGTCGGTGCAACTGGCACCGGCGGGGCGCGTACTATGTCTCGCCAAGCGTGAAGTAACCGAATCCAACACGCAGTATGCGCAGGGCGGCATCGCGGCCGCGCTCAGCGACGACGACGAAGTCAGCCTGCATCTGGACGACACACTAAAGGCCGGCGACGGGCTGTGTAACGAAGAGGCGGCGCGCATTCTGGTGGAGGAGGGCCCGGCGCGCATCGAGGAGTTGATCGAGTGGGGCACTGAGTTCGACCGCACAGGCAGCAAGATCGCCTTCACCCGCGAAGGGGCCCACAGCCGCAACCGGGTGTTGCATGCTCACGGCGACTCAACCGGACGGGAAATCGGACGCGCACTCTACTTGAAAGCCAAGGCGCTAAAGCCCATCGAGTTTCGCGAATTCGAATTCACCACTGAAATCGTGGTGCGCGATGGCCGGGCGGTCGGAGTGCGCGTGCTCGACAACAATGCTCAGCTGCACGAGATCCATGCGAGTTCAGTGTTGCTGGCGACCGGCGGACTTGGGCAGGTGTATAGCGACACCACGAATCCGCAGGTTGCAACCGGGGATGGCGTCGCCATGGCGTATCGGGCCGGCGCTGACATCAGTGACATGGAGTTCGTGCAGTTTCATCCCACTGCGCTGTATTTGAAGAATGCACCCCGCTTCCTGTTGTCAGAGGCGCTGCGAGGCGAAGGCGGCTACCTGCGCAACCTCGAGCTGCAACGGTTCATGCA